>ERZ809074.4-NODE-4-length-378430-cov-14.136069_pt1 | contig 378430 bp, 406 predicted proteins | sample MGYA00520795_ERZ809074 | MGnify/ENA primary metagenome ERZ809074 (study PRJEB31570, sample SAMEA3212989) | Homo sapiens | biome: human-gut; feature: human gut; material: fecal | place: Sweden | collected 2011 ... | reverse complement strand
AGAAAAAGGCTCCGAGAAACATGATTTCTCGGAGCGCTTTGTCTACAGTCTGGAAAGTGTGCGAAGCACACTTTTGTTTTTTTGATTAAACAGAAAAACAAAATTTTGCATAAAATCAGTAACATTGGAGATTTTAAAAGAGTAGGCAATGTATTTTGGAAAGGAGAAATTCATATGGATCAGATTTCAGAAAAAGAGTTAGCAGCTTTAAATGAATTATTGTCAGAAGAAGAGTTACTGATCAAGAAATTCAAAATGCTTTCAGAACACACAGAGGATGCAGAAGTAAAAGCAAAATTTACGGAAATCTCAAATAAGCATCAGGAGCATTTCCAGTCCCTGTACGCACAGTTAAAATAGGAGGAGAAAACATGCAGCAGCCATATTCAGAAAAAGAAGTCTTAGCAGATGCTTTAACAGCAGAAAAAACAGCAACGGATCATTACAACACATTTGCAAATGAATGTGTGCATGAGAATGTCAGAAATGCAATCTTAGATTGCTTAGACAAAGAGCATGCAATCCAGCAGGATGTCTTTAACATCATGCATGGAAAAGGATATTATCCGACTCCGGCAGCAGAAATGCAGAAGGTAGACGAGGCAAAACAGAAATACAGCCAGTGTATGAAAACCTTTTAAACAGTACGGATAAATCAGCAAAAAGCGGTCACTTCGGTGGCGGCTTTTTGTTTATTGCATTCAATAAAAAAGTCAGCTATAATGTAGCAATGGAGGCATTTTATGGTAAGAAAAAGAATGATCAGGATTGCTGCATGGCTGTTGATCGGTATCTTATGTGCAGGCAGTATCCCTATGACAACGAAAGCGGAAGAACCCTTACATATATTGGCGTTAGGAGACAGTATTGCCCTAGGATATGGTCTCGAAGATAAAGAGCAGGAAGCCTATGGTGCAGTTTTAGCAAAAAAAGCGGGAGCAAAGTTTACGAATGAAGGAATCAACGGACTGCGGAGCGAGGACTTAATAGGACGTTTAGAAGCCGGAGAATATGATGAACAGATCAAAGACGCGGATATCATCCTATTGTCGATCGGTTCGAATGATGTATTAAAAAACTGTGTGATACAGGCAGCAGGAGCTGTTGGGATCCATACGGAGTATAAACAGATTTATCCGGAGTTGAAAGCGAGATATTTAGAGCATCCGGCAGAGATGACGGAAATGTTAGCAGATCTGCGAAAAGTCAAACAGGAGCTTCGGGAGAATCAGGAAGTATTAGATATATGCGATCAGTTTGAAGGAAAATTTGAACAGATCATCCGTATGATAAAAGAAAAAAATCCCTATGTAGTGATTTATGCAGATAATGTATACAATCCCTATGTTGCAGTCAACTACACCTATGGACCGATCGAGGTGCTGAATTTATCGGAATTGACGGAAACCTATATCCGTAGGATCAATGAAGCGTTTCACAGTTCCTCAAAAGAGTATACCGTCATCAATGCCTATTCTATTTTTCAAAAAGACGGATATACAAATGTAAAAGCAGGGACACTTGAAAATTTAGAGAAGTTTAATTTAGATCCGCATCCGAATCGGGAAGGACATATTCAGATTGCAGAAAAGATCTATGAAAAGTTAGATTTAACGCCGCCCAAGGCAAAAGCCGTGCGGGAGGATGCAAAAATCGAGATCACGGCAGATGAGAAGGTACGGTTTGTAGAGGGAAAACACCTGTATCTGAAGTCGGAAGAAAAAAGTTATTCCTATGAGCTGACCGGAAAAGAAGAATTTAAAGAGAAAAAGAGCGGCAGATTTGTCTGTCGGATACCGATCCGGAAGTTTACGGATGGTGAAGAGTTAGGATATCTGAAAACATATCGGATCATCTTAGATAAAGATGCGATGAAGGATATGGGAAATAACAGCTGCCGGGAACAGGAACTGGGAAGTTTTAAAACAGGATTTCCGGTTATCTGGTGTACTGTAGCAGGAATTGTAATAGTAGGAGTGCTTGGAATTGTGATATTCCGAAAAAGGCGTTCCTAAGAGAAGAATACGAAAAAGAAAAGACGAAAGGGAAAACACAAGGGAGAAAGGCGAGGAAGAGTATATGAGACGAAAACGGGAAGGCATGAGTGAAGCACAATGGAAGTTAAATATGGTAGCGGTCATCGTATTGATGATCGTCTATCTGATCGTAACGCTATATAATTCGGAACGTTTAGCAGCACAGACGGAAAAAATGTCGAGCCATCCATTCGAGATGGTGGTTGCAGGCGGAGAGTTAAAGATGTGTATTGCAAAAATGCAGGTACGGGTAGAACGTCTCTATAAACATAACACGATGGATGATGTCATATATATCCGGGGAATTTTAGATGAGTTATATGAAGAAACGGATCAGGTATTGAAGCGTTTAAAGCATGCTTATCAGGGCAGCGATAAAGAGTGGGATAATCTAGAGGATAATTTGGATGAGATCAAAAAACAGCAGAACGGTTTCTTGCTCTATGTTTCAGCAGATGAATGTTTTCCACAGGATCAAGTCATTGCCTATGAAGAGGAAAAGATAGAGCCGCTTTATCAGGAAACCACAGCTATGATCGATGAGATGTTAGAGGATGCGGAAGAAGGAGGACTGCAGTATGTGCAGAACGTAGAGCAGTTAAGGGTCCGTGTGCTGGTGCTGTCTATTATTCTGATGGTTGCCATGTTAGCAGTGTTTATTTTTTCACAATATATCATGTGGAGACAGCGAAAAGAGCTGCAGAACCGGAGTACATTGTTTGACAGTCTTTCAAAGAGTATCGACGATGCATTTGTGATCCGTGATGCAAAAAGTGGAGAGATTGTCTATCGGTCTTTGAACATGGAGCGTGTACTCGGAATATCTCCGACCGATGAGACGCTGTATCAGGGATTGAAGTCAGAAGATGTGGATGAGATCTATCGTTATATCGGAGATTTCGAATTAGCGGCTTCTTATAAAAAATTAGTGGAATACACAAGACCGGATGGAGAAAAACGCTGGGTGCTGTTGCGTTTATACCGTGTCAATAATTTAGATACACCACAGGTAATTTCCTTCTATTCCGATAGGACAAATGAGGAAAAACAGCGTATCTTCTTAGATGCGGCAATGGAGAATGCAGATAAGGCAAATCAGGCAAAGGGCGATTTCTTAGCACGCATGAGCCATGAGATCCGTACGCCGCTCAATGCGATCATCGGGCTGGTGACTCTGGCAATCGCATCAATTGAGGATTCCGCAAAAGTTCAGGATTGTCTGACAAAGATTAATTTTTCATCGAAACATCTGCTGATGCTGATTGATGACATTTTAGACATGTCACAGATTGAAAGTAATAAGATGAAACTTCAGAATGAAGAATTTGATATTTATCAATTTATCAACAGCTTTGTGGTGACCATTTATTCACAGGCAAAAGCAAAAAATCTGGAGTTTAAGGAGTCGATTACCGGTTTTTCAGAGGGAAGTGAGTATTACGGAGATTCGCTGCGAATGGGGCAGATTTTGTTAAATCTTGTGTCGAATGCTATCAAATTTACACCGGAGTGTGGAAGCGTTTTTTTGAAGGTGGAAAAATTAGTGACCAAGAAAAACTTGGACATTGTACGGTTTGAAGTGACAGACACAGGAATCGGTATGAGCGAGGAGGTGCAGGAACGCATCTTTGCACCATTTGAACAGGCGGATTCCTCCATTGCTGCAAAGTTCGGAGGAACCGGTCTGGGCATGAGTATTACAAAGAATCTGGTTATGCTGATGGATGGTAAGATTTATGTCAATAGCAAGGAAAACGAGGGAACTACCTTTACCGTGGATATTCCTTTATTAAAAAAGGAAAGTGAGACAAAAATACCGGACTTTGAGAATATGGGCTTAAATGCCTTAGTGGTAGATGATGAGGAAGAGGAGTGCCGCCATGCAGTCAGAGTTCTTCAGGAGATTAAGATTCAGGCGGAATGGGTGATGCACGGTGCACAGGCAATCGAGCGTGTCATCAGTCATCATCGGGGGAACCGTGACTATGACATCTGTCTGATTGACTGGAAGATGCATGACATTGATGGTATAGAGGTCACCCGGCGGATTCGTGCAGAAGTAGGTTATGATGTACCGATTGTCATGATTTCTGCTTATGATTATATGGAAATGGAGGAAGAAGCAAGAGCAGCAGGTGTCGATGGATTTCTTCCAAAGCCGTTGTATCGTACGGCAGTTTATGAGGAAATTTCCAGAGAACTGAAAGAGAGGGAAGGCAGACAGATACAGGGAAAGGCAAAGCAGAAACTGTTGAGCGGAAAGAAAATTCTCTTAGCGGAAGATAATGACATCAACAGAGATATCGCAAAAGAGTTGTTAGAGCTTCAGGGTGCAACGGTGATTGCCTGTGAGGATGGAAAGCAGGCACTACAGGCATTCCAAAATTCAGGTATCAGAGAATATGATGCAATTCTTTTAGATATCCGTATGCCGGTGCTAGACGGATATGAGACAGCAGGAAGAATTCGTGCCTTGAATCGAAAGGATGCAGTCATTATTCCGATGATTGCCGTTACGGCACATGCTTTCAGCGGAGATGTTACCGCGGCATTAAGAGCCGGTATGAATGCACATGTCAGTAAACCATTGGATATTGCAGAACTTTGTGATAAACTGATAAAGGAAATGGAACGTGCTGAGTCAGAATACATACGGTCAGGAGTAGCAAAGAATGACAGATAAAGCATATTATGAGAAAGGCTTTGATATTGTATCGGCAAGAGAACGCTTTTTTGGAAAGCGGGAAATGTGCGAGCGGTATGTGATCCGTTTTTTAGAGGATCCAAACTACGAAGAAATGATAAAAGCAATACGGGAAAAAGACACAGAGCAGGCATTTCATTATGCACATACGCTCAAAGGAGTCTGTGCGAACCTGTCACTCTGGCGGATGCAGGATGCAGTTTCCGGGGTAGTTGAGGGACTGCGGATGGGAAAACTGCCACGCGAGGAAGAAATCTCTGATTTAGAAAAATGCTATCAAAAGACCGTAGTATGGGTAAACTTAGTAAAAGAGCAGGGGATTACAGATTTTTAGTTTTGGAAAAACAAAATAAGAGATAAGAAGGGATAGCAATGACAGGAATAGTAGATGTAGGCGGTGGACTTCGCGGAATATACGGAGCAGGGATCTTTGATTACTGTATGGAACAGGGAATCCATTTTGATTACTGTATCGGCGTATCAGCAGGAAGTGCGAATGTCTGCTCCTATATTGCAGGTCAGAAAGGGAGAAATTATCAGTTTTATACAGATTATTCATTCCGCAAAGAATACATGAGTGTGAAGAATCTTTTTCAAAAAGGCTCTTATATCAATATGGATTACATTTATGGGGAACTTTCAAATACAGGTGGAGAGAATCCGTTAGATTATAAAAAAATAGAAGAATCTGACGTAGAGCTGCGTGTGGTTGCAACGAATGCAGTAACCGGAAAACCGGTATACTTTGATAAAACCGATATGTGTCAGGATAATTACAGTATCATGAAAGCATCCTGCTGTATCCCGCTTGTCTGCAAGCCGTATCGGATCAAAGGCGTGCCATATTATGACGGCGGGCTTTCCGACCCGGTTCCGGTACAAAAGGCATTGGATGACGGATGCGACAAGGTGGTGGTCATTCTGACAAAGCCAATCGATACGATCCGTGTTGCGAAAAAAGATGCGTTTCCTGCAAGGGTATTAAAGCGAAAATATCCGAAATCAGGAGAAGATTTAGCATGTCGCTATAAGACGTACAATAATCAGGTCCGGCTGGCAAAGAAATACCAGAAGCAGGGAAAAGTGCTGATCTTAGCACCGGATGACTGCTGTGGAATGGAAACACTGACCAAAGACAAAAGTGCATTGGACAAGATGTACCATAAAGGCTATCGGGATGCAAAAAAAATACCGGATTTTGTAAAATAATTATTTAAACTGGTTAATTGGTTCCTGATAGTGATAATCAATTCCTGCAAGACGCTCACATAGTTCTTTGCAGGAAATTTCATATCTTTCACAAAAAACAGTGAGGTCTGGGCATTCATCGCGAAGTTTCATATTGGTGAAACTTAAAAGCATGACAGGGTCTTTTGGTAATGTAGACATGGGATGTCTCCTTTCTATAAGTCAAATCACTTTCATAAATTTCTAATGTGTCTTTCTGTTAATATACTCCGTTTTATATTTCGAATAAATGATCTTCTGGCTTAAATACAGACCGTAATAGCCGGAGAGCATATAGCTTAATGCAGTGGAAAGCAGGAAAAACGGCATTCCTGCATAACCAAACAGTTCAAAACTGATCAGTAACGAGGTGATCGGGCAGTTCGTGACACCGCAGAACACCGAGAGCATTCCGACCGCTGTGCATAACGAAGGTGAGAAACCGATCAGATTGCCAAAGGTATATCCAAAGGTTGCACCGATAAAAAACGATGGCACAATTTCACCGCCTTTATAGCCGGCACCAAGAGTTGCCGCGGTAAAGATGATTTTTAATAAAAAAGCCCAGGGCACGACAGCTTCTCCATTCATGCAGTGTTCAATGATCGCCACGCCGGAACCGTTGTAATCCCTGTTGCCACAGAGCAGTGTCAGTGCGATGACAATACAGCCGCCGGTCACGATCCGCACATACCGGTTCGGAAAGAATTTCTTATATAAATGGTCTGTCTGGTGCAGCACGATACAAAACAGGATGCTGACCAAGGCTCCAAGGATTGCAAGCAGAGCTGTCAACACGGCATTTTTTAAAGAAAAGGCAGGCAGATGCTCTAAAAGAAAAGTCTCGGCTTCAATGCCAAAATAAGAAGCAGTTCCCTTTGCGACTAAGGCAGAGATCACACATGGGACCAGAGCAGAGTAGTGCATAATGCCGACACTGACCACTTCAATAGAAAAAACAGCCGCAGCCATTGGTGTTCCAAACAGAGCGGTAAAAGCTGCAGACATACCGCACATGATCATAATGTGTTTATCTTTTTCATTAAAACGGAAAAGTCTCCCAAGCGCACCGCCGATACTGCCTCCGATCTGTAAAGCAGCTCCTTCACGTCCTGCAGAACCTCCGAATAAATGGGTGATCACTGTGGAAATAAAGATCAAAGGTGCCATGCGAAGCGGAATCTCTTCATTCGAGTGGATAGCAGAGAGGACCAGATTAGTTCCGGTGTCATTCTCATCTTTTAACAGCCGGTACAGACCGACAATGACAATTCCGCCAAGTGGCAGAAGATAGAGCAGCCACAGATGTTCCATACGCAATTCCGTGACCATTTTGATACAGCCGTAAAAAGCAGAGCCGATACTGCCGATGATAAGACCCGATAAGATCGAAAAGACAATCCATTTCATGGAAGTAATAAAGCGCTGCGTATTGTGTTTTATCTTATGTTTGATAACGTCGTTCATAATTTTTAACCTCGGTATAAATTTTAACATTTTAGATAGAATAAAACAAGAGAAGAAAAAATGGTATGGCATTTGTGCAAAACGCATAAAAGAGCAAGGGAAAATATATCCATTTTAGCAAAAATGCAAAAAACATATTGCATAATCAAAAAAAAGAGTCTATACTTTAACTATCACATGAAAACGTTACCGAAAATGTTGTCGGAAACGTTTCGGAGGTTATTTTTATTATAATAGGAGGATGTAAAATGAAGAAAAAAGTGGTGTCATTGATGTTAGTTCTTTCCATGGCAGCAGCAATGTTCGCCGGATGTGGAAGTTCTGGCAAGGATTCATCGAAAGATGAAGCAAAGAAAGACGATTCCAAGGGTTCTGTTTATTACTTAAACTTCAAACCGGAAGTAGATAAACAGTGGCAGAAGATCGCAAAGGCTTACACAAAAAAGACCGGGGTGGAAGTAAAAGTTGTAACAGCAGCAAGTAACCAGTATGAGACAACATTGAAATCCGAGATTGCAGGAAGCAATGCTCCTACCTTATTCCAGATCAACGGACCGATTGGTTATGAATCCTGGAAAGACTATTGTCTGGATCTGACCGATACAGATTTATACAAGAATCTGACAGACCAGTCATTAGCAGTAAAGGGTGAGGACGGAAAAGCATATGGTATCCCTTACACAGTAGAGACCTATGGTATCATTTACAACAATGCGATCATGGAAAAATATTTTGCACTGGACGGCGCTGTTGTAAAGAGCATGGATGAAATTAACAGCTATGACAAATTAAAAGAAGTAGTAGAAGATATGACCGCTAAGAAGAAAGATTTAGGAATCGATGGCGTATTTGCTTCTACCTCTTTAAAACCGGGTGAGGACTGGAGATGGCAGACACATCTTGCAAACCTTCCGATTTACTATGAATACAAAGATAACAAAGTATCCGATATGGATAAGATCGAGTTCAAATATGCAGAGAACTACAAGAACATTTTAGATCTGTACATGGACAATTCCGTATCTGAAAAAGGTCTGTTAGGTTCTGTTGACGTTGCTACTTCTATGGCAGAGTTTGCATTAGGACAGTGTGCAATGGTACAGAATGGTAACTGGGCATGGAGCCAGATCTCAGAAGTTGATGGAAATACCGTAAAAGCAGAAGACATCAAATTTATGCCGATCTACTTTGGTGTAGATGATGAAAACGAAGGCTTATGTACAGGTACAGAGAACTTCTGGTGCATCAACAGCCAGGCATCCAAAGAAGACATTCAGGCAACAAAAGACTTCTTAACATGGCTGACAACAGATTCTGAAGGAAAAGCATATATGTACAAATCCACAGATGACGGCGGACTTGGAAATGCAGCTCCATTTACAACTTTTGGCGAAGACGAGAGATCCTCTGACCCGCTTGCAGTTGAAATGTACAAATGGATGGAAAGCGGAAAGACCAGCGTATCCTGGAACTTCACAACCTTCCCAAGCCAGACATTCAAAGATGATTTTGGTGCAGCATTGTTAGAGTATGCAAATGGAAACATGAGTTTTGATAAAGTGGAAAAACAGGTCGTAGATGAGTGGGCATCCGAGAAAGGCGCTAACTAATCATCCGTGACAGGAACAGGTTTCATTAATTGCTTCGCAGCCCTGGCTGCGGAGCAATTTTAAAAAAGGAGTATATTATGCAAAAGACGTTAAAAAGATATTTTCCAATCTTTGTGGTTCCGACGCTGATAGCATTTGCTTTTGCATTTATTATCCCGTTTATCGAAGGGGTATATCTTTCTTTCTGTAAGTTTACCACAGTGGGAAACGCACACTGGGTAGGCTTAGAGAACTATAAGGCAGCATTGACCTCACAGGATTTTACTTATTCATTTTGGGTAACGGCAGCGTTTACCGTAATCTCCGTAATTACCGTGAATGTATTTGCATTTTGCATTGCATTGTTATTAACTAGAAAATTAAGAGGTACCAACTTTTTCAGGACGGTGTTCTTCCTTCCGAACTTAATTGGTGGTATCGTTCTTGGATATACATGGCAGCAGATGATCAATGCCGTATTGTTTAAATACGGAACAACGATCGTATCACAGTTTAAATATGGATTTGTCGGATTGATCATTTTGATGAACTGGCAGCTGATCGGCTATATGATGATCATTTATATTGCAGGACTTCAGAATATCCCGACAGAGCTGATCGAGGCGGCAGAGATCGATGGAGCAACTCATATGCAGACGCTCTTTAAGGTTAAGATACCGATGGTCATGCCATCGATCACGATCTGTATTTTCCTGACACTGTCAAATAGTTTCAAATTATTTGACCAGAACTTATCGTTAACGGCAGGTGCTCCGCTCCATAAGACAGAAATGCTTGCGTTAAATATTTATCAGACTTTCTATGGTAAGGTCGGTCAGGAAGGTGTCGGTCAGGCGAAGGCAGTACTGTTCTTTATCATCGTAACGGCAATTTCCGTGATCCAGTTATATGCAACCAGAAAGAAGGAGGTAGAGCAGTAATGGGAAAGAAAAAAGCGAACATTTTCATCTATGTGATCTTAGGTATACTGACCGTTGTTGTCCTATATCCGCTGTACTTTATTGTACTGAATTCTTTTAAAGGAAAATTTTACATCAGCAAACAGCCGTTTGAACTGCCAAAGGGTGAATTGTTTGCAGGACTGACGAACTATACCAACGGTTTAGAGCAGACAGGACTGATCGAAGCGGCAGGATGGTCCTTTTTCATAACGATCGTTTCCGTGGTACTGATCATCTTTTTTACATCGATGACAGCTTACTATGTGACAAGAGTAAAAGGTAAGACCACATCCGTGCTCTATTATCTGTTTGTATTCTCCATGGTGGTTCCATTCCAGATGGTAATGTTTACGATGGTAGACTTAGCAGATAAATTCCACTTGAGAAATCCGCTTGGAATGTGTATCCTATATTTGGGATTTGGAGCAGGACTATCCGTATTTATGTTTTCGGGATTTGTAAAAAGCATTCCGCTTGAAATCGAAGAGGCGGCAATGATCGATGGATGCAATCCGCTGCAGACGTATTTCAGGGTGGTATTTCCGATTTTAAAACCTACGGCGATCACCGTTGCAATCTTAAATGTAATGTGGATCTGGAATGACTTTCTGCTCCCTTATCTGGTCATCGGGATCAGTACCAGATATAAGACGATTCCTGTTGTAATACAGATGCTTGTGGGAACCAATGGTAATAAAGACCTTGGAGCATTAATGGCAATGCTGGTACTTTCCATTGTTCCGATTGTCATATTCTATATGGCATGCCAGAAATATATCATTGAAGGTGTAGTAGCAGGTGCTGTAAAAGGATAAAAGAGATTGGTGGGAAGAAATTGACCATAAAAGATATTGCAAAAGAATCGGGCTATTCCGTAAGTACGGTATCGAGGGTACTCAATAACAGACGGGATGTCAGTCCGGAAGCGAAAAAAAGGATCAGTGAGATCGTAGCGGCTTATAATTTTATACCGAACAATAATGCAAAACATTTGAAGCAGAGTACGAGTAAAAATATTGCGGTATTGGTAAAAGGTACGTCGAATATGCTTTTTGCCAATATCGTGGAAGAAGTACAAAAAATGTTAGAAGAGACTAAGTACTCTGCAGAGGTCTGTTACATGGACGAGGATAAAAATGAGGTAGAGCAGGCACTGATCTTATGCAGAGAACGAAAACCGATGGGAATCCTGTTTTTAGGGGGAAATCCGTCGAACTTTAAAGAAAAATATGAACAGATCGAAGTGCCGGGAGTCCTGATCACAAACTGTGGAAAAGAACTTCCGTTTGAGAATCTTTCGAGTGTATCGGTAGATGATATCGCAGCAGCGAAGCAGGCAATGGATTACCTGTTAGAGAATAAGCATACAAACATCGGGATTCTTGGCGGTGATATCACGCTTTCCCATACGAGCCAGCAACGGTATTTAGGCTGTCTTGAAAGTTTTAAGAAGCATGGGCTGGAGTTTGACAAAGAGAAGTATTATGAGAATTGCCGGTTTTCTTTTGACAGTGCATATCGTGCCATGGTGCGGTTGTTAGAAAAAGCGCCGGATATTACGGCAATCTTTGCAATGGCGGATGTGACTGCGATTGGAGCAATCCGGGCATTAAAGGATAAAGGGTTCAATGTACCGGAGGATATTTCGGTCATCGGATTTGATGGGATTGAGTTAGCAGATTACTACAATCCGAAGCTGACAACGATCAAACAGCCGGCAAGAGAGTTAGCAATCCGGGGAGTTGAGATATTGTTCAACTTTATTGATTTCCAGGCGGGCAGTATCCACGAGACCGTCAATGTAGATCTGATCACAGGTGAAAGTGTTAAAAAACTAACGAGCGGAGGAGAAGGATGAGAAGTAGTGGTGTATTAATGCATATGTCCTCCCTTCCATCCCCATATGGGATTGGAACAATGGGAAAGCAGGCAAAGCAGTTTGTGGATTTTTTAGAAAAGGCGGGACAGACTTATTGGCAGATGCTTCCAATCTGTCCGACCAGTTATGGAGATTCTCCATACCAGTCACCTTCCGGATTTGCCGGAAACCCTTACTTTATCGATTTAGATATTCTGTGTACTAAGAAGCTCTTAAAAAAGAGTGAGTGCAGATCCTATCAGTGGAATGTAAAAGACGATACCGTGGACTATGCGCTTCTTTATGAAAACCGTTATGACTTATTGAGAAAAGCAAAGGTGCGTTTTTTTGAAAATGTGCCACAGGAGTATTGGCAGTTCTGTGAAAAAGAAGCAGACTGGTTAGATGATTTTGCACTGTTTATGGCATTGAAAGAAGCACATAATGGAGCACAGTGGTCTGAATGGGAACGTCCGCTGAAATTCCGAGAGGCAGAAGCAATTGCTAAGGCAAAGGATACTTATGCAGATGAGATTGATTTTTGGAAAATGTTACAGTATCTTTTCTTTGAGCAGTGGTGTGAGTTGAAAAATTATGCGAATGAGCGGGGTATCCGCATTATTGGTGATGTTCCAATCTATGTAGCGGGTGACAGTGTAGATGTCTGGACAAATCCGTCACAATTTTATTTAGATGAGAATTTAGAGCCGATCGATGTGGCAGGCTGCCCACCGGATGCATTTTCAGCAGATGGACAGTTGTGGGGAAATCCGCTGTTTCGCTGGGATGTGATGCGGGAGGACGGTTACAGCTGGTGGACGATGCGCCTTCGTAAGATGTCCACGCTCTATGATGTGATAAGAATTGACCATTTCCGCGGATTTGACTCCTATTATGCAATTCCGGGCAAAGATACCACGGCAAGAAACGGCGTGTGGAGAAACGGTCCGGGGATGGAACTGTTTCGTGCAGTGGAAGAAAAGTTGGGAAAACTGGATATTATCGTAGAAGATTTGGGATTTTTGACCCCTTCGGTATTACAGCTTGTGGCAGATTCCGGTTATCCGGGCATGAAAGTCGTGCAGTTTGCCTTTGATTCAAGAGATGACAGTGATTATATGCCGCACAATTACGACAAGCATTGTGTCGTGTATACAGGAACGCATGATAATGATACGATCTTAGGCTGGATGAAGCAGGCACCAAAGAACAGTGTAAAAAAGGCAAAAGAATACTTGCGGATGACAAAAGAAGAGGGTTATAATTGGGGTATGATGTGTGGAGCATGGATGAGTTCGGCAAATCTTGCTGTGGTCACGATGCAGGATCTGATCGGTCTTGGAAGCAGTGCCAGAATGAATATACCGTCTACGTTAGGGGGTAACTGGACGTGGAGAGCACTTCCGGGACAGATCAATGCTCCGCTCGCAAATAAATTACATCATAAGACGGAGTTATATGGACGTCTTAGAAGATAAGGAAGACAAATATAATGTATTATTTTATTGTAAATCTGACCTCCCGTACGGGGAAAGCAGCTAAGACATGGCATCAGCTGAAATTGGAGTTAGATCAAAGGGAGGTTGCCTATAAGGCATATGTTTCAGAATACCCGGGACATGCAACCAGACTGGCAAAAATGATATGTAATAAGGCGGATAAAGATATCCGTCTTATTGTCGTTGGAGGGGATGGTACGGCAAATGAAGTCATCAACGGCATGGAGCATTTTGAAAAAGTCACGTTTGGCTATATCCCATCCGGTTCCGGAAATGACTTAGGAAGAGGACTTGGGATCAGTGCAAAAGATCCGTTAGAGGCATTACAGAGAATCTTGGAAGCAGAACAGGCACGGTACATGGATTTAGGAAGAGTGTCATGGGCAGATGACAGAGGCATCCGGCAGAGCCGTCTGTATGCGATCAGTGCAGGGATCGGTTTTGATGCCTTAGTCTGTGAGCTGGCACTTCATGCAAAGTTAAAGACATTTTTAAACCGTATCGGACTTGGAAAATTAGTCTATCTGATATTGACCGTAAAGAGTATGCGGGCTTTGCAGGTACAGGATGCTTACATAGAATTTGAAGGCGGAGAAAGCTACGAGTTAAAGGATATGGTCTTTGCAGCTGCTATGAACCAGCCTTATGAGGGTGGTGGTGTCCCCATGGCACCAGATGCAAAAAATGATGACGGGTTATTGTCTGTCATATTCGTAGAGGACATACCGAAGAAAAAAATGCCGCGGATGCTGCTCAGACTTCTATTGAAAAAACATAAAAAAATTCAGGGGCTGCGGTTAAAGGATACAAAGAGTGTCCGTATCCATTCCGATACACCGTTAGTCGTGCATTCCGATGGGGAATTCTGTGGTTATCGCACGGATATCCGGTTTGAGGCGGAAAAGGGAAAACTGCGGATTTTGTGCTAAGTACCTGACACATTTTAAAAGAACCTCCAATATACTATGATACAGAAGTGTATATTGGAGGTTTTCTTATGCAGGAAAATGAAAATATTCTGCCGGATACATGTAACTTTCGGGATGTGCAGCCGATCATGATGAATCTTCCCTATCCGCCGATCCAGGTCAGGAAGAAAAATAAAGACTATGCGAATATATTAAGTTTTGACTATTGCGGTTCCGTATCGGAGATGTCAGCGATCACACAGTATATCAATAACGAAAATCGTCTCTCCTGCGGAAATTGCGACATGGCAAAGACCATCCTTGGGATAGCCATGGCAGAGATGATACATTTGCAAAAATTAGGACAGTTGATCTTTCTGCTTGGCGGAACCATCGATTTTTCTGTCAGACACCGGAATGGAAAAGAGCAGTTATGGACACCGGAGTATATCGATATACCGGAACATGCAAAAAAGATGCTGTTAGCGGATATAGAATCGGAAAAAGCTGCGATCTATCAGTACCGCATGCATATGCGGATGATAAAAGACAATTATATCAATGCCGTATTAGCAAGGATCATCAAAGATGAAGAATACCATATTATGATGTTACAGATGTTAGTAAAAGAGATGTAGGCAGAAAATCTATCATAAACGAAAACTCCTCCACATATAAATGCAATAGCACATACAGGAGGAGTTTTTTCATGGACAATTTTAACACATCATCCTTTGACATCTACAAAGACATCAGCGCCCGCACCAAAGGCGAAATCTATCTTGGTGTGATCGGCGCAGTCCGGACAGGAAAATCAACGTTTATCAAGCGTTTTATGGAACAGATGGTACTTCCTTATATGAATGACGAGCATGACAGGGAGAGGACCATTGATGAGATGCCGCAGTCAGCGGCAGGAAAGACGATCATGACCACAGAGCCGAAATTTATTCCAAAAGAGGCGGCAAAGATCCGCTTAGAGGATGAAACCGAGGTAAAAGTACGCCTGATAGACTGTGTCGGCTATATGGTCGAAGGTGCCAGCGGACATATGGAAAATGACGCGGAGCGGATGGTAAAGACACCATGGTTTGACTATGAAGTGCCATTCACACAGGCGGCAGAGATCGGCACGAAAAAAGTCATCAATGAACATTCCACGATAGGGATTGTAATCGCGGCAGACGGAACTTTTACGGATATTCCGAGAGAGAATTATGCGGCACCGGAAGAAAAGACCGTCAATGAATTAAAAAAACTCGGAAAGCCGTTTATCGTACTTTTAAATTCGACGAAGCCGTACAGCGATGAGACAAAAGAACTTGCGCAGCAGATGCAGGAAAAATATCAGGTGGCGGTATTGCCGGTAAACTGTGAGCAGTTAAAAAAAGAAGATATTTCTAAGATTTTACAGGCAATCCTCTATGAGTTCCCGGTAGTACGCATGAATTTCTATATGCCAAAATGGGTGGAAATGTTAGAACTGGGTGCTCCGATGAAGCAGAGCATGGTACAGAATGCCAGGAAATTTTTAAAAGACATTACATATATTAAAGACCTGATGAACTATCCGTTTGAAACAGAAGGGGATTATATTGAACAGGTCAAATTAGAAAAAATGGATTTAGCGGCAGGTAGCGTGAACTTAAGAATGGACGTAGAGGACAAATACTACTATGAAAATATGAGTGAGCTGACCGGAGTAGAGATCCATGGAGAATACCAGCTGATATCCATGGTCAAAGAGTTAGCAGAGATGAAAAAAGAGTACGAAAAAGTAGAGGATGCCATGAACTCGGTCAAAATGAAGGGTTACGGTGTTGTTAATCCGGGACTCTCGGACATTACCTTAGAAGAGCCTGTACTGATCAAGCATGGAAATAAATATGGGGTTAAAATGAAAGCCGTTTCTCCAAGCATCCATATGATAAAAGCAAATATCGAAACGGAAGTGGCACCGATTGTCGGCAGCGAGGAACAGGCAAATGATCTGATTGCATATATCAAGGACAGTCAGAATACGGAAGAGGGAGTATGGAGTACCAACATCTTTGGAAAATCCATTGGTGAACTCATGGAGGATGGAATCCGAAGTAAAATCTCTATGATGGACGATGAAAGCCAGTTAAAACTTCAGGATACCATGCAGAAGATTGTCAATGATTCCAACGGCGGACTGGTATGTATTATTATTTGATAAAAGATTGAAAAAAAGAAATAAATGGGCTATACTACCTCATGCAGGCATTATATGGATAAAGAATGATACCTACGAAGATAAGAATGTCAGGAGGAAAAAAGTATGGCAGAAAATAGAGAGTGCAGCAGTGCATCCAGCTGTTCTAAGGAAAGCTGTGAAGGGTGCTCCAGTAGTGGACAGAAAACAAGTTTTGCGGCAGATATGAATCAGTATTCATCCGTAAAAAAAGTGATCGGAGTTGTCAGCGGAAAAGGTGGAGTTGGAAAATCCTTTGTGACAGCATCCTTAGCAGCACAGATGCGTAAAAAAGGTTATTCTGTAGGAATTTTAGATGCAGATATCACAGGACCTTCCATTCCTAAAATGTTTGGTGTCCATGGTCCGGCAGTCGGAAATGACATGGGAATGTATCCGATCGAGGCAGAGGACGGAACCAAGATCATGTCCATCAACCTTTTGATGGATGACGAAGAAGCTCCGGTGGTATGGAGAGGACCGGTCATTGCAGGAACCGTAAAACAGTTCTGGAGTGATGTTGTCTGGGGTGATTTGGACTATTTATTTGTAGATATGCCTCCGGGAACCGGTGATGTACCGTTAACCGTATTCCAGTCACTTCCGGTAGATGGAATTGTCATTGTGACATCTCCGCAGGAACTGGTGCAGATGATTGTAAAAAAAGCATACAATATGGCAGGAATGATGCATATTCCGGTACTCGGAGTAGTAGAGAACTACAGCTATTTTGAGTGTCCTGATTGTGGTAAGAGAATTTCCTTATTTGGAGAAAGCCACGTTGATGAAGTTGCCAAAGAGCTGGGCATCGATGTCTTGGGCAAACTTCCGCTTGACCCGAAATATGCACAGGCAGCAGATGAGGGAAGATTCTATGAGTTAGAGAATCCTCACTTAGAGGCAGGCGTTGAAAAAATAGGAAATATCTAATGGAGTGGCTATTTCATCTGGATGCATCCCTGTTGCTCTGGATACAGGAAAATCTGAGAGTGTCATGGCTGACACCGTTTTTTAAGCAGATTACAAAACTTGGAAATGTAGGATGGTTCTGGATATTTCTGACAGTAATACTTTTGCTGATCCCAAAGCAGAGGAGAACCGGAGCCATGTGTGCGGCATCCTTAGTCGGTTCCGTAATAGTCAATAATCTGTTTTTGAAAAATGTCGTGGCAAGGACCAGACCCTATGAAGTGGTGGAGGGATTGACCAGACTCATAGAAAAGCAGAGTGATTATTCGTTTCCATCCGGTCATACGGCGGCTTCTTTTGCAGCCGCTGTGATACTGTTTTTGCAGCTTCCGAAAAAATACGGGATACCGGCACTCATATTAGCGGTGCTGATCAGTTTTTCGAGATTATATTTAGGAGTACATTATGCGACCGATGTGTTAGCCGGAGCAGTGTCGGGAACCTTGATCGCGTTAGCGGTGCATTGGATATTTGAAAAGAAAAAAGAAAAGCACAGTGAGAATTGTGAATAGTAAAAAAGACCCGTCTCAGAGAAATCTGAAACGAGTCTTTTTTCTTGTATATTAGGAATCCTAAAAATTAATCATTTGGATTCATATCAATTCCACGATGTCTGTCTGCTTTCGGGTCTTCGCCGAAGGAATAGTCATTACCAGGTAGGATTGCATTTAAGATCACACCTGCTAAGGCTGCAATGGCAAGGCTGGTTAAAGTAATGGAAGTTCCGCCGACTGTAAAGGTCAGACCGTTAGAAAAACCAAGACCGGATACTAAGATGACTGCTGCAATGATCAGGTTTCTGGATTTTGTAAAATCCACATGGTTCTCTACAATATTACGAACACCGATTGCGGAGATCATACCGTAAAGGATGAAGCTGACACCACCGATAATGGAAGCCGGCATAGAACCGATGATAGAGGAAACCTTTGGGATAAAACTTAAGACAACTGCATAGACAGCAGCTAAGCGGATCACTCTAGGGTCATGTACGCGGCTTAATTCCAGAACGCCGGTATTTTCACCATAAGTTGTATTTGCAGGACCACCGACCAAAGCAGAAAGTGCGGTTGCAAGACCATCACCGATCAGAGTTCTGTGAAGTCCCGGATCTTCAATAAAGTTCTCATCTACCGTTGCGGAAATAGCGGAAATGTCTCCGATATGCTCCATCATGGTAGCAATGGCGATCGGTGCCATAACAAGAATTGCGGTAATGTCAAATTTGCAGATCTGGAAAGGTGGAAGTCCGATCCATTTTGCACTTGCGACAGAAGCAAAATCTAAAATAGCAGAACCGTCAGGGTTTGTCATACCACAGAGGTTGAAAATGACTGCGGCAACATAGGAAATTACAACACCCATCAGGATCGGGATGATCTTAAACATGCCTTTTCCCCAGATGTTGAAGATAATGATAACGGCAAGAGCGATCAATGCTAAGATCCAGTTCGTAGAAGCATTTGCGATCGCACTTGGTGCAAGGCTTAAACCGATACAGATGATGATCGGGCCGGTTACAACAGGTGGTAAGAAACGCATAACACGTTTTACACCGGCTAACTTGATGATCAGTGCCAAGACTAAGTAAAGAAGTCCTGCAACTACGATTCCACCGCAGGCATATGGTAATTTTTCACCATAGGACATATCAGCGAAAATACCGCTGTCAAGTTCTGCAACGGTAGCGAATCCTCCAAGAAAAGCAAAAGAGGAACCTAAAAACGCAGGTACTTTCATCTTGGTGCAGAAATGGAAAAATAAAGTTCCGATTCCGGCACAGATTAAAGTAACCTGGATTGAAAGTCCCTCTCCGTGGAAATAACTGTTGACTAAAATTGGTACTAAGATGGTGGCTCCAAACATTGCAAACATATGCTGAAGACCTAAGATTAGCATTTTGGGTGTGCCAAGTGATCTGGCATCTTTGATAACACCATTTTCGGTATTCATAAAAAACTCCTTTCTCCTGTGTGACTATTTTTTCTCCTATAGCATTATATAGGGTTTCTAATCGTACTGCAAGAAAAAAGTAAATCTGTAAAAGTATAAAAAAAATGATATAATAGGAAAAAGAACAAAAATCAGCCCGAAAATCTATAGAAAGAAGAGAGGATAAGCCTATGAATCCTATTTATGAAAAATTAGAAAAATGTTATCAGTGTGTCAGGGAAAAGACCGATTTTGTACCGGAGGTTGCCATTATTTTAGGCTCCGGCTTCGGACAGTTTGCCGATGAATTTGAAGAAGTGAAAAAGATCAGCTACCATGAGATCGAAGGATTTCCGGTTTCGACCGTTCAGGGACACGCGGGAGAATTTATTTTTGGTTATATGCAGGATGTGCCGGTGGTATTGATGAACGGAAGAGTACATTATTATGAGGGTTATGCCATGTCCGATGTCGTGCTGCCAACCCGATTGATGAAAATGTTAGGAGCAAAGATTTTATTTTTAACAAATGCAGCAGGCGGACTTGGAGATGGTTTTGCGGCAGGCGACATTATGATGATCACCGATCAGCTTACAATGTTTGTGGATTCTCCGCTGATAGGAGCAAATGTAGAAGAATTAGGAGTCCGTTTCCCGGATATGTCTGAGATCTATGATAAAAAACTGCAGGAGATTTTGAGACAGACGGCAAAAGAAATCGGTTTAGACTTAAAAGAGGGGATTTACTGCCAGTTCAAAGGCCCGAACTATGAATCGCCGGCAGAAGTGCATGCGGCAAAAATACTAGGAGCATCGGCAGTCGGCATGAGCACCGGATGCGAAGCGATCGCGGCAAATCATATGGGAATGCAGATCTGCGGAATTTCCTGTGTCACTAATATGGCGGCAGGAATGTCGGAAAATCCGTTATCCCATCAGGAAGTGCAGGAGAACGCGGCAAAAGCGGCACCATATATCCGTCGTCTGTTACATGAGTCTGTGTTAAAAATGCATAAGGAGCTGAATAAATAGATGAATATCAGGTTTTACAATGCGAGAATACTGACAGAAACCATGGATATCACAGAGGGAGAACTCTGGGTACGCGGAAATACGATCTGCTATATCGGAGATGGAGAGGATGTTTCCTCGGTCTGTAAAGAGCCGGGGGATGTGATCTTATGGGACCGTGAGATCGATGTGAAGAGAAATCTGCTGATGCCGGGATTTAAAAATGCGCATACACACTCCGCAATGACATTTTTACGCTCTATGGCAGACGACCTTCCATTGCAGGAATGGCTGAATGAGCAGGTATTTCCAAATGAAGCAAAACTAAAAGGCGAGGAAGCATATCTGTTTGCAAAAATAGCCATTATGGAATACTTAACAAGCGGAATTACTTCTGCGTTTGATATGTACATTTATCCGAAAGAAGTGATACAGGCATGTGTGGATTGCGGTTTTCGGATCGTACAGGTCAGTGGACTGAATAATTTTACAAGTTCTTTAGAAGAATTAGAAGAGCAGTATGTAACCTATAATGATTATCATGAACTTTGCAGTTATAAATTAGGTTTTCATGCAGAGTATACAACGGATAAAAAGCTGTTAGAGGGCTTGGCAGGATTAAGTGAAAAGTATCATGCACCGGTATACACCCATAATTCCGAGACAAAAAGAGAGGTAGAGGAGTGCAGGCAGCGTTATGGCAAATCTCCGACACAGTTATTTGAAGAAATGGGACTCTATCGTTACGGCGGTGGCGGATATCACTGCATCTGGTTTGACGATGAGGATATAGACATTTTTGCAAAACGGCAGTTATCGGTTGTTACAAATCCGGCATCTAATCTGAAATTGGCAAGTGGGATCGCACCTTTGAAAAAAATGCAGGAGGCAGGAATCAATCTGGCTATCGGCACAGACGGCCCGGCAAGTAACAACTGTCTGGATATGTTCCGTGAGATGTTCTTAGTAACCGGCCTTGCAAAGTTAAGAGAACACGATGCAGCGGTCATGGATGCAAATGATGTGCTGTATATGGCAACGACAGGCGGTGCAAAGGCAATGGGATTGTCAGACTGCGACTGTCTGGCTGTCGGAAAAAAAGCAGATCTGATCTTAATGAATCTGATGCAGCCGAATATGCAGCCGGAACATAATCTTACAAAAAATCTGGTTTACAGCGGCAGCAAACAGAATGTAAAATTAACAATGGTCAATGGAAAGATCCTCTATGAGGATGGGCAGTTCTTTATCAGTGAAGAACCACAGGAAATTTATAAAAAAGCAAATGAGATTGTGAGCAGAATGAAATGAGGATCATCTATATAATGCACAGTTGTTTTGCAGTGGAGATCGAGGATACCCTGCTGCTATTCGACTACTTTGATAAGTCAAGAACTCCGGAAGTGGACTTTCAAGGGGAACTTCCTGATTTTTCTAACTATAAAAAACACTATATTTTTTCAAGCCACGGACATCGTGACCACTTCTGGTTAGAGTCTTTAAAGTGGGGAATGGAATACCCGGATATGGTATTTTTCTTAGGAAACGATATGCGTTTTAACAGAAAATATTTAGAGCGTAACGGCATTGATTTTTCCGTGAAAGAGCGGATGATCACCGCAAGACGGGGTGAAACCTATGATATGGGAGAGTTAAAGGTGCAGGCGCTCGGTTCGAATGATGCAGGAGTCTCTTTTTTGGTACACTATGGTGGAAAGACGATCTTTCATGCAGGAGATCTAAACGACTGGAGCTGGTATGTCAGAAAGGGTGAGATGCACGATGAGGCATACCGCCGGAGAATGAGAGAAGAATTCCGAAAGGAGTTAGAACCGCTTTTAGGAGTCCATATGGATGCTGCATTTGTAGTGATGGATATGCGGCTAGAGGAGAGGTATAAGAATGGAATCGACTATTTTTTGCATACTATGGATGCAGATGCTGTATTCCCAATGCATTTGTGGGGAAGATACGATCTGATCCCGCAATATAAAAAGAAACTGATTTTGGCGGGAGAACCGGAACTGGCAAAAAAGGTTATGGATATCCGGGAGGAGAACCAGATATTTGAATTATAGATATTATTGATAAGGAGAACAAAAATGGAAGTCACAATGTATACAGACGGGGCAGCAAGAGGCAATCCCGACGGACCGGGAGGATATGGCGTGGTGCTGCACTATATAGATAAAAGCGGGACACTGCATAAAAAGGAATTGTCAGCAGGGTATAAAAAGACGACAAATAACCGCATGGAGCTCTTAGCGGTCATCCGAGGCTTAGAGGCATTGAACAGACCGTGTCAGGTTACGGTCTATTCGGATTCTAAATATGTAGTCGATGCCTTTAACCAGAACTGGATCGGTGGCTGGGTAAAACGCGGTTGGAAAAAGTCGGACAAGAAGCCTGTTAAGAACGTGGATATGTGGAAACGGCTGTTAGAAGTGATGCAGCCACACGAAGTTCGGTTTGTATGGGTAAAAGGGCATGACGGACATCCGCAGAACGAACGCTGTGACACGTTGGCAACCACGGCAGCCGATGGAAGCGGACTTTTAGATGACATGGAATTGGAAAGTGGAAAAAATGAGCAATTAGGTCTGGGTGACATCTTGAAATAAGATATTGCCTATGATATGATAAAACATAGTGTTTTATAGAAGATGGAGGAAATAATATGGCATTTTTAGCAAGTTTTCTGCAGTATTTTATTAAATTCGTTGTATTTGTAATTCTTGCAGTCGCCGGTGTGTTTGCCGGAAAAAAATGGAGAATGAGCAAGGATGCAAAATCAGAAGCAAACGAGAAATAGATTTTGGAGGAACAGATCGTGAAGAAGTATGGTGTAAATGAGCTCCGAAGAATGTATCTGGAGTTTTTTGAGAGTAAGGGACATTTAGTAATGAACAGCTTTTCGCTGGTTCCGCATAATGATAACAGTTTACTGTTGATCAATGCGGGAATGGCACCGTTAAAGCCTTATTTTACAGGACAGGAGATCCCACCGAGAAGAAGAGTGACAACCTGCCAGAAATGTGTCCGTACAGGAGATATTGAAAATGTTGGTAAGACAGCAAGACATCTGACCTTTTTTGAGATGCTTGGTAACTTTTCCTTTGGTGATTATTTCAAACATGAGGCAATCGCATGGAGCTGGGAATTTTTAACAGAAGTCATCGGTATGGAGCCGGAGAGACTCTATCCTTCTATTTATGGAGAAGATGATGAGGCATTCGACATCTGGACAAAAGAGATCGGTGTTCCGGCAGAGAAGATCACACGTTTTTACCGTGATGAAAACGGAGAATGTGACAACTTCTGGGAGCATGGTGCAGGTCCTTGCGGTCCGTGTTCTGAAATTTATTATGACCGTGGAGAAAAATACGGCTGTGGCAGTCCGGACTGTAAAGTGGGCTGTGAGTGCGACCGTTTTATGGAAGTATGGAATAACGTGTTTACCCAGTTCAACGGTGACGGACATGGCAACTATGAAGAACTTGAGAACAAGAACATTGATACCGGTATGGGATTAGAGCGTCTTGCAGTCGTAGTACAGGATGTGGATTCCGTATTTGATATTGATACGATGAAGGCAATCCGTGATAGAATTTGCGAGATTCCCCATAAGACCTATCAGACCGATGCTTTAGACGACGTATCGATCCGTCTGATCACCGATCATATCCGTTCTGCAACCTTTATGATCTCCGATGGAATTATGCCATCAAACGAAGGAAGAGGATATGTACTGCGCAGGATCATCCGCCGTGCAGCAAGACATGGCAGACTGCTGGGTATCGAAGGACAGTTCTTGGCAGAGCTGAGTAAGACCGTCATTGCAGAGAGTAAAGACGGATATCCGGAATTAGAGGAAAAGAAAGACTTTATCTTAAAGGTATTAAGTCAGGAAGAAGAAAAATTCAATAAGACGATCGATCAGGGACTTGGTATTTTAGAGGACATGCAAAAAGAAATGGAAGCAGCAGGTACGAAGGTGCTTTCCGGCGAGCATGCATTTAAATTATATGATACCTATGGATTCCCGATGGATCTGACACAGGAGATCTTAGAGGAAAAGGGCTTTACCATTGATGAAGAGGGATTCAAAAAATGCATGGAAAAGCAGAGAGAAAAAGCCCGCAGTTCCAGAAAAGAGACCACCTATATTGGAGTAGATGCAACTGTATATGATGAGATTGACACCTCCATTACCAGTGAGTTTGTCGGCTATGACAGATTAGTACATGAGTCAAAGATCACGGTTCTTACCACAGAAAGAGAGATCGTAGAAGCACTTTCCGATGGTGATATGGGAACTGTGATCGTAGAGCAGACGCCATTTTATGCAACTATGGGTGGACAGTGTGCAGACCACGGATTTATCACAACAAAGGATGGAAAATTCCAGGTAGAAGATGTAATCAAGCTGCGTGGCGGAAGGATCGGTCATGTCGGAAAGATGGTCAGCGGTATGTTAAAGACCGGTGATGTTGCAACATTAGAAGTTGAGGAGAAGAGACGCTCCCTGACAAGAAGAAACCACAGTGCGACCCATTTATTACAAAGAGCACTGCGTGAAGTCTTAGGTACCCATGTAGAACAGCATGGTTCCTATGTAGATGATAAGAGACTTCGTTTTGACTTCTCACATTTTGCAGCAATGACTCCGGAGGAAATCGCAAAGACAGAAGCTCTGGTAAATGAAAAAATTGCCGAGGCACTTCCTGTTGAAACGAAGATCATGTCCTTAGACGAGGCGAAAAAGACCGGTGCAATGGCACTCTTTGGAGAAAAATACGGTGAGAGTGTACGCGTAGTCAGCATGGGAGATTTTTCTACAGAGCTTTGTGCAGGAACACATGTCGACAATACAAGCAATATCAGTGCATTTAAGATTGTATCGGAATCCGGTGTCGCAGCCGGTGTACGCCGTATTGAAGCACTGACTTCCGAGGGAGTATTCCATTACTACGACACCTTAGAGGACACTTTAGAGCAGGCTTCTAAATTAGTAAAGACAAACCCACAGAGTCTGGTAGAAAAATTAGAGCACTTGATGGCAGAGATGAAAGCACTTCAGAGCGAGAATGAATCCTTAAAGAGCAAGGCAGCGAAAGAAGCACTTGGCGATGTGATGGATCAGGTAGAAGAAGTGAAGGGAACCAAGCTGTTAGCAGTCCGTGCAGACGGTGTGGATATGAACGGCTTAAGAGATCTAGGCGACCAGTTAAAGGAAAAGCTGGGTGAAGGTGTTATCGTATTAGCATCCGAATGTGACGGAAGAGTTAACCTTGTTGCCATGGCAACCGATGCAGCAATGAAGTCCGGTGCTCATGCAGGTAATCTGATCAAAGCCATTGCAAAAACCGTTGGCGGCGGTGGCGGCGGTCGTCCGAATATGGCACAGGCAGGCGGAAAAAATCCGGCCGGAATCGCAGATGCATTAGCACAGGCAAAGAGTGCATTAGAAGAGCAGTTAAAATAAAATGTCAAAAGTTTAGGGAGAAACTATGAAGAAAAGTTCAAAAAGTGTTTGGAGCAGATTTGTCATGACATTTGCAGCAGCATTTTTATTAATGCTTGTGACAACCGTTCCGGTAAAGGCAGACAGCAGTAATATGCCATTAGTAAAAGATATAAAACAGACAGATGCTTCCACTAACTCAGTAGGAATCATTTGGTCCTGCCCGGGAAGTGATATTCGTTTTAAAATCGAAACATCTGAGCAGCTGTCTACCGGATATACTGATTATAATAAGAGACCACAGTCTTCTGCATCTGTGACCTTGACTAAGTTGGGGGCAGGAAAGGTTTATTATGTTCGGATTACACCAATTAGATATACGATGGAAGGGATTGGTAAATATACAACAGTCACAGGAACCACATCCCAGCCATTTCGGGTTGTGACTGCACCGGATAGCGCACCGGCAAGTCTGACACATGTAAAATCATCAACAGATACGATCAAGGTCAAATGGTCAGCAGTACCGGGAGCAGATGTGTATCAGGTTGTTTACAGCCAGTCCGGTACAGCCAATGAATTTACAAAAGAGACAACAGGAACCAGTGTGACTTTAAAAAATCTTTCCAAAGATGCAAGATATACGATCAAGGTGCGTGCCGGAAAGAAATATACGGATGGCACGGGAAGAGCATGGGGCAACTATCATACCAAATACGATGTTCCGGTAAAATCCACAAAAGTGGAAGGCATCAAAGTAAGCGGATATTATCAGAACCTGTCAAAGATCAGTATTACAAACAAAGCAAAAGCATGTGCGGATGGATACCAGTATCAGCTTTACACTGCATACAAAGGTCAGGATAAAGAGACAAAGGTTAAGAGTATTACCGTAAACCAGAACAATCCGGGTTCTTCGAATCAGGTGTCAGCAAGCATGAAGATATCTGCTTTGAAAAACCATAATTTTTACAAAGTCAGAGTGCGTGCTTATTCCTTAAACAGCAAGAATGAGAAGATTTATGGCGTATGGTCTTCCTGGAAATATGTAAGCCCACAGCCGGATGTGACAAGTAAGAAACATACCCAAAAAGGAATTAAGATCAACTGGGATAAGATCAATGGTGCAGACCGTTATGTAGTATATGTTTCTACAAAGAAGGATTCCGGTTATAAGAAGTTCCAGACAACCGGAAAGAACAGCACAACCATTACAAAGTATGGAAAAAACAAACTGAAATCGGGAAAAACGTATTACTTCTATGTTGTAGCACAAAAGAAGGTCAATGATAAGTATCAGTCAGGTGCAGCAGGAAATGCTACAAAACGTTGGTCTTTGACCTACTAAAAACAGAAAATATCAGAAAAACAGGAATAACGTGTAAGAGACAGCTTGTCTTTTACACGTTATTTTGCTAAAATGAAAAGGAAATAACTTTAAACAAGAAAAAACGAAGGAGGAGACTATGGGAAAGAGTTTCAAAAATGTGGGAAGCAGATTGATTCTGACATTAGCAGCAGCCCTTACGCTGGTTCTGATGACTGCATTTCCAACAAAAGCAGCAAGTAAACCATCACCTATCACAGAGTTAAAGCAGATTGATGATTCTTCTACATCGGTAGAGGTAAGCTGGTCCTGTTTAGGAGGTAGCGATACAAGATATAAGGTGGAGGTTTCCGAACAGCCGTCTACCGGCTATATAGTCGTAGAGGAGAATGCATATTCTACTTCAGAATATATTACAGGTCTTTCGGCAGGAAAAACATATTATGTGCGAGTAACGCCATTTGTTGAAGATGATGATACAGATCAGATAATATGGGGAGACACTTCCGCACCGGTTAAGGTGGTTACTGCACCTGATAAGGCCCCGGCTACAATTACACATACAAAGTCCACAACAGATTCCATTACTGTGAATTGGTCAGCAGTACCGGGAGCAGATACTTATGAAGTAGAGTATTATATAGACAGTTCAAAAGCGAGAAAGTGTGTAACTACCAAAACGGGTGTGACACTGAAAAAGCTTGCAAAGAATGAAACGTATACGATTTATGTTACTGCAGGAAGAAGATATGCCGATGGAACGACTACTGCATGGTCAGATAATGATCTATATAAATGGGGGATTCCTGTAAAACCTTCTAAAGTGAGTGGTGTAGACGTAACTCACTATTGGCAGAATTTGTCGGAAATTTGTGTAGAAAATTCTAGAATAGGATGCGCAGATGGATATCAGTATCAGCTTTATACCGCATATAAGGATAAGGATTCTAAGATTAAAACTGTAACAACATCATCTGCTTATACTTATATTAAGACATCTGCTTTGAAAAAGCATAATTTCTATAAAGTTAAAGTTCGCGCTTATGCCTTAAACAGTAAAAACGAGAAAATGTATGGCAGCTGGTCTTCCTGGAAATATGTAAGTCCACAGCCGGATGTTACAAAAATAAAAAATAATAAGAGCAAAAAAGGAATACAGATCAGTTGGGACAAGATCAAAGGTGCAAACCGTTATGTAGTATATGTTTCTACAAAGAAGGATTCCGGCTATAAGAAATTCCAGACAACTACAAAGACCGGAACTGTCATCAAAAAATGTGGTAAAAATAAGCTGAAATCAGGAAAAAATTATTATTTCTATGTTGAACCACAAAAAAAGGTGGGTAATAAGTATGTTTCCGGATTAGCAGGTAATGCAAATTATTGTTGGAGTCTTAAATACAAGAAATAAGAACGGTAGTAACGTGTAAAAGGCATTTGTCTTTTACACGTTATTTTACTGAAATTGGGGGAAAGAATAGGAAAAATTGATAAACAGGAGTCGGGTATGGAAGAATTATTAGAAAAAAAGGAAGAACCGGATAAGAAAAAAGACAGAGTGCTTGTTGTGATCATCATTGTTTTAGCAGCAGCATTGGCAGTTATAAAAATTGTGGAGTTTATAGCTGACGGAGAGTTTCAGCAGACAGATGCCACGAATGAGAATGTCATAATTCAGTGGAGAGGGAAGACGGTCGAAGAGCCGTATATCATTGAAGTGTCAAAAAATAAACAGGATGGATACCGGAAAGTTGACCACATTTATGTGGACACAAGGAATCATAATATATGTAGTACCTATATACATGATTTGAAACCGGGAAGCAGTTATTATGTCAGAATATATTCCGTGGATTCCTCCGGAAAGAAAAAATATTCAGAACCGTTAGAAGTGGTCACAGAACCGGAAGGGAAAATAGAGAATCTGAAATATGAGTGGAAAAAATCCAATTCGGTAAAACTCAGTTGGGATAAAGTATCCGGAGCTAATGTCTATAAGGTGCGTTACTATAAAGATAACGATGAATATATCAAATATACCACAAAGAATAGTCTGACACTGAAAAATTTGAAGAAAGGTGAAGGGTATTCTACAAGGGTAGAGCCTATGAGACAGTCAGAGAGTGGTTTTCATATTGAAAGTAATAATGCAGGCGAAGGCAAGATATATATTGAATAAAAATCCGAAAATAAAAACACCGTAAGTTATTGACTTACAGGGATTATCTGTTATAATAATTAATAGTGCAAATATTACCCAAACAGTTGGAGCACAATTTACAACTGGAGGGAGGTTAGGTGTGAGACTATGTCAAATGTAATCGTAAAAGAGAACGAGACTTTAGATTCCGCTTTACGTAGATTCAAGAGAAACTGTGCAAAAGCAGGTATCCAGCAGGAGATTCGTAAGAGAGAACATTACGAAAAACCAAGCGTAAGACGTAAAAAGAAATCAGAAGCTGCAAGAAAACGTAAATATAACTAAGACAGCGAAATGGAGAGACTATCGTAAGATGGTCTCTTTTTACGTTATAGGATCAGGGTGTCAAAAGGCGGTTTCAAGTTTTTTGATTGGCAAACTGCACAAAGCCGGGTCTATTTTGTTCCGTTGTACGAAAAAACAGAAAAATTCCAGACAAACAGATACAAAAGGAAGAGATTGTGCATCGGCAATGATCCCGTTGAATCTGAATAATGCCTCATATAAGAGTGGAACGAAGTTAACAAATGTTATGAACAATGCAATGCTTGACAAATATGATCCTGTAACAGGAGATTATAAGGGCAGTGTTGATCTTAAGAAATTAGGCAAATACAATTATTTTAAATTCGTGATCTATGATATTGATGCAAAAGGCGGATATGATACACCAGCTATCTATTATTTCAGATTGTAAGGATAAGAACAATAGAAGGAAATAAATATAAAAAATAAATATGTAAATATAAAAAAGACATGAATGTAGAGAGTACTGTCGTAGAGAAATCGTGGCAGTACTCTTTTTATGCATAAATCCAAAAGCCCCTCATATAAATGTTTTAAGGACAAACCAAAAGACAGGAGGGAGCATCTATGCAGGAAGAACTGCTTCATATCTTTCCGCTGCATCTGCGGGAAACACTGCAAAAAGTTACGATGAAAGAAAATACCTTAGAGGAAATCCGTATCAGGATCGGACAGCCTGTGATCTTTCATATGGAAAATGAAGAGTGGTATTTAAAAAAAGAAACAGGCAGATTAGAACGAAGCCAGGTAAATGCCTATTGTGCCACGAAAGAGGATATTAAAAGCATGGTAAAGTTCATCAGCAGTTATTCACTCTATGCCTATGAGGATGAGATGAAGAGGGGATTTATCACCATGCAGGGCGGACACCGCATCGGAGTGGCAGGACAAGTAGTGATGGACGGTGGTAAGGTGTTAAGCCTGTCGAATATTTATTTTTTGAATATCCGTGTGGCAAGAGAAAAACGTGGCTGTGCAAAAGACATCATCCCATATCTGATACATAGGAACAGTATTTATAATACCCTGTTCGTTTCGCCTCCCGGAATCGGTAAGACTACTTATTTAAGAGATGCTATCCGGATTCTGTCAAACGGTTCGGACAGGCTGCATGGAATGAAGATCAGTATCATAGATGAGCGCTCCGAAATTGCTGCCTGCCGTCAGGGAATTCCGCAAAACGATATCGGGATCCGAAGTGATGTCTTAGACGGCTGTTTAAAATCCTTTGGAATGCTGTTGATGCTGCGTTCGATGGCACCGCAGATCATTGCGGTGGACGAGATCGGAAGCAGGGAGGACTGCCGGGCAATGGAGCAGGCCATCTATTCGGGCAGCCGTATTATCGGGACCGTACATGCTTACGATATGAAAGAGCTTTCGAGAAAAAAATACCTGAAAGAAATGTTAGAACAGCAGATGTTTGGCAGGATCGTCCTCTTAGAAAAAGCAGAAAATGGCAGGAGAAGGTTCCATATCTATGATGAGAACTTAGAAAAAATATGTTAAAGATTTTAGGAAGTGTTTTGATCCTGACTGCTTCGGTGGGCGGATGTCTGACTTTTTTAGAAAGATTTCGGGAAGAGGAGCGCCAGCTTTTAGCAATGAAAGAAATGCTGATCATCTTTGAAAAGCAGTTAGAATATGTCAGGCTTCCAATCGCAGAGGCTGTCACAGACATGGCAAAGAAAGCAGGAGCACCCTTTGAAGCGCCATTGATGGAGTTTACGGAAAAAATCCTGTATCACCAGACAGAGGAAGTGGAGAGGCTTTGGAGAGAGTGTTTTGAGGCACACAGACGGTCATTTTTTTTAAATCGGGAGGAATTTGCAATCCTTTTAGATATGGGCAGACTGTTAGAGCCGGTGGACAGCAAAAGTCAGATCGCTTCTGTGGAAATGTACATCAACCGCGTGGAAGAGAAGATCCAAAAGATATGGGAGGAACGGGAAAATAAGCAGAAGGTATATCAGAGTGTCTATCTCTTTGGGGGACTGCTTCTGATTATCGTGTTACTGTAAAGGAGAACATATGAGTGTAAATCTGATTTTTAAAATTGCTGCAATCGGGATCATCGTGACTGTGTTAACGCAGATATTAAAGCACAGTGGCAGAGAGGAGCAGGCATTTTTGACAAGTCTTGCCGGACTGCTGCTGGTATTGTTCTGGATCGTACCATATATCTACGAATTGTTTTCAACGATGAAGGATTTGTTTGCATTATAGGGGGAAGTATGGATATTTTAAAAATTGCAATGATCGGCATGGCAGGTGTCTGTCTGGCAATCCCATTGAAATCATATAAGGCAGAGTATGGGATGCTCATCAGTCTTGGAACCTGCGTCTGCATTTTTATTTATCTGGTGACAAAGTTAGAAATTGTTGTGGAGTACATTGGCAGGATTGAGACTGTATTGAACCTGGATGGCGGTTATATCCGCCTGATGTTAAAAATGATGGGAATTACCTATGTGGCACAGTTTGCGGCAGAAATCTGTAAGGATGCGGGCTATGGTGCGGTCGGGAGCCAGATCGAATTGTTTGGCAAGGTGTCCATTCTTTTTGTGAGTATGCCGGTATTGCTGGCATTGCTGCAGACGGTTGGGGATTTTTTATGAAAGACAGAGATGTATTAAAAAGCTGTTATTTTGGACATTGCATAGGAAAATTAAAGGTAAATTTATTTTTTGCGGGAATATTATTGATTTTGGGAATGTTACTGTTTCCGTTGCAGGTGCAGGCGGAGAAGAAGAAAGGGCCAGATACCGGTGTGGACAGGGAATTGGATACAGGTCTGGAGAAAGAAGCAGATTCTGATGTAGACTTTGACACAGAAAGAGACGAGATGCTGGGCTATCTGACGAAAGAAAATCTTTTTTCAGATCTGGACGAATTTTCAGGGCGGGAAACGGGAATGACTTTCTCGGAACTGGTGGGGAGTATCTCAAAGCAGGGAGCGTTGGAAAGCCTTGCAGGGATCGGAGGCTATATCAAAGAGGCACTGGTGGGAGAACTTGAGGAAAATAAGAAAAGCATGATGCAGATCGTGGTACTGGTATTGATCTTCAGTATTTTGCAAAACTTTTTAGGACTGGTTGAAAATTCCTATATTACGGAGCTTTGCTACGTTTTGACCTATCTGGTGCTGATGCTGTTTGTTTTAAAATCCTTTTCCGTGACCTCCGAGATTGTCAGCCATCTGCTTCAAAATGTGACAGGCTTTATGAAAATGCTGCTGCCTTCTTATTTAGCGGTCATGGTCTTTGCCGGAAACGCGATGAGTGCCATGTCCTTTTATGAGCTGACTTTTTTTATCCTGTATGGGATCGAAGTGCTGATGATCTATGTACTGCTGCCACTGATCAATCTGTATGTTCTGTTTTATTTAACAAACTGCATGATGAAAGAAGAAGTATTTTCAAAAACGGCAGAGCTGGTGCGTGATATTTTCAGCTGGGGTGCCAAACTGGTGCTGACGATCGTGGTTGGTCTAAACGTTGTACAGGGAATGATCGCACCGGCGGTTGACTATGCGAGCAGAACAACCCTGACAAAGTCTTTGAGCCTGATCCCCGGGATTGGCGGTGCGGCAGCGGCGATCGGTGATATTTTCATCGGTTCCGGGATGGTCATTAAAAACAGTGTCGGAGTGGCTGCGATGTTTTTGCTGATATTTTTGTCATTGATCCCGTTTTGTAAGGTATTGATCATTACACTGCTTTATAAGTGTATGGCAGCATTTTTAGAACCGATTGCGGATAAGCGGATCGCGGGAGCAATGAGCGGTGCGGCACATGGAGGCGAGATGTTGATGCGTGTGATCACTACGACCGTATTTATGGTTTTTATTACCGTGGCGATGATGTGTGCAACGACATCTTTTGTGGTTTAGGAGGAATGAGATGAGTGCTGTTTTAGAGTGGCTGAAAACCTTTTTGATGTTGTATTTTTTCCTGACACTGATCCTCTATCTGGTGCCAAAGAAATCCTATCAGAAGTATCTGCAATTTGCAGTAAAAATGATACTTTTAGTGGTGGTGTTCCTGCCACTGTTAAACCGGGTCAGCAGCGGCGTGGATTTTTTTTCACTGGTAGAGGAATTTGAAACTTATAAAGCAGAGAGCGGTCTGACGGATATGGAAGGATTGGAGGGATTGCAGAATGGATACGTCGAAGAAAGGAGCGGATATTATCAGGAACATTATGGGGAATCGGAATAATCTTTTGATCCTCGCACTTTTGGGGGTTCTGGTACTTGTGCTTGCGATACCGACAGAAAAAAAGACAGAATCGAAAATGGATTTTAAGGCGAATGAAGAGGCAGGTGGAGAACAGTTAGAGGAGCGGTTAGAACGCATTTTAAAGCATACGGAAGGGGTCGGAGAGGTCAGGGTGATGATCACGGAGGCAGAGGACACAAAAAGTTTTGCATCGGATAAAGAAAACGAAGGTACGGTGGAAGGGGTTGTGGTGGTAGCGCAGGGAGCAACAGACCCGGCGGTAAAGAAAAAAATACAGGACATCGTAATAGCATTATTTCCCATAGAGGCACATAAAATAGAAATAGTAAAAATGAAAGCGGATTAGGAGGTATCCATGAGAAAAATATTTAAGAAGAATCAGCTCATCATTACAGGATTAGCACTGATGATCGCGGCAGCCGGTTATCTCAGCTACAGCAACACAGGTTTAAAGAACGATACGAAGGAAACGGCAAGCAAAAAAGAAGTAAAAGAAGAATATGAGATTTCGGATGAAGATAGCAAGAGCGAGGAGATTTTTACGGACACAGAGGCATCAGAAGAGGTAGCTGATGCATCACAGGCGACATCAGAGACTTCTGCGGAAGGAATGAGTGAAGAGGAAGCAGAGTCGGCAAATCCGGGCGAAGCAGTCTTAACCAGTACCGGTGCAGAGACCGTTAATTTTGCAGCAGAGGCGAAGCTGTCGAGAGAACAGGTGCGGTCTAAAAATAAAGAATCTTTATTAGAGATCATCAACAACAAAGAATTAGAAGAGGCAAGCCGACAGTCTGCCATTGAGCAGATGGTCAAAATGACCGACACCGCTGAAAAGGAAGAAGCGGCAGAGATGCTTTTAGAGGCAAAGGGATTCAGTAACGTTGTAGTCAGCATTACGGATGATTCCGCCGATGTCGTACTGGATATGGGAAAAGATGCAACCGATGCAAAACGGGCACAGGTGGAAGATATTGTTAAGAGAAAAACCGGTGTATCTGCACAGAATATTATTATCACTCCGGTAGATTCCTCTGCAAAGACACAGACAGAAAAGTAGACGGAAGATTTCGGATCATTTCTTGACCATACTTAGAAAAGAACGTATAATTTTTACATAGAAAAATTCGGAGGAGGCACCAATGAAGCGGGTATTTTTAATCGTATTAGACAGTGTGGGCATGGGAGAAATGCCGGATGCAGCAGAATATGGAGATGCAGGAAGTAACACGATCCTTGCAGTTTCTAAGAGTCCGTATTTTTCCATGCCAAATATGAAAAAATTAGGATATTTTAACATTGACGGAATGGCAGTCAATGACAAAGAGGAACATCCAACGGCAGCGTTTGCAAGAATGACGGAAAGCTCCCAAGGAAAAGACACAACCATCGGACACTGGGAGATTGCGGGAATTATTTCTAAAGCGCCATTTCCGACTTATCCGGATGGTTTTCCAAAAGAAATCCTAGAGGAATTCTCAAAACAGACCGGAAGGGGTGTGCTTTGTAACAAACCATATTCCGGCACGGAAGTGATCAAAGATTACGGAGATGAACATCGAAGAACCGGAGATCTGATCGTATATACTTCCGCAGATTCGGTTTTTCAGATCGCAGCCCATGAAGAGGTTGTTCCGGTAGAACAGCTCTATGAGTACTGCAAGATCGCAAGAAAGATACTGACAGGGGAACATGGTGTGGGTCGTGTGATCGCAAGACCGTTTATCGGGGAATCTGGCAATTACACAAGAACATCGAACCGACATGATTTTTCATTAGAACCGCCGGCAGTCACGATGTTGGATCAGATGAAAGAAGCAGGGTTAGACGTACTTGCCGTTGGAAAGATCAACGATATTTTTGCAGGAAAGGGTATTACGGAATTCGTACGGACTACCGGAAATGAAGATGGTATCAATAAGACATTGGAGTATATGGAAAGAGATTTTGAGGGTATCTGTTTTGTCAATTTAGTGGACTATGACATGCTCTACGGACACCGGAATGATGTGGACGGTTATGCAAAAGCACTGACTTACTTTGATGAACGTCTGCCGGAGATCTTAGAAAAAATGAGGGATGAGGATATCCTGATGATCACTGCAGATCACGGATGTGACCCTAGTACACCATCTACGGATCACTCTAGAGAGTATACGCCACTCATTCTGTATGGCCAGCCGGTCAAGGCGGGAACGAACTATGGCACACGGGATACATTTGCCGATATTGCGGCAACGATCTTAGACTATTTTTCCATTGTACCAAAATGTGCAGGAAAGAAGTTAGAAGAATCTTAGGCAGAATACGGCTGGAACCATTGCGGCAGCCGGTGAAGTATGTTACAATAAATGCGATTCGCCGGATGGCGGAATGTGCTGTGTGATACACAGGCACAAAGAAAAAACTGAATAAATAGCAGTCAGGTGTCGAAGCAGTCATTTTGTATTTCAGACAATACTTTTCATGGCTGGCTTCGGTGAAAAGGGAAACAGGTGCAAATCCTGTACGAACTCGTCACCGTAATTAGGGAGCAGAAGTCGAGATATCACTGGGAAACCGGGAAGATGACGGATGCAGAGATCTTTAAGCCGGGAGACCTGCCTGAGTGCTGTACAGAAACATTTGTTTCAAGCCACGAGTAACTGGTTGTACATATTGATGTATGAGAATTTCTGTTTTGGAATTTTGATGCGTTTCTTTTGCGTATAAACCCTTTACCTGTACAGGCAGAGGGTTTTTATTTTGATCTTAATTTTACAGGGGATGACTCTGTAATTTTATAAAAAAACGCTCCGCGAGGATGCAGCCGGTTGCTCTGAAAATTCTAACGAACACCCTAAGGAGGAAACATGAAGAGAAGAGTCGTAGCATTATTGATGGCAACTATGATGGGAGTATTCTGCATTACAGGATGCGGAAGCAGCAAAGAGGCAACAAGTGACAAGGCAGCCAAGACAGAAAAAGAAGCGGATACAGAATCCGATAAGGATGCGGACAAAAAAGCCGCAGATAAGGTTGCAGCACTGATCGATGCCATTTATGTACAGGAAAGAAACGATAAGACAGACGAGCAGTGTGCCGAAGCGAAGGAAGCATGGGATGCACTGACCGATGCCCAGAAAGAATTAGTAGAGGGCGAAAATGCTGATCCGGATTATTTTGGAAGAGATACCGGCGATGCATCTAAAGATGATGCCAGAAATCAGGATGATATTGGCGAAAATGAAATTTTAGCAGTAAGTTTTGGAACCTCCTTTAATGACAGCCGTGTTGCTGACATCAAAGGAATAGAGGATGCTCTGCAGGAAGCAAATCCGGACTGGTCCGTCAGAAGAGCATTTACCGCACAGATCATCATCAACCATGTACAGGCGCGTGACGGAGAAAAAATTGATAACGTAGATCAGGCATTAGAGCGTGCAGTAGACAACGGTGTAAAGAATTTGGTAGTACAGCCAACACACTTAATGCATGGTGCAGAATATGATGAATTAGTGGAAGCGGTAGAGAACTATAAGGACAAGTTTGAAACCGTAAAAATTGCAGAACCGCTTCTTGGAGAAGTCGGAGCAGATGCAGACGCTGTAAACAGCGATAAGGAAACTGTTGCGAAAGCATTGACAGCAGAAGCCGTAAAAGATGCCGGCTATGACAGCCTTGATGCAGCAAAAGAAGACGGAACAGCGTTCGTATTTATGGGTCATGGTACTTCCCATACTGCAAAAGTATCTTACAGCCAGATGCAGACACAGATGAAAGACCTTGGCTATGACAATGTATTTATCGGAACCGTAGAGGGTGAGCCGGAAGAGACTTCCTGCGAATCTGTTATTGATGCAGTAGAAAAAGCAGGATATAAAAAAGTAGTTCTTCGTCCGTTAATGGTCGTAGCAGGAGATCATGCAAACAATGATATGGCAGGAGACGATGATGATTCCTGGTTAAGCATGTTCAAAGCGTCCGGAAAATTTGACAGTGTAGATACACAGATCACAGGACTTGGCGAGATCAAGGACATCCAGCAGATCTATGTAGATCATACTGCAGAGGCAATGAAATAGCAGGAGTATACGATGAAGAAAAAAAGTATTACAGTTGCGATATTGACCATCATGCTGGCTGCATCCACAATTCTTAGTGGATGCTCCGGCAGTGGAACAGAGACTCAGAAAAAAACAGAAACATCTGTGGAACAGACAGATCAGAAAGACACAGATCAAAAAGAGAAAGAAGAAAAAGAAGAGCAGAAAGAAGCGGAGCTTGCCGACGGTGTATACAAAGCGGACTTTGTTACGGACAATGGCATGTTTCAGGTCAATGAGGCATATGACGGAAAGGGAACTCTGACCGTAAAAGACGGCGAGATGACGATCCATGTCTCGCTGCGCTCTAAAAAAATCGTAAATCTGTATGTAGGACTTGCGAAAAATGCAAAAAATGATGAGAAGAATCTGTTAGAGCCAACCACAGACACGGTAACTTACAGTGATGGTACAACGGAAGAAGTCTATGGATTTGATGTACCGGTAAAGGCATTAGATCAGGAATTTGACCTTGCACTGATCGGAACAAAGGGAAAATGGTATGATCATAAAGTTTATGTGACCAATCCGACACCGGTAGAAGAGGAAGGTCCAAAAACAGAGATCAGTGCACTTGAAGACGGCAATTATACCATGGAGATCACGTTTGAGGGTGGCAGTGGAAAAGCAACGATCCTTTCACCGGTCAAGATTAAGGCAGAAGGCGGAGCAGTTACTGCAACCGTACAGTGGGATAGTCCGAACTATGATTATATGATCGTAGACGGAACAAAGTATCTGCCAAGCAGTACCGAAGGAGGTTCTGTCTTTGAAATCCCTGTTTCGGCATTTGATGAGCCGGTAAGCGTTATCGGTGATACGGTAGCGATGAGCAAACCGCATGAGATCGAGTATACCCTGACATTCCGCTCGGATACGTTACAGTCCGTGGAATAAGAGGATGAGAATATGAAAGGAAGAAAAAAAGTAATTGCAATATGCTGTTTATTTTTAGCAGGACTGTTAGGGCTGTGCGGCTGTAGCAGTCCTTCTTCCGATTCTGCGAAAGACCGGATCAGTGACGAACTGGTATACGAAAGCAGCATGGAGTTAGAATATGCCAAACAGTTTTCCGTAGATTACTACAAAGACGGTTACCGGCTGCTTGCTACCTCCGATGGTACAAAGATCTTAGTCATACCGGAGGGAAAAGAGGCACCGAAAGATTTAGAAAAAGGTATCATTGTGATGCAGCAGCCGGTCCAAAATCTCTATTTAGTATCATCCTCTGTCATGGATATTTTTGACCACCTTGATGCGTTAGACAGCATCCGTTTTTCTTCGCAAAAAGAAGAGGACTGGTATATTGAGGGAGCAAAAAAAGCGATGGCAAGAGGGGATATTTCATATGCTGGAAAATACAGCAAACCGGATTATGAACAGATCGTATCACAAAAATGTACGCTTGCGATCGAGAATATGATGATCTCCCATACACCGGAGGTCAGAGAAATGTTAGAAGATTTTGGCATTCCGGTCATGATCGAATATTCAAGCTATGAAAAACATCCGTTAGGCAGAGTGGAATGGGTCAGATTTTTCGGGACATTGCTTGGAAAAGAAAAAGAGGCAGAAAAAATCTTTGAAAAACAAAAGGATATTTTAAAGAAAGTAACAGCCGATGAAAAAACGGATAAGACCGTAGCATTTTTCTATATCACTTCAAACGGATTAGTACAGGTGCGTCAGAGCTCGGATTATATTCCAAAGATGATCAAACTTGCAGGAGGAAAATATATATTTGAAAATCTGGGCGATGAGGAAGGCGCACGTTCGACCGTGAATATGCAGATCGAAGATTTTTATCAGGGTGCGAAAGATGCAGATTATCTGATCTATAACAGCACCATAGACGGTGGAGTATCTTCCATCGAAGAATTGTTGGACAAATGTGAGGTTTTAAAGGATTTTAAGGCGGTAAAGAATGGAGATGTATGGTGTACCACCAATGATATGTATCAGCAGTCCATGTCGATGGGATATCTGATGCAGGACATCCATTCCATGCTTTTAGGAGAAAACGAACAGAAGATGAAATATCTTTTTCAGTTGAAATAGAAAATAGAGGAGTTATATGATGCAGCAGAGTAAAAAAGTCAGATATATCATAGTGCTTTTCCTGTTAGGAGTTAGCGTTGTGGCATTGGTGGGGTGGAATATCTGTGTTGGAAGCGTCAGAATCCCGCTAGCAGATATTTTTGCATCCATCCGGGGAGAAAAAATAGAAAATTCCAGGATCCTTTGGGATATCCGAATGCCAAGAACTTTGGCGGCTATGATCTTAGGTGGTGCTTTGGCACTTGCAGGGTATCTGTTGCAGACTTTTTTTCACAATCCGATCGCAGGACCGTTTGTGTTAGGAATCTCTTCCGGTGCAAAAATGGTGGTGGCACTTGTCATGGTGTTTTTGATGGGACAGGCAGTAAAGATCACTTCCTGGGCATTGATCGCAGCGGCATTTGTCGGGGCAATGATCTCTATGGGATTTGTGCTTTTAATGTCACGCAGAGTCCATAACATGTCTATGATAGTGGTAAGCGGAGTGATGATCGGATATATCTGCTCTGCCATTACGGAACTGGTGGTAACCTTTGCAAGTGATGCAGAGATCGTCAATCTGCACAACTGGTCGAGGGGAAGTTTTTCGGGAATGACATGGGAAAATGTAGCGGTTATGACCGGTGTGGTGGCTGTGACTTTTTTTCTGGTGTTTTTGATGGCAAAACCATTGAGTGCCTATCAGTTAGGGGAAGTCTATGCAAGAAATTTAGGTGTGGATATCCGGCTGCTTCGCATAGCCATGGTTCTGTTATCGAGCATTTTATCCGCCTGTATCGTAGCTTTTGCAGGACCAATCTCCTTTGTCGGAATTGCAGCACCGCATTTAGTAAAGAGCCTTTTAGGTACGGCAAAACCAATCTGGATGATACCTGCCTGTTTTTTAGGGGGCAGTGTATTCTGTCTGTTTTGTGATCTGTTAGCAAGGACGATGTTTGCACCGACGGAACTGAGTATCAGTACCGTCACGGCAATCTTTGGTGCGCCGGTTGTACTGTGGATCATGGTAAGACGTAACAAGGAGAAGATGGCGTGAAAAAGTATTATTTTAAAGCAGAAAAACTGAGAGTCGGATATGGCAAACAGCCACTGATCGAAAATATAGAGATCTGTTTGGAAAAAGGAGAGATTCTGACACTGATAGGGCCAAACGGGGCAGGAAAATCGACTATCCTAAAGAGTATCACAAAACAGCTTGCATTATTGGGCGGTACGGTCTATTTAGGAGAGCAGGATATCGGGCAGATGTCCGGAAATGAACTGTCGCAGAATATGGCAGTCGTTTTAACCGAAAAATTGCGTACCGAGATGATGACCTGTGAGGAAGTGGTGGCGACCGGAAGATATCCCTATACCGGAAAGTTCGGGATTCTTTCTGATACAGACAGACAGGCAGTGGCAGAAGCTATGGAACCGGTTCATGTGACATCCTTAAAAAATAAAGATTTTTCAAAGATCAGCGACGGACAGAGGCAGAGGGTGATGCTTGCCCGTGCTATCTGCCAGGAGCCGGAGATCATTATATTAGATGAACCAACTTCCTATTTAGATATTAAATATAAATTAGATTTTTTGTCTATCCTGCAGGAAATGCGAAAGAAAAAGGAACTCACAGTGGTGATGTCTTTGCATGAGTTAGAACTGGCGGCAAAAGTCTCAGATAAGATCCTCTGTGTCAATGGAAGCTGTGTGGAACGGTTTGGAACTCCACAGGAGATTTTTAAAGAGGGATATATCGAAAAATTATTTTCTATCGAAACAGGCAGCTTTGATGAGCGGAGCGAAAGTATGGAATTAGAACCGGTCAAAGGAAAACCTGAGGTGTTTGTGATCGCAGGCAACGGAAGTGGGCGGAATACTTATCGCAGACTGCAACGGGAAGGGATTCCTTTTGCAACAGGGATTTTATTTCAAAATGATCTGGACTATCCGGTCGCAAAGGCTTTAGCGGCAAAGGTGATCGGGACGGCAGCATTTGAACCGATTACAGAGACGGCACTTACAGAGGCAAAACAATGTATCAATGCCTGTGAACGTGTGATCTGCTGTAGAGAACATTTCGGAACATTAGAGCATGAGAATCAGGCATTATTCGATTATGCGAAAAGCTGTAAAAAGCAGATAGAAACAGGAAGATAGAGCAGAAAGGCAGAAAAAGATGGCAAAAGTAATCATGGTACAGGGGACGATGTCCAATGCGGGAAAGAGTCTGTTAGTAGCAGGCTTGTGCCGGATTTTTCAACAGGACGGTTACCGTGTAGCTCCTTTTAAATCCCAGAACATGGCACTCAATTCCTTTGTGACAAAAGAAGGGTTAGAGATGGGAAGGGCACAGGTCATGCAGGCAGAGGCGGCAGGCATCTCTCCGATGGTCTGTATGAACCCGATCTTATTAAAACCCACCAACCATATAGGCTCACAGGTGATCGTAAACGGCGAAGTTTTAGGAAACATGAGTGCAAGAGATTATTTTGCATATAAACGGGAACTGATACCGGATATTAAAAGAGCATTTAATAAATTAGAATCCTTTGCGGATATCATTGTGATAGAAGGTGCAGGAAGTCCGGCGGAGATTAACTTAAAAGAGAATGATATTGTGAATATGGGACTGGCAGAAATGGTGGATGCTCCGGTACTGTTAGTTGGGGATATTGACAGAGGGGGTGTCTTTGCACAGCTGCTAGGGACATTGATGTTATTAACAGACGGCGAGCGGGAACGTGTGAAAGGACTGATCATCAACAAATTCCGCGGGGATGCATCGATCTTAGAACCCGGAATCCAAATGTTAGAGGAACGGGGCAATGTACCGGTGACAGGAGTGGTTCCTTATATGGAATTGTCATTAGAGGATGAGGACAGTCTGAGTGAACGCTTTTCAGAAAAAGAAGTGGGACTGATTGACATTGCGGTGATCCATTATCCGAGAATCTCTAATTTTACGGATTTTCATGTGTTTGAGCAGATACCGGGAGTGTCGGTGCGTTATGTCACTTCGGTCAGAGAATTGCAGCATCCGGATCTGATTTTTTTACCGGGAAGCAAAAATACAATGGGAGATTTAAAATGGATGCGGCAAAACGGTTTAGAGGCAGCAATCAAACAACGGTCAGAGGAAGTTCCGGTCTTTGGGATTTGTGGAGGTTATCAGATGTTAGGGTTTGAAATACGCGATCCTGCCGGAGTGGAAGAGGGAGGAAATATCCGCGGTATGGAGCTGTTGCCGGTTCTGACGGTACTCCAAAAAGAAAAGAAACACTGTCAGACAAAGGGAAACATCAATATGCTACCGGGAATCCTGTATCCGATCTCTGCATGTGCATTTGAAGGATATGAGATTCATATGGGAGAGACTACTTGGATAAAAGAGGGCAAAGAAAAAGAATTGGAATATGAGCCGGAACAGAAAAAATCAGGTCAGACAGCGTGTGAGGTAGTAGTTACCGGAAAGAATCCGAATGTCTATGGTTCCTATATCCACGGACTGTTTGATACCGGAAATATCGCAGATCGGATCGTGCAGGCATTAGCCGAGAAAAAAGGAGTTACCATCAAAGAGGGAATGTCAGAAGATTATCACGCCTTTAAAGAGCGGCAGTATGATCAGTTGGCAGATACCTTAAGGGAGTATCTGAATATGGAGGAAATCTATGGAATGCTTAGAGAAGCCCATCTGGAATAAGTACACAAAAGAAGAATTAGAGCAGATTTCCATCCCAAAACCGATGAAAGAGGTACGAAAGCAGGTACTTCATAATTGGGATGCGATCGCCAAACCGATAGACGGGCTTGGAAGTTTTGAGACGCTGACTGCTCAGATCGGAGCAATTACCGGAGAGGAAAAGATCGATATTTCTAAAAAAGCCGTGCTGATCCTGTGTGCAGACAATGGCATCGTAGAGGAAAACATCAGCCAGTCCGGGCAGGAGGTTACAGTGGCAGTTGCAAGATCCATAGCAGGCAGACATTCGAGCGTATGTCAAATGGCGGAAGTGGCAGGAGCCGATATCATACCGGTGGATATCGGTATACAGAACCGGGAGGAGATTCACGGTGTCTTAAATAAAAAAATCCGATGTGGCACAAGGAATTTTTTAAAAGAACCGGCAATGACGGAAGAGGAAACTGTTCGTGCCATGGCGGTTGGAATGGAATTGGTGCGTACCTTAAAAGAGGAAGGATACCGGATACTGGCAACCGGAGAGATGGGGATTGGCAATACAACGACCAGCAGTGCTATGGCAGCAGCACTTTTAAAATGTGAAGTTCCGCTTGTCACAGGAAAAGGAGCAGGACTCAGTGAAAAGGGACTGTTGCATAAGCAGGAAGTTATCGGACAGGCAATCCGGAAATATGACTTGTATGAAAAAGAAGCATTTACCATTTTAGAGACGGTAGGTGGTCTGGATATTGCCGGACTTGTAGGTGTCTGCATTGGAGGAGCGATTTATCGGATACCGATTGTCTTAGACGGTGTCATCAGTCTGGTGGCAGCTTTGACGGCAGAAAAAATTGCACCGGGAACGAAAGAATATTTGCTGACGTCACATCAGGGCAAAGAACCGGCGGCTAAGTTTTTGTTAAAGTCATTAGAAAAAGAGGCAGTTTTGAATGCTCACATGGCATTGGGGGAGGGAACCGGAGCAGTAATGATGTTCCCGCTTTTAGATATGGCATTGCGTGTCTATCATGCAGAAACGACTTTTTTTGATATTCAGGTAGAACAGTATCAGAGGTTTGATAAGTTATGATGGTATTAATTATTGGAGGAAGCGGAAGCGGTAAGTCCGCCTATGCAGAGGAATATATTGGGAGAATTGCCGGTAAGGGCAACAAATACTATCTTGCAACGATGCAGGTTTTTGACGAGGAAGGAAAGAAAAAAGTTTCAAGGCATCAAAGGCTGCGAAAAAATAAAGGGTTTTTGACGATCGAACAGCCCATAGATATCGAAAAGGCATTGCCAAAGATTAAGGCAGGGAGCAGCGTCTTATTAGAGTGTATCTCAAATCTGACTGCCAATGAGATGTTTTTGAATGAAAATCCGGAAAAAAATCCAAGAAGTTGTAAAGAAGTTACGGATTCTGTGGTAGAAGGAATCCAGAGCCTGAAACAAAAGACCGGACATCTGGTAATCGTAACCAATAATGTATTTGAAGACGGAATTAATTATGAAGAGGGGACGATGGAATACCTTCGGGCAATCGGAAGCATTAATGAAAAGTTAGCGGACATGGCAGATGAAGTGATAGAAGTAGTCGTGGGAATCCCACTTGTGATAAAGGGAGGAAAGTAACATGCATATTTTAAAGTCAATCATCATCGCATTTTCGATGTATTCAAAAATTCCCATGCCACAGTTTGAGTGGAAGGAAGCAGATATGAAGCATGTACTCTGCTTTTTTCCATGGATCGGTATAATGATAGGTCTGTGTCTCTATTTCTGGCGGCTGCTTTGTGATCGTTTTGGAATCAGAAATCTGTGCTATGTGTTTATCGGTACGGCAATCCCCCTGCTTTTGACCGGTGGATTCCATGTGGATGGTTATATGGATACGATGGATGCATTTCATTCCTACCAACCGAAGGAACGGAAATTAGAGATTTTAAAGGATTCCCATATCGGGGCATTTGCCGTGATCATGTTAGCAGTGTACGGATTGATCTATATGGGAGCATTTTCGGAGATTACGGATAAAAACATATTACAAGTTGTATGTGCAGGATTTGTACTTGCGAGGGTGTTAAGCGGGATTGGAGTTGTATCGTTTCCTTCGGCGAAAAAGGAGGGAATGCTCTATCTGTTTCAGGACCACGCCGATGCTGTAATCGTAAAAGTGGCATTATACATGCAGGGAGCATTGTGCATCGGTTTTATGTTGTGGAAGTCATTTTTTGCCGGGGGTGCGGCTGTCATTGCAGCTTTCGCAGTCTTTAGATATTATAAATACCGCACTAAGAAAGAACTTGGAGGGATTACAGGAGATACCGCAGGATATTTCCTGTTGTTATGCGAAGGGGTTATTGTAGTGATAACAAGCGTTGTAAATATACTTCTTAAATCAGAAATTAATATTTAAAAACCGAAAGACGGTATTTAAATATCAGATAAAAATTCAGAGAACATGATAACGAAATACGAGGGAATAGAAAGTGAAACTTATTATTGGTGGATATTCACAAGGAAAATTAAATTATACTTTGAGAAAAATTGGAGAGAAAGAATATCGAATTTTTGACGGAACATTACCGGAATATACAAAGATTGATACAGCAGAGATAAATATAATAAAATCAGACACAACAAATACAATCATCATCATAAATCATCTTCATACGTTCATCAAAACCTCCATGCAGCGGGGAGAGAACCCAAAAGAGAGCATCCTGGATTTTATCACAAAATATCCCGACTGTATTCTGATCAGTGATGAGATTGGAAATGGAATTGTTCCCATGGATGCTTTTGAGAGAGAATATCGTGAGCAGACAGGCAGGATCTTAATAGAACTAGCAAAAGAAGCAGAAGAGGTGATACGCGTCATATGTGGGATTGGTCAAAAAATCAAATAGAAATTATATTTTTGCGTCATGGAATGACAATCGAAAATGAGCAGCACCGATATCTTGGGAATACAGATACATCTTTGAGCAGGAATGGGATCTGCAAGCTGCAGGCATTGCAGAAAAACGGAACTTATCCAAAGACGGATATTCTGTTTTGCAGTCCGATGAAGCGCTGCACCGAAACCGCAGAAATCCTCTATCCAAACCATACGCCAATATACATACCGGAGTGGAGAGAAATGGATTTTGGAGAATTTGAAGGAAAGAATTATATTGAATTGCAGAAAAATCCAAATTATCAGGCATGGATCGAAAGCAATGGCACCCTGCCATTTCCGGGAGGAGAGAGCAGGGAAGCCTTTATAAAGCGCTGCGAGCAGGGATTTTACCGGATGTTAATCGGAATTAAAGGAAGGCTTCAGAAAATGGACGAAAAACAGCCGGCTTCAAAGATCACAGCAGGAGCGGTAGTGCATGGAGGAACCATTATGGCAATCCTGAGCAGTTTTTACGGAGGAGATTATTTTGATCATCAGGTAAAAAACGGAGGCGGATACCGCTGTCTATTAAGCGGAACCCGGGAACAGCCGAAATTGCAGGGGGTAGAAAACATCATGGGGGAATCAGAACGTGTTATACCATAGTATTGCATTCTTTTTGGGATTTTTGTTAGATCTGATCTTAGGTGACCCTTATTGGCTGCCGCATCCGATCCGTCTGATCGGAAATCTGATCGTAGCATTGGAAAAGAGATTTTTATCAAAAGAAACAAAAGGCAAGGAGCATAAAGAGAAGGAGAAAAGCGAGCGAAGAAGAGGAACACTGCTGGTTTTTATCGTGTTGTCTGTGACCTTCGCAGTGACAGCATTTCTTGTTATTGGAACTTATCTGCTGCATCCGTATCTTGGCGTAGCAGTAGAGACGATCATGACCTATCAGATCTTAGCGGTAAAATGCTTAAAGGTAGAGAGCATGAAGGTCTATCAAAGCCTGACAAAAGAAGGAATCGAAGAGGCAAGAAAAGCGGTAGCAATGATCGTTGGAAGAGACACGGCGGTTTTGGATGGAACCGGAGTGGCAAAGGCGGCGATAGAGACAGTAGCAGAGAACACCTCGGACGGTGTCATTGCACCTATGCTGTATACAGCGCTTGGCGGACCTGTTCTTGGATTTTTATATAAGGCAGTCAATACGATGGATTCCATGATCGGATATAAAAATGAAAAATACCTGAATTTTGGAAGGACAGCGGCAAAGTCAGATGATGTATGCAACTATCTTCCATCGAGGATCAGTGCCTATCTGATGATAGCAGCGGCATATCTTGGCGGCAGTGATTTTAGTGGAAAAGGAGCTTATCGGATCTATAAAAGAGACCGAAGAAACCATGCCAGTCCAAATTCTGCCCAGACAGAGTCGGTTTGTGCAGGAGCATTGGGGATACAGTTAGCAGGTGATGCCGTATATTTTGGAAAAGTGGTAAAAAAGCCACATATCGGGGATGATACCCGTCCGGTGGAATACGAAGACATCCGGTGGGCAAACCGTCTGATGTATTTAACGGCATGGCTTGGAGAAACAGGGTGTCTGTTTTTTATGGTACTTATTATATTACTTTAGGGAGGTGTAGAGGTGCAGACAATTCACGGCGGAGATATCTACAGAAACCGGATACAGATTGATTTTTCAGTGAATATCAATCCTTTGGGGATACCGGAGGAAGTAAAAGGCGCATTACATCAGGCAGTGGATGTCTGTATGCAGTATCCGGATATGGAAGCAGAGCAGTTAAAAGAAGCATTAAGCAGGAAATTTTGCCTGCCAAAAACTTATTTTTTGCCGGGAAACGGAGCATCGGAACTTTTTTTAGGAATCCTGCATGCACTAAAGCCGAAAAAAGTCATTCTGCCTGTTCCTTCCTTTTACGGATATGCATATACGGCAAAAGCGGTAGGGAGTGAAGTGGTCTGTGTTCCGCTAAAAAAAGAGGAGGATTTTTTACCGGGGGAAGAATTAGTATTGGCATTACAGGAAGATGCAGAACTGCTTTTTTTAGCAAATCCGAACAACCCGACCGGAAAATTGATGAAACCGGCATATTTAGAGAATGTATTAGAAGTGTGCAAAGAGAAAAATATCTATGTGGTATTAGACGAATGTTTTATAGAGTTCTGTGAAAAAGAAAATTCCATGGTACAAAGACTCAGTACCTATCGGAATTTACTCATTGTACGGGCTTTTACAAAAATATATGCAATCCCGGGTGTGCGGCTTGGCTACCTGATGTGTAGTGATAAGGAGTTATTACAAAAGATCAGAGGCCAGCTCCCGGAATGGAATCTTTCGGTTTTTGCCGAGGCGGCGGGGATTGCCTGTTTACAGCAGCAGGAATATTTGAAAAAAACCGTAGAATATGTGGCAGCAGAAAGAAAATTCCTCACGGAGAAATTGCAAAATCTCGGATTACAGGTCATTTTAAGTGATGCGAACTTTATTTTATTCTACAGTGAAAAGCCACTTTACAAGAAATTACTGCAAAAAGGAATCCTGATCCGTGACTGCAAAAATTTTCAGGGGCTGTCAGAGGGATATTATCGTGTGGCAGTGAAAAGCCGGAGAGAGAACGAAATTTTAGAGAAAGCGATAGGTGAATGTATTGGATAGACAAAAAAGTATCGAACATTTATTGCCAAATGAAATAGAAAAGAGAAGTTTTGAGATCATTTCAAAAGAATTAAAAGAGCGGGGCATCGAACTTCCAAAAGAAGAGGAAATGATAACAAAACGGGTGATCCATACCAGTGCAGATTTTGAGTATACGAAAACACTGGTATATTCAAAACATGCCGTTCGGATCGCAAAAGATCTGATCTTAAACGGTGCAGATATTGTAACCGATACGAATATGGCACTTGCAGGGATCAATAAAAAGACCTTAGCAGGCTTTGGCGGAACCGTACACTGTTTTATGGCAGATGAGACCGTGGCGAGAATCGCAAAAGAGCGTGGAACTACCCGTGCCGCAGTCAGCATGGAGATGGCAACGAAATTAAAGAAACCTTTAATTTTTGCAATTGGAAATGCGCCGACAGCTCTGATACAATTATATGAGATGTTAAAGGATCAGAGATTCCGGCCGGAATTTATCATTGGCGTTCCTGTTGGGTTCGTCAATGTAGAGGCTGCAAAGGAGCTGATCTTAGAAACAGAGGTGCCTCATATTGTCAACCGTGGAAGAAAAGGCGGCAGTAACGTGGCAGCAGCCATATGTAATGCAATCCTCTATGAACTGAAAAAAGAGCAGAGTGGAGTCTGAGCAGACAGGAGCAGGAACGTATGCGATATGGATTTACAACAGGAAGCTGTGCGGCAGCAGCAGCGAAGGCGGCGGCATATATGCTTCTGTTAGGAAGAAAAAAAACAGAGATCACGATTGAGACACCAAAGGGAATTCCCTATACGGCACAGATTTTAGATATCAGACGAACGGAAGACGTCGTAAGCTGTGCCGTGCAAAAGGACGGGGGAGACGATCCGGATGTAACAACCGGAGCATGGATCTATGCAAAAGTGACTTATTGCGGAAATGACAGAAAAGATTTTCGTTCCCAAGCAGATTTTCAATCCCGAGAAAATCTTCAATCCCTAGAGGACTCACCCTATGTACAGATCGACGGAGGCATCGGAGTGGGCAGGGTCACAAAGCCGGGATTAGACCAGCCGGTAGGAAATGCAGCCATTAATCATGTGCCAAGAGAGATGATCACAAAGGAAGTCTTAGAGGTCTGCAGGCTAGTTGATTATAAAGGCGGACTGGCAGTAGAGATTTTTGTACCGGAGGGGGAGCAACTTGCGGAGCAGACCTTTAACCCAAGACTTGGGATCAAAGGCGGGATCTCGATTCTTGGAAGCAGTGGGATCGTAGAGCCTATGAGCAGTCAGGCAATCTTAGATACGATCCGGGTAGAACTAAGACAGAGAAGGGCAGAAGGGTATGCGTATGTGGCAGTTGCACCCGGCAATTACGGACTGGATTTTATGAAGCAGGCTTATGGCTATGATTTAGATAAAAGTATCAAGTGTAGTAACTTCATTGGCAATACGATTGATATGGCAGTGGAGGAAGGTTTTCAAAAACTGCTCTTAACCGGACATATCGGTAAGCTCATCAAAGTAGCAGGCGGTATTATGAATACACATTCAAAAGAGGGGGATTGCAGAATGGAGCTGATAACGGCATCTGCGATCCGACAGGGAGTCAGCGCTCAGACAGCCTGTGAAATTTTAGCCTGTGTTACGACCGAAGAAGCAGTCCGTATTTTAGAAACAACCGGTAAAAGAAAAGTCGTTATGGAAGATGCGATGGAACATATCTGTTATTATCTGAATAAACGTGCAATGGGAAAAATGCAGATAGACTGCATCATGTATGCCAATGAGTTTGGCGAATTAGCAAAAAGTAAGGGGGCAGAGCAATGGTTTACTTTGTTGGCGCAGGAACAGGGGCAGCCGATTTAATCACCGTGCGGGGAATGCGGCTGTTAGAGCAGGCAGATGTCATCATCTATGCGGGTTCTTTAGTCAATCCGGAGTTGTTAGGATATGCAAAAAAAGAATGTGAAATATTTAACAGTGCCACGATGACGTTGTCTGAGGTGCTTGCCGTGATGCAGCAGTCACAGGAGGCAGAAAAAATGCTCGTACGTCTGCACACCGGAGACCCAAGCATTTATGGTGCGATCCGGGAACAGATGGATGAATTGGACAGGCTTGGTATACCATATGAAAGCTGTCCGGGTGTCAGTGCCTGCTTTGGAGCGGCAGCATCCTTAAATATAGAGTATACACTGCCGGGAATTTCACAGTCTTTGATCATTACGCGGATGGAAGGCAAAACGAAGGTTCCAACGAAAGAGAGTATCGAAAGTTTTGCGGCGCATCAGGCATCCATGGCAATCTATTTAAGCACCGGCATGTTAGAGGAATTAAGCCAAAGACTGATCGCCGGGGGATATGAGAAAAACACGCCGGCGGCACTGGTATATAAGGCAACATGGAAGGACGAAGAAGCGTATCTTTGTACGGTGGAGACACTGGCAGCTACGGCTAAGGAGCATGGCATCACAAAGACGGCATTGGTTTTAGTCGGGGATGTGCTGACGTATCAGCACTATCAAAAATCGCGGCTGTATGCACCGGATTTTTCAACGGAATTCAGGCAGGCAAAGGAAGAATAGATATGAAACTAAGTATCATCAGTTTTACAAACAATGGGTTAGAGCTGTCCAAGAGAGTGTCAGAGAGCCTGACGGAAAATACAGGCATCACAACGGCAGTTTATACAAAATGTTCCCTTGTAAAAACCCATGACACGAAGATAAAGGCAGTCCATGTCGAAAAGAGCATTGCTGACTGGACAAAAGAGCAGATGCAGGAAAAAAATGCCATACTTTTTATCGGAGCCTGTGGAATTGCAGTCAGAGCCATTGCCCCGAATCTCACCGACAAACTCCACGACAGTCCGGTACTTGTATTAGATGAACAGGGGCAGTATGTGATCCCGCTTTTGGCGGGGCATTATGGCGGTGCAAATGAACTCGCGGTGCAGATTGCAGAAAAGATCAACGCAATCCCGGTGATCACCACAGCAACCGATCTGCAAAACAAATTTGCCGTGGATCTGTTTGCAAAAAGGAACGGACTTCGCATCATAAATAAAGACGGAATTGCAAAGATATCGGCAAAAGTCTTAGCAGGAGAGAAAGTGACCCTGTGTGTAGAAGAGGGACATCTGAAAGAGGGAACGAAAATACCGGAGGAAATACATCTGATTTCCTACCCGTCAACGGCTGTGCTATCAGCAGATTCCGCACCACAAACCGTCGACATTGTGATTGCGGAAAATCCAAAACCGGAGCATCCGACAAACACAGACGCATTGCTCCGATTACAGCCCAAAGAGTATGTCGTCGGAATGGGATGTAAAAGGGGAATCAAGCCACAGAAGATAGAAGCACTGATTGACGAAACCCTAAAGACAGCAGGAATGAAAAAAGAGCAGATTTTTGCATTGGCTTCTATTGATAAAAAGCAGGACGAGCAGGGATTTTTAATCTGGAGCAGACAGCACAGAGTACCGTTTTTGACCTATACGGCAAAAGAACTGCAAAAAGTGCAGGGAAACTTTCATGCCTCTGCTTTTGTAGAGTCACAGGTTGGGGTGGACAATGTCTGTGAACGGGCGGCACTTTGTGCCTGCGAAGCAGGAGGAACACTGGTGTATGAAAAACATGCCAAAGACGGGATGACGATAGCCGTTGCAAAAAGGGAATGGAGAATTACATTTGATGAAGCATAACATCTATTTAGTCGGAATGGGGCCGGGAAAAGAAGAGATGATGACAGGGGAGGCACTAAAAGCATTAGAAGCGGCAGATGTCATTATCGGTTATACGGTCTATATCAAATTGTTAGGAGAGCGGTTTGCAGATAAGGAAATGCGGACAACTCCAATGAGACAGGAAGAAGAACGCTGCAAATTGTGCTTTGAAGAAGCAAAAAAAGGAAAACAGGTAGCAATGGTCTGCAGTGGTGATGCAGGGATTTACGGAATGGCATCGTTACTGTACGAAATGGGAAAAGAATATCCGGATACAGAGATTTTTGTCATACCGGGGATAACGGCGGCCTGCAGCGGGGCGGCAGTTTTAGGAGCACCGCTGAATCATGATTTTTGCGTGATCAGCCTGAGTGATCTCTTAACGCCGTGGGAAAAGATCGAAAAACGCCTGCTGGCGGCAGCCGGGGGAGATTTTGCAATAGCAATCTATAATCCGTCGAGCCATAAGCGGAAAGATTATCTGAAAAAAGCCTGTGACATCCTGCTTCGTGTGATCGATGAGGAACGGCCATGCGGATATGTGGAGAATATCGGCAGGGAAGGAACAAAGGCAGTGACCTGTACCTTACGGGAATTGAGAGATACACAGGTGAATATGTTTACCACCGTATTCATCGGTAATTCCGATACGGAACTGATACATGGAAAGCTGGTTACAAAGCGAGGTTATCACATTGAAAGAAACACGGATATCAAATGACATAATAATATTTGCAGGAACAACGGAGGGGAGAACCCTGTCTGAATATTTAGCGGCAGCAGGAATTGCACATACCATATGCGTAGCCACGGAATACGGAGAACTTGTATTAAAAGAGCATCCGTTAGTGACCGTTCATCGTGGCAGGATGGATGAAGAGGCAATGCGGGAATATTTAAAGCAAAAAGCATTTGCAGCAGTTGTAGATGCCACGCATCCCTATGCAACAGCCGTTACGGCAAATATCCGGGCAGCAGTCAAAGACCTTACCATCCCATATCTGCGATTAAAAAGAGAGATTTTAGAGGAAGAAGAAACAGGTGTATGCTATTTTGAAAGCAATGAAGCATGTGCAAAAGCCTTAGAGCAGACAAAAGGAAATATTTTATTGACGACCGGAAGTAAAGAACTCAGCGTATATGCTTCATCTGAAAAGATTAAAAACAGACTTTATGTGCGTGTACTGCCGGGGTTAGAGAGCCTGCATATCTGCATGGAGCAGGGGATTTCAGGAAAACAGATCATAGCATTGCAGGGGCCGTTTAGCGAAGAGATGAATACCGCCATCCTGCACCAATACCAAATACAGTGCATGGTGACAAAAAAGAGCGGCAGAGCCGGAGGATATGAAGAAAAAATAAAAGCGGCAAAAAAAGCAGGAATTCCGGTCTATGTCATCGGGCAGAAAAAAACAGAGACAGGAGATACCTTTACCGAAGTATGCACAAAATTAGAAGTGATCTGCGGATGCAAGATCCTGCCCCAGCAGTCCAAAAACAGATTTGAGATCATCTTAGCAGGAGTCGGTATGGGAAGCAGGGAAAGCCTGACAAACGAAGTAGAGCAGGCAATCCGACAGGCAGATATTTTACTTGGGGCAAAACGGATGATCGCATCCTATCAGCCGAAATTAGAAAAAAAGCCTTATTATCGGACAGAGCAGATCATTCCGTATTTAGAAGAGATGCAAAAAGATGTAGAGGTTTCGGAAATCGTAACAGGACAGAAGGTGGTGGTACTGTTTTCCGGTGACAGCGGTTTTTACAGTGGAGCAGCTTCTATGTACCGTGCATTGCAGGAGGAAATATCTGCCGGATGTTTACAGGCATCGGTACGGATATTGTCCGGAATCTCTTCCGTAGCATATTTAGCCGCCTGCATCGGCGAAAGTTATCAGGACGCGGCTGTTTACAGTATGCATGGAAAAGAGTTGTTGAATTTAGCAGAGCGGATACGAAACAGCGAAAAGACCTTTTTATTAATGTCAGGCGTATCGGACGTACAAAGACTTGGAGAAATTTTAGATCGTGCAGGACTTGAATCATGCAGGATTTATGCAGGCTATCAGTTGTCCTATCCGGAGCAGGAGATTTTAGAACTGACACCAAAGGAGTGCCTTGCATTGCAAAAAGAGGGACTGTATACTTGTTTTATAAAAAATCCAAGTGCCGCAGGCAAAAGGCTGACGCATGGCAGGGCAGACACCGAGTTTTTGCGCGACCGGGTACCGATGACAAAAGAAGAGGTGCGTGATGTCAGTATTTGTAAATTAAAACTGCATAAAGGAGCTGTATTTTATGACATTGGCAGTGGAACAGGCTCAATCGCAGTGGAGGCGGCAGGACTTTCTAACGATATCCGTGTTTTTGCCATAGAAAAAAAAGAAGAGGCAGCTGCCCTGATCGGGAAGAACAAAGAACACTTTGGCTTAGAAAACATAGAGATCATAAAAGCAGATGCACCGGACGGCTTAGAAACACTTCTAAAACCGACACATGCATTTATCGGTGGCAGCAGTAGAAGGATGAATGAAATCTTATCGGTGTTATATCAAAAGAATCCTAAGATGCGGATCGTGATCAATGCGATTAGTTTAGAGACGATCTGTGAGATCAAAGAGGTACTCTCCGATTATCCGATCGAAAACGAAGAGTTGATACAGCTACAGGTAAGCAGGGCAAGAGTGGCAGGTTCCTATCATTTGATGCAGGCAGAAAATCAGGTATGGATCTGTGCATTTGATTTTTGTGGATAAAAGGGAGGATATATGACATGAAATTAGACCGTGTGATGATCGCAGCACCCAAAAGCGGAAGCGGCAAGACAACGATTACCTGTGCGATATTACAGACCCTAAAAGATATGGGAAAACAAGTGGTCTCTTATAAGTGTGGCCCGGATTATATCGATCCGATGTTCCATCAAAGAGTCATAGGGATTCCCTCGAAGAATTTAGATACTTTTTTTACCGGAGAGAATGATACCCGAAAACTTCTGTTAAAAAACAGAACAGGAGAGGAAATAGCGGTCATAGAAGGCGTGATGGGGCTGTATGATGGACTTGGTGGCGTGCGTGAGGAAGGCTCGTCCTATCATTTGGCAAAAGTGACCAAAACACCGATCATTTTAGTGGTAGATGCGAAAGGAATGGGGCGTTCCGTGATACCACTCATTGCAGGATTTTTAGCATACGATACGGAGCATCTGATCCGGGGCGTGATATTGAACCGGATGTCAAAGTCCTATTATGAGATCATAAAGCCGTTGATCGAAGCGGAATTGCAGATCCGTGTTTTGGGATATTTGGCAGAGCGGCAGCAGTTGCAGATCCAGAGCAGACATTTAGGCTTACATCTTCCGGGAGAGATTAAAGAGATCCAAAGGCAGTTAGAAGTTGCGGCAGAGGAATTACAAAAGTCTGTTTCCATAGAAACAATCATACAAATTGCAGCAAGTGCGGAAACAATAGAAATAGAAAAAATAACAGAAACAACAGAGAAAATAACATCAACAGAACTAATTACAAAACCTCTCATCGCAGTTGCAAGAGATGAAGCCTTCTGTTTTTACTACGAAGACAATCTGTTATTACTGAAAGAATATGGGGCAGATATTGCCTATTTTTCTCCACTGCATGATAAAGAATTGCCAGAGGGCAGCAGTGGACTGCTTTTAGGAGGCGGTTATCCGGAACTGTATGCAAAAGAGTTAGAGGAAAATACAGCGATGCGAAAAGAGATCAAAGCAGCAGTGGAAAGCGGAATGCCTGTCGTGGCAGAGTGCGGCGGATTTCTCTATCTGCACACGGCGATCCGTGATAGAGACGGTCATCCATATCAGATGGCAGGGGTGCTCCCGGCAGCGTGTCAGGATACGAAAAAGCTGGTGCGTTTCGGGTATATCGAATTAGAAGAAAAAGAGAGCCATTTTTTAGAAGTGGGAACGAGGATCAAAGGACATGAGTTCCACTATTTTGACAGTGAGAAGAATGGAGAGGACTGTATGGCAGTTAAGCCGATCACAGGCAGAACCTATCCGTGTGTGATCGAAAAAGAAAATGTCTGGATGGGCTTTCCGCATCTCTACTATCCGTCAAACCCGTCCTTTGCAGATCATTTTGTAAAAAAAGCAGAGCAATACTTAGGAGGTAAGTATGGAGAATTCCTATCGTTTTTTTGAAAACAAAGAGTGTCAGTATTATCCGTGCCATAAAGGGATTGAGAACATGAACTGTCTGTTTTGTTACTGTCCGTTATACAGCAGGGAGCACTGCCCCGGAAAACCGGAGTTTTTAGAAAAGGACGGCAGGCGGATCAAGGTATGTACAAACTGCACATTTCCGCATCAGCCGCAGAACTATGACAAGGTGATACAGGTGTTGAAACAAACGTTTTTTTCTTGACGGTATTTTCAGATATTCATATAATAGAGTATGTACTGATCCTTTTAGCGGTTGTCTTTATGACCGTTGCCATTGTGTTACTTACATATCATGTAGTATTGCTCTACATCTATGCGATTGCGATTTCAAGTCTTTATTTTTCAAAAAATTAAATATCATGACCACGATATTGTCCGTTATCGGCGTGTCCATCGGACAATGGCTGGGATTTACACTTCGGATATTACCGGATAAGAATTTCAGGGATATTCATGGATTGGTGCGGATCTTGCAGAGCAGGTCAGTGAACAGACAAGAGACAATCAGGAAAAGAGAAATCGAAAAGATGGTACGACAGATCGACGAACTGGCAAGAACCCTGCAGACGGGACTTGCATCCGAGAAAAAAAGTGAGTAAGATAGATAAAATATGATCAGAAAAGGTACAGAAAAGGTACAGAAAAGTATTAGAAAGGGGCATGATGATGGAAAGATCAAAGGTATATTTTACAAATTTCAGAACACAGGCATTTGGAGACGGACTTCCGACAAAGTTAAAGAAGATGATCAAAAAAGCCGGTATCGGTGATATTGATATGGATGGCAAATTTGTTGCGATCAAGATGCATTTTGGCGAACTTGGAAATATCAGTTATCTTCGTCCGAACTATGCAAAGGCAGTTGCCGATGTGGTAAAAGAACTCGGTGGAAAACCGTTTTTGACCGATTGTAATACGATGTATCCGGGAAGCAGAAAGAATGCATTAGAGCATTTAGAGTGTGCATGGGAGAACGGATTTACACCATTGACCGTAGGCTGTCCGGTGATCATCGGTGACGGTTTAAAGGGAACCGATGACATAGAAGTGCCGGTCGAGGGCGGTGAATATGTAAAAGCTGCAAAAATCGGACGGGCAGTTATGGATGCAGATGTATTTATCAGCCTGACACACTTCAAAGGACATGAAATGACCGGATTTGGCGGAGCCATTAAAAATATCGGTATGGGATGCGGTTCCCGTGCAGGAAAAACAGAGCAGCACAGATCCGGAACTCCACATATTACCGCTGAGGTCTGTCGTGGCTGCAAACGCTGTCAGCGTGAATGTGCCAACGGTGGACTGGTATTTGATGAAGCAGCAAAGAAAATGACGGTAGATACCGAACACTGTGTAGGATGTGGACGCTGTCTTGGAGCCTGCAACTTTGATGCGATCGCATTTAATAATGAAAATGCAAATGAAGTATTGAACTGTAAAATGGCAGAATATACCAAAGCCGTTGTAGATGGCCGTCCATCCTTCCATATTTCACTGATCGTAGATGTTTCACCAAACTGTGACTGTCATGGAGAGAACGATGCTCCGATCTTACCAAACATCGGAATGTTTGCATCCTTTGATCCACTGGCATTAGATCAGGCATGTGTAGATGCCTGTCTTGCAGCAATACCATTGCCAAACAGCCAGCTTGCAGAGAATATGAAAAAAGCAGACTTTGTGGATCATCATGATCATTTCCGCAATTCCACACCGGAATCCGAATGGAGAAGCTGTTTAGACCACGCAGAAAAGATCGGACTTGGCAGCCGCAGCTATGAACTGATCGAAGTATAAAAAGAAACATTTTTGTGACGTTCTTTTCAGAGCGTCCCTTTTTTGAGTTCTAGGATTCGGGTGTCAAAAGGCGGCTTCCGGTTTTGAACAAGTTGCCAGCCACTAAGTTGTGAGTTGCTTTTTGCCACCATAATCCTATAGAGTAAATAGAGAAAAAACATCCCCCCAGGGAGCTTGTGGGGGATGTTTTACTGTGATAAACTGGGTACAGTTTGAAAACAGGAGGAAAGATAAATGAAGAAAAGATGTATCGCACTGCTTTTAACTTTGGCAATGGGAACAGCATTACTTGGGTGTGGAAGCAGTAATACAGAGAAGTCGGATACAGCAAAAACAACAAAAGAATCTGATAAAGAATCGGTCGTTGTAACGATGCCGACAAGCTCGGAACCGGAAGCGGGATTTGACCCGGCATATGGCTGGGGAGCGGGAGAACATGTACATGAGCCGTTGATTCAGAGTACACTGACTACGACAACGAAAGATTTGAAGATTGGAAAGGATCTTGCAACCGATTATTCGGTCAGTGAAGACGGACTGGTCTGGACAGTAAAGATTCGTGAGGATGTGAAATTTACGGATGGGGAAAAACTTACAGCATCCGATGTTGCATTTACATATAACAACTGTGTAAAAAACAGTACCGTCAATGACTTTACGATGTTAAAAGAAGCGGTGGCAGTTGATGATACGACCGTGGAATTCCATATGAACAAGCCGTTTTCCATCTGGCCGTATACGATGGCGATCGTCGGGATCGTACCGGAGCATGCCTATGATGAGAATTACGGACAGCATCCGATCGGTTCGGGACGCTATATCCTGAAACAGTGGGATAAGGGTCAGCAGGTCATTTTTGAAGCAAATCCAGATTACTACGGAGAAAAGGCAAAGATCAAAAAAGTGACCGTATTATTTATGGATGAAGATGCGGCACTTGCAGCAGCAATGGCAGGACAAGTAGATGTGGCACATACGGCAGCATCATTAGCAGACGAGAAGATCGACGGTTATGGTCTTTTGAGTGTGACAAGTGTCGACAACAGAGGAATCAATCTGCCAACTGTCAAAGTGAGTGAAAAAGATGGAAAAACGGTCGGCAATGATGTAACCAGTGATGTTGCGATCCGCCGGGCAATGAATATCGGAATTGATCGTGAAGAAATGATCAAAAACGTCTTAAACGGTCATGGAACAGCAGCTTACAGTGTTTGCGATAAAATGCCGTGGTATAACGAAGAATCGGAAGTAACATATGACCAAAAGAGTGCAAAGGCATTGTTAGATGAAGCAGGATGGAAAGAGGGAAAAGACGGAATTCGTGAAAAAGACGGAGTCCGTGCAGAATTTACCGTAATGTTTAATCCGGATGATTCCGTGCGTCAGGCATTGGCAGAGGATTTTGCGAACCAGTGCAAAGAACTTGGAATTGAAGTAAAGACAGAGGGTGCCGGATGGGATGTTGCCTACGATAAGGCGTTATCACAGCCATTGGTATGGGGCTGGGGAGCACATACCCCGATGGAACTCTATAATATCTATCATACGGGAACAGACAGTGACAGTGCAGAATACTCTCCATATGCAAATGAAACCGTTGACCACTATATGGATGAGGCATTGCAGGCAGATACCTTAGAAGATTCCTATGACCTTTGGAAAAAAGCACAGTGGGATGGAACAACCGGAGTGACACAGGATGGAGATATTCCTTGGATCTGGTTTTGTAACGTAGACCATCTCTATTATGTCAGAGACGGTCTGAAAGTAGCAGAACAAAAGATACACCCACATGGACATGGCTGGTCGATCGTCAATAATGTAGACCAGTGGGAATGGAGCAAATAGATTGCGTACAGAGAATTTTTTATGGATTGGAAAGAATTTTATAAGAATGATACTGCTCTTAGCAGCGGTCAGTGTGGTAACGTTTACCTTAGTCAGTATCTCACCGATCGACCCGTTACAGGCAAATGTCGGTCAGACGGCACTGGGCTCGATGAGTGAGGAACAGATTGAAAAACTGCAATCCTACTGGGGTGTGGACACCCCGCCGCTAGAACGGTATCTGAACTGGGCAAAAGATTTTGTAAGAGGCGATATGGGAGTTTCACTCCTGTATCGCCAGTCTGTGTCTGAAGTGATAAAGGTCAAGCTGGGAAATTCCCTCTTTCTTTTAGTAACTGCATGGCTGATTTCCGGACTGCTTGGATTTTTACTTGGAATACTTGCAGGAGTATTTCGGGGAACATGGATAGACCGGCTGATTAAGGGGTATTCGCTTTTGATTGCCAGTACGCCGGTGTTCTGGCTGGCATTGCTTTTACTGCTGATTTTTTCTGTCTGGTTAAAAATATTTCCGATCGGACTGAGTGTTCCGATTGGTGTGGAAGCGGCAGGCGTAACGTGGCTGGATCGTCTGTATCATGCCGTATTGCCTGCAATCACACTCAGTATTACAGGAGTTGCAAACATTGCAATGCATACCAGAGAAAAAATGATTGATGTCATGGAGAGTGACTATATGCTGTTTGCAACAGCAAGAGGGGAAAGCAAAAAAACAATGGTGATCCGTCACGGACTCCGCAATATCGCACTCCCGGCGATGACACTGCAATTTGCCTCGATCAGTGAAATTATCGGGGGTTCGGTGTTAGTAGAACAGGTGTTTTCCTATCCGGGACTTGGACAGGCGGCAGTCGCAGCAGGAACCGGAAGTGACGTGCCACTGTTACTGGGCATTACCGTAGTAACGGCGGCAGTAGTATTTGCAGGGAATTTTCTTGCAAATGTACTCTACGGACTGATCGATCCGCGAATGCGAAAGAGAGGGCGAAAATTATGAACCAGAGAAAGAAAGCCCTGATCATCTTTGCGATCACCGTAGGATTTTTAACCTTTGTCACCGTGTTTGGAATAGTTGTTACGGACGGGGCAAGAGTGACGGATTTTTCGAAAAAAAATATGGCACCCTGTCTTTCTTATCTCTTTGGAACGGACTGGTTAGGAAGAGATATGCTGCTTCGAACGTTTGCCGGACTTTCTATGAGTATCCGCATCGGACTGTTAGCAGCCGGTTTTAGTGCGATCATCGCCTTTGTTCTTGGCGTGTCGGCGGCAGTATTTGGGGGAAAGGCAGATGCAGTGATCTCTTTTGTGATCGATATGATCATGGGAATCCCGCATATTTTATTGTTGCTTTTAATTTCCTATGCCTTGGGAAAGGGAGTAAAAGGTGTCGTGGTCGGAGTGGCACTCAGCCATTGGCCGTCCCTTGCAAGAGTTATCCGTGCGGAAGTGTTACAGTTAAAAAACAGCACCTATATACAGGTTGCGGAAAAATTAGGACACAGTAAGATCAAAATGGCATTAAAACATATGACACCGCATATCTTTCCACAGTTTTTAGTCGGACTGATCCTGATGTTTCCACATGCGATCTTACATGAAGCGGGAATTACTTTTTTGGGATTCGGACTTCCGGCAGAACAGCCGGCAATCGGGATCATCTTATCAGAAAGCATGAAATACCTGATCACGGGAAAATGGTGGTTAGCAGTATTTCCGGGTGCAATGCTGGTGTTTACCGTGATATTATTTGATGTGGCAGGGAGCATGCTGCGAAAGATGTTAGATCCTTCGAGTGCGCACGAATAGGAGGAAGCATTATGAGCTGTTTGGATAAATTTCATATTTTAGAGATCGAGAATCTTTCCGTGGTATTTCATCAGTATGCGAAAAGGACAAAAAAGCAGGAGCTTCCGGTTATTTCAAACCTCAATGTATCGGTGCATGAGGGAGAGATCGTTGCCGTGGTAGGATCAAGCGGCTCCGGAAAAAGTCTGTTAGCCCATGCTATCTTAGGATTGATGCCATCGAATGCAGAAGTAAAAGGAAGATTTGATTTTTTAGAAGAACCTTTGACAGAAGAAAGAATGAAAGCGGTACGGGGAAATGAGATCGCCTTGGTGCCTCAGAGTGTCAATTACTTAGATCCGCTGATGAAGGTCGGAAAACAGGTGCGGGGAACGGAAAGATCAAAACATGCCTTGCAACGTCAAAGAGAACTTTTTTTATCTTATGGATTGCAGGAAGAGACCGAAGATCTGTATCCGTTTGAGTGTTCCGGCGGAATGAGCCGCAGGATTTTATTGTCCACGGCACTGATGGGAAATACCAGGCTTTTGATCGCAGATGAACCGACACCGGGGATGGAACTGGCTATGGCAAAAAAAGCCATGGAGGATTTTCGGAAGTTTGCCGATGCAGGCAATGGGGTACTTCTGATCACACATGATATTGAACTGGCGTTAGAGGTTGCAGACCGGATCGCGATCTTTTATGCGGGAACAACGGTAGAGGAAGCCCTAGTCAGTGATTTTCAATCGGAAGAGCGGCTGCGTCATCCTTATACAAAGGCACTTTGGAGAGCAATGCCGGGCAACGGATTTCAGGTAATTCCAGGGAATCAGCCCTATGTAAAAGATCTGCCAAAGGGCTGTGTATTTGGACCGAGGTGTCCGCAGTTTAGTAAAGAATGTGAAGGCGAGATACCGGAACGCGTGGTACGTTGTGGAACTGTCCGCTGCATTAAATGCAGTGAGAAAATTGTCAGAAAGTGAGCGGAAGAATGTTAGAAGTACAGGATATTACTTTTTCCTATCAAAAAAACGGGAATCAGATATTAGAACATGTAAATCTTTCGGTAGGACCGGAAGAACGCCTTGGGATTCTTGCACCGAGCGGCTATGGCAAGACCACACTGTTAAAGATCATCAGCGGTTATATCAGCCCGGATGCGGGCAGAATCCTTGTAGACGGAGAGCTGCTTCCACAGAAAGGTTACTGTCCGGTACAGATGATCTTTCAGCATCCGGAACAGGCAGTCAATCCACGACTTCGCATGCGAGAGGTGCTAAAAGAAGGAGATGGCATCTCAAAAGAGCTGATCGAAGGACTTGGGATCGAAGAAGACTGGAAAAACCGTTTTCCGCAGGAACTTTCCGGGGGAGAACTTCAGAGATTTTGTATTGCAAGAGCATTGGGGAAGGAAACAAAATATCTGCTCTGCGATGAGATCACAACAATGTTAGATTTTATTACGCAGGGACAGATCTGGAATTTTTTAATAGAGGAAACGAAAAGACGCGGGATCGGAATGGTGATCGTCAGCCACAGTCAGCCGCTTTTAGACCATGTCTGTACCAGACAGATCAGATTGAACGAGAATCCGTGACACAAAAAAGGGATTTCGTTACAAAAGAGAGAATTTTTCATAAGGATGACCGATATATAAATTGAGTATATACCGGACATCCTTTTTTGGTATTACTTAGGTTTGGACAAAAGGGGGATAAGAACAATGCTGCGTATGGCAGTTTGTGATAAAGAAGAAGAGACCTGTTCTTTGATAAAGGCACTGGCAGAGGAAAGTATCGGCTGTAAGGTATGGACATTTCATTCCGATACGGAGTTGTTAGAGAGTAAAGAGAAATATGACATTCTCTTATTAGATATCGGAAATGGAGAGCCGACCGGGATTGAAACCGCAAGAAAAATCCGCCGGTGTTATGACCCGATCCTGATCTTCATCGCAGAGGGCAAAAAACATGTATTAGATGTATTTGATGTAGAGGCATTTCACTATCTGCTAAAGCCCATTGATGAGGAAAAGTTAAAAGAGGTCTTAAAAAGAGCGGAAAACCACTGCAAACTTCAAAAGGAAAAGGAACCGTTAATTATCCGTGTAAACGGAGAAAACTGTTATGTTCCCAAAGAAGAGATCCTGTATGCAGAAAATTATGCCAGAAAAGTGATCCTTCATTTAGGGGAAAGACAGATTGCCTATTATGCAAAAATGGGGGAACTAGAGGAACAGTTAGGAGAAAGTTTTTTTCGGGTACACAGAGGATACCTTGTGAACTTAAGGGCAGTCCGAAGTTATCATACGGCGGGAGTGGTTTTAAAGAATGGCGAAGAGATATTGATGGCGAAGAGTAAGTTTCAAAAGTTTGAAGAAGTGTACATGGATTTTTTGAGAAATTCAGATTAGAGGGAGGGAAAACAAATGAATATCCAAAACAGAATGGACAGCTCTTTAATGATGGACAGAGCGGTGCGAAAAGAGAGACAGAAGCTGCGTTCCCATACGAAATCCTACCGGGTATCCGGCCAGGGTGCGGATAACAGTAAATTATATGATAAATTAATTTCTAAGAATCAGGACGCAGATAAGACGGGAACAGATATGTTAGTCAAAAGGAGCAGATATTATTCAATCAGCGAGATTTCCAAAGAAGTGTCTAAAAAAGCAGAAGAGCTTTTAAAAGAAAAAGATATAGATAAATCCGACGAACAGACACAAAAAGAGTGGGAAGAAGATGTGACATCCTTTCTGGCATTGCACAATACTTTATTAAACAGTCTGAAACGTATCGATACAGATGTGATGACTAAGTATGCAAAAGAACTGCAGAGCAATGCAAAGGAATACGAAAAAGCACTCGAAGAAATGGGAATTGTCATAGATGATTCCGGAGCATTTAGCATATCGAAAGAAGGACTGGTACAGTCTGACAACGAAAAGTGGCAGGAATTTGTCAAAAAGACACAGGCATTGTCAAAAGAGACGCAGACAAGTGCCAAGAGCAGTCTGGATTCCATCACCACAAACCGGATTTTACATGGGATCAACTATAATAGATATGGAAAGGAAAGCTAAAGCCAATAAGATTAGGTGTTAAAAGGCGGTTTCAAGTTTTTTGATTGGCAAATTGCACAAAGCCAAGTCTGTTTTGTTCCGTTGTACGAAAATAAGAAAATCTAAGTCTGCCTGAGTCAGGTTGTGATGGAGGACGTGTACGTCTTAAACGCCCCGTCCATGGGGCATTAAGACTTTTGCTGCCGTCCATGGCAGCAAAACACTATACAGGAACAGGCAGACTAAGATTTACTAATTTTCTCCCAAAGTCACAAAAGCAGTCCCGGTTTTGTGCAAGTTGCCAGCCATTAAGTTGCGACCGCTTTTTGACACTCTAATCATAATAAGTAATAATCGAACAGAAAAAGACAAAGAACCCTGACAGGAATCCGCGCGCGTGATACGATATCACATAGATACTGTCGGGGTTTTTTGACAAAATCAAAGAAATAATACAAAAAGTCTGAAAATTAGAAAAACAATAGCTTAAAATCATTCAGATTAATTTGAATATTTGCATTTCTTTTCATTTAAAATGTGTTACAATAGATAAGAGTTTTTAACTCTTAAAAGGAGATAAGTGTGACATGTCGGATAAACCAGAGAACGGATTGAAGCAGGAGTTAGACCGCAGAAAGCGGATCAACCGGATCAAATCCATCATTGTATCCTTAGTGGGAATCTGGATGCTGGCATCTGTCATTTTGTGTGCAACACTTTTTGTAAAAGTTATTCACTTAGAGAATAATCTGAACAAGGTACTGCAGAACATGCCGCAGGTAGAACAGGTGGAGAATGAAGAGACGAAGAATTCTCCGGATGCGGATACCGGAAAGAATGTGGAATACGGGAAGCAGGATCAGACCGGACAGGATGATGCAAACAAGAAGAAGGCAGACGATGGCGAAAAGTTAAAAGTATATCTTACTTTTGATGACGGACCAAGCACGAATACACAACAGATTCTGGATATATTAAAACAATATAATGTAAAAGCGACATTCTTTGTCATTGGAAAGACAGATGACCTTTCGAAAGAAATGTATAAGAAGATCGTAGAGGAAGGGCATACCCTTGGGATGCATTCCTATTCTCATAAATATTCGGTAATATATGACTCCATGTCAGCATTTGAACAGGATTTTAATCAGATTCATGACTATCTGAAAGAAGTTACCGGAGTGGATTGCAAATATTATCGTTTTCCGGGAGGAAGCAGTAATCAGGTCAGCAACAGTGATATGCGGGAATTTATCCGATATCTGAATGACCGGGGGATTACATACTATGATTGGAATGTCTCAAGCGGAGATGCGACATCACAGGCATATACAGCGGATGAGCTGATACAGAATGTGATGGGAGATGTTACAAAATATAAGACATCGGTAGTGTTGATGCATGATTCTGCCGTGAAACCCGCTACCGTAGAAGCATTACCGGCACTGATCGAGCAGCTTCAGGGGATCGGAGCAGAGATTTTACCAATAGATGAAAATACAGCAACTGTACATCATGTCAGCATTGATGGGGAACAGGGACAATAAGAAAAAAAGATGGAGGGACAACATGGGCTTTTTTAAAGATTTTAAAGAAGATGCATCTCAGGCAATGAAAGAATTAATGCCACAGGATGATGAAGTACTGGACGAAGAAGGAACAGATGAAGATGATCTGGTTGTAAATACGTTAGAAGATGAGTTAGACGTAGAGTCTGAACTTTCTAAGCTGAACGGATTGTTAGAATCTGTAGCCAAAGAAGAGACACCGGTCAAAGAGCCGGCACCTGAAACAACACAGGAAAAGACAACAAAAGCAGTGACAAATAAGGAGGAACCATTCATGAGCATGGAGAAAGAAACATCAGTAAATCCGATCAATCTGGGAGGAAAAGCAGAGTCTGTGATGCCGACAATGACACAGATGCATACACAGCAGGAAGCACCAATGAGAAAACCGGAGCCGGTCGTAACTGATGAAGTGACATTAATTACTGAAGGAAGCAGTCTGACAGGTAATCTTTCTTCTAATGGTTCTATTGATATGAGAGGAACTGTGATCGGAGATGTTCAGTGTAACGGAAAGTTAACCGTAACCGGAAATATCCGTGGTAACACAACCTCAGCAGAGTTCTTTGCGGATAATGCAAAATTAGAGGGAGAAGTAACAACAACAGGAACCGTAAAAATCGGACTTGGTTCCGTAGTGGTTGGTAATATCACTGCAACCTCAGCAGTGATCGCAGGTGCGATCAAAGGCGACATTGATGTACAGGGACCGGTTGTAGTAGATACTTCAGCAGTTGTTATGGGAAATATCAAATCACGTTCCGTACAGATCAACAATGGTGCAGTTATTGAAGGATTCTGCTCACAGTGTTATGCAGATGTGGATGTAGAAAGCCTTTTTGTGGAAGAATAAGAGAAAAATAAGGAGACAGCCATGAAAAGAGTATTATTAAAGCTTAGCGGAGAAGCTCTTGCAGGAGAAAAACATACCGGTTTTGATGAGGCAACTGTTGTCAAAGTGGCAAAACAGGTAAAACAGTTAGCAGATGATGGCGTGGAAGTTGGTGTTGTTATTGGCGGCGGTAATTTCTGGCGTGGAAGAACAAGCGAGAATATTGACCGTACCAAGGCGGATCAGATCGGAATGTTAGCAACCGTGATGAACTGTATTTATGTTTCGGAGATTTTCCGTTCCGAAGGAATGAAGACACAGGTACTGACACCATTTGAATGTGGCTCTTTCACAAAGTTATTTTCTAAGGATCGTGCAAACAAATACTTTGAGCATGGAATGGTTGTATTTTTTGCAGGCGGTATCGGACATCCGTATTTTTCAACGGATACTACGACCGTATTGCGTGCAGTAGAGATTGAAGCGGACGTTATCCTGTTAGCAAAAGCAATTGACGGAGTATATGACAGTGATCCGAAGGTAAATCCGAATGCAGTACGCTACGATGAGGTTTCCATTCAGGAAGTCATCGACAAGCAGCTTGCAGTTGTGGATCTGACTGCTTCTATCATGTGCATGGAAAATCATATGCCGATGTATGTGTTTGGGTTGAATGAAGAGAACAGTATCGTAAAAGCGATCAGCGGTAAATTCAACGGAACCGTAGTAACGGTGTAAAACAGGAGGAAACAGCATGGATGAGAGATTGACCCCATTTGAGGATAAAATGAAAAAATCCTATCATAATCTGATAGAGGAACTTGGAACGGTTCGTGCAGGACGTGCGAATCCACATGTGTTAGATAAGATTAAAGTAGACTACTATGGTACACCAACTTCTTTACAGCAGGTGGCAAACGTCAGCGTACCGGAACCGAGAATGATACAGATTCAGCCTTGGGAGGCTTCTTTGGTAAAAGAGATTGAAAAAGCGATCAATATGTCCGATTTAGGAATCAACCCGACCAATGACGGAAAGGTGATCCGTTTAGTATTCCCGGAACTTACAGAGGAACGCAGAAAAGAGCTTGCAAAGGATGTAAAGAAAAAAGGTGAGGCTGCTAAGGTAGCGATCCGTAACATTCGCCGTGATGCAAATGATTCCTTTAAGAAATTAGGAAAATCATCAGAAGTGTCTGAGGATGAAGTAAAAGACTTAGAGACACAGGCACAGAAAATGACTGACAAATTTATAGCAGATATAGATAAAGCCATTGAAGAAAAATCCAAAGAGATTCTTACCGTATAGAAATTTTTGGAACACATGGGGACACAGCGGTATCGCCGTGTTCCCCTTTTTCTTTCATAGAGATTTTTGGAACTTCCATGGGAAGTTCATAGAAAGTAAGACGTAGGAGGAAGGACGATGAGGATTCCGCAGCATGTAGCCATTATACTAGATGGCAACGGAAGATGGGCAAAGAGTAAGGGAATGCCGCGAAATTACGGGCATACTATGGGAGCAAAGAATGTAGAGGTTATTTGTGAGGATGCCTATCATATGGGAATTCAGTATCTGACGCTTTATGCATTTTCCACAGAGAACTGGAACCGTCCGGATACAGAAGTGGAAGCACTGATGAAGCTGCTTGCCACTTATCTGAAGAATTGTATCAAAAGAGCAGATAAGAATAATATGAGAATCCGTGTCATTGGAGACATCAGCAGACTGGATACAAAGTTCCAGAACACGATCCGGGAATTAGAAGAAGCAACCAAAAAGAACACAGGACTGAATCTACAGATTGCCCTGAATTATGGCAGTCGTGATGAGATGATCCGTGCGATGAAAAAAATGGTAAAAGACCATGATGCCGGTAAATTAGAGACAGAAGACATTACCGAAGAATGTTTTTCTTCCTATCTGGATACGAAAGATATTCCGGATCCGGATCTGCTGATCCGTACCAGTGGAGAGCAGCGTCTGTCGAATTATCTGCTGTGGCAGCTTGCATACAGTGAATTTTATTTTACACCGGTTCCGTGGCCGGATTTTTCAAAAGCAGAATTAGAAAAAGCTGTAGAGGCGTATAATCAGAGAGACAGACGGTATGGCGGCGTAAAGGAGGAGGCATAATGTTTAAGACGAGACTGATCAGTGGAATCGTACTGGTTGCACTGGCGTTATTACTGATCATTACAGGCGGAAACGTTCTATTGGGAGCACTGTGCGTAATTTCCCTGATCGGAATGTTTGAATTATACCGCATTTTTAAAATAGAAAAAGAACCGGCAGGAGTAGCAGGATATATAGCGGCCATCGTATATTATCTGAACCTGTTATTTGGTTTTATACCGGATATGATGATGTTCGTACTCGGTGTACTTGTGGTATTGATGTTTATTTATGTATTTTCCTATCCAAAATATAAGACAGAGCAGATGTTAGCAGCATTTTTTGCAGTATTCTATGTGGCAGTGATGCTGTCCTTTGTATACCGGACGAGAATGCTTCCGATGGGAACTTACACGGTATGGCTGATCTTCTTATGCTCCTGGGGCTGTGACACCTGTGCTTATTGTGTCGGAGTCTTAATTGGAAAACATAAGATTGCACCAAAACTGAGTCCGAAAAAATCCATTGAGGGAGCAGTCGGAGGTGTTTTCGGAGCGGCGTTGTTAGCTGTTATCTATGGATTTGTATTCAAAGATGCAATGGGATGTACTACACAGACGATCTGGTTTATGGCAGGGATCTGCGCAGTGGGAGCATTGATTTCCATGGTAGGAGATTTGACGGCATCTGCAATCAAGAGAAATTATGAGATTAAGGATTACGGAAAACTGATTCCGGGACACGGTGGAATCTTAGACCGTTTTGACAGTGTGATATTTACCGCACCGATTATATTCTATCTGGCATTGTATTTCATAAAATAGTAGAGGTTACCATGAAAAAAATAGCGATTTTAGGTTCCACAGGTTCAATTGGAACCCAGACACTTGAGATTGTAAGAGAACAAAAGGATATCTGTGTGAGAGCGCTTGCAGCAGGAAACAATATCGACCTTTTAGAGCAGCAGATTCGTGAATTTCATCCGGTCTTAGCATCGGTACAGTCGGAGGAAAAAGCAGCGGATTTACGGCAGAGACTGCGTGATATGGACATTAAGATCGTTTCCGGCATGGACGGACTGATCGAAGTTGCAACAGAGCCGCAGGCAGAGATTTTAGTGACTGCAGTGGTTGGAATGTTAGGACTTCGTCCAACCGTGGAAGCCATCAAGGCAAAGAAGACGATCGCACTTGCAAATAAAGAGACACTGGTAACGGCGGGACATCTGATCATGCCGTTAGCAAAAGAGTGTGGGGTGCCGATCCTTCCGGTGGACAGTGAACACAGTGCTATTTTCCAGTCCTTAAATGGAGAGAGACAGAACCGGATCGCAAAGATTTTACTGACCGCTTCGGGCGGCCCTTTCCGTGGGAAAAAACGTGCAGAGCTTGCGCATGTTACCTTAGAGGATGCCTTAAAACATCCGAATTGGAGCATGGGAAGAAAGATTACCGTAGATTCTGCAACCCTTGTAAACAAAGGCTTAGAGGTAATGGAAGCAAAGTGGCTCTTTGATGTGAAATTAGAGCAGATTCAGGTAGTCGTGCATCCGCAGAGTGTCATCCATTCGATGGTGGAATACGAGGATGGGGCAGTCATCGCACAGCTTGGTACACCGGATATGCGTCTGCCGATCCAGTATGCACTTTATTATCCGAACCGAAGAAGTTTAAGCGGAAAGCGTTTGAATTTTTACGAATTGGGAAGTCTGACCTTTGAAGAACCGGATATGGAGACCTTTCAGGGGTTGTCCCTGGCTATGAAAGCCATGAAGGCAGGCGGCAATATGCCAACGGTATTTAATGCGGCGAATGAACGTGCAGTTGCAATGTTTTTAGAGAAAAAAATCGGATTTTGGAATATTCCCGAAATCATTGAAGCATCTATGGAACACGTTGATTTTAGGGAAAATCCAAGTTTGGAAAAAATACTGAGTACAGAACAGGAAGTATATGAGTATATAGAGAGCAGGTGGAAACCTTGAAAATCATTTTTGCGATATTAATTTTCAGTATCATAATTCTGTTCCATGAGCTGGGACATTTTCTGTTCGCAAAGCGGGCAGGGATCCGTGTCAATGAGTTTTGTATCGGTTTAGGTCCTACGCTGGTTGGATTTACAAAAGGTGAAACCAAGTATTCCATCAAATTGCTGCCTTTTGGCGGTGCCTGCATGATGGAAGGTGAGGACGGAGACAGCAAGGCGGAGGATTCTTTTCAGAGTAAATCGGTTGGGGCAAGAATTTCCGTAGTAGCCGCAGGACCGGTCTTTAATTTCATTATGGCATTTGTCTGCGCTCTGATCTTAGTGGCATGTACCGGATATGACAGACCGGTGATCAGCGGTGTTATGGATGGATATCCTGCACAGGAAGCAGGGATGAAAGAGGGAGATGTGATCAAAAAGCTGAATTCAAAGAAGATCCATCTTTACCGGGAAGTCAGCATTTATACCTTTTTCCACGGAGATCAGTCCATTGATGTGGTATATGAGCGTGACGGAAAGACACATGAGACAACGATCACACCGCGCTACGACAAAGAAAATGATCGTTATCTCTTCGGATTCTATGGAAGCGGCGAACGGACAAAAGGCGGTCCGGTCAAGACCCTGCAATACGGTGTATACGAAGTGAAATACTGGATCGCAAGTACCTTAGAAAGCCTTAAAATGCTTGTAACAGGACAGGTGGGGATCAATGAGATGTCGGGACCTGTCGGCATTGTCAAGGGTGTGAGTGATACCTATGAAGCAGGAGCGGCAGTCGGCTGGTTCTCCGTTTTTGTCGGAATGCTCAACTGGACGATCTTATTATCTGCGAACTTAGGTGTAATGAATCTTCTTCCACTTCCGGCATTAGACGGTGGAAGACTGGTATTTTTAATTATAGAAGCAATTCGCGGAAAAGGCATTGACCCGGAGAAAGAGGGGATGGTTCACTTTATCGGAATCTGCCTTTTGATGGCATTGATGGTAGTAATTATGTTTAATGATATACGAAAGCTCTTCTAGGAGGAATGGTATGAATACAAGAGAAGTGCGGATTGGAAACCGTGTGATTGGCGGTGGCAGTCCGGTTCTGATACAATCTATGACAAATACAAAGACCGAGGATGTACAGGCAACTGTGGCACAGATTAAACGTCTGACTGCGGCAGGCTGTGAGATTATCCGGTGTGCGGTGCCTACGATGGAGGCGGCAAAGGCGTTAGGAGAGATCAAGCGTCAGATTGAGATCCCGCTGGTTGCCGATATCCATTTTGACTATAAACTGGCAATTGCAGCAATGGAAAACGGTGCGGATAAGATCCGTATCAATCCGGGTAATATTGGCTCAAAAGAACGGATTCGTGCCGTGGTGGATGTGGCGAAAGAGAGAAATATTCCAATCAGAGTAGGGGTAAACAGCGGTTCTTTAGAAAAAGAACTGGTAGCAAAATATCATGGCGTAACAGCCGAGGGACTGGTGGAGAGTGCCTTAGATAAAGTACATCTGATAGAAGAGAACGGCTATGATAATCTGGTGATTTCGATTAAATCTTCGGATGTCATGATGTGTGTACATGCTCATGAGCTGATTGCAAAAAAGACAGATTATCCGCTGCATGTCGGTATTACAGAAGCGGGAACCATTACAAGTGGCAACATCAAGTCTGCAATCGGTCTCGGACTGATTTTGAATCAGGGTATTGGTGATACGATTCGTGTGTCCTTAACAGGAGACCCATTAGAAGAGATTAAATCAGCAAAGCTGATTCTTCGTACCCTTGGCTTAAGAAAAGGCGGCATTGAAGTAGTGTCCTGTCCGACCTGCGGAAGAACACAGATTGATTTGATTGCCCTTGCAAACCGTGTGGAAGATATGGTTGCCGATATCCCATTGGATATCAAAGTTGCGGTTATGGGATGCGTGGTAAACGGTCCGGGGGAAGCAAGAGAGGCAGATATCGGAATTGCAGGAGGAATCGGGGAAGGATTACTGATCAAACATGGTGAAATCGTGCGTAAACTTCCGGAAGAGGAACTCTTAGATGCCTTGAGAAACGAACTGTTGAATTGGAGTGAGTAAGATGGCAAATGCCTTTTTAGAGGTCTTTCCTACATTACAACTAAATCACGAAATGAAGGGTCTTTTGTCAGAAGCCACGGTAACAAAAGTGGCTTCTAACCGTAACCGGGATTTTATCCGTGTCTATTTTGACAATACAAGGCTGATCCCGAAAAGAGATATCTGGCGGTTAGAAGAGGATATGAGACAGCAGCTTTTTCCAAATCAGAAGATGCAGATCAAGCTGATGGAACATTACCGCCTTTCCAGCCAGTATACGGCAAAGACACTTTTAGATACCTATAAAGAGAGCATGTTGTGTGAGATCAAAGAATACAGCCTGCTCCTTTATAATATTTTTAGAAAAGCCGAGATCCGCTTTGAAGAAGATATGCAGATGACGTTGATCTTAGAAGATACGTTAATCGCAAGGGAAAGTCAGGACGAGCTGATCGAAGTCTTAGATAAGATCATAAGAGAACGCTGCGGCATCCAGACGAAGTTCGACATTCAGTTCGTGGAGAAAAAAGAGAGCCATTATAAAAAAGATACCGACCATCAGATCGATTTAGAAGTCGAGAGTATCGTAAGGCGTACGGCGGCAGCAAAATCGGAGCATGAGCAGGAACACGCTGAGGACGAAATGCTCGGAGCAGTCGCAAAAGAAAACGAGGCAGATACTTCAAAGGATCAGAGTCCGAAAGAGCAGAGTGCAAAAGTAGCCAAGACAAAGTCCGCTGCAGATGCGGGAAGCCGGCAGAACGGTAAGAAGGGTGGAGTTAAGAAGCGCGAGTACGGTCTGAAGCGTTCCGACAACCCGGATGTATTCTACGGACGTGATTTCGACGAAGAAGCAGTGACGATCGATACAATACAGGGAGAAGTCGGCGAGGTCGTTATTCGCGGACAGATCATCGATACCGATATGCGGGAACTTCGGAATGGAGAAAAAACGATCGTCAAGATCGTCATTACAGACTTTACGGATACGATCGCAGCTAAGATTTTTGTAAAAAATGAACAGCGTGATGAATTGATGGAACATCTGAAAAAAGGAAACTTTATCAAGATTAAAGGTGTCACAACGATGGACAAGTTTGATCATGAGATCGGGCTGTCTTTCTTAGCGGGCATGAAAAAAATTCCTGATTTTACCACGCCAAGGTTAGATAACAGCATGGAAAAGAGAGTCGAGCTGCATTGCCATACCAAAATGAGTGATATGGATGGTGTCTCCGATGTCAAGGATATTATTAAGCGGGCAAAGGCATGGGGACATAAGGCAATTGCGATTACCGACCATGGTGCGGTACAGGCATTTACCGATGCATATCATTCCGTCAGTCCTGAGGATGATTTTAAGGTCATATATGGAGTAGAGGCATATTTAGTTGACGATTTAAAAGAAATCATTACAAATTCTAAGAATCAGAGTCTGGATGATTCCTATGTGGTATTTGACTTAGAGACCACCGGATTTAGTCCGAATACCTGTAAAATCATCGAAATCGGAGCTGTAAAGGTTGAGAATGGAGTCATTACAGAGCGTTTTTCGGAATTTGTCAATCCACAGGTGCCGATTCCGTTTAAGATCGAGGAACTGACCGGAATCCGTGACGATATGGTCATGGGGGCGGAAACCATTGAAGAGATCCTGCCGCGTTTTATGGAATTTTGTGAAGGTTGTGTAATGATCGCACACAATGCAGAATTTGATATGAGCTTTATCCGCAAAAATTGTATGGATTTAGATATCCCATGCGATCATACGGTTGGCGATACGGTGGCAATGGCAAGAATCTTACTGCCGGCCTTACATCGTTTTAAATTAGATACCGTCGCAAAAGCACTGAAGATTTCATTAGAAAACCATCATCGTGCGGTAGATGATGCAGAATGTACGGCACACATTTTTGTAAAGTTCATTGAAATGTTAAAAGAGCGCCATATCGAGACCTTAAATGATCTGAACAGTCTTGGGGCAACGTCGGTCGATACGGTGAAAAAGCTGCCGACCCACCATGCGATCATCTTAGCACAGAATGAAGTCGGAAGGATCAATCTCTATCGTCTCGTTTCCGAATCGCATCTGACGTATTATGCGAAAAGACCAAGGATTCCAAAGAGTCTTTACCTAAAATATAAAGAGGGACTCTGTATTGGTTCTGCCTGTGAAGCAGGAGAACTGTATCAGGCAATTTTAAACGGAAGACCACAGGAAGAGATCGCAAGACTGGTCAATTTCTATGACTATTTAGAGATCCAGCCGCTGGGCAACAATATGTTCATGTTAGAGAGTGACAAAGCTCCGGTGGAGACCATAGAGGAACTTCAGGAGATCAACCGTAAAATCTGCCGGTTAGGAGAGGAGTTCCACAAACCGGTGGTCGCAACCTGCGATGTCCACTTTTTAGACCCGCAGGATGAGGTTTACCGAAGGATCATCATGGCAGGCAAAGGCTTTAAGGATTCGGATGATCAGGCACCGTTGTATCTGCGTACTACCGAAGAAATGTTAGCAGAATTTGAGTATCTTGGCAGTGAAAAAGCCAGAGAGGTAGTCATTACAAATCCAAATAAGATTGCGGCGATGTGTGAACGTATTGAGCCGGTGCGTCCTGATAAATGTCCGCCGGTGATCGAGAATTCAGACCAGATGTTGCGTGATATCTGCTATAACAAGGCACATGAGATGTACGGGGAAGAACTGCCGCCGATCGTACAGGAACGTTTAGAAAGAGAATTAAATTCCATTATATCAAACGGCTATGCCGTAATGTATATCATTGCACAGAAGCTGGTGTGGAAATCAAATGAAGACGGCTATCTGGTAGGTTCCCGTGGTTCCGTAGGTTCTTCATTTGCGGCAACCATGTCGGGTATTACCGAGGTCAATCCGTTAAGACCACATTATTATTGCAAAAAATGCCACTACAGTGATTTTGATTCAAAAGAGGTATTAGCCTATGCAGGACGTTCCGGTTGTGATATGCCGGATAAGAACTGTCCGGTCTGCGGCGAGCCGCTGACGAAAGACGGCTTTGATATCCCATTTGAAACCTTCTTGGGATTTAAGGGAAATAAAGAGCCGGATATCGATCTGAACTTTTCCGGCGACTATCAGGGAAAGGCACACCGCTATACGGAGGTTATTTTCGGTGAGGGACAGACATTCCGTGCCGGAACGATCGGAACCTTAGCAGATAAGACCGCATTCGGTTATGCAAAGAATTATTATGAAGAGCGTGGAATTGCAAAGAGAAACTGTGAAATCGACCGGATCGTACAGGGTTGTGTCGGGATCCGCAGGACAACCGGACAGCATCCGGGTGGAATCATCGTACTTCCGGTAGGAGAAGAAATCTATTCCTTCACACCGGTACAGCATCCGGCGAACGATATGGAAACAGATATCATTACGACACACTTTGATTACCACTCGATCGATCACAACTTATTAAAATTAGATATACTCGGACACGATGATCCGACCATGATTCGTATGTTAGAGGATTTAACCGGAATTGATGCACAACAGATCCCTCTTGACGAACCAACGGTCATGTCCCTGTTTTTAAATACCAGTGCATTAGGAGTAGAGCCGGAAGATTTAGGCGGATGTCCGTTAGGTTCACTTGGAATTCCGGAGTTTGGAACCGATTTTGTTATCCAGATGTTAATTGATACAAAACCGCAGAGTTTTTCCGATCTGATCCGTATTTCGGGTCTGTCCCATGGTACGGACGTGTGGCTAGGAAATGCACAGACCCTGATCGAAGAGGGAAAAGCAACGATCTCCACGGCAATCTGCACGCGTGATGATATTATGATCTATCTGATCGGTATGGGCTTAGAGAGTGAGCTTTCCTTTACGATCATGGAGTCTGTCCGAAAAGGAAAAGGCTTAAAGGATGAGTGGATCGAGGAGATGAAGGCACATGATGTGCCGGACTGGTATATCTGGTCGTGTCAGAAGATTAAGTACATGTTCCCGAAAGCCCATGCGGCGGCATATGTTATGATGGCATGGAGAATTGCTTATTGTAAGGTATACTATCCGCTTGCATATTATGCAGCATATTTCAGTATTCGTGCTACGGCATTCAACTATGAGCTGATGTGTCAGGGAAAAGAAAAACTGAATTACTTTATCAAGGATTATGAAAAACGAAAAGATACTCTGACAAAAAAAGAGCAGGATACCGTAAAGGATATGCGTATTGTACAGGAAATGTATGCCAGAGGCTTTACTTTCTTACCGTTAGATGTCTATACCGCAAAGGCAAGATATTTTCAGATTATAGATGGTAAGCTGATGCCGGCACTCAATACGATAGAAGGATTAGGGGATAAGGCGGCAGAAGCAATTGAAGATGCTGCCAAGCAGGGGGCATTCTTGTCAAAAGATGATTTCAGACAGAGAACGAAAGTATCTAAGACTGTGATAGATCTGATGAGTGATCTCGGACTCTTAGGAGGACTTCCGGAGACGAATCAGTTGTCCTTGTTTGATTTTTAAAACAAGATTAAATAAAATGCGAGGTTGTTCTATGGATACATATAAAGTAAAAAAATTAAATCATCCTATAAATTTAGAAATTGCAGTACCGGGTTCTAAAAGTATTACCAATCGTGCGCTTTTTTTAGCGGCTCTTGGAAACGGAGCGGTGCATTTAAAGGGAGTCCTTTTTTCGGAGGATTCGAGATATTTTTTAAGTAGCTTAAAATCTCTTGGTTTTTCAGTAGAGATCCGGGAAGAAGAAAAAGAAGTTACCGTAGGCGGCTGTGGAGGTGTGATCCCAAAGAAAGAAGCAGAAATCTATGTGGGAAGTGCCGGAACGGCAGCTCGTTTTCTAACGGCGATGCTGGCACTTTCCGAAGGAGTCTATACCATACAGGCATCGGAGCAGATGAAGCGCAGACCTATGCGCCCGCTCTTTGAGGCATTAGAGCAGTCAGGGGCAGAATTCACCTATTTAGAAAAAGAGGGCTTTCTTCCGGTGCGTGTGCGTGGAAAACGCGGCGGTTTTAAGGAAGCATCCTTAGATATCAGCCGCAGTACCCAGTTTTTAAGTGCATTGCTGATGATGGCACCTGTTTTAGGCGAGGATTTTACGATCCACATTACGAGTGAGAAAAAAGACGGTTCTTATATCAGGATCACAAGAAAGATGATGGAACAGTTCGGCGTGGAATGTAACTTTGATGGAGATTCCTATCATATAAAAAAGGGACAGCAATATCAAAGAGAAGTTTATGAGATTGAGCCGGATGTCTCTGCGGCATGCTATTTTTATGCGATGGCGGCATTGACCGGAGGCAGGACCGTCGTAAAGAGTGTTCATAAGGATTCAATGCAGGGAGATCTGCGATTTTTAGAAGTGTTAGAAAAATTAGGCTGTCATGTCACAGATACCGAAGCAGGGATTGAAGTGACAGGAACGAATGACGGACATTATCCGGGAATTACCGTAGATATGAATGATTTTTCAGACCAGACGATGACGCTTGCAGCATTAGCTCCATTTGCGGATTCGCCAACGACCATCCGAAATATCGGACATATCCGTTTACAGGAATCGGACCGGTTATCTGCGATTGCCAAAGAATTAACAAAAATGGGGATCCGGGTAGAAGAAGGAGAAGATTTTTTAGTCATTTATCCGGGAATACCACAGCCATCATTGGTCAGTACCTATGAGGACCACCGGATGGCAATGGCATTTTCCCTGATCGGTTTAAGAAGCGAAGGAATTGTCATAGACAATCCGCTATGCTGTAAAAAGACATTTGAAGAGTATTTTAGTCTGTTAGATCAGATCATAAAGGAGCACCGTTAAGGTTTTCCGTTAGTCTTTTACTCCGGCATGGAAAGTGTTGATATTAGCAGCACCGGTGGTCGGAGTATAGAAGACCGTATCGTTTTCATTTAGTCTGCGGAAGTAGACAAACTGTGAGGTAATATTGATATCCGTATAAATACCCTCAGAAATCACTTCAGAATTTGAACCGTCTGTCTGCATACGGCAAAGGGCAGGGTTCTGATTTCTGCAATAGTAGATCGTACTGCCATAGACATTGAAGCAGTCCACACGTTCATTTGTTAGGATGGTTGTTTCTTTGGTGTTCAGATTTACTTTTGTTAAACAGTAATTGTTCGAACAGTCCATATAGTAAGCCGTGTCACCATCTACGATCGGCATCCAGCAGTCTCCGTCAAAAATCCGGTTAGAACTTTTGGTTTCCGCATTCATGGAGTAGATGTGACGGTCGTTTTCTAATCCGTTGTAATATAAATAGTTGCCATTGGTAGAGCAGGTATAATAAGGCTGATCCTTAACCTGTTCTTTTTCTTTTCCATCAATTTTTACACGGTACATGGTAGTCGCAGTGTCCTTGTCATAGTGCAGATAGTACATATAATTGCCCAAAAGGGAGGCGTACATGGAAGGCTCCGGGTCTAAGATCACACGTCCTTTTCCGTTTTTGCGGTTGATACGGCAAAGGCTGTTATTATTCCAGCGTAAAAAGGAAAAATCACTGTTTTCTGCCTTATTGTTTCTGGCATAGTAAATGTAGTGCTCATCTGCATTGATAAAGGTTGCGGTGTCGTTGCTTAATTTTTTTACATCATCTCCATTTAAAGACATGGAGTAAAGGCGGTAATTGTCATCGGGATTTGCAAAATAGACGGTACCGTCATACTCGCAGAACATGCCGCCGTTATAAAGGTTTCCGGCAGTGTTTCCATTGACATAGGTGTCATTAAAACGGGTTTTTGTATGGAAAAAATGTATGAGCCAGATGGCAATGATAAGCAGTACGGCTGCAATCGGAAGAATCCATTTCATCTTTTTAATCATGGTATGTATGCTCCTTCTAAAATATATTTAAAATTCATGTAAAATTATAGTTCATACGATGCTTTTTCGCAAGGAAATCTTGATATCAAAAGCGGGATAGGGTATGATAGAAAAAAATATGACAGGGTGGAAAAAATGAAAGATTTACTGGAAATACGAGAGGAAATAGACCGCATTGACGGTCAGATGATCGAACTCTATGAAAAGCGCATGGAGTGTACCGCACAGGTGGCGGAATATAAGATTTCGACCGGAAAGAAGATTTTTGATAAAGAGCGGGAGCAGGCAAAATTAGAAAAAGCAGAGAGCCTTGCATCAAATACATTTAATAAACGAAGTGTTAGGGAACTGTTTGAGCATATCATGTCGATGAGCCGGAAACGTCAGTATCAGATTTTGACCGAACAGGGATTGACAAAAAAGCCGGATTTTATCTGTGAGGACAAGCTGGATTTTACCAAGGCAAGAGTGGTTTTTCAGGGTGTGGAAGGAGCGTACAGCGAAGCAGCCATGAAAGAATTCTTTGGCAGTGACACAGACAGTTTTCATGTGGAAACGTGGCGGGATGCGATGGAAGCTATTAAAAACGGAGAAGCGGATTATGCGGTACTTCCGATAGAGAATTCCTCAGCGGGAAGTGTTCGTGAGAACTACGATCTGTTAGTCGAATATGACCACTGCATTGTCGGTGAGCAGATCATAAAAATCGAACATGTGCTGTTAGGACTGCCGGAGGCAGAACTTTCAGATATCGATCAGGTCTATTCCCATCCACAGGCGTTGATGCAGTGCAGTAAGATATTAGAAGAACACCGTGACTGGGAAAAGATCAGCTTAAAGAATACAGCTGTTTCTGCAAAAAAAGTCAAAGAGGATGGAAAGAAGAATCAGGCGGCAATTGCAAGCAAACTGACTGCCGAATTATACGGGCTTAAGATCTTAAAAGAAAATCTTTCGAATAATGCAGATAATTATACAAGATTTATCATCGTGACCGGAAAGCATGTCTTTGAAAAAGATGCGAAGAAAGTCAGCATCTGCTTTGAGATCCCGCATCAGAGCGGTTCTCTTTATCAGATGATCTCACACTTTATCTTTAATGGGATCAATATGACAAAGATTGAATCGAGACCGATTCAGGGAAAGAACTGGGAATACCGGTTTTTTATAGATATCGAAGGAAATCTGAATGACGGAGCAGTACAGAATGCATTAAACGGTTTGTCAGAAGAGACAAGCAAGTTAAAAATACTGGGTAATTATTAAGTGAGAAGAGGCGTAATGAAATGAAAAGTGCAGGCGAATTGATATTATACAAAGATTTTAGCGGAACAGATGAAGAAATTTTTTATCCGATGGCATCGATCATTGAGCGGAGCAGACGTGGTGGAATGGATGCAAAAGAGGAACGGCAGAAGTTCTATGAGTGTTTTCATCAGTTGATGGAGGTATCTGCCAGCCACGGTTTTCAGGGGAATCTGTGGCACAATTATCTTACATATCTGTTAATCAGTAATGAAAACGCATACAGCAGAGCCTGTGAGATACGCGGAAATATTGAAGGCAGCATCAATGAGATTGCCCTGCATGATTTTGAGGTTTTCCGTTATTTCTTTGAGTTTGATTTAGAGGACTTAGGGCGCAAACTCGGAGTAGACTGCATTCCGGTACTTTTGCACTATGAGCGATTTGAGGGAAATGGCAAGGTATTTAACAGCAGAATCCGTGACCGTATCTGTGAGCTGAGCGTGAAATTAGAGCAGACACAGAGTGTATCGGAATTTAAGGACTGTGTGACAGAGTTTTACCGGGATTTTGGAGTGGGAAAACTCGGACTGCACAAAGCATTTCGTGTCGAGCATCATGAAAACGGTGCAGAAATCGTACCAATTACCAATATTGCCCATGTTCATTTAGATGATCTTGTCGGTTACGAGCTTGCAAAGAAAAAGCTCGTAGAGAATACAGAGGCTTTTGTAGAGGGCAGGGCGGCAAATAACTGTCTTTTATTCGGAGATGCAGGTACCGGAAAGAGTTCCAGCATTAAGGCGATCATCAATCAGTATTATGATAAAGGTCTTCGTATGATCGAAATTTATAAGCACCAGTTCGGAGACTTACAGAGTGTGATCGCGCAGATCAAAAATCGTAATTACAAATTTATTATCTATATGGATGATCTGTCTTTTGAAGAATTTGAGATTGAATATAAGTATTTAAAGGCAGTCATTGAAGGCGGCTTAGAGAAAAAACCACAGAATGTTTTGATCTATGCAACTTCAAACCGCAGACATCTGATCCGCGAGAATTTCAGCGACAAAGAAGAAGTCAGAGAAGATATGCATACTTCCGATACGGTACAGGAAAAACTTTCCTTAGTATACCGTTTTGGCGTATCGATCTATTTTGGCGCACCAAACAAAAAAGAATTTCAGGAGATTGTGAAAGTTCTAGCAGAGAAGCATGGAATCAGCATGCCGCAGGAGGAACTCCTTTTAGAAGCCAATAAGTGGGAGTTAAGCAACGGCGGGCTGTCAGGAAGGACTGCCCAGCAGTTCATTGACCATCTGCTTGGAACGATGAAATAGTACCTGAGAGGAGAAATACATGAGGATTACAACATTTGCAGCAATCTATGTCGGTTCTTATGAGGTCAGCTTAAAGATCACGGAAATCTCAGCAAAACGCAAGATAAGAGAGATTGATCTGATCAGAAGCAGGATCGGGATCGGCAGAAATATTTATAAACATAAAAAGGTGGAAACAGAAGTGATGGAAGAACTCTGTGAGATTCTTTCAGAATATGAGGAGATTATGAAATCTTACCGGGTAGATGCTTATCGTGCCTATGCAGGAGCTTTTTTAAAGGATGCAGGAAACGTACTTTTTGTCTTAGAGCAGATTCGCATCCGGACAGGACTCAGCTTACAGATTTTAAGCAACTCTGAGCGGAGGTTTATCGGATATCAGTCAGTTGCGGCCAGAGAAGAATTTGATGCTATGACAAAAGAGGGAGCGGCAGTTGTCGATGTCGGCGGCGAGAGCATCCAGATCACACTCTTTTCCGAGGGCGGTGTGGTAACGACGCAGCATCTTGTTCTTGGAACCATGCGTTTGCAGGAACAGCTTGCAGGGATCGGAAATACGGTTGCCCGTTTTGAAAAGCAGATGGAGGAGCTGATCAACAAAGAGATTGAAGTATTTAAGGCGATGTATCTGAAAAAAAGAGAACTGCGTTATCTGATCTTTTTAGGTGATTACAGCTTAGAACTGATGGAGAGTATTCAGGGAAACGGTGAGATCAAAACGGCAAAAACAGAAGTCTTTGCAGAACATTTAAAGGAGTTAGGCAGACAGAATCCGGAGGACGTGGCGGAGCAGTTAAAGCTATCTACGGTTGACCCGCTGTTAGTGCCGTCCATTGTCATGTACCGCTGCATTGCACAGGAGCTTGGAACCGGCGAAGTCTGGGTTCCGGGAAATAATATCAGTGATGGTATTGCATATCAGTATGCCAGTGAGAATAAATTATTAAAATCCGTGCATGATTTTGATAATGACGTGTTAAGTGCGGCTACCAACCTGTCGAAACGTTACCACAGCTATTCGCCGCATATTGATGCACTGACAAAAATGTCAACCATGATTTTTCATGCAATTCAGAAAGTACATGGTATGGGAAGCAGAGAACAGCTCTTACTTCAGGTTGCGGCAATCCTGCATGATTGTGGAAAATTTGTCAGTCTTGCAAACGGACCGGACTGTGCCTATGACATTATCATGGCTTCCGAAATCATCGGACTGTCCCATTTAGAACGTGAGATCGTGGCAAGTACCGTGCGCTACAATACCAGACCGTTAGACCCATACGAGCAGGTTGCGGATAAGATGGATGTGCAAAGTTATATGACAGCAGCAAAGTTAGCAGCCATCCTTCGGGTGTCAAATGCCTTAGACCGCAGTCATAAACAGAAATTCAGTACGATTAAGGTCGTATTAAAAAATAAAGAACTTCTGATTACGGTAGAGACGAAAGATGACATTATTTTAGAAAAAGGGCTGTTAGCAAATAAATCGGACAGCTTCGAGGCAATCTTCGGAATCAAACCGGTTCTTCGGGAAAAGAAAAAGTTTTAAGGAGAGAGGATAAGATGGAAGAAAAAAATATTTTTTTAAGCCCGGAATATTATGAAAACAGGGAATTAAGCTGGCTGAAATTCAACGGCAGAGTATTAAATGAAGCACGGGATAAATCCATCCCTCTGTTAGAGCGTTTGAAATTTATCAGTATTACCTCCTCGAATCTCGATGAATTTTTTATGGTAAGAGTAGCTTCGTTAAGGGATATGGTTCATGCCGATTATAAAAAAACAGATATTGCAGGAATGACGGCAACGGAGCAGTTAGAAAAAATCAATGTGGCAACCAGAGAACTGGTGGAGTTACAGTATTCCACCTATAACCGTTCGCTGGTTCCACAGTTAGAAACGAAGGGAATCCGTATCATTGATGCTTTTGAAGAACTGACAAAGGAGCAGCAGGAATTTGTAGATAAATATTTTGAGGAAACGGTTTATCCGGTACTTACCCCGATGGCAGTGGATGCTTCCCGCCCATTTCCATTGATTCGCAATAAGACGTTGAATATTGCAGCATTTTTGTTAAAAAAAGGTGAGAAAAAGAAAGAAGAGAACTATGAATTTGCTACGGTACAGGTTCCGGGAGTGCTTCCGCGTATCATACCGATCCCGGATGGAGTGAATCACAGTTTTATCCTGTTAGAGCAGATCATTGAAAAAAATATGGAACGGCTTTTCTTAAATTACGATGTAATTTGTGCTTATCCATACCGTATCATGAGAAATGCAGACCTTACCATTGATGAGGACGAAGCAGAGGATTTATTACAGGAAATCCAAAAGCAGTTAAAAAAACGTCAGTGGGGCGAGATCATCCGATTAGAGGTCGAGGATAAGATCGACAAAAAACTGCTTCATTTTTTAAAGGAAGAGTTACAGATCCCAAAGGACGATATCTATAAAATTAACGGACCTCTGGACCTGACCTTTTTAATGAAAGTCTACGGTATTGAGGGTTGTGATGATCTGCGTTATGCACCGTACAAACCGCAGAAGGTGCCAAAAATCCCGGCAGGCTGCGACATCTTTGAGGCGATCCGAAAAGAAGATATTCTGTTACATCATCCATACCAGACCTTTGATCCGGTCGTGGATTTTATCCGTCAGGCGGCAGTGGACCCGGATGTACTTGCCATCAAACAGACCCTGTACCGTGTCAGCGGTAATTCGCCGATCATTGCATCCTTGGCACTAGCTGCAGAAAACGGAAAACAGGTATCTGTTTTAGTAGAGTTAAAGGCACGTTTTGATGAAGAGAATAACATTGTCTGGGCGAAAAAATTAGAGAAAGCCGGATGTCATGTTATCTATGGTTTAGTCGGCTTGAAAACACACAGTAAGATCGCACTGGTGGTACGGAAAGAAGAAGACGGCATCCGCAGATATGTGCATTTGGGAACCGGAAATTACAATGATTCCACGGCAAAACTCTATACCGACTGTGGAATGTTTACCTGCTCAGAGGCGATCGGAGAGGATGCTACGGCAGTCTTTAATATGCTCTCCGGCTATTCCGAACCGTCTACATGGAATAAATTAGTCATTGCACCGATCTGGCTCCGCAAAAAGTTCTTAAGCCTGATCCAGCGTGAGACAAGGAATGCAAGGGCAGGAAGGGAAGCAAGGATCGTAGCAAAGATGAATTCGCTCTGCGACCAGGGAATTATTGCGGCACTTTATGAAGCATCGGCAGTAGGAGTCAAGATTGATTTAGTAGTCCGCGGTATCTGTTGCCTGAAAACGGGAATTCCGGGGATCAGCGAGAATATCCATGTGCGTTCCATTGTCGGAAACTTCTTAGAGCACAGCAGGATCTTCTATTTTTATAATGACGGATTTGAAGATGTCTACATGGGAAGTGCAGACTGGATGCCGAGAAATCTAGACCGCCGTGTGGAAATTCTTTTCCCGGTAGAGGATGAGCAGTTGAAAAAACAGGTGATGCACATTTTAGAGGTAGAGCTTGCAGATAATGTCAAGGCACATATTCTGAATGCAGACGGTCAGTATGTCAAAGTCGATAAGCGTGGAAAAGTGTTGGTCAATTCACAGGAGCAGTTCTGCGAAGAAGCGAAGAACAGCTTTGTGGAAGAAAAAGAGGAACACAGAGAGCGTGTCTTTATTCCGGCGGAACAGGCAGAAGACAACGGACAGTAGGAGGAATACGGAATGGAAACAAAAATTTTATTTGCAGATATCGATGGGACATTGCTCAATGATCAAAAAGAGATTCCCAAAGAAAATATGACCGCGATCCAAAAAGCTTTAGATCTTGGCCACTATGTGGTTGTGGCAACCGGCAGACCGTTAGACAGTGCAAAAGCAGTGGCAAAGGATTTAGGACTGATGATGCCAGGATGCTATCTGATTGCCTATAATGGAGCGATTGTTTACGATTGTGGAAATGAAAAGGTCTTAAAAAAAGAGTCTCTTCCACTTGCCTATGTAAAAGAGTTGTTTGAACGTGCAAAAAAAGCGGGGCTTTACATTCAGACTTACAAGGGCAATCAAATCATTACGACACAGGATTCGCCGGAGTTAGAGGCATACCGCAATCATACCAAGCTGCCTTATCAGGTCGTGGAGGATGTGTTTGCGGTGTTAGATGAAGAACCGCAGAAAGCAATGCTGATTCATTTAACCGACAAGTCTAAATTAGAGCAGTTTCAGAAGGATAATATGGAGTGGCAGGAGGGAAAATGCATCAGCCTTTTCTCTATGGACACCTATTTAGAATACTGCCCTCCGGGAGCAACGAAAGCTGCCGGTGTGGATTTTTTATGTGAATATCTGAATGTTCCGCTCAAAAACACTGTTGCAGCAGGTGATGAGCGGAACGATATTCCGATGTTGCAGGAAGCACACATCGGAGTTGCAATGAAAAATGCAAAAGATGAAGTGAAGGCTTGTGCGGACTATGTGACGCAGCACACCAATAATGAGAGTGGAATTGCAGAAGTGATTGAAAAATTCCTGCTATCGGAATCATAACAGATAACGGATAGCGGCAATACCGGATATCACCTCAGAGAACCCCGGCGGCTTTTTTGATCGGAATGAGAACCTCATCCGGAATCATGAGGCCGCCTTTTCCTGTACCTAAATGCAGGTAAGGCTTGTTTGCCCCATGGTAGTCAGAGCCACCGCTGATTAATAAATCATATTCTTTTGCGATTCGGCGAAAATTGCGTTCGTCTCCTGGAGAGTTTGCCGAATAGACAGCCTCAATACCGGTCAGTCCATGTTCTTTGAGTTCTTGGATAAATGCTTTTAAACGGTCAAAATTCATGTGACAGAGCACCGGATGTGCAAAAAATGCAACGCCTCCGGCAAGCCGGATCAGGCGGATCGCCTCAAACGGATCGATTTTTTCGCGTGGCACATAGCAGCGGCATCCGTCTCCGAGATACTTCGCAAACACGGTTTCACGGTCTTTGACCATTCTGTGTTCCACCAGATATTTAGCAAAATGAGCACGGGTAATGACGCTTTCGGGATTTTCACGATATAAATCGTTCATGGTAATCGCAAACCCTTCTTTTTGCAAAAGAACCGTCATTTTTTCGTTACGAAGGTCACGGCTGTTGACAAAAGTATGCAGATGCTTTAAAAAATCAGGATTGTTTTCATCAATATAATATCCTAAAATATGCACTTCTTTTCCCTCATAGTCTGTAGACAGCTCGATTCCGGGTACTAGCTCAATGCCGGCTTCTTCCGCAGCCGGACGGGCGTATTTTAAACCGCTAATCGTATCGTGGTCAGTCAGGGCAAACGCATGGAGTCCCACCTGCTTTGCAAGTGCGACAAGCTCAAGCGGTGTGTCAGTGCCATCGGATTCCGTAGAATGTACATGTAAATCAATCATAGAAAACCTCCCTTTTTCTGATAGGTGTTTTATACATTTTCTCAAACAATGCATGCACGGTCAAGTAAAAACTAAGTGTCCAAACCACCTTGCGAAAAGAGTATCCATATAGTACAATAAAGTTAATATTAACGATAAATTCCAAAGAGAAACATACGGAAAAAACCGTTGAGCGAGGTAGTATTATGGAAGAAAAAGTAATTACAGATGTAGAGCGAAATAACCGGACAGCAATGATAGCATATATCATTGATACGGTGGTAATGTTGACGTTTTGTGTTTTACAGGCAGCGACCGGATTGCAGACATGGCTGTATGTGCTTGGACTATCCATATTAGGTCTGGTTCCGGCGGGACTGGAACTGGCATACTGGAAAAAAGACCATAACACACCGATGATCAAGCATTTTGTGGCAATCGGTTTTGCGATTTTTTATAGTGTGGCATTATTTACGGCAAAAAATAATCTGGTATTTGCATTTGTAATACCAATGATTCTTGTGGTATCCGTATATAATGATGTGCGGTATTCCATTATGATTAATACAGGAACCGTTATTGAAAGCCTGTTGATAGGCATTATTGGGGCAAAGACCGGATTATTTGGCTATGCAGGAAGTGATTCTGCAATTATCCAGGTTGTAATTATGATATTGGTGGGCGTTTACTCCATTATGGCGGCACAGACATCACAGCGGAATACAGAGCATAAGGTGGAACGGATACAAAAAGTCCAAAGTCAGACCGAGGCAGTTCTGCAGAATATGAAGGAGTTATCCAATACACTAAAAACAGGAATTGAGGCAACTTACATAGATTTAGAAAAATTAGAGCGTGCATCCGGTGTTACCAAAGAAGCAATGCAGGGCGTTTCCGTGGGAGCAAATGATACAGCATTAGCCGTACAGGATCAGCTTTTACAGACAGAAGAGATCCAAAAGAAAGTAGATGTTGTCAATGATGCGAACGAGCAGATCGTAGACAGTATGCAGCAGACTTTGTCCGTTTTAAAAGACGGAAATCAGGACATGGAGGTACTGGTACAAAAAGTAGAAGTATCAGTAAAAAATGGAGCGGATGTTGCAGAAAAACTTCAGACCTTAGACAAATATATGGAGCAGATGAATACCATTGTGGAACTAATTAAAAGTATTGCTTCCCAGACGAGTCTGCTTGCACTGAATGCCAGCATAGAGGCGGCAAGAGCCGGAGAGGCAGGAAAAGGGTTTGCTGTAGTAGCAACAGAAATTTCCGGAATGGCTTCTCAGACAAATGAAGCAACGGTACATATTACGGAGCTGATAGAAAATGTATCAACTGCCATTTCCGAGGTAGTAGAGGTTATTTATCAGATGATTTCCGGTATTAATGAGGAAAAACAATCCGCAGAGAATACGGCGGGAAGTTTTCAGTCCATACAGAATAATACACTTGCAATACAAAGTCAGGTGGAAAATCTGACACATAGTGTAGAAGAACTGAAAGAAGCAAACCGTGTAATTATGGATTCCATCCAGACTATTTCAGCGGTTTCCGAGGAGGTTTCTGCCCATGCAGGTGAGACAATGAATGCCGAGGAAGAAAATACAGACACTTTGAAAAAGATTGAACAGAGAATGAAAGTCTTAGTCAAAACGGTCAGTGAGAAAAACACTCAGAATTGAGCCTTGTAAAGAATAAGCGGAAGATGATGGATTAGCATTGTATTCAAAATCTTTTGGCAAAAATGTAGTATAAAACAATTGACATCATAGAAGGTCTGTGATATAGTAATGAAGTTGTTAGAAAACAAAGTAGAGTATCCACTCTCACCTTAGCGCAAATGAGCGACTAAGTGTTCATATTTCAGATGACAATGTTTATTTGAGTAATGATTGTGGATAGTCTGCCTATCCACTTTTTTTTCGAGCAAAATCAAATAATAATTTGGAGGTATAAGACCATTAGCGAGTTAATGATCAATGAACAAATCAAAGATAAGGAAGTACGTCTGATTGGTCCGGACGGCGAACAGCTTGGCATCGTGTCATCCAGAGAAGCTTTGAAACGTGCCGAAGAGGCAGAGTTGGATTTGGTGAAGATTGCACCAAAGGCAAAACCACCGGTTTGTAAAATTATTGACTACGGAAAATACAGATACGAACTGGCGAGAAAAGAAAAAGAAGCAAAGAAAAAGCAGAAAACCGTTGAGGTCAAAGAGATTCGTCTGTCTCCAAATATTGAAGCAAACGATTTGAACACGAAAATGAATTCTGCGCGCAAGTTCCTTGCAAAAGGTAATAAAGTAAAGATTACCCTGCGTTTCAGGGGAAGAGAAATGGCGCATATGAATAGCAGCAAGCACATCTTAGATGACATCGCAAAAGAGTTAGAAGAGGTGGCAGTAGTGGAAAAAGCACCAAAGGTAGAGGGCAGAAGCGTTTCTATGGTGTTGGCAGAGAAAAAATAATACAACTAGGAGGAATATATCATGCCAAAAATGAAGACAAACAGAGCAGCAGCAAAACGTTTTAAAAAGACAGGAAGCGGAAACTTAAAGAGAAATAAAGCATACAGAAGACATATCTTAACCAAGAAGTCTGCAAAGACAAAGAGAAATCTGAGAAAGCAGCCGTTAGTAGATTCTACAAACGTTAAGAATATGAAGAAGATTTTACCATATTTATAAGAATCAGATTAGGAGGAAAAGATCATGGCAAGAGTTAAAGGCGGAATGAACGCAAAGAAAAAACATAATAGAACATTAAAATTAGCAAAAGGATACAGAGGAGCCCGTTCCAAACAGTATCGTGTTGCAAAACAGTCTGTAATGAGAGCATTAACAAGTTCTTATGCAGGTAGAAAAGAGAGAAAACGTCAGTTCAGACAGTTATGGATTGCACGTATCAATGCAGCAGCTCGTATGAACGGAATCTCTTACAGCCAGTTCATGCACGGTTTAAAATTAGCAGGTGTTGAGATGAACCGTAAGATGTTAGCAGAGATGGCAGTCAATGATGCAGAAGGATTTGCAACATTAGCAGAATTAGCAAAAAGTAAAGTAGCTTAATGAAATTTAGGACAACTTCATGTGAAATACAGAAGTTGTCCTTTTTTAAGGAGAAAACGGTATGAGTATTTTAGTGACCGGAGGTGCCGGATTTATCGGAAGCCACACCTGTGTAGAACTTTTAGAAAACGGATATGATGTAGTTGTCGTTGACAACCTGAGCAACTCCTGTGAGAAGTCTTTAGAGCGTGTCAAAGAGATTACCGGAAAAGAGGTTACTTTTTATAAAGGCGATATTTTAGACAGAGAGTTCTTAGAGGGCGTTTTTGAAAAAGAGGACATTGCCTCCTGTATTCATTTTGCCGGTTTGAAAGCAGTTGGTGAATCGGTCGAAAAACCATGGGAATATTATCACAATAACCTGACCGGAACCTTGATCTTAGTGGATGTATTGAAAAAATATGGTGCGAAAAATCTGATTTTTTCATCTTCTGCGACTGTTTATGGAGATCCGGCACAGATCCCGATCACCGAAGAATGTCCAAAGGGTCAGTGCACGAATCCATACGGCTGGACAAAATCCATGTTAGAGCAGGTTTTGACCGATATTCAAAAAGCAGATCCGGATTGGAATATTGTACTACTTCGATACTTTAATCCGATTGGCGCACACGAGAGTGGCTTGATCGGAGAAAATCCAAATGGGATTCCGAACAATCTGATGCCTTATATCACACAGGTAGCAGTAGGAAAGCTGAAATCCCTGGGTGTATTTGGCAATGACTATGATACGCCGGATGGAACCGGAGTGCGTGATTTTATCCATGTTATGGATTTAGCAAAGGGTCATGTAAAAGCCTTGAAAAAGCTAGAAGATCATTCCGGACTCAGTATTTACAATTTGGGAACCGGAGTGGGATACAGTGTCTTAGATGTGGTAAAGAATTTTGAAAAAGCAACCGGAATTCAGATTCCATATGAGATCAAGCCTCGCCGTGCCGGAGATATTGCAACCTGCTATTCGGATGCATCCAAAGCAAAAAGAGAGCTTGGCTGGGAAGCAGAATACGGAATTTTAGAAATGTGCCGTGACTCCTGGAACTGGCAGAAAAAGAATCCAAACGGCTATTAGATCGAAAATTGTCGAAATTCATCAAAATGTCTGTTTTGTCGAAAAGCAGGCATTTTTTGTTGAAATTTTTGTGAAAACATATAAAATAGTAAATATATGGGGTATGAGAAATTGTAGGGCATGCAAATAGCAGTACATCATAAAAATCTTAGATTCATGTCTGATATCAAGTTTAAATCCCAAAAGAAACATTAAAAAAATCATTTTATATAGTAAGAGAGCAGATTAGAAAAGTATGAAACAAATCGTGATTAGTATATTAAAAACAGTCTTTAAAATTATTAAGGCAGTATTGTGTGTTGCAGGAGTGATGGCGGTTATTCTTTTTCTTGAAGTTACTAAGAATATTATAAAAGATAAAGAAAACGGAGATACCAATGACTCACAGGAAATTAGTATTGAAGTTTCCGGGAAAATTCCAGTACAACAGGTAGAACAAGAGAATGATAACAATAAGCAACATTATGCAACACTTCAAGAAGCATCGCAGCATACGGAAGTATTTACGGAAGAAGGGGGAGAGTACGATACGCAGATAGAACATATTATTGCAGTGTTTGAAAACAGTAAAGAGGTTATTGCAGCATATCAATCTGCAAAAAGTCCAAAACAAATGCACGTTTATGAAGAGTTAGCACATTTTCAAATAAGTAAAGAAGATGAAAAAAGAAAATATTTACATGTTCGTTCACATACGAAAGATTATTATAGAGGAGGAGAGTATGAAGATGATGCAAATGAAATGATAAGGAGTGAGTTGATCGGTAGTGATTATACACAGTCTGCTAATATAAGTTATCCAAGCGGACGTTTTGCCTATGGAGATACCCCTAAGTGTATGATGAAAAAGGGAGAAGATATTAGAAAACTTCGTGTAGAAGGTCAAAAGCCAGATGGAATTATAGAACATAAGCATTTTGGAGAGATATGGTATTTTTGGTATTTTACAGATTTGCAGAGTGATAAAAGTGGACAAAAATTAAATTATACATTAGGGGCAGAAGAGGATGAGTAAGAAGAAAAAAGTATGGAGAATCATTACAGATGTATTAGCAGTGTTAGGAGTACTGTTTATCGTATATATGACAGTTATGATTTATCAAGAAAGAAAAAAATTGATTAAAATTGACCCTAACCTAAAAGAATCCTATACCGGTGAATATCCTCGTTACATTAACGAAGTTAATGAAGATGATATACCCGATGAAGAGTATTATCCAACGATGGAAGAAGCCTTACAAAAGGCAGATGTCTATTATGATGAGTATGAACCGTATCAGAAAAATATAAATAATCTTTTAGTTGATATGGAGAATGATCAGTACAGATTTATCTATTATCAATCCATTCAAAAGAAAAAAAGTGTGAATACATTTGCAACTTTTAAGATACGGGAAGTTGACGGCGAAAAATGTTATGCATTTTTACGTTCCTATGTAAGGGACTCTGAAAAATTTTATAAAGGAATAGGAGATGCCGATAAGAATACAAAGGCACAGTTAGCAAGAAGTGACTATATGCAGCACTATGGAATTGACAAAAATGCAAGATTTGTATTTGGGGACATCATGGAAGAGGAATTGAAAAAAGGAGAAAGTGCAGAGGCACTGACCGTAGAAGGACAGAAACCGGACGCGGTGATTCCCTATGAAGAGAACGGAAAGAAATGGTATTTTTGGTATTTTACAGATCTGCAGAGTGATAAAGAGGGAAATAAATTAGAGTATACGTTAAAAAAGTAGAAAAACGGGAGAAGCATATGAATACATTTTTTAGGCAAAAACTAACAAATAAAACGATTGACCTGTTAGAAAAAGTAGAAGATAGAAAAACAAGGGAAGAAGAGGAAGATTGTTTAATTTTAGAGTCACCGACTATTTTGGCTATAATAAGTCTGCCTGCGTTAATTATACTAGGAATTATAGTTCCGATTATTGCTATCCGAGAGGGGGACTATATATGGGGACTAATAGGTATGATCATATTTGGTGGAATGTGCGGCTGGCTGACAGGATATTCCTTATTTTGGAAAGTTGTGATAGATCATGAAAAGGTCGAATATCATAGTTTATTTTTTGGAATAGGGAGAAACTATCCGCTAAAGGATATCACAAGGGTATGTTATAATGAAATTGAAGAAATAGAGGTATATAAGGGAAAACGTAGGGTTTTTAAGGTATCTAGTGGTACTTATGGAATGGATGAATTGGTAGAGTGGTTTAGCGAGGAAGGGGTTTTAGTAGAGGATAATACTCCTAGAGAAGAATATTACAAGGTAATGTTGCATACAGAAAAAGCATGGTTTTACATAATTGTATTAAATGTATTAGCATTCACTCCGGCAATAGTAGTTATTTTATATTATATGCACAGAGATATTCCATTAGAAACAACAAGAGAAGTGTTTGAAGCAATTGTATCCTATATAGTGATGATAGGCATGTATATAGCAACGTGGGTAGCAGTTGTCGGAGAAAAAACTTTTTATCTAAAATATCAGGATGGAAAATATAGTTATCATCATTGGTTTCGTAAAGAAAAAACATTTGAATTAGATGAAAGAATCACTTATAAAGCAAGGGAAGATGGAATTGTTATATATCAAGATAACAAACGATTATTTTTAACCTCTCATGGTTATACAAATGCAGAGTTCTTTGGCAGAACTTTATTAGAAAAAAATATCAAATGTATTAAAGGAGAGCAGTATATGGAAAAATATAGAGATAAGGATCAGGAAGAGATATGAAAAAACTTTTAAATGTAATAAAGAAAATAATATGTGTGTTTGGTGGGATTATTTTGATCCTGGTTATACAGGCAAGTATTTCATCCATTTTACGTCTGATTAATCCAATAGAAGAGCCTGCAGAAGAAAAAAAAGAATTGGAAGTGGAAGCAGTATATACAGGAGAATCTGATAGCATGGATACAGAGGAAGAATTGCTGGAGGGAGAAGAGTTTTATGCAACGATACAAGAGACCATTCAAAATTCTATGATAGGAAGGAAGCAGGGAGAAGAGTACCGGAAAAGTCTAGATCATGTTATCGCAACTTTTGAAAATAGCAATCATATAATCATGTTGTATCAGTCGCGTAAAGGAAAAGACGAGGTTTGTAGGGCTTGGGTTAAATTCAAAAAAGAGAAAGTAGATGGTAAAAATAGATATGCTTTTATAGAAGCACATCCGGTTACGATGTTGAGAAAAGAACGAACGACAAAATACAGTGAATATGATATGGTAGGTCATGATTTGTGGACGGGCGATTATTATAAGCAGGAGCTTAGTGCCTATCCTAAGGAAAAGCGATTTGCAAGTGGTGATGTAATGAAATATGGTTTAAGAGAAAACGAAAGTATAAATAAGCTGACCGTGGAAGGACAGAAGCCGGATGGAATCGTTGAATATAAGACTTTTGGTGAGGTCTGGTATTTTTGGTACTATACAGATTTAAAAAGCAAAAAGAAAGGTACAGAATTGAACTATACTTTAGGGGGAAAAGACAATGAATAAGAGCAAAGGGAAAAAAGCAGGAAAAATATGTGAAAATATCTTATTCGTTATTGGAATTTTAGGGATAGTCATTTTATATTGGTATGACAGGTCCATTACTTTAGACCCCAACATAAAAGAATCCTATACGGGTGAATACCCGCGTTATGTTAGTGAGGTTAATGAAGATGATATACCCGATGAAGAGTATTATCCAACCATGGAAGAAGCCCTACAAAAGGCAGATGTCTATTATGATGAGTATGAACCGTATCAGAAAAATATAGATCATCTTTTAGTTGATATGGAGAATGCTCAGTACAGATTCATCTATTATCAATCTATTCAAAAGAAAAAGAGTATGAATACGTTTGCAACGTTTAAGATACGGGAAGTGAACGGCAAAAAACAGTATGCTTTTTTACGTTCTTATGTAAGGGACTCTGAAAAATTTTATAAAGGAATAGGAGATGCTGATAAGAATACAAAGGCACAGCTTGCAAGAAGTGACTATATGCAGCACTATGGAATTGACAAAGATGCAAGATTTGTATTTGGGGACATCATGGAAGAGGAATTGAAAAAAGGAGAAAGTGCAGAGGCACTGACCGTAGAAGGACAGAAACCGGACGCGGTGATTCCCTATGAAGAGAACGGAAAGCAATGGTATTTTTGGTATTTTACAGATCTGCAGAGTGATAAAGAAGGAAATAAGTTAGAGTATACGTTAAAGCAGTAGCAAAACGGGAGAAATATATGAAGAAAAAATTTTGGAGAAAAGTTAGAGATAAAATAGAGGATTTTTTGGATGTGATAGATGATAAGAGTCCGGCAACCGTTGAAGATGAAGATCGTCTGGTAGCATCCGCACCTACTTTTTTAGCATTCATTGGTGCACCTATATTTCTTTTGGGGATCGTGTTTCTCACGAAGTGTATTCCGAAAAGGGAGTATTATGTGGCAGGCGTAGTTACTATTTTTATGATAATACCGGGATTTTTGTTAACAGGATATGCCTTATTTTGGAGAGTGATAGTGGATCATGAGAAAGTCAGATACCATAGTCTGTTTTTTGGTATAGGAAGAAGTTATCCGTTAAAAGCAATCACAAGGGTATGCCGCGATGAGGTGTACTGTTTAAACATCTATAAGGGAAAGCGTAAAGTTATTACGGTTGATGACGAAATAGAAGGAATTCCGTATCTGATGAAGTGGTTTGCGAATGAAGGTATTTTAGTAGAAGATTTAAAACCGGGACCGGAGTATTATAAAGTAATGGAGTATCCGATCCATAATTGGCTGATGAGTGCATTTGAAGCATTTCTGGCACTTCCCCTTTTGGGATTATGGATATATCTTTTATATAAAGATGGAGAGATACAAGGGGGAATGGAGATATTAGGAGTGATATTAGCTACAATATTATTAGTAGGAATAAATATCATAATGATCCTGGGAATTATATATAACAAAGTTTTTTATTTAAAATATCAAAATGGTATCTACCGTTATAAAAAATTATTTCATGAAGAAGAAATATTAAAATTAGATAAAACACTCAGCTATAAAGTGGATTGGGATGAGGGAAATATCATTCTATATCGCGATCGGAAGAGACTTTTTACGCTTCATAAAGGAATGGCAAATGTCCGGCAATTTGTAGTAGACACATTATTAGAGTCGGATATTCCTTGCATTGAAGGTGAGAAATATTTAGAAACATTCTGGAGAAAAAAACTATGAAAAAATAAATAAGAGATACAGCAGCTATAATTTTCCAAAAAACAGCACATACTCATACCAAACAATAGTTTAGTGAGGGTATGTGTCATGAGAACATTTCAGGAATTATATCAGGACATCTTAGAACAGGAAGTAGGCAAGGGCAGGAAAATAACAGGCGACTACAATCCTGTGCATATGGATTGTCTGCTGCATCCGGAGCAGTATGCACCAGTGATCGCAGCGGAAAGCTGCACATCCTGCGAAGATGAGCGGGCATGTATGAATAGCTGCGTTTTTGATGCGATCGAAGAGAAAAACGGAGAGATCCATATCAAAGCAGAAAAATGTACCGGTTGTGGAGAGTGTATAGATGTCTGCAAATTAGAACGTATCACAGCCAATAAGGATGTGCTTCCGGTTATACAGGCGGTAAGAGGTGGAAAAAAAGATGTCTATGTGCTGATCGCACCGGCATTTACGGGACAGTTTGGTGAAAATGCAACACCGGGGCGGCTTCGGACAGCTTTTAAAGCCATTGGATTTAAAGGAATGGTAGAAGTTGCTGTTTTTGCAGATATTTTAACATTAAAGGAAGCATTGGAATTTGAGCAGCATGTACAAAAGAAAGAGGACTTTCAGTTGACAAGCTGCTGTTGTCCGGTCTGGATAGCCATGATCAGAAAAATTTACTCTGAACTGGTACCACATGTGCCGGGGGCAGTGTCTCCTATGATCGCAGCCGGGCGTGTAGTCAAAGAATTATATCCGGATGCAATGACCGTATTTGTGGGTCCCTGTATGGCAAAGAAAAAAGAAGCTAGAGAAGAGGATATTGCAGATGCGGTGGATTATGTGCTGACCTTTCAGGAGGTACAGGATATTTTTGATGCAGCGGGAATTCAACCGGAGCTTTTAAGTGAAGATGAAAAAGAGCATTCCTCAAGAGCAGGGCGGATTTATGCAAGAACAGGCGGTGTTTCAGAAGCAGTGAAAAAGACCGTGGAGCAGATAGACCCTGATAAAAAAATCCCGGTAATTCCGGAACAGGCAGATGGTGTTCCGGCATGTAAAAAACTGATAGAACGGATACAAAAAGGCGAGACAGAAGCTAACTTTTTTGAGGGAATGGCATGCAACGGTGGATGTGTCGGTGGACCAAAAATCATCATCAAAAAAGAAGAAGGAAAAGAGCGGGTAGATGCCTACGGAGACGAAGCACAATATAGGACACCATTGGAAAATCCTTTTGTGTTAGAATTGTTAGAACGGCTCGGTTATGATTCCGTAGAAAATTTTTTAGAAAACAGCAAAATTTTAACCAGAGATTTTGGAGAGTAACAGCTCTCCATTTTTTTTTAAACTATTTTTTCGTCATTTTTCACATTGACAGATGCAGGTCTGTATTTTATAATCAAAAACACTCAAGGGAGATTTCTACTCCTTTGGATTTTATCCCAATCAAAATTTTCTTATCAAAATCAAATTAGAATCAAATTATTCCAACAGATCAAAAAAATCAGGGAGGCAAAATGTATGAGAACATTAATTGAAGAACACGGTGGTGCGATTGCAACAGCAGCAATTGTAATCATTATTATTGCCGCAATTGTAGCATTAGGACAGACCGGACATTTGCAGACCGTATTTACCGCATTGATTGATACATTTACAAAGAAAGCACAGGAGGCAGCAAATTTTTAGAGAAAAATTCATAGGAGAATCGTATGAGAGAACAGTTATCGCTGTCAGATATCCAGTATGGTCCGTTTCTGCCCTTTTTGCGGAAAAAGGATGTTACGGATATTGATTATAATGGCAGAGAATTGTGGATCAGGGATATCCACAACATCAGGCACAAAGTAACGGATGAAAAGATCAGACAGCGCTTAAATGAAGAATTTATTCAGTCTTTTGCCACGAATGTTGCAAATTTAGTCGGCAAAAATTTAACACCGACAGACAATGTCATAGAGGCAGAGACAGAAGAACTGCGGATTACTGTGATCCATGAATCTGTTGCATCGACCGGCACCTGTATCTGTATCAGAAAAACACCTCCGGTACAGAGAATTACACCGAAAAAAGCGTTAGAAGAACATTATTGTGAAGAAAAAGTATTGCATTTATTGGCAAATTGCGTCAAAGCAAAGTTAAATATGGTCTTTTGTGGAGAACCGGGAGTCGGGAAAACGGAATGTGCCAAATTTTTGACGGCATTTATTCCACCGGAGCAGAAAGTGATCACCGTAGAGGACACCAAAGAGGTACATTATCGGGAGATCAATCCGGAAAAGGACTGTGTAGAGCTTAAAGTGAATGAGTATTTTTCTTATAATGACGCAATGACAGAGGTGCTTCGCATGACACCGAACCGTGTCATGTTATCAGAAGCACGTTCCACGGAAGTAAAGCAGTTAGTAGAGTGCTGGACTACCGGAATTACGGGATTTACGACACTTCATACGGATGATGTGAGGAAGATCCCGGATCGTATTTTAAATATGATGCCAAGCCGTCAGGATGCAGAGAGATTAGAAAATGATGTCTATGTCGGAATGGATGTCGGTGTCCTGTTAGAGACAAGGAGTTCCGGGGAGGAGGGAAAACAGGAACGTTATATCAGCCAGATTGGATTTTTCTCCAGAGAAGATGGAAAAAATCGATGTGTCTTAGCGGTGCAGGGAGGCCAGCTCATAGAGCAGCAGGAGTCGGAGTTTTTACCGGAGGACATAAAGAGAAAAATGGATAAAGCAGGGATTACAGATGTATTTTACTGTGAACAGCTGCAAAAAATGTTAGAAGAAGAGGGAATGGTGTATGAAAAGAATGTGGACGATTAAAAATGCCGCAGTCGCCGTTTTAGGAGCATTATTTCTTGGGGGAATCTGTAAACTTGGAATTTTTTTCAGTGTGATGCTGGGAATCAGTCTTTTTCTTTTGGTTCCCGGAATCATGTCGGGATTGCAAAAAGAGAGAGAATCGTCGGAACGTTTTCTAGAGGTTTGTATTTATTTAGAGCAGATGGAGGGAGCGTATCGAAAAAACCGAAGGATCTACCAGTCTCTATTAGAAACTGAAATGCTTTTTAGGGATGGAAAAATGAAAGAAGTGTTACAGAAGGCAGTGAGGGAGTATGAAAAGGAAGATGCGGGGGCGGATGTATCGAAAAAAGCACTTTCTATCATAGAAGAAGCCTATGGATGTGAACAGATGGAATTAATGCATGATTTCTTTTTAAGAAATGAAGCACGGGGCGGAAATCCTGAAAAAGCCATCGGCATTTTAGACAAGAGGAGAAATGCATGGATTGAAGCTACGGAAAAATGTATGAGTGAGAAGAAAAATATGCTGATCTCTGTGATCCTGTCTACCGTGATCCTTTTCATTGTTTCGGAAGCGCTGATGTTTTTCCTGCCAAATGAGATGAATGTTATGACAAAGATGCCGGAAAGATTTGCAGTCGTGATAGAGATCAGCTGTTTATTATGTCTGATACGCCGTGCGATCAAAAAAAATGCAGCAGACTGGTTAGAAAAAAATAGTGAAAGACCGGAAAAGGACATCAAAAGGGAATATCTTTTTATTGAAAATTATGATGCAAAACGAGTATTATTCTCCAGTATCAAGTGGGCATGCCTGCCGGCAGGTCTGATGCTTCTAAGTTATCTTTTGAGCAAATCTTTTTTGAGTTTTGCCATAGGATTTCCAATTACAATTCTGATGTTGAATCAACATAAATTAGACTATGCACTTAAGAAAAAAAGAATCAAAAAAGAGATTGAGCGGGATTATCCGAAGTGGCTGTTAGGCGTTATCCTGTTTATGGAAACGGAAAGTGTACAGGGAGCAGTCTTTAAATCGAAGGATACCGCACCGAATATTTTAAAATATCCGTTAGAAAAAATGTGGGAAACATTGCAGAAATTTCCTACAAAACCGGATGCGTATTTTCAGTTCTTAGAAGATTATGATGTGCCACGAGTACATGAAAGCATGAAACTGCTCTATGCAATATCAACCGGAAAAGGCGGAAATACAAAAGAACAGATGCTTCAGATCGTAGAAAAGAACAATACCATGACGATGCAAAGTGAACGGATGAAAAATGATAACAAAGTTGCAGGAATGATGGGATATCTGTTTTATCCGGTTCTTCCGGTCGGAGTAAAAATGATGGCTGACATGCTCCTTATGATGCTTACATTGTATCAGAACATGGGACAGGTATTATGATTTTTATGCAGTAAAAGGAGAAAATAATGGATACTGTGATCAAAGGTTTTTTAGGAGTATTTATTTTTGCAATGATCGTCTATTTATCAGCAGGATTGATCTCGGCAGAGATGGATACTCATGCAGCAAGGAGTTATATGGATAGTGCAAAAAAGGAAATTGCAGAGTCTAATATGTCCCCAACCGTGATCACTGCCGTACAGGAACAGGCAGCAAGAAATGGATATCAGATGCAGATCACAACATATGGAGATGTTTTAGAGACAGATGGCGTAGAACTTAAGATGACCTATCATTATAAAATTCCAATTTTAGGAGTGGATCAGACACACATGGAAAGGGGATATGTAAATTAATGGAAAATTTAATCAAACAAAATGGCGAAACACTGGTATATATAGCATTGTTTCTTCCGATCATAGGTGGATTTGCAGAGGTATTAAAGGTGCTCAGTAGTTTATAACAAGGGGGATGGAACATGAAAGAATTTATGAACCAGCATGGTGAAACAGTTCTTGCAGGAACTGCAGCAGCATTGGTGATCAGCAGTTTTGCAGGAATGGTATTTGGAGGAGGATTTTCGCGTATGGCACATATTTTTTCTTCCTGGCTTTACGGGTAAGGAGACCAGCTATGAAAAAAATAATACAGCTGATCGGTGGAGCTTTCGTTGCCGCAATCTTAGTGATTGCGGTAACTGTTATTTATCAAAATCAAATTATCCCAAGACTAAAAACGGATGCTTTTAAAAATACAGAAAAGGAAACGGATTTTAGGGACGAAAGAGCTTTTTATGAAGCAGTATCGTATCATCCGGTATTTGAATATACAGGAGGAACAGCACAAAAAACAGTAATAGCATATGACGAAAATAATAAGGCAACAGCAGCTTCCGTAGAATATTCCGTATTAAAAGATATCTGTGTTACAGATAAAAAAGATGACTATGAAAAAACACTTGCCGAAGCCGTGGAGGAAAACCGGATCCGTAACATTGAGGTTACGGTAAGCACACCGGACAAAGAAGAGACATCCGATGCTTCCTATGATAAAGAAAACCAGACCCTTACCTTTACAAAAAGCGGTATCTATTTAGTAAAGGTAACAGGAAAAGATGCATACAACAACCGGGCAGAAACCGAGTTTTTAGTTCCGGTGGAAACACAGTGGAAATCAGAAAAGAACGATAACTGGTAAAAAGGAGGGAAAGATCCATGAAAAATATCGTGATCGGAGTGGCATCTGCCATCGTACTGGTGCTGCTGCTGTTCTGCATTTACACGTTGCAGGGGGATGCGACCAGAAAAACGGAATCCTCCGATTCCATTACACAGGCAATGGAGAATGCGGCAGCAAAGATGACAGAGGATGAGGAAGTGTATACCGGCAATGAAGAGTTCCGGACAGCCTTTGTGCAGAACCTGATACTCCAGTTAGACTCTGCTTCTGATGTCAAAGTAAAGATATTAATGTCAGATTACCAAAAAGGACTGATACAGGCAGAGGTCACACAGCATTATAAAACTCCCCGTGGAGATGAAAAGGATGTTACGCAGACCAGGACCATTCTGGTAGAGAAGAACAAAAAGAACCCATAGGGAAAGGAGAGAGGAATCCATGAAACGAAAAGCGGTTGTAAGATTATTAGCCGGAACCTTATGTACTGCCACCATGGCAGGAAGCATCCTGCCGGATACGGCGGTGGCATATGCAAAGGAAAATCCGGTGGGGACAGTGGAAACAGCCACACAGGAAGAAACATCGGATACAGATAAAAAACCGGAAGCAGAAACACCGGAAAATACGGCAGATACCGTAGACGGCAAGCAGAAAGAAGAAGATCCGACTGCCATAGATATGGAAGCGAAGGAAGAGGAAGCGTCAAAAGATAAAAAGGAAGATGGAAAAACAGGACAGACAGATTCCGGGGATCAGGAAAAACAGCCGGTACAGGGATTCGGCGGTGCGGCAAATGATTTCAAAGTGGAGAAAAAGACAAAAAAGAAATCCGAAAACAGCACCGATAAGAAAAAAACGGAAAAGGGAAATGATTCACGAACAGAACAGAATGAAGAAAAACCTCCAGTGGAGGAAGTCTTTGATGAAGGATACGCTGCTTCCTGCAAGACCTATAATGACATTTTAACAAACCTTTCCTTTGCAGAGGACAGTATCGTACAGGATACGGCAAAATTCTTTGTGGATGAATGCAAGGAAGATCTCAAAAAGTTAGCAGAGCCGAAAAGAAATTTAAGTGCCTTTTTAGACGGCAGCTATGAGGCTGCCATCAGAGCGGAAGAAGGAGAAGACGGATCACAGAATACCGAAAATGTAAGACCGACCGAACTGGTCACACAGTATGAAGTGAGCAAGCCGCAACTGGATGAGGTCATTGCCTGCTTAAATACCTTTGTGACCACGGACTATGAAACACCGGAAGAAAAAGAAGCGGCATTACAGACGGCAAATGAAAAGCTGGATGCCTACTTAAACGCATCCAATGCCTGCCGTCCGCAGGTGTCATTGGAAACGCAGGAAAACGTATCCGTGCCGCTGGCAGCAGAAAAGACCGTCACAGAGAACGGAGTGCGGGCATTTGGCTGGAAGTATGATAAGTCTTATACAAGGATCAGTACCAATGATGTGGCAACCATTCAGGCATATGCAAAAAAAGGAGGAAAATACCTTATCAAGCTCCAACCAAAAGCAGATGGAGGAAAAAATCTTTATTGCGGACAGCGGATCGACGTATCCAATCATACAGAACTTGTTATCGTAAGTGAAAGTACAAACATTTCTCTTTGCGTTAAAAGCACCATGAGTAAAGACCCGAATACCTATTCCGATATGTTCCGTGTGGAAAAAGGTTCCTCCCTGACACTGGGGGATAATGAGAAAAACGGAAAACACGGTGTCATTTTGGATGGAAGAGGCACAGCACACATGGGAAGACTGGTCTGCGTGGAAGTCGGCGGCAGCTTAAACATCTATCCGGGAACGGAGATCAAAAACAACAACAGCATGGACGGACGCGGAAGCGGAATCATTAATAAAGGAACCATGATGATGTATGGCGGTACGATCAGCGGCAATAAATTTGCCACAACGGAAAAGAATTTTCAGGAAGTCAACCTCAAAGACGATGATGATAAGACCTACTGCCATGGAGGAGGACTCAGAAACGATGGAAACTGTACCATCAAGGATGGTACGATCAGCGGCAATACGGCAGCTACCGGGGGCGGTATCTATACCACGGGACCGGATTATGAGTCCGATCAGAAGGAAGCCGTCCTTAAGATCACAAAGTGCAAAATAGAAAACAACAAAGCACTTGGTACGGACCGTGGAACCGGAGGCGGTATCGTGGTCGGTTCCTATATGGGATCTTACTACGACAAGACCTTAAAAAAGAACGTACCATATGTAAAAAACGGTGGAACGCTGATCATTGACGGAGGCGGTAATAATGAAGTCCATATCAGCGGCAATACGGCAGGAAACGGAAACTTCGGAGTTGCCGGAGGCATTATGAACAACGGATATGCGGATATCAAAAACTGTATCATTGAGAACAATCAGGCATCCAGCAAGGGTGCGATCAAAAACGGCTCTTATGATCATACAAAACCGGATATCATCTATAATGGAAAGTCCCGCCATGAAGGAACGATGAACCTGGATAGTGTCAGCATCAGGAACAACGTGGCAAGGGAGACCGGGGCAGATGGAACTCCAAGCAGCTCGGCAGTTGGAAACCATGGGAACATGACCATCAAAAACAGCAACATCCATGACAATACCTCAAAAGGACTCGCCAACTGCGGCACCGAAACAGGTCAGCCTGTCACACTGACTGTACAGGATACGGAGATCTATAGAAATAAGTCAGATGGCATCCATGCCTACGGTGAAAAGTCCGGTGCCGTGATAGACGGATGTAACGTACACGATAACTCCGGTCATGGCATCCGCAACAGCAGGACACTGACCTTTTCGGGAGGTACGACGAAAAGTGAGCAGAACGGAACGGCAAATAAATTTTATTACGGGTTAAAAAATAATGCAGGCGGTGATATCAAGATCCGGACCGGCTTAAACATCACAAAGAGTGCAGAGACCGGTATCAGCAATGCAGGAAGCGTAACCCTTGCAGCAGGAAATACCCTGACCGTAAAAGAGAACAGTATCGGTATCAGCAACACCGGAACCTTTAAGGCAGACGGAACACTGGATGTACAAAAAAATACCGGAACAGCCGTAAAGAACAGTGAGAACGGAACGTTTGACCTCAACAGCAATTCCACCATCGTAAACACCATGGCAGACGGAACCGCCATCATCAATGAAGAAAGCGGCGTCTTTACGGTAAAGAGCAGAACACAGCCGACGATCAGCGGGAAAGGCAAAGGAATCAGCAACAGTGCCACCTTCCACTATAACGGAAACGGAACCGTAACGGGAGATACGGATAACGGCATTTATAACGGCAGTACCGGTGTATTGAACGTAACAGGCGGTGTGGGTGTTACCGGTATGCAGAAACCGGGCATCAGCAATGCGGGAACTGCCACCATCTCCGGAATGGCAAGAGTACGGAGTGCCAGCAAAACGGCACTCTCCAACGGTAAAACCGGAACCTGCACCATCAGCGGTCAGGCTACGTTCCAGTATCTAGGTGGAGCAATCGGAACGGTCAAGAATAAATCCATCTATAATGAAGGTCGCCTGATCAATACCTCAAGGGCAACCTATAAGTCCTCCAACAATAATTCCGTATTACAGAACGGTACGTTTGAGATCTCTTCGGCAGCAAACCATCCGAAGGACTTATGCATCTATCTGTATGAGCAGAGATTTGTTACCGTTACCGGGACGCTCAACAGCGTCAACTACTTACAGCCAAAGAACCGGAAGGCAGGAAGAAAGGTGGCACAGGCATCCTATGCAGGGGCAGATGGCAGTACGATCCTACATAAGCTGGCATTAACGAATGAGAGTAAGTTCTGCTTAAGGAGCGGAAAGACACTGAACCTACAGAAAGCCAATGCCGCATTAAAGGGAAGTGGGATCAATGCATCGGACCTGACGACAAAGGATGTCATCTTAAGTGAAGCCGTACAGGTTACATACAAAAGCGGATTAAATGCAGACATCGCATGTACCATGCCAAAAACACAGGATACCTACTGGTATGAGGATGTAAAGGTAAAGGCATCCGTAAATGTAAACGGAAAAGAGAGCATGAAGCCGTACATTCAGGATAAGGCACAAAGAAACATCTATCAGTTCCTCGGATGGTATGATGAGGACGGTGTGCAGCGTTATGATCCGGTAACAGATCAGTGGTATGACCCGGAAACCAGGAAATGGTCCAAAGAGTATACCTACTGTGGTGCAAAAGACCTTGTCTTAACGGCAAGATGGGAAAAATCCTACAACATCGCCTACCACGGAAACGGTCAGACCGTGGGGGATGACTATACACAGGAAAAGGATAAGAGCCTGATCATCTCCGATACGGAAATGTATAAGTTCGACGGAAAGTTCTACAAGGGACTGGTCGGGGAAGATATGTTCCAGAGGACGGAAACATACAAAAAGGATGAAAACGGAAACCTTCTGGATAAAAACAACAAAACCGTAACCGATGAAAGACATGCGGCAAAACTGACGAGCTTAAACCCGGACACCGGAAAGGAAGAACCGTGTGAGGAGCAGTACAGTGTGAAGGAATGGGGAACGTCTGCAAAGATTGCTGAACAAGATAATAATAGAAGTACCTTTGCTCTTAACAAAGAACGAATCACAGGAGAAGTATATGATATTGCATTGCAGTCTACCAATGATAAAGGCGAAAACCTCTGCATTACCTATGATGCACCGGATGACATGGTGAAAAAAGGAAGGGAAGAAAAGCCGGCAGATAAGCTGACACTTGGCGTAAAGAAACAGGATGCTGCAGTTTATGGTGCTTCACAGGGAAAAATGACCAGCGGTACATGGCTGAACATGTATGCCGTATGGGACAAGTTCCCGCAGCTGGATGCCTACAACCGTTACTTCACGTTAAAACAGGCAGAAGACGGAGAGATCACAACGGAATCACTGCTGAGAACCTTACGTTTTAAGGATGAGGAGGATACAAACGGCAAGTACCTGTATTCCAAGGATTATGAGTACAACAAAAAGGAAAACTGCCTGATCATCAAAGGAAAAGACGGTGCCACGTTAAAGCTCCGTGCGGAAACAGACATGGAAAGCCTTAAGGAAACCGGAAAAAGCACCATCCGCTACACCTTAACGGATTCCGCAGGAAACATCACGACCAAGGAGGTAGAGTGCCGGATCGTGGATACTTCGGATATCCAAAAAGAGTATGACACCTATGTACGCTTTATCAGCCCGAAATACTACAAAAAGAACGGTGCATATGTTTCTAAGGAGAACGGGGGACTGGAAGAACACTCCATCTGGAAAACGGACCCGGAGTATGCCGCATTGTTAGACAAAGCCATGAGCAATGAAAAACGCGGCATACAAAAAAAGAGTGTCCGTGTATTCGGTGTGAAGTTTGAAGCAGATGATCCGGGAAGCGGAACATGGGATCATGTGGAAGAAACATGGGAGTTCACACATGAACAGGTCAAATCCGTGGATGACTTTGTGGATGAGCATGGTTACATGAACTATAAGGAAAAGGACGGATTAAAGAAATTCCGTGAACAATACAAAGACTGTATCAAGTAGTACCGAAAATGCCGGGTGCTGCGTATGCGGCATCCGGTTTTTTAGCAGAAGTAATGTCAAAAGAAAAACGGCTGTTTCAATATATCAATGACAGCAATAAAACTTATACATTATTTTTTGTTTCCCAAGATAAATGTTCTGTGGATAAGAAAGGGGAATTGGGTTATGCATCAATATGAGGTAATTAATTAAAAACGATGGAATTATTACAGGAGGAAAAATAATGTTTCAATTATATCCGGAAGTTATTTCTTATAATACCCGCAACAGTATTATCATAAGTTTGATAGCGATTGCATTAACCATAGTCATTATTTCTTATAATGTGTATATTTTACATTATCGCAAAAATAGGATGCTGACACAACTAGACGAATTAAAGCAAATGGAAGAATCTGATTCAAGCGTAGATGCTTCTATTGAAAGCCAAAAACGTCATCTCTTTAAAGAACAGGTAACCAGAGAATTTGCCATCGTATCCCTGAATAAAGTTCATATATTGCTTTTTACTGTAGATACTATATTTTCGGTATACATCGTATGTAGCAATAAGATTCCTCACGCCATGTTTTTCTATCTATTGGAAATAATGGTATTGCAGATAATGTATTTATTAAATAACTGTTTTTTTACAAAACCATTTCAATATATGGGAAATTTGTATTACAAAATGTGAATAAGTCAAATATTGTATAAAATAATTTACATTACTAAATAACATAAAGTATAATAATATCATAAAACTATCGGAGGTAAATTGGTTTGATTAATTATTATACTTTTATTTTAATAGAAGAAGTAATACTTTGGCTAATTGCTTTTAAGCAATATCGTACGATTATTAATGTAGATACAACTATACTTTTTTGTCATCAAAAAAAATCTATTACTGACACATATCGTGAATTTTGCATTTTGATTCCGATTCATATAGTTCTTTGTCTTTTTAGATTATTTTTTTGCCTGATGGAAAGACAAAGTGTTAATGTGTTTTTATTTCGAGCGGTCTGGTATGTTTTATTAATATTATTTTTTTCGCTTATGGTTCCAATCTTGATTTATATGGCAACAGAGATAAAACATATATCTCCTTATGATTCAATTGGAGAAAAAATACAGAGTGACAAAAAGGCTAATATATTTTATATCAAAGAATTTTTTTTAGGAATTATAGTTCTCATAAATTGCGTTGTTCAATCATTATATGGTAGTATGATTGTAGGTTGGTTAATTATTATCTATATTATTTTTTTGTTTTATTTTGGAATGGCAGATGTTCTACAAGACACCAATTATAATTCACCTGATTATGAATATTTGTATAAGAACAAAAAAATGTATGAGAAATATTTTATTCCTCAATTATTTCAATTCTGCATAAATAAAGAGTATCGTTGTCAACATGTTGAAATTGCTAATGAAAATATTAAAAATATCAAAAATGGTATGCGTGTTTTAGGCAAGATCATATTTAAAACAATATGTAATAAATTGGAGTAGTGTTGCTATTGCAGCACTATTTTTTCTGCTATTCTTTAGCTATCTCTTATCTATCTCATTTCTATCCTCATGCTATCTGAAAACTATAAATTCCCTTACATGCCACAACCCTGCAGAAATCAAGGGTTTGATGGATTTTGGTTGACACAACTATTTTGCTATTTTACAATTATAAAATATGTATAAAATAGCTATAATATAACTATTTTATATTGAAAAAATGTATAAATAATGGTAAAATATATTTATAAATAAAGGAAATACAAAAACTACATTTTTAAAATACATATTTTATGGAGGATTTCAATTATGAAAAAAAGAGTTTTAGCATTGATCTTAGCATCGGTGATCACCTTGACAAATGGTAACATCGCATTTGCAGCGGAAGCAGACAATGAAAATACAACAGATACAATGGTTATGGAAGAAGCTGTAGGAGAAAGCACACAGCCAAAACCGGAAGAAGATTTAGAATCTGAAGAACCGGAAGAGGTTGCAGAAGATGATCCGGCAGAAAAAGAAGATGTAGATGTTACAAATACTGTTACAGCAGAAGAAAACGAAGAGGTAAACACTACGAATACCGTTGTTACAGCAGAAAAAATAGAAGAGAGCGTTGATACCACATCCGAAAGCACGGAAAACATCACTGTGGAAACACCGGAAGATGTACCGGAGCAGGGGGCAGCAACCAGTGGAAACTACGGTGTTAACATGGGAGATAACATTAAATGGACCTTCGATGAAAAAACAGGCACTTTGACATTATATGGAAATGGAGAAATGTATGATCTGCCAGATAGTGAATATGCACCATGGTATTTCCTAAAAAAAGATATAAAGAAGATTGTAGTTGGAAATGGAATTACCAGCATCGGAACAGATGCTTTTTATAATATGGTTCAGGCTACGGATATCGTTATTTCTGAAAGTGTAACGGTTATTAAGGAATGTGCTTTACAAGGATGTGAAAGCATTAAAGAAGTTCATTTACCAGATACTATTATTGCTATTGGAACAAATGCTTTTCAATTCATGAATTCCTGTGAGGGATTCTATATTAACAGTCCAAGTTCACAGACAACCTACCATACAGAAAATGGAGTATTGTTCAATGGTTCAACACTCATTTGTTATCCACAGAGCAAAACAGATACATCTTATGTGATTCCGTATGGTACACAGATTGTAAAAAGCTGGTCGTTTACAAATCCTAAATATTTAACAACCGTATACATTCCAGAAACGGTAGTTAAAACTGGTGGTGATTCTTTTGCAAATAAGAAGCATAAAATGACAAATCCGATGACTTTTTGGGTTTCCACAAAAGGAAATTGTACAATGAATAAGGGTACATTTAGCAGCCTGCCATCTGGTTCAAAAGTAAAAGTGAAAACCACTGAATTAATGGATAAGTTAAAAAATTCCACATTAGAGGATGATGCAACTACAGTAGAACTCTATCAGCAGAACAACAACTATGACAATTACAATGCCATGAAACATGGATATGCTGATAAATCAAAACAGATTACATCCGATACGATTCATCTTTTCGGAGTACATCAGGATGCAGCTACCGACTGCGTGACATGGAAAAGCAGTGATCCATCTGTTGCAGCCATTGTCATACCGGAGGCTTATATGGGAGATGATACAAAAGACCATATCCGTTATAACGAAGCGGAAACATCTTGCTCCGGTGGCTATGTCAAAGGCGGCACCAAACCGGGAACAGCCACCATTACCGTTACAAGGGAAGATAAAAAAGAATCTTTCAGTTTTAAGGTTGTGAACGTGGTCCCGACTACAAGCACAGAGATTTATCATCAGGCAGACGGAAAACAGCAGGTATTAGGAAACAGCCTGTGCATCCATACGGGAAAAAGTGATACTGTCAGCTTAAAGACCGTGCCGGAATTAACCACGGCATTGGCAGGAAAGGTTACATGGACTTCTTCAGACAGTTCCAAAGTCAGCGTGAAAGCAAGCGGAACACACAATGAAGAGGCAACCCTGTACCGGAAAGCAGCCGGTGATGTTACCGTAACGGCAGCCATGACGGATGAGAATGGTAAAGAAATCAAAAAAACGTTTCGGGTTATCGGGGATAAAAGTACCGAGGGATGGTTTGCATATGTAAAAGATAATGATACAATATATGACGAAGTATGGACGACCAATTCCACACCGGTAGAACCTCTCGTAGTAGTGGAGGACAGCAATGGTACGGTGTTCAAAGAGGGAATCGACTATACCGTACAGTATCAGGATAATTATCTTCCAGATGAAGAAGAGACTTTTGTATATGCATATGCATATGTTAAACCGATTGGTGTATACAATGGAAATCCATCTATAAGAGTTATATTTACAATCCGTCGTAGCGAACAGCCTGACGATACGGATAATCCTAAAAATCCGGACACTAATCAGAAAAAAGACGATAATCAGAATACCTCTGATTCAAAAAAACCACAGAACTCTTCCACTACGAATAATCTGAAAAAGCAGAAGATTACCAAAGTATCTTCCGCTTATAAGAAATCAGTCGGACAGAGCTTTACCCTAAAACCAAAGGCAAAGGGAAAAATCACCTATAAGACCGGTAACAAAAAAGTTGCAACGGTCAACAGCAAAGGAAAAGTAACCGTAAAGGGAACCGGAAAGGCAACCATCACGGTAACGGCAAAGGCAACCTCCACCTACAGCAAGAGCGTGAAAAAGATCACGGTCTACGGTGTACCGAAAAAACCGGAAATGAAGAAACTGACCGCCGGAAAGAAGAAATTCACGGTACAGTGGAAAAAAGACAAAAAGGCTGACGGTTATCAGGTGCAGTATTCCACGGACAAAAAGTTCAAAAAGAACGTAAAGAGTGTGAATGTATCAAAGAAAAGCACAAAGGCAACCGTAAAGAAGCTGAAAAAGAGAAAGACCTACCGGGTAAGAGTACGTTCCTATAAAAAGATCAACGGAAAGAAATACTACAGCGGATGGGGCAAGGTAAAATCCGTAAAGGTGAGATAACAGGACAATTTGCACAGAATTTTTTTGACAAATATCCAGTTGCGTGATAATATGATAGTAGAAAAGGGTACTGCCGATAGACGGTTAGTCCACATACTTATTGATTACAAAATAACCGTTCAGTTTGCAGGCTGGGGCGGTTATTTTTGTGATTTATTGCATCCAATGGAATATCCAAGTCCGAAAGAGGTCAGGCATAAGCTGATGACTGCAATCAGACCTTCAAGTGTCAGCATTGGCATCCCCTCCTTTCAACAGATTCCCGTTCAGGTTTCTATGTAATCAGAGGGTCACAGTCCCTCTGTAGAAGGACTAACCGCCTACCGTTATGGCAGTACCCATAATGTAATTATAGCAGTTTTTGACAGATTTTTCCATATTTTTAGATGTAACTTTCATTTCCATTTTCTTTATTTTTAAACTTATAGACTTCAATCGGTTTAAAGTCTATCTGCCTGCAACCAATCAGCTGCACATTGTGTAATGTCTTTTATTTTTTCCAAACAAAATTACCCCACTATTAAAAACTGTATAACAGCTTCCATGTACCGGGTATCCTCCGATACATTTTCCGGATTTTTCGACTTTCTTAGGTTAATCAAAAATTGTGTTACTTTAAAATCGCACAAAAACAAAGAGATTTTATGCAAAATCCGGTTTTAAATTCAAAGAAGAAAGGAGACGCAGCGGATCGTATTTTAAATCCGTCTGCTGATAAACACAAAATGAAAGAAATAAACAATATAGCAGATACAACCGGTCGTGCAACATACCAGTCTTCTCCAACAAAGATTTCTCCGGCTATGGAGCAATTATATTTTGAGATGGAGGATAAAGAGCATGTGTTCCAAATAGGACTTAAAACCATACTTGAATGTATCCTTTTTGGAGCAAAGGAAAAACAACTGCCAGATCTTCCACTTTCATGGTATACTGAGGTGTGTAACAGGTATGATATTCCTATGTCGGAGTTATTTGGAGAAGATTAGGAATTGGGAAGGAAATGAATATGCCAACATCAACATTCGGAAAACAATTTGAAGTCAGACATGAAAAAGCTGCGGATTTTGTAAGAGAGATGTCTAAATCAGTGGCTCCCACGCTGAGACAGGACTTTCATTCCAATATGGTGTTTTTACATCAAAATACTAGATTAAAAGAAAGTCTTATCCGGGCATTAAACGTAAGATGATATAAAAATCCTACATTAACAAGGGTACTGCTCATAATGATGCACGGAATGATAGCTGCAACTGTCAGCTTATGCAGTCGGAAATGGCTATTGTTTTTTATGTAATGAAATATCTGAATCAGAAGAAAGCCTGACATGAGTAAATGGCTAACTCCGTATTTTCAGATATTTACATTGGTTTATCCGACTGCCACTAAGTAGTATCACAGGATCTCATCCCAAATCATAATGCAGTACCCTTGACTGGATTATATCATAAGTTTTTCTTGGTTTCTATAAATGAATGATGGGTAGCCATATCACTTCCGAAAAGATGGAAAGGATTCTGTTACGATTCCCATACATGGAAAAATTAAAAAGATATATCTTAAACAATTAAGAAAAATTGTAGAGGAGGAACAAGTATGTCATTAAAGGAGTATATGGAACTGCCGTACAGCATGAGTATCATTCCTGATACAGTAGAAGGTGGGTTCACTGTCATTTTTCCGGAACTTCCCGGATGCATGACATGTGGGGATACAATAGAAGAAGCTGTTGAAATGGCAACGGATGCAAAGAAATGCTGGTTGGAAGACGCAATAGAAATGGGGAAAAAAATACCTTTGCCGTAACAAGAAAGAGATTTAAAATAAAAAAGGGATTTATACGGATAAAGATCTAATCCGGTCTATTCCAAGTATTCCGAGATATCGGATGACTATATGAAAAAGTAGTTCAAGCCTTAAAAGAAAAGGCAGAACGTTTTGGCACTGTACAGCTACACCAGTTAAAAGGGCTGTTGGTCGGGTACCTGTCAGTCCTATTATATTTCAAGGATCATGGAATTTCCTAACAACTATAAAAGAATTCAGTTACTAGTGGATAAAATGTTTTTGTATTGAAAAAGTGTACGGTGAATGATAATATATAATTAAAAATGAACAAGAACTAAAAAATACATTTTTAAAATGCATAATTATTTGTGATTATAGGAAGAAAGAAATAGAGAATATAAGACAGCACACATCAGATTCGGAACAATAAAAAGACAATAGAATACAAAAGTATCCTATATACAAAGATCACGATAGAAGGAGGAACGGGTTGAAATCATATATTATATATACCGGATACCAACCCAAAATATAAAAATGATCATAGTACCGGAAAAAGAGGCGTTGATTCGTAAATTTGCAGGGAGAAAAATCAGATTTTATAGAAAAAAAGAAAAAATGACACAGGATGAATTTGGCATACGTCTTGCAAAAGAGTTAGGAAAAAAGGCGGATATCCAGGCAACAACGATTTCAAATTGGGAATACGGAAGAGTTCCCATTCGTAATCTTGAAGCAATTGCAAAAGTATTAAATGTAACAGTGGATGATCTGATTCCGGGGGAAGAGGAGTTTGAAGAAGAATTGGGAACTAAAAAACTTACAGAACAGGAAGATGTCAGTCTGACATTGACTGATGAAAAATACAAGCTGCAATCAAATTTCCGTTTGCCGGTTTCCGTTGAAGAGTTAGAACGCTATGATGGAGAACCTGTGTGGGTTAGAAGTAGAAATTCTATGTATAGTGGTAAATGGGGAATTGTAGATGCACTTCGTCAAACCATTGTTTTTAAAAAAGGAGTTTATACGAAATTTTCGGACATTGATGGTATCATATACCGTTTTCCTCAGCCGTTTTCACTTCCGGTGGATGCAATAGGCAGACCTTTAGCATTATCAGAGGTAAGAAAAAGTATAGAACCAATCTGGGTTGAAATAATTAGTAGTGATATGACAGAAAAAATATTGATGAAAGGCTGGTACGAGTATTATCACAATTCTGATTGTGTATCGAATAATTCCGGTGCCATTCTATCTCTATCACTATACGGAAAAACATGGGTTGCATTCACAGACCCATGTAAAGCAGATGAAGATTAATCTGTTAAAAAATCACGAAAGGACTGCAATTACAAAGTCTGCAGTCCTTTTTACATTTATTATCACTATAGAAAAGAGAAGTTTTACTTACCTTCTATGTACCACATAATGGTTATCCTCCATCAGCTTCACAGCCTTTTCAAGAGCATCCTCTTCATAGAACTCAATCTGGAGCACACCGTCCTCATATTCCCGGTTGTGCAAAATCCCAATATTTTTAATACTGATATTGTGGCTTGCCATAATGGTAGCTAAAGTTGCAATGGCACCGGCCTCATCGACAAGGTCACAGTAGACACTGTAATTTTTCTGTAAGGAACCACGGACAGGGGTTGTGATAGAATCACGATAATCCTTAGCACTTTGGAAAAAAGAAATAATGTCATCGGACTTTGCATCTGCGACAGAAGAGCGGATATTTTGTAATGCATGGATGTAGCAATCCGTCAGTTTTAAAATCTGTTCCTGATTGGATAAACAGATATTCTGCCACATCACAGGAGAAGAAGAGGCAATGCGCGTAATATCCTTAAAGCCGCCGGCTGCAATTGTACGCATTGTTTCCTGTTCATCATCTAAATCCGAAACTAAATTGACCAGACTAGAAGCAATAATATGCGGAAGATGACTGATCGCAGCCGTTGCAAAATCATGTTTTTCATAGTCTAGGATCATAGGCACCGAGCCTAAGGATTTGACCAGAGCATGAAAATCTTCAAGCTGTGCAGGTGCTGTCTTAGCCGTCGGGGTGATGATATAGTAGGCATTTTCCAAAAGATATTCCGTAGCATTAAAAAAACCTGTTTTTTCGGAACCGCACATCGGATGACCGCCAATAAAATTCGCTTCTATATCCAGAGCAGTTACAGCTTTGTGGATATCGCTTTTGACACTGCCGACATCGGTAATGATACAGGAGGGTTTGATGACAGATTTTAATTCCTTTAAATAAATAAGATTCTGCTGCACCGGAGTACAGAGAAAAATGTAGTCACAGTCAGCAAAATCTGAGAGTGGCAGCAGCGTATCATTCTCGATGGTGCCAAAATCGTGTGCTTCCTGAATGGTGTCAGCATGTCTGGCAGTAGCGATCAGGGTTGTGTCTGGATATTTTTTCTTTATGGTCTTAGCAATAGAGCCGCCGATCAGTCCAAGACCGATAAAACCAACTTTTTCAAAAGACATTACAGTGTCCTCCCGGATAATTCAATGTAAGGCTTGATATTGTTCATCACCGAATCGAATTGTTCAAAGTTCAAAGACTGCGGGCCGTCGGAAAGGGCATGGGCAGGATCATTGTGAACTTCGATCATCAGACCGTCTGCACCGCAGGCGATGGCAGCCTTGGCAAGTGGCTCCACATAAGCACGGACACCGGTCGCATGGCTAGGGTCAACAATGACCGGAAGGTGTGTCTTTTCTTTTAAAACGCAGACAGCACTTAAGTCTAAAGTGTTGCGTGTAGCGGTTTCAAAAGTACGGATTCCGCGCTCACAAAGGGCAACTTTGGAATTTCCGGCAGCCATGATATATTCAGCAGCATTGAGCCATTCATCGATCGTAGCAGAAAGACCACGCTTTAACAGTACCGGCATACCGGTGCGTCCAACCTCTTTTAAGAGTTCAAAATTCTGCATATTTCTGGCACCGACCTGCAGCATGGAAACATACTGTTCCGCAGATTCCACGGCGTGGGCGCTGGTTACCTCACAAATAGTTGCCAGTCCGGTTTCTTTTGCGGCAGTCTGCATATATTTTAAACCTTCTACTTCCAGTCCCTGGAAAGAGTATGGGGAAGTACGCGGCTTATAAGCACCGCCACGGAGGATCGTTGCGCCGGATTTTTTAACGGCATGGGCAATCTTTAAAAGCTGTTCCTCTGTCTCTACGGCACATGGTCCGGACATGATCGTAATGTTGTTTGGACCGATCTTAGTGCTGCCAACGGAGAATTCCATCGGTTCCGGGTGGAACTTCTTATTAGACAGCTTATAGCTTTCCGTGATCGGGACAATTTTTTCCACGGAAGGGAGAGCACAGATAGCATTGGTGTCTAACTTGGATTTGTCGCCGACAACACCGATGATCAGCACTTCCTCGCCCTGGGAAAGATGCGTATGTAAGCCTTTTTCCTCAATTTTTGTAATAATCTTTTTGACGGCGGATTCTTCCGCGTTTGGTTTCATAACAATAATCATAATCGTACCTCTTCTTCTATAAAATAAATCATAAACTAAACATATCATACTATGAAATGTTTAAAAATGCAACACTTCAACGCGTTTAAGTGCTAAAATATTTTTTAAAAATGATTGTTAAAATAATAACATAGAAAAATAAATTGTGAAAAATAAATAAAAGACTTGAGAATAATCAGAAAATTTTGTAAAATATAGTTATCGGTAATGAGAAGTTGCCAAGATTAGTTTAAGGGAGGATTTTTATATGAATGTTTACACAACTGACAAAATTCGGAACGTAGTTCTTCTGGGGCATGGTGGAGCCGGAAAAACATCCCTGGTAGAAGCAATGGCATATTTATCCGGCATTACAAATCGTATGGGAAAAATCAGTGATGGAAATACTATCAGTGATTATGATAAAGAAGAGACAAAGCGTCTGTTTTCCATTAATACATCTGTAGTTCCAATTATCTGGGACGATGTAAAGATCAACATATTAGATACTCCTGGTTATTTCGATTTTGTAGGCGAAGTAGAAGAAGCAGTGAGCGCCGCTGATGCAGCGATCATCGTTGTATCAGGCAAGAACGGAATTGAAGTAGGAACGAAAAAAGCATGGGAAATCTGTGAAAAATATAAATTGCCGCGTATGGTATTCGTAACCGATATGGACATAGACAATGCAAGCTACCGTCAGGTCGTAACGGATCTGCAGGAACTTTACGGAAAGAAGATTGCACCATTCCATCTTCCAATCCGTGAAAATGAAGAGTTTGTGGGTTATGTAAATGTTTTACAGCAGAGAGCAAAACGCTGGACGGCAGACGGAAATGTAGAAAAAACTGAAGTACCGGAATATTCAAAAGAGAATTTAGGTATCTGCAGGGAAGCCTTGATGGAAGCTGTTGCAGAGACGAGCGAGGAATTCATGGACCGTTACTTCAACGGCGAGGAATTTTCCGAAGATGAGATCCGACAGGCACTCCGTGTCAACGTAGCAGAGGGAAGCATCGTACCGGTGCTGATGGGCTCTAATATTTTAGCACGCGGAATGTATACCTTAATGGTTGATATCGTAAAATATCTGCCAAGTCCTGAAAAACGTGAATGTACCGGAATCAACGCAAAGACAAACGAAGTATATCCGGCAAATTACGATTTTGCAAAACCAAAATCAGCATATGTGTTTAAGACTATTGTGGATCCGTTTATCGGAAAATATTCATTAATTAAAGTAAATTCAGGTGTATTGAAAGCAGACGATGTGCTTTATAATCAGCATAAAGACGTCGAGGAAAAGATCGGAAAACTTTATGTACTCCGCGGAAATAAGCCGGAAGAAGTAACAGAGCTGCATGCGGGAGATATCGGAGCATTGGCAAAACTTTCCAAAGTTACAACAACCGATACCTTATCGACAAAAGCAAATCCGATTCTGTATATTCGGACGCAAATCTCCACACCATATACATGCATGAGATATAAAGCAAAGAATAAAGGAGATGAAGATAAGATTTCCCAGACTTTGCAAAAACTGATGCAGGAAGATTTAACATTGAAGAATGTCAATGACAGCGAGAACGGACAGACGCTTTTATATGGTATGGGTGACTTGCATTTAGAGGTAACGGCAAGCAAACTCTTAGAGAAATACAAAGTGGAGATTGAACTCACAAAGCCGAAAGTTGCGTTCCGTGAGACCATTCGTAAAAAAGCAGACGTAGAATACAAGTATAAAAAACAGTCCGGAGGACATGGACAGTATGGTCATGTTAAGATGACATTTGAGCCATCCGGAGATTTAGAGACACCATATGTATTCGAGCAGACAGTTGTCGGTGGAGCTGTTCCAAAGAACTATTATCCGGCAGTAGAAAAAGGTCTGGCAGAAGCAGTGTTAAAAGGACCTATGGCAGCATATCCGGTAGTCGGAGTGAAAGCAGTGCTTTATGATGGATCCTATCATCCGGTAGACTCTTCCGAGATGGCATTTAAAACAGCAGCGATCCAGGCATTTAAGAAAGGCTTCATGGAGGCATCTCCGGTACTCTTAGAGCCAATTTCTTCTCTGAAAGTCATTGTTCCGGATAAATATACCGGAGATGTTATGGGAGATTTGAACAAACGCCGGGGCAGAGTTCTTGGAATGAATCCGATCGATGGCGGAAAACAGGAGATTCTTGCAGACGTTCCGACCATGGAACTCTATGGATATACCACAAGTTTGAGAGCGATCACCGGAGGAAGCGGAGACTACTCTTATGAGTTTGCAAGATATGAGCAGGCACCTTCTGATATCCAGGAAAAAGAGATTGAAGCAAGAGCAAATAAAGTAGAAAAAGCAGATTAAAAATAAAGACGGGTTGGAGATAACAGGTGAAGATCAGAAAGCAGAAAGCAGTTGCATGGATTCTGGTTCTGGTTTTCCTGTTAGAAGACCCTGCAGTTGTAAGGGCATATGGATTTCAGGATGGGAAACCACCGGAATTATCCGAAGATAAGAAAAAGTATCCGACAGATATCACAAAAACAGATCATCTGTTTGAGTACCGGATCACCTATGAGTTGAACGGAGGACAGAATTCAGGGAAAAATGCCGAGTCCTATCGCATGGAGGATTTACCGCTTACTTTAGAATCGCCAAGGCGGGTAGGATACAACTTTGCAGGATGGTATGCAGACAATTATTTTGAAAAAAAAGTAACAACCATTGAACAGGGCATGGTTGGGAATATGGTGCTATATGCAAAATGGACCAGAAAGATCAACGATGTCGAAAATATCAGCAGGTATTCTTATCATACGGATGCGAAACTTGGCAAAGACACTAAGACACTAAAAGACTGCAATTATAAAGTGTTAGACTATGTCAGCATTCCGGGAATGCCCTCGACAAGACAGGAGGACATCAAAACCCGGCGCATTTTAGATGAGGATCAATGTCCGCAGGGACTATGTTTGACAAAAGATTTTATTTTAGTGACGGCATACAGTTGTGATTGGGATGTGTTAGGGTCACTTTATCTGTTTGACAGAAAGAGTGGAGAGTATCTTGCAACACTCGGAATGAAGAGAAACAGCCACTTAGGCGGTGTTGCCTGTGATGGGAAAAATGTATGGATCTGTCATTCCGACAACAGCACCTTAGAGAGAATCCCATATCAGATGCTTGTGGAACTCGCAAAGGAAAAACCAAAAGAATTTATTGACTGTTCAAAATCCATAGAGGCTTTTCGGGTGAAAAACCGTCCTTCCTGCATCACTTATCATGATGGGAAATTGTGGGTGGCAACGGAAAATGATTTTTTAAAATCCAAAATGATCGCCTATCGGTTTCAGGAAAATGAATTAAAAGAAATGGATTCCTATACGATACCGCCAAAGGTACAGGGAATTGCATTTGCAGACGATGGAAGGGTGTTTTTAAGCACTTCGTTAGGAAGGACAAAATCCTCCTTTTTAAGAATATATCACTCGTTAGAAGCCTTGAATGAAAAGCCGACAAAACCGATGCAGAAGGTGGAAATGCCGCCCTGCTCGGAGGAACTTGAGATTTTTGGACAGAATCTCTATATTCTCTTTGAATCCGCGGGACAGAAGTATTATGAAGGAACGGATGGAAAAGGCAATAGTTTGTCGCCATTAGAAAAGATTATATGTATCAGATTACAATCAGTGTAAAAGAGTAAAAAGCAGGGCAGATTTCCGATGAAGATTGGAAATCTGCCCTGTTGTGTTATGGAGCTGTGTGGTGGTCTGAAATTTGCATTTCGGTTTCATGGAAGGACATGTTTTGTGTCCTTGTTTCGTGGGAATACTTGACAAATACTAGGTCTGTGCTAAAATTTTATCTATATGAGCAAAAATAAGAGAAAGTAGAGATTCGTAAGTCATACGAGTTTAGGAGGAACAGGAAAATGTCAGTCAAAGGAACACCATATAATCACAGAGCCATTGAGCAGAAGTGGCAGAAAATCTGGGATGATGAGAAAGCATTTGCAGCAACCGATGATTATTCCAAACCAAAATATTATGCACTGGTAGAGTTCCCATATCCGTCAGGACAGGGACTTCATGTAGGTCATCCAAGACCATATACCGCATTAGATATTGTAGCAAGAAAGAGAAGAATGCAGGGTTACAATGTCTTATATCCGATGGGCTGGGATGCATTCGGACTGCCGACAGAGAACTATGCGATTAAAAATAAGATCCATCCAAGGATCGTAACAGAGAATAACGTGAAGCATTTTAAACAGCAGCTTCATTCTTTAGGTTATTCTTTTGACTGGGATCGTGAGATCAATACAACAGACCCGCAGTATTACAAGTGGACACAGTGGATCTTCTTAAAATTATTTAAAGAAGGTTTGGCTTATAAGAGCGAGATGCCGATCAACTGGTGTACATCCTGTAAAGTCGGTCTGGCAAATGAAGAAGTAGTCAACGGAGTCTGCGAGCGTTGTGGAAGTCCGGTAGTACGGAAAGTAAAGAGCCAGTGGATGTTAAAAATCACGGATTATGCTGAAAAACTCTTAGAGGGATTAGAGGACGTAGATTATATTGAGCGTGTCAAAGTTTCACAGAAGAACTGGATCGGAAAAAGCCAGGGTGCAGAGGTAGAATTCCAGGTTGCCGGCAAGGAGGAAAAACTGACCGTGTATACAACCAGACCGGATACTTTGTTCGGAGCAACCTATATGGTAGTATCACCGGAGCATCCGATGTTAGATAAATATAAAGAAGATATTAAGAACTGGGATGCAATTCAGGATTATCGTGAGCAGGCTGCAAAAAAATCCGATTTTGAGCGTTCAGAGCTTGCAAAAGAAAAGACAGGTGTGGCAATTGACGGTTTGAGTGCCATTAACCCGGTCAATGAGAAAGAAATTCCAATCTGGGTATCAGATTATGTACTGATGTCTTACGGAACAGGTGCGATCATGGCGGTTCCGGCACACGATACCAGAGACTGGGAATTTGCAAAAAAATTCGATCTGCCGATCATCGAAGTAGTGGCAGGCGGTGAGAATGTACAGGAAGAGGCATACACCGATGTGGCTTCCGGAAAACTGATCAACTCCGGATTTTTAGATGGACTTGAAGTAGCAGAAGCAAAGAAAAAAATGATCGCCTTTTTAGAGGAAAAAGGAATTGGAAAGAGCAAGACCAACTTCAAACTGCGTGACTGGGTATTTTCACGTCAGCGTTACTGGGGCGAACCGATCCCAATCGTAAAATGCGAAAAATGTGGTTATGTTCCGCTTCCGGAGAGCGAGCTTCCGTTAGAGCTTCCGGATGTAGACAGCTATATGCCGACAGACAATGGAGAATCTCCATTAGCAGCAATGACAGACTGGGTCAATACCACCTGCCCTTGCTGTGGCGGACCGGCACAGCGTGAGACAGATACCATGCCACAGTGGGCAGGTTCTTCCTGGTATTTCTTACGTTATACAGATCCGAAGAATACAGAGGCATTAGCAAGCAAAGAAGCACTGAAATACTGGCTGCCGGTAGACTGGTATAATGGCGGAATGGAGCATACAACACTGCATCTTCTCTATTCCAGATTCTGGCACAGATTTTTATATGATCAGGGTGTTGTTCCAACAAAGGAGCCATACCAGAAACGTACTTCCCACGGAATGATCTTAGGAGAAAATGGCGAGAAGATGTCTAAATCCCGTGGAAATGTAGTAAATCCGGATGACATTGTCATGGACTACGGCGCAGATACACTTCGTACTTATGAAATGTTCATTGGAGCATTTGATCTGAGCGCTTCCTGGTCTGAAAATGGAGTAAAAGGATGCCGCCGTTTCTTAGACCGTGTATGGAAACTGCAGGAGATTTTAGTAGACGGGAATGAGTACCGCAGTGCATTTGAAACAAAGATGCACCAGACCATCCAGAAAGTAAGCAGTGATTTTGAAAATTTGAAATATAACACGGCGATTGCTGCAATGATGAGTCTGTTAAATGATTTCTATAAAGAGGGATCTATCAACCGTGCAGAATTCAAAACATTTTTAATTCTCTTAAATCCGGTAGCACCTCATATCACGGAAGAAATCTGGGAGAACTGCGGATACGAAGGAAGAGTCTATGCACAGACCTGGCCGGAATTTGATGAGGCAAAGACCGTAGAAGATACGATCGAGCTTCCGGTTCAGATCAACGGCAAGACAAGAGCAGTTGTAACACTTCCGGCAGATGTAGATAAAGATACTGCAATTGCTGCAGGAAAAGAACTGATCGCAGATAAGCTGACAGGAACGATCGTAAAAGAGATTTACGTTCCGGGCAGAATTATCAATATTGTGCAGAAATAGTTGAAATAAAATATAAGAACATTGCACAGATGAATGTGCATTTGAAAAGACAGAATGGCGTAGTTTAGTGTAGCACTGACTACGCCATTTTACATAGAAATTGTGTAAAGTTAACGTCTTTTCATATTTTTCATCAGTGAGAGGATCATATCCGTCTTTTTTCGTTCCTCCTCTGACATGTTCTGTTTCAGGATATTGATCATCATATCCCGTTCGTTCTCGGAAAACTCAATCCCTTCCTTTTTGGCGGTAGAAGCAGCCTGCGAAAGCTCGGATGCCATTTCTTTTGCGTTGCCGGAATGGTTCTGATTGGCAAACTGCATTAAAAAATTGAGCTTTTCAGGGGAAATATTTCCCATATTTCCCTGTTTTAACAAATCTGAAATGTCCATTAGATACCTCCTGATCAGCGGAATAATAAGTCATATGCGGAAAAGAGCTGGAACATATTGATAAAGGAATCAAGATTTTCCGCCTCTTTTTCATTGCAGTATGGGCGGATGTCATTCAGCATATTGACCACATTTTCTTCCGGATTTTCCATAGAACATATATTCAGACTGCTGGAGTCGTTTTCAAAAAAGTGTATTGTCTTCTGCAACTCTAAGATTTTGGCAAAAATTGCGAGATTCTTCTGCTGGGGTTCCTGCAGATAGGGAATTGAGGTTTTCAGAATCTGGAGTTCTTTGCTTTGCAGCTGTTCATCGAAAAGTGTTGGTTTCAGTTCGTCGTCCATAAAATCCTGTAGTTACCCTTTTTCTTTCAATATATGCATCAGAAAAAAAGCTATGCAATATTTTGAAGCCTGCATATAGTAACAGTAGGAGCTTTATGCCAAAATCAAGAATAGGAGCAGAAAAATGGGAAAACTGATCATTGACGGAAATAAAGTATATGAGATAGATGAGGAATGTCTTGAGAAAAAACGCCACAAAGAGCAGGAAGAACGAAAAAGAGAATGGGAACAGAAATGGGAGCGAAACCGTAAAGAAAAAAACAGTCGTGAGAAGAACCGTAAAGGTACGAGAGGAATATCGCGAAACAATTTCCTATAAAGCAAGAAAAACGGGTACTGCATCAGCAGTACCCGTTTCAGACTGTAGACAAAACAGAAAGGCTAGAAGCATCCGCCACCGCATCCGTTGCCACCGCAGCAGAAGAGTAATAAGATTAACCATAAACAGCTGTTGTTGCCGTTATCGCATCCGCCACCGATACCATTGTTGCCGCATCCGCAACAGCATAACAGGATGATCAACCAGATAATAGAGTTGCATCCTCCTTCGTTTTCGCATCCGCATCCACAGTTTGTTGCTGCTAAATCACTCATTTGAAATCCTCCAAATTTTTACTTACACTTCATCATATGTGGGGAACAAAAAAGTGTTACAGGGCAGCCATAAAAAATAATAAAATGTTGACAATACTTGCATAATTGTATACAATTATGCAAGAAGATAAATTGTATACTAAATAAGATCAGGAGGATGAAGATGAAAGCCATCGGAGATATGAGGGAAGTTGTCAAGAATGAAAAGACAAATCTATTACAGTTAGAGGAACATTTTTACCAGTTAAATGATGTGGCAGAGCCAAACGTATTCAGAAATCTGTTTCCATACGATGAAGTGCCTAAGATCGCATTTAATGACCGTATCGTGCCTCATAATATGCCGGAAGAAATCTGGATTACGGATACGACATTCCGGGATGGACAGCAGTCAAGAGCTCCTTACACGGCAGAGCAGATTGTAACAATTTATGATTATCTGCACAGATTAGGCGGACCAAATGGAAAAATCCGTCAGAGTGAATTCTTTTTATATAGTAAAAAAGACAGAGATGCCGTATATAAATGTTTAGAGCGCGGATACAAGTTTCCGGAGGTTACCAGTTGGATTCGTGCCAATAAGAAAGATTTTCAGCTTGTAAAGGATATCGGATTGAGAGAGACAGGAATCTTAGTCAGCTGTTCCGATTATCATATTTTTTATAAAATGCGAATGACAAGAAGAGAGGCAATGAATCAGTATTTAAGTGTCATCCGGGAATGTTTAGAGACCGGTATTTCACCGAGATGTCATTTAGAGGATATCACACGTTCCGATATCTATGGATTTGTCATTCCGTTCTGTTTAGAACTGATGAAGCTGATGGAGGAATATCAGATCCCGATCCGTATCCGTGCCTGTGATACGATGGGTTATGGCGTGAACTTTGCCGGAGCCGTCATACCAAGAAGCGTACAGGGGATCATTTATGGTCTGACCACACATGCAGGTGTGCCAAGTGAACTGATTGAGTGGCATGGACACAATGATTTTTACAAAGCGGTAACCAATTCCACAACCGCATGGCTCTATGGAGCGAGCGGTGTCAACTGTTCCTTATTCGGTATCGGAGAAAGAACCGGAAATACGCCGTTAGAGGCAATGGTATTTGAATATGCACAGCTTCGGGGAAGTTTAGACGGTATGGATACAACCGTGATCACGGAACTTGCAGAGTATTTTGAAAAAGAATTAGGATATGTGATGCCGGACCGTACACCATTCTGCGGAAAGAATTTTAATGTCACAAGAGCGGGAATCCATGCAGATGGCTTATTGAAAAATGAGGAGATTTATAATATATTTGATACGGAGAAATTTTTAAACCGGCCGGTACTGGTATCTGTATCAAACACTTCGGGGTTAGCCGGCATTGCACACTGGATGAATACTTACTATCATTTAGAGGGAGAACGTGCAGTAGATAAGAATTCAGAGTTAGTTCATCTTGTAAAAGAGAAGGTGGATCAACAGTATGATGATGGCAGAGTGACCGTTATGACGGATGCAGAATTGACAGAAATGATAAATGACTGTTGTCAAAAGCTGCAGATTGAATTATAACTATAGGAGGGTTTATAATGAGTGAGGATGGTCATTCCCTGAGTGCGCGTGTGTTTCATACCCTTCGGGAAGAAATTTTATCCGGAAAATATCAAAAAGATGAGGAACTCAAAGAAAAGACGATCGGAGAGGAACTCGGAGTCAGCCGGACACCGGTGCGGGAAGCCTTAAGGCAGTTAGAATTAGAAGGTTTAGTCACGATAATTCCAAACCGGGGAGCTTTTGTGGAGGGAATATCCAAAGATGATATCCAGGACATCTATGAGATCCGTTCCCTTTTAGAAGGACTTTGTGCGAAAAAGGCGGTCACCGGGATCACAGATAAAGAATTAGAAGAATTAGAAGAGAATCTTTATCTTACGGAGTTTCATATCCAAAAAGAACATTTTGAACAGATATTAGAATTAGACAATCGTTTTCATGAGATTTTGTATGAGGCGTCCAAGAGTAAGATGTTAAAACATGTGCTCAGCGATTTCCACCACTATGTGGAACGGGTACGGAAGGTTTCCCTTTCCGGGACAAAACGTGCAAAGGAGTCGAACGAGGAACATAAAAGGATTGTCGAGGCTTTGAAGGCTCATGATGCGGAAAAAGCCCAGCAGCTTGCAAACCAGCATATTATGAACACCATCCACAGCTATGACCGCTACGGATGGGATAAGCTATTAAATATGAACAGTATGGAGGAAGAAATTCATGGAAAAAATTAAGATGGCAACACCGTTAGTTGAGATGGACGGAGATGAAATGACAAGAATCCTGTGGCAGATGATCAAGGATGAACTGTTAAATCCATTCATCGAACTCAATACCGAATATTATGACCTTGGTTTAGAGCATCGTAATGCAACCGACGATCAGGTAACGGTAGATTCCGCAGAAGCGACAAAAAAATATGGAGTTGCCGTAAAATGTGCGACGATCACACCGAATGCAGCCCGTATGGATGAATATGACTTAAAAGAGATGTGGAAAAGTCCAAACGGAACGATCCGTGCGATCTTAGACGGAACCGTATTCCGTACCCCGATCGTAGTAAAGGGAATCGAGCCATGTGTACGCAACTGGAAAAAACCGATCACGATCGCAAGACATGCTTATGGTGATGTATACAAAGGTGTGGAGATGAAGATCCCGGCAGCAGGAAAATGCGAACTTGTATACACAGCAGAGGATGGTACCGAGATGAGAGAGACCATCCATAACTTTACCGGTGCGGGAATCGTACAGGGACAGCACAACGTAAATGCTTCTATTGAGAGCTTTGCAAGAAGCTGCTTTAACTATGCACTGGATCAGAAACAGGATTTATGGTTTGCAACCAAAGATACCATTTCTAAAAAATATGACCATACATTTAAAGATATTTTCCAGGAAATCTTTGATGCAGAATACAAAGAAAAATTCGATGCCGCAGGAATTGAATATTTTTACACATTGATTGACGATGCCGTGGCAAGAGTCATGAAATCAGAGGGCGGTTATATCTGGGCATGCAAGAACTATGACGGAGATGTTATGAGTGATATGGTATCTTCAGCATTCGGTTCTCTTGCAATGATGACTTCCGTATTGGTATCTCCGGACGGATATTACGAGTATGAGGCAGCACACGGTACCGTACAGCGTCATTATTACAAACACTTAAAAGGCGAAGAGACATCTACGAACTCCGTAGCAACTATTTTTGCATGGACGGGAGCACTCAGAAAACGTGGAGAACTTGACAACAATCAGGCATTATCAGACTTTGCGGATAAGTTAGAGAAAGCATGTATTGCAACGATCGAGTCAGGAAAAATGACAAAAGATTTAGCATTGATCACATCTTTAGAAAATGTAACCGTATTAAACAGCGAGAACTTTATCAAAGAGATCCGCAAGACATTAGAAGAGATATTATAAGCGCAGAGAACATAGAAATGATACTTCGAAAAGAGGTGCCCACAGAGGCACCCTTTTTCGGGTAATGAGGTGAAATATGATACTATCCGTTCAGAATGTCAGCAAATCATTTGGAACAGACGAAATTCTAAAAAATGTGTCTTTTCATATTGAAGATCATGAAAAGGCAGCCGTGGTCGGCATCAACGGTGCCGGAAAATCCACACTTTTAAAAATCATAGTAGGAGAACTGACTCCTGACACCGGAGAGGTCATCACTGCAAAAGGTAAATCCTTAGGCTATTTAGCACAGCATCAGGATTTAGAGGGTGACAGGACCATTGAAGAAGAATTGCTTTCCGTAAAGAGTGATGTGATCGCAATGGAGCAAAAGATCCGTGCGATGGAAGAACAGATGCATCATGTAGAAGGGGCAGAATTAGAAAAACTTTTAGAGGACTATAACCGTATGCATCATCAGTTTGAATTAGAGGGCGGTTACAGTTACCGGAGTGAGGTTTACGGTGTCTTAAACGGACTCGGTTTTTCACAGGAAGATTATCAAAAGAAGATCAGCCAGCTCTCAGGAGGACAAAAGACCAGAGTTGCGCTTGGAAGACTGCTTGTTACAAAGCCGGACATCATCCTGTTAGATGAGCCGACGAACCATCTGGATATGAACTCTATTACATGGTTAGAAACCTTTTTGATGAACTACAAAGGTGCGGTAGTCATCGTGTCCCATGACCGTTATTTTTTAGACCGTGTCGTGACAAAAGTCATTGAAGTGTCGCTGCATCAGGCGCAGGTCTATGAAGGCAATTATTCTGAATATGCCGTAAAAAAAGAAAAAGTCCGCGAGGCACAGCTAAAAGCCTATTACAATCAGCAGCGGGAGATCAAACATCAGGAAGAAGTCATTACCAAGCTGAAATCCTTTAACCGTGAAAAATCCATAAAGCGGGCAGAGAGCCGTGAAAAGCTGTTAGATAAGATCAATCGTTTAGAAAAACCGGTGGAAGAACATACCGATATCAAGATCACATTAGAGCCGAATATATTAAGCGGTAATGATGTCTTAAGTGTCGAGGGTTTAGCAAAATCTTTTGGCAGCCAGAAACTGTTTGAAAATCTGGATTTTGAGATCAAGCGTGGAGAGCATGTTGCCCTGATCGGAAACAACGGAACCGGAAAAACAACGATCTTAAAGATATTAAACGGAATGCTCAAAGAGGATGCGGGAGTCATCCGGCTTGGAAGCAATGTCTATATCGGATATTATGACCAGGAGCATCAGGTACTCCATATGGAAAAAACACTGTTTGAAGAGATCAGTGATGCATATCCGGAACTGAACAATACACAGGTGCGAAATACCTTAGCGGCATTTTTGTTTACCAATGATGATGTCTTTAAAAGAATCGGTGATCTGAGTGGTGGAGAGCGTGGACGTGTGTCTTTGGCAAAGCTGATGCTTGGCAAGGCGAATTTTTTAATTCTCGATGAGCCGACGAATCATTTGGATATTTTTTCAAAAGAAATATTGGAATCGGCATTGAACCACTATACGGGAACCGTCTTTTTCGTGTCCCATGACCGTTATTTTATCAATAAGACGGCACACCGGATACTGGATCTGTCTAACGGAGTGCTGACAAATTATCTGGGAAATTATGACTATTATATAGAAAAACGTACAGAGCAGGAAACGTTAACGCCGTCAGATGCAGAAACCGTTTCAAAAGAAAAAGCAGAGACAGAGAACAAACAGGACTGGCAGAAACAAAAGCAGGAACAGGCACGCCGCAGAAAAATTGCCAATGAACTGCAAAAAGTAGAAGCCGAGATTGAAATGTGCGAGCAGAAAATCGCCGAGATCGATGAGCAGTGTCAGGACCCTGCGATTGCAGTAAATTCCGCAAAATTAAATGAACTTGGAAGCGAACGAGCCGTTTTTTCTGAAAAACTCGAAGCTCTGTATGAGCAGTGGGAAGTGCTGTCAGAAGATAGTTAAATTTTTGACACATTGACAGTAAAACTACAAATGCTTATAATATATGTAGTTGGCTTAGGAGGAATTAAAGTGGAAAAAGAGATTTCACAGGCAGTAATTCGCAGAATGCCCAGATATTATAGATATTTAGGGGAACTTTTAGACGAAGGCGTAGAGCGTATCTCGTCGAATGAACTTAGCAGCAGAATGAATGTCACTGCGTCACAGATACGCCAGGATCTGAATAACTTTGGCGGATTCGGACAGCAGGGATATGGATATAATGTAAAATTTTTGCACGATGAGATCGGTAAGATTTTAGGCTTAAATCAAAGACACAATATTATTGTAGTCGGAGCCGGTAATCTGGGGCAGGCACTTGCGAATTATGTAAAATTTGAGAAACTGGGCTTTGTGATCATTGCCCTGTTTGATGTAAATCCTGCACTGAAAGGAAAGACAGTGCGTGGAATAGAAATTCATATGATTGATGAAATGGAAGACTTCTTAAAGACACACGATGTGGATATTGCGGCATTGACCATGCCAAAACAAAAGGCAGACGCAGTTGCAAAGAAACTGGTGGATTCCGGCGTACATGCGATCTGGAATTTTGCACATGTGGATTTAGAACTGACAGATAAGGACGTGGTAGTAGAGAACGTTCATCTGTCCGACAGTCTGATGCAGTTGTCCTATAACATTGTAAAAAATCAGTCAGCAAAAGAAAAATAGAGTAGGGACGGGGATTTCACATGAAAGAGAAAGAATATTTCAAAGGAGCCTTGATCAATAAGAAAGTACCGATTCTGGTCTTAGACCAGAAGTGGCACCGGCTGTTTGCGATTCATGGAAAATCAGACGAGATTCAGAGTACGGAAGAAGAATTGAATCATCTCATAGCCAGACAGGGGCAGGCAAATCAGGATATCAAAGACTTAAAAAAAGTCAAAGCCAGTCTGATGGAGAGCATTGTTGCACATATGGATGAGAGTGATGAGCAGAGTAACCGACCGTCAAATGATAAGATCATGGATGAGAACACCCGCCTGATCAACGAAGTAAATGAAAAGATAGAAGCATGTGAGGATGAACTGTTAGAACTGCCAAAACAGATCAAAGACGCAAATGAAAGACTCATGTTAGCAAGCATGGAGTTCTGTTATGAGAAACTTCGCACAAATGATGAAGAGATCAAAGAAATCGATGCCTGGATCAAACAGGTGCGGATCGATCTGAAAAAGAATATCATCAAAAAGCAGAACCGTGAGATCAACAGTAAGGAAATCTATTCCTATATGCATGATATCTTTGGTGCGGAGATCATAGATGTCTTTGACCTGAAAGAGGAAGAAGAACAGGAACAGAAAAAAGAAGAAGAATAAAAAAGCGGGCGCTTTACCGGTTCGGTAGAGCGTTGTTTTTGCATTAGGAATCCTACAAAAAGGGAGAAGTGATAAAATGCAGTATTTGCTGAATGCAAGAGAGATGAAGCAAATTGATAAGAATACGATAGAAGTCTTTGGAGTGCCATCCCTTGTTCTGATGGAACGGGCGGCACTGCGTGTTGTGGAAATGATAAAAAAGGAAGCAGCAGATGCGAAGAGAACACTTGTAGTCTGTGGTACCGGAAACAATGGCGGAGACGGTATGGCAGTGGCACGGATGCTTTATTTAGAAGGCAATGAGGTAGAGGTATGGCTGATCGGAAATCCCGAAAAGTGTTCCGAAGAGACGAAAAAGCAGTATGATATCTTAAAAGCATATGGCATTCCAGTCGTGGAACAAAAAGAGGGATTTTGTGAGCAGTTTTGCGTGCAGGAGCCGGATTCAGAACAGGCACAAATACAGACACAAATGCAGACACAGATACAGGCACAGACTGCGTATACCCTGATCATAGATGCTCTGTTTGGGATTGGGCTTTCAAGGAATGTTGAGGGAATCCACCGGGAAGCAATCGAAGAAATGAACCGGTTAGAAGGAACAAAAATAGCGATTGACATCCCATCCGGAATCCATGCGGACAGTGGGGCAGTCATGGGAAACTGCTTTTATGCGGACCACACCGTGACCTTTGCATACAATAAAACAGGATTGTGGCTGTATCCGGGAGCAGACGCGGCGGGGCAGATCCATATTGCAGATATCGGGATCACAAAAGAGAGCTTTTTAGAAAAAGAGCCACAGATGCTGATGCCACAGGCAGAGGATTTAACAAGACTTCCAAAAAGAAAAGCAGATTCGAACAAAGGAACTTACGGAAAAGTGCTTGTCATAGCCGGAAGTGAAGAAATATCAGGAGCGGCATATTTTTCAGCAAAGGCGGCATATCTAAGCGGCTGCGGACTGGTCAAAGTCTTTACACATGAAAAGAACAGGACGATGCTGACTACAAGGCTGCCGGAGGCAATCCCGGTTACCTATGACGGAAAAAAGAATCTGAAAGAATCCCTGATCGCCGCAGTACAATGGGCAGACGTATTGGTACTTGGACCGGGACTGGGGCGCTCGGACACGGCAAGACAGATTGTAAAACTCACGATACAGACAGCGGCAGTTCCGATCATTGTGGATGCAGATGCACTGAATCTGTTATCCGAAGAATTAGAAATATTAAAAGGTCCGCATACGGATCTGATCGTAACACCGCATTTAGGCGAGATGTCACGACTGGTAGATATGCCGATAGAGTATATTAAGAAAAATATCTTAATGACGGCACAGGATTTTTCAAGAGAATACAATGTGATCTGCGTTCTGAAAGATGCAAGGACGATCACAAGTATTCCTTATGGAAAAACATATGTAAATACTTCCGGAAATCATGGCATGGCAACCGCGGGAAGCGGAGATGTTTTAACAGGGATCATAGCAGGCTTCCTTGCAGGCGGGCTGACACCGGAAGAAGCCGCGGTGTTCGGAGTCTATGTGCATGGACTTTCGGGCGATGCAATGGTAGAAAAAACAGGTTACTACAGCCTGATGGCAGAAGATATATTAGATGGAATCAAAGAGGTATTAAAATGAAAACAGAGCAGGATTATCAGCGTGTTTATGCAGGAATTAATCTGGATGCAGTCATGCACAATTTAGAAAAGATGCATACATTAATAAAAGACGATACGAAGATCATCGCAGTCATCAAAACAGACGGATATGGTCACGGTGCCGTTCCGATTGCGAAAAAAATCGAAAGTCTCCCATATCTTTGGGGATTTGCAGTGGCAACACAGCAGGAGGGAACGGTTTTAAGAAGACATGGAATAAAAAAGCCGGTCCTGATCTTAGGCCACAGCTTTGAAGAAGAATTTGAAAGAATTGTAGAGGACGACTTAGAGCCGGCAATTTTTACTTATGAATCGGCAAAGGTGTTGTCAGAGACTGCAAAACGTCTTAAAAAGACTGCAAAGATACACATTAAGATCGATACGGGAATGAGCCGTATCGGTTATCAGGTCAGCGAGGCAAGTGCGGATGAGATCGCAAAGACGGCAGAACTGAAAAACTTGAAGATCGAAGGCGTATTTACACATTTTGCAAAAGCAGATGAAGCAGATAAGACCCATGTACATGGTCAGATCGCTGCTTATCAGAAAATGCTTACAATGTTAGAAGAGCGTGGCGTTGAAATTCCGTTAAAACACTGTTCCAACAGTGCAGGGATCATTGATCTGCCGGAAGTGAATATGGATGCCGTGCGGGCAGGAATTATTTTATACGGACTGTTACCGTCGGATGAGGTACAAAAAGAACGCATTGATTTAGAGCCGGTGATGACTTTAAAATCAAAAGTCATTCATATCAAGACCTTAGAAAAAGGAAGAACGATCAGTTATGGAGGCACTTATGAGGTAACACATACGGAAAGGATCGCAACGATCCCGGTCGGTTACGGGGATGGTTATCCGAGAAGCCTGTCGAATAAGGGCTGGGTGCTGATACACGGACAAAAAGCACCAATCTGCGGAAGGATCTGCATGGATCAGTTTATGGTAGATGTGACCGATATTCCAAAAGTCAGAGTAGGCGATGAGGTGACACTGATCGGAACAGACGGCAGTGAGACGTTGAGTATGAATGAACTCGGAGAACTTTCAGAGCGGTTTAATTATGAGTTTGCCTGTGACCTTGGCAAGCGTATTCCGAGAGTTTTTTACGCAGACGGAAAAATTGTCGATACCAAAGATTATTTTGACGAATAAGATACTCCGTATAAAAATTCGTATACACTCGAAAAATTTGGGAAATACTTACTGTAAATCTAAATTTTGGAGTGAAAGATATGGTAATTCATAGAGGAGATATTTATTATGCAGATTTAAGACCGGTGGTAGGATCAGAACAGGGTGGAGTACGTCCGGTGCTGATCATACAGAATGACATTGGGAATAAACATTCACCGACGGTCATCTGTGCCGCGATCACGAGTCAGATGAACAAGGCAAAACTTCCGACGCATGTGGAGCTGGATTCAAGCCGGTATGCACTGGTCAAAGATTCTGTAGTGCTGTTAGAGCAGCTTCGTACCATTGATAAAAAAAGACTCAGAGACAAGGTCTGTCATCTGGATCGGGAAATACTGCGAAAAGTAGAACGTGCATTGCTTATCAGTCTGGATCTGAATACATAATCTTGACTAATATGCATAGAAATGATACGATTTTCTCAAAAAGAATGATTCATTACCAAGGAAAAGAAGGAGAATGATATGGACGAGGGTGGGAGTAGGAATCCGTTTTTAAGACTATTTTCAAAGAAAAAAACAGATGATGAACAGATGGAACAAGAGATCATCTCTATGGTAGATGAGGCACACGAACAGGGTGCCCTGCGGGAGAGTGAATCCATGATGATACACAATGTCTTAGCGTTAGATGAAAAAGAAGCAAAGGACATTATGACACATCGGAAGAATATCGTTGCCATTGATGGGAATACACCATTTAGTAAGGCAATGGATTTTATCATAGAAGAGACACATTCGAGGTTTCCGGTTTATGAAGAAGACATTGATAATATTATCGGTGCAATACATATCAGGGAAGTATTGATGTATGCAAAGGATCCATCGGTTCAGAACATGCCGATCAAGGACATCCCAAATCTGATCTTTGAAGTGGATTTTATTCCGGAGACAAAAAATCTTGATGCATTATTCAAAGAGATGCAGATGAAAAAGAGTCATATCGTGATCGTTGTGGATGAGTATGGACAGACTGCGGGTATCGTAGCCTTAGAAGATATTTTAGAGGAGATCGTCGGAAATATCTTAGATGAGCATGACGAGGAAGAACATACCATAGAGCAGCTTACGGAGGATACCTGGATGATGCAGGGAATGACACCGTTAGAAGAAGTAAGCGAGATTTTAGGGATTCCGTTTGATTTAGAAGATTATGAGACCCTGAACGGATATCTGATCTCACTGGTTGGAAAAATACCGTCTAAGAACGAAGAATTTTCTGTGGAAGGCAACGGCTGTCAATTCGATGTCCTCTCCGTAGAAAATAAAATGATAGGGAAAGTGCGTGTGAAAAAGCTGTCCGATCAGGTGGCGGAAGATGCACAGACTTGTCAGAACGAGGAAAAAATGGTAGAATAATTCAAGAAAAACGAACAGAAAAGAGGAACTATATATGTCAGGACATTCCAAGTTTGCCAATATCAAACACAAGAAAGAAAAAAATGATGCGGCAAAAGGAAAAATATTTACAATTATCGGACGTGAGATCGCAGTTGCAGTAAAAGAAGGCGGTGCAGATCCTGCAAACAACAGCAGATTAAGAGATGTGATCGCAAAAGCAAAAGCAAACAATATGCCGAATGATACGATCACAAGAGGAATCAAGAAAGCATCCGGAGATGCAGCTTCCGTCAATTACGAATATGTAGTATATGAAGGATATGGACCAAGCGGAACAGCAATCATCGTAAAGGCACTGACCGACAACAAGAACCGTACAGCGGCAAATGTCAGAAATGCATTTACGAAGGGAAAAGGAAATATCGGTACACAGGGTTGTGTATCTTATATGTTTGATACCAAAGGACAGATCATTGTTGCAAAAGAAGATACAGAGATCGAAGCGGATGATCTGATGATGATGGCATTAGATGCCGGAGCAGAGGATTTTTCGGAAGAAGAAGACAGCTTTGAGATCATTACAGACCCGGACGATTTTTCTAAGGTCAGAGAGGCACTAGAAGCAGAGCAGATTCCAATGGCATCTGCCGAGGTGACCATGATTCCACAGACTTATGTACAGCTTACCGATGAGCAGGACTTATACAATATCAATAAGACACTTGATTTATTAGATGAAGATGAGGATGTTCAGGAAGTATATCATAACTGGGATGAATAATCACAAACACCCCGGCAGTGCCTGCCGGGGTGTTTGCTACAGGAGGAATTGTTCATGGATGGGGGATTAGAACAACCACAGATAGATGAGATCGAATATCTGAAACTGACGGATGAGTTAAAGCGTGAGATGCCGGATTTACTGACAGATATCAAGAATCCGTTGGATGGTTTTAAAAAAGATGAATATGAGCAGGCATTTCTTGCATATATTAAGGAACATGACGATATTTTACGGGAGATAGAAGATGTCTATGTCTGTAGTACAAATGCAAAAGAAGGGATGCAGACACTGGCACAGGAGTTCGTAGAATATGTAAAAACAAGCCTTGAGACAGAGACGAAGAAAAGAAAACGCTCACAGAAGCTGATGGACTACAATATGATCTTAGTCGTCTATCTGTTTCCGGCACTTTTAAAACAGAACCAAAAATCAGGAGAAGCCTTTGCAAAGGCATTATTGCAGGAGTGGAAGCAGGCGTTTCCAAAGACAAATCTGCATTTAGCTTCTTATGAAGAGATTGCAGAAGGATTCCGGCAACGGTTTTGCTATATTACGACAGCAGTCTGTCAAAGTCTTAACAAAGGGGACAACTGTGAGGAACTTGTGCTGTTACGCGGTTACCGTGACGGTTATCTGATGGGACTTCCGGGCGGTCAGAGAGTGATACAGGAGTATTATGACGTTGCACCTACGATCGTTAAGCATATTAACCGCAGGGAAAATGCAGAGGACATTTACCGTGGTATCTATGAGACTTATCTTCGGACATGTATCGGTCTGATCCGCGAGGATAAAAACGAGCAGTGTCGGAAGGTGTATACGGATATGGTATATGAACTAGAGGATAAATATTTTTCATAAAGGAGCTAGATGATGAGTAATAATTATAAGATTGAGACAAAGTGTATCCAGTCCGGCTGGCAGCCGACAAAGGGAGAGCCGAGAGTCTTACCGATCTATCAGAGTACAACTTTTAAATATGATACCAGTGAGCAGATGGGAAGACTGTTTGATTTAGAGGACAGCGGATATTTTTATACAAGACTTCAGAATCCGACCAATGATGCGGTTGCACAGAAGATCACGGAGTTAGAGGGCGGGGTAGCAGGAATGCTGACTTCCTCAGGTCAGGCAGCAAATTATTATGCGGTATTTAATATCTGCGAGGCAGGAGATCACATCGTCAGCGCATCCACCATCTATGGAGGAACCTTTAACCTCTATGGAACAACCATGAAGAAAATGGGCGTAGACTGTACCTTTGTGGACCCGGATGCATCTTATGAAGAATTAGAAAAAGCATTTCAGCCAAATACAAAATGTGTGTTTGCAGAGACCATTTCCAATCCTTCATTAGTGGTACTGGATATAGAAAAATTTGCAAAATTAGCACATGCACACGGTGTACCGCTGATCGTAGACAATACGTTTGCAACACCGATCAACTGTCGTCCATTTGAGTGGGGAGCAGATATTGTGACACATTCCACGACAAAGTACATGGACGGACATGCCATGTGTGTAGGCGGAGCTATTGTAGACAGCGGAAATTTTGACTGGGAAGCTCATGCAGACAAATTTCCGGGACTGACACAGCCGGATGAATCCTATCACGGTATCATCTATACACAGAAATTTGGAAAAGGTGCATACATAACAAAAGCAACTTCACAGCTCATGAGAGATTTAGGTTCTATCCAGTCACCACAGAATGCATTTCTTTTAAATGTCGGACTTGAAACACTTCATTTAAGAGTGCCGAGACATTGTGAAAACGCGCTGAAAGTGGCACAGTATTTAAAGAACCATGAAAAAGTGGCATGGGTACGTTACGCCGGATTAGAAGATGATCCGTATTATGAGCTTGCACAGAAATATCTTCCGAACGGAACCTGTGGAGTCCTTTCCTTTGGATTAAAAGGTGGACGTGATGTTTCCGTTGGATTTATGGATAAATTAAAACTTGCTGCAATTGTGACCCATGTGGCAGATGCAAGAACCTGCGTTCTTCATCCGGCAAGTCATACACACAGACAGATGAATGAGCAGGAACTGATCGAGGCAGGAGTACAGCCGGATCTGATCCGTTTTTCTGTTGGAATTGAAAATGCAGAAGATATTATCGCTGATTTAGAGCAGGCGCTTGAAACAGTTTAGAATCATTAACAAATACCAGTATGGAGGGTTTTTATGAAAAGAGTTCTTTTTGCAGCCTCAGAATGTGTTCCGTTTATCAAGACCGGGGGTCTTGCGGATGTATGTGGAGCATTACCAAAGGAATTTGACAAGTCAGAGTGGGATGTGCGTGTCGTCATACCAAACTATAGCTGTATTCCGGAATCTTTCCGAAATGAATTCAGATATGTGACCCATTTTTATATGAGTACAGGCTCCTACATACAGAATAAATATGTCGGTGTTTTGCAGTATGAACTGGATGGGATCAAATATTACTTTATTGACAACCAGGAGTATTTTGACAGTTTTCTTCCATATGGAAATGTACGTTATGATATTGAAAAATTCTGCTTTTTTGATAAAGCAGTGTTATCCATGCTGCCGTTGATCGGCTTTAAACCGGATATCATCCACTGCCATGACTGGCAGACCGGTCTGATCCCGGTCTATCTGAAAAATGAATTTCAGGGGGATATGTTCTTCTGGGGCATTAAATCCATTATGACGATCCACAATCTGAAGTTCCAGGGTGTGTGGGATATTGAAACCATGCAGGGCTTAACAGGACTGAACGATTCTTTCTTTACACCGGATAAGTTAGAGTTTCAGGAAGATGCGAACATGTTAAAAGGTGGTCTGGTCTATGCAGATTACATCACAACGGTCAGTGATACCTATGCACAGGAGATCCAGACAGCATATTATGGAGAAGGGTTAGATGGACTTTTAAGTGCGCGTCATATGGATATGCAGGGCATTGTCAATGGTATTGATTATGAGGCGTATGATCCAAAGACAGATGCAAAGATTCAGACACATTATGACAGTACGGATTTCAGAACAAAAAAATGGAAGAACAAAGTAAAGCTGCAGGAAGATTTAGGCTTAAGCGTAGACAAGAAGAAATACATGATCGGTCTGATCTCAAGGCTGACCGATCAAAAGGGTGTGGATCTGATCGACTATGCGATCGAGCGTATTGTGGATGACTATACACAGTTAGTCGTAATCGGAACCGGAGAAGCAGATTATGAGAATATGTTCCGTCATTTTGCATGGAAATATGGTGACCGGATTTCTGCGAATATCTGTTATTCCGATGATTTAGCACATAAACTGTATGCGTCAGCGGATGCGTTTTTGATGCCTTCCAGATTTGAGCCGTGTGGTCTGACGCAGCTGATCTCTTACCGGTATGGTACGGTTCCAATCGTGCGTGAGACCGGAGGATTAAAAGACACGGTTGTTCCATATAATGAATATACGAATCAGGGCGAAGGTTTCTCGTTTGCAAACTACAATGCAGAAGAGATGCTGAACACGATCAATTATTCAAAATATATCTTCTTTGAGAAAAAGAGACAGTGGAACCAGATGGTGGAACGTGGCATGAATCTGGATTATTCCTGGAAAAAATCCACAGAACGCTATGCGGGATTGTACCGCTATCTGTTAGGGGAAGTATAGTCAGGGTGCTGATAAAAAAAGCGATAGTCAACTGAATGGTTAACCTGGTGACAAATAAAGGTTGACAAACAACAAGAGAAGCGGTATTCTATTGTTATCTTAAAAATATAAAAGGTTAACAATAGGAGGAACTGTTCGTTATGTTTGAATCTACAGCAGAAAAAACAGAGAAGAAAGTAAATGTAAAAGATATGACGGTCATTGCGCTGGTTACAGCAGTCATTTGTATCATTGCACCGTTTTCTATTCCAATCGCAATTTCGCCGATCCCGATCACACTGGCACTGTTTGCACTGTTTTTAGCAGGCATCATCTTAGGAAAGTGGAAAGGTGTGGTATGTACCGTGATCTATCTGCTTTTGGGTATGGTAGGACTTCCGGTGTTCAATGGTTTTAGCGGCGGAGTACAGAAACTGGTGGGACCAACCGGTGGTTATCTGATCGGTTACCTGTTTTTGGTATTTTTCACAGGATTATTTGTTGAAAAATTTCCAAACAAAATTCCAATGTACTTTGTAGGCGGTATTATCGGAATTATCGTATGCTATGCATTTGGAACGGTATGGTTTGTTTTACAGTATAAGGTAGGTTTTCTTGAAGCGCTGACCATGTGTGTATTCCCATATATTCCTATGGATTTAGTGAAATTAGTAGCGGCAGTCATTATCGGTTCACAGGTGCGAAAGATTCTGATCCGTCAGAATCTGATCTCATAAATATTCTGAAAAAAATTACATAGACTATAAAGATGAAAAGGATAGAGAGTAAGATTCTCTATCCTTTTTTCGTCAGGACCGGTTTGATAGAACAAAACGGACTGCAGAAAAGAAAATACAGTGACAAGGAGAAGATTTATGGGAGAAGACAGAAACAGCAGTGACGATGGACAGCGACTTTTAGATAAAAATGACAAACAGCACAAGATACACTTACTCTCTGTGATTGGAGAAGTAGAAGGGCATGAGACACTTTCCGCCAATACCAAGACAACGAAATATGAACATGTTCTGCCAAAGTTAGCAGAGATTGAAGATTCGAAAGAAGTGGACGGGCTGTTGCTCCTGTTAAATACGGTCGGTGGAGATGTGGAATCCGGACTTGCGATCGCAGAAATGGTTGCATCACTGAGCATTCCGACGGTTTCACTGGTGTTAGGAGGAAGCCATTCGATCGGAGTACCGTTAGCGGTATCCGCAGACTATTCTTTTATCGTGCCGAGTGGAACGATGGTCATCCATCCGGTCAGATTGAGCGGAACGGTCATTGGAGCACCACAGACCTACGACTATTTTAAACAGATGCAGGACCGTATTATCGGATTCATCTGTGAGCATTGTTTTGCAAAGCCGGATCAGATGGAACGTCTGATGATGAATACGTTTATGCTGTCAAAAGATTTAGGAACGATCTTAGTAGGAAAAGAAGCCGTGGAAGAAGGCATCATCAATGAAGTGGGCGGCATGAAAGAGGCACTTGCCAAGCTTCATCAGATGATTGATGCGGGCATAAAATAAGAAATTAAGACTGAAAATCTTAGGAAAGTTTTAATGACAAGCATGCTCAAATGTGATATTATAACTGTGTATGGTTAGAATTTGTCAGTGTAAAGCATACTTTACGCTTTTTGGCATATAAACTAGAAGAGAAAATCAGGAGGGTACTATGTCATTATTACAAGCAATCATCATGGGAATTATACAGGGAGTCACAGAGTTTCTTCCGGTAAGCAGCAGCGGTCATCTTGCAATTTTTAAGATTTTATTTCATATGGAGACCGACACAGGACTGTTATTCGATGTTATCCTGCATTTAGGAACGCTGATCGCGATCTTTGCAGTATATTATAAGGATATTTTACGGATGATCGTGGAAGGTGTCTGTATTATCAGGGATGTATGTATCAATATTGCCCGCTTTTTCCGTAACAAATTCATGCATGAAGAGAATGAATATCTGAAAATCGTAAAAAACGGTTATCGTAAATTTGTAATGTTAGTCATTGTATCTACGATTCCGACCGGAGTAATCGGTTATGCGGCATCTGACCTTGTAACAATGGCATCCCAGATCCTTTTAGTTCCGGGCATCTGCCTGATCGTGACAAGTGTTCTGCTCTTTATTGCAGACAGGATACAGACCGGTCATAAGGGGCCAAAGAACATCAGCTATACCAATGGATTTATCATTGGAATCTGTCAGGGAATTGCAACTCTGCCGGGACTTTCACGTTCCGGAACCACGATCGCATCCTGCCTGATCAGCGGATTTGACCGTAAGTTTGCAGTGAAGTATTCTTTTATCATGTCAATCCCGGCAGTGCTTGGTGCGGCAATTTTAGAGTTGAAGGATTTTTCACCGGCTTCTGTCAGTGGAACCGAGGTTGCGTATTATCTGGTAGGTATGGCAGTTGCGGCAGTAGTCGGCTATATCTGCATTAAGACGATGTTAGTGATCGTCAGAAACAAAAAATTTACCATCTTTTCGATCTATTGTCTTCTGATGGGGGCATTTTCGATCGGAGCATATTTTTATATGGCATAAGGGCTGGAGGAAATCATGGCATCAGCTTCAAAAAGAAAGAAATCAAAGAAAAAAAATACAATGGAAAGTGCAGCGTTCCAGAGAGATGAGATCATTCTCTGGGTCGTGTTAGCATTTTCCATTATTCTGTGTCTGAGCAATTTCGGCATAGGCGGAAGCGTTGGAAACAAACTGAGTTCCGTATTTTTCGGGCTGTTTGGTCTGGTATCTTATATCTTTCCGATCGGTCTGGTACTGCTGACCGCATTCGGACTATCGAATAAAGGAAATAAGGTCGCGTGGCTCAAGGTGGGGGCATCCATCCTCTTTTTGATGTTATTGTGCCTGTTTATGGAGCTGACGATCAGTGGAAGTGCCAAAGACACGGCAGCAGCGGCATTTACATATGGAAAAGAGCATAAGAGCGGCGGTGGATTTTTCGGCGGTCTGTTCACGGGAATCCTTTTGCCGGCATTTGGGTTGATCGGTTCCTATGTCATAGATATTATCGGACTGATCATTACCTTAGTGATCATTACGGAACGCTCGGCATTCCGTGGTATGCAAAAAGGCAGTCAGAAGGTGTATCATGCGGCTAAGGAAGAAAATACCAGACGACGGGAACAGAGAGAGGAGAGGCAGCAGAAACGTCGTGACCGTGTGGTAGAAGGCGTAGCAATGGATACTTCGGTAAAACCGGTCAAAAAACCTGCTGCTTTAGATAAGAAGACTTCTTTAAAGAAAAATAAAGCAGTAAGACAACCGGATTTATCCGATGCAATGAATGAGATCAATATTGACGATATCTTAGAGACACCACCGGTCAGCGAAGAATCCCATGTGGTACTGACACCGGATGGAAGTGCATATGCACAGCCGCAGGAGATCGTACCGGAGCCTGCAGTAAGCAGACAGCAGAGAAATCAGGCAGAAACTGTCGCACCACAACCGACAGTGGACGAGCCTGTGGCAGAACGGACGGAAAAGAGGATGGTCAGACCACGTCAGTCCGAAACAGAGATTGAACAGGGAATTTCCGGTATTGCGGAGGAAATCCGGCAAAATGACCATAAGGACAGCCACTATGTATTCCCTCCGGTCAGCCTGTTACAAAAGGGCTCTTCAAAGACAATGGGGGATACCAAAGCGCATTTGCAGGAGACCGCAAATAAATTACAGCAGACATTGAAGAATTTTGGCGTAAACGTTACGATCACGAATGTAAGCTGTGGACCGAGTGTGACGCGTTATGAATTACAGCCGGAAATGGGTGTGAAGGTCAGCAAGATCGTGAACCTTGCAGATGATATCAAATTGAACCTCGCAGCATCCGATATCCGTATCGAGGCACCGATCCCCGGAAAAGCGGCGGTTGGTATCGAAGTGCCGAACAAAGAGAATGTAACCGTAGCATTTCGTGAGTTGATCGAATCGGAAGAATTTAAAAAACATCCTTCCGATATTGCATTCGCCGCAGGAAAAGATATTGCAGGCAAGGTGATCGTAGCAGATATTGCAAAGATGCCACATCTTCTGATCGCGGGAGCGACCGGATCCGGAAAGTCTGTATGTATCAATACGATCATTATGAGTATTCTCTATAAGGCAGATCCTGAGGATGTCAAACTGATCATGATCGACCCGAAGGTAGTTGAACTCAGTGTATATAATGGAATCCCACATCTGTTCATTCCGGTTGTGACAGACCCGAAGAAAGCATCAGGAGCACTGCACTGGGCAGTATCGGAAATGACCGACCGTTATCAGAAATTTGCTGAATACGGAGTGCGTGATCTAAAAGGATATAATAAAAAAGTCGAGGGCATCAAAGACATTGAAGATGAGAATAAGCCAAAGAAAATGCCACAGATCGTCATTATCGTGGACGAGCTTGCCGATCTGATGATGGTAGCACCGGGAGAAGTTGAGGATGCTATCTGCCGCCTGGCACAGCTTGCAAGAGCGGCGGGAATCCATCTGATCATTGCAACACAAAGGCCATCCGTAAATGTTATCACCGGTCTGATCAAAGCCAATATGCCTTCGCGTGTGGCATTTGCCGTTACCTCCGGTGTGGATTCGAGAACCATTTTAGATATGAATGGTGCGGAAAAACTGTTAGGAAAAGGAGATATGCTCTTTTATCCGCAGGGCTACAGTAAACCACTCCGTGTCCAGGGAGCATTTGTATCGGATAAAGAAGTACAGTCAGTTGTTGACTTTTTAACAGAAAAAAATGGAAATGCATCGTATGATCCGGGAATTGAAGATCAGATCCACGCGGCAGCCGCTTCGACGGGAGCAGCGGCGGGAATGTCAGATGCAAATGAGAGAGATGCCTATTTTGCCGATGCGGCAAGATTGTTAATGGATAAAGACAAGGGTTCTATCGGAATGCTGCAGCGCTATTTTAAGATCGGGTTTAACCGGGCAGCAAGGATCATGGATCAGTTAGAAGAAGCTGGTGTGGTAGGTCCGGAAGAGGGAACAAAGCCAAGAAAAGTCTTAATGAGTCCGGAACAATTTGAGCAGTATCAGGAGGAGTATCTCTAGGATAAGGGAAACACGTTTACAAAAACATTTTACATATATGATGGAGGAATAAGATGAAAAGTGATATTCAGATTGCACAGGAAGCTGTTATGGAGCCAATTACGGAGGTGGCAAAAAGACTTGATATCAGAGAGGATGAATTAGAATTATACGGAAAATACAAAGCAAAATTTTCCGATGAGTTATTAGAACGGTTAAAAGACGAACCGGATGGAAAACTGGTACTTGTTACCGCGATCAATCCGACTCCGGCAGGCGAGGGAAAGACGACAACCAGTGTCGGCTTAGGACAGGCATTTGGAAAACTTGGAAAAAAAGCAGTCATTGCGTTAAGAGAACCATCTTTAGGACCGTGCTTTGGTATCAAAGGCGGTGCGGCAGGCGGCGGATATGCCCAGGTGGTACCAATGGAAGATCTGAATTTACATTTTACCGGAGATTTTCATGCGATCACTTCTGCGAATAATCTGTTAGCAGCACTTTTAGATAATCATATCCAGCAGGGAAATGAGCTTGGCATCGATCCAAGACAGATCATCTGGAAAAGATGTCTGGATATGAATGACAGAGTCCTTCGAAATGTGGTAGTGGGACTCGGAAGCAAGATGGATGGAATGGTAAGAGAGGATCATTTTGTCATTACCGTTGCTTCTGAAATTATGGCAGTTCTTTGTTTAGCAGATGATATGGAGGACTTAAAACGCCGTCTTGGAAATATCATCGTAGCTTACAATTTTGAAGGAAAACCGGTTACTGCAGATGATCTGCATGCAACAGGTTCTATGGCGGCACTGTTAAAAGATGCATTAAAACCAAACCTGATCCAGACCTTAGAGCATACACCGGCGATCGTACATGGCGGACCGTTTGCAAATATTGCACATGGCTGTAACAGTGTGCGTGCAACAAAGGCTGCTTTAAAATTAGCAGATATTGTTGTGACAGAGGCTGGATTTGGTGCAGATTTAGGTGCAGAGAAATTTTTAGATATCAAGTGTCGAAAAGCAGGTTTAAAACCGGACGCAGTCGTTCTTGTGGCAACCGTCCGTGCTTTAAAATACAACGGAGGCGTACCAAAAGAAAATCTCTCTGATGAAAATTTAGAGGCATTGAAAAAAGGTATCGTAAACCTTGAAAAACATATCGAGAACGTACAGAAATATCATGTTCCGGTAGTCGTAACACTGAATTCCTTTGTTTCAGATACAGAGGCAGAAGTTGCATATATCGAGAACTTCTGTAAGGAGCGTGGCTGTGAATTTGCACTTTCTGAGGTTTGGGAAAAAGGCGGCGAAGGTGGAATCGCTCTTGCAAACAAAGTGTTAGAGACTTTAGAGAACAAAGAAAGCCACTTTGCACCGATCTATGAGGACAGCCTTTCCTTAGAAGAAAAAATTGAAACGATCGCAAAAGAAATTTACGGAGCAGATGGCGTCACCTATTCACCGGCAGCAAAGAAAGAGTTAAAACGCATTACGGATATGGGCATGGGACATTTTCCGGTCTGTATGGCAAAGACACAGTATTCCCTTTCTGATGACCCGAAGAAATTAGGTCGTCCGAGTGGATTTACCGTGAATGTGCGTGAGGTGTATGTATCCGCAGGTGCGGAATTTGTTGTTGCAGTCAATGGTTCGATCATGACCATGCCGGGACTTCCGAAAAAACCGGCAGCTTTTGGCATTGATGTAGATGCAAATGGAACGATTACAGGATTATTCTAAGGAGGAGTCATGGCAAAACGAATTGATGGAAAAGTAATCTCAAAACAGATCAAAGATGAATTAAAAGAAGAAGTTGCACAATTAAAGGCAAAAGGGATCGAGGGAAGCCTTGCCGTGATCCAGGTAGGAAATGATCCGGCATCCTCTGTGTATGTCAATAATAAGAAAAAAGCCTGCGAGTATATTGGGATCGGCTCTATTTCTTACGAATTACCGGAAGAGACAACGGAAGCAGAGCTTTTAGATATCATTGAAGACCTGAACAAAAGAGAGGATGTCTGTGGGATTTTAGTACAGCTTCCGGTACCAAAACACATCGATGAGGATAAGATCATTCAGGCAATTTCACCAAAGAAAGATGTGGATGGTTTTCATCCGCAGAGTGTAGGTGCAATGACTATCGGAGAACCAGGCTTTTTATCCTGTACACCGGCAGGAATTATCCAGTTGTTAAAACGTTCAAATATTGAAATAGAAGGAAAACATTGTGTAGTGATCGGCAGAAGCAACATCGTAGGAAAGCCGATGGCGTTACTGATGCTTCGCGAAAATGCAACCGTTACCATTGCACATTCTAAGACAAAAAATTTAAAAGAGTTATGTAAACAGGCAGATATTCTGATCGTAGCGATCGGAAAACCAAAATTCATTGATGAATCCTATGTAAAAGAAGGGGCAGTTGTCATTGATGTCGGAATTCACCGCAATGAAGAAAACAAACTCTGCGGAGATGTGGATTTTGAAAAAGTAGAACCTCATACATCAGCGATCACACCGGTGCCGGGTGGTGTCGGACCAATGACGATCGCAATGCTCATGAACAATTGTGTGGAATCAATGAGAGGACAAAAATAATCTATGAAATGTGCAAATTGTGGTGCAGAGATCAGGGTTGGATGTGTCTATTGTCCGGTCTGTGGAAAAGAGGCACAGATTGTATCCGATTATAATATTTTAGAGGATGATTATCTCGATTCCCTGCTTCAGGAAGGAGAGAAGCCTTCGGTTCCTTCAAAAAGCAAGCAGAAGGAAAAAGCAGCAAAGCCCAAACAGGAAAAGCCGACAGGAAAAAAATCGAAAAAAAGCCTGTATATCGTCATTTTCATTCTTTTGTTTGTGGCAGCGTTCGCACTGATCGGCGGGATTTTGTTTGCAAAAAGCCTTTCTTATGAAGGAAGGATGGAAAAGGCGGAGGATGCCTATGAGAAAAAGGCATACGAAAAAGCAATTTCCTATGCGAAGCAGGCATTAGAGAAGAAAAAAGAGGATGCTTTGGCATATGCAGTCATTGGAAAATCCTATTATCAGAACAAAGAAGACGAGGCAGCAAAGGCATATTTAGAAAAAGCAGTTGAGAAGCAGCAAAAAGACAAAGAGGTCTATCGTTTCTTGATTGATCTGTATGACAAAGATTCTGACTATGAAGCCATCGGTGATTTATACGATGAAATTAAGGATTCATCCATTCAAAAATTGTTTCGGGATTATATTGTAGAGGCACCGGAGGTAGAACCGGAAGCAGGCAGTTATGGAGAGTATCCAACGATTACGATAAACAGTGAGGATGGAGCGGATATCCTTTATACGTTAGATGGAAGCAGCCCGAAGGAAGACGGAATGTTTTATCAGGAGCCATTTCCGATTGAAAAAGAGGGAAAATACACACTGCGGGCAGTCTGTGTTGATGCAAGAGGAATCTACAGCAAAGAAGTCAAAGTGAAGTATGAGATTGATTTAGATGTACCGGATCTGCCGACGGCGTCTCCTGCAAGTGGAACGTATACACAGCCGATAAAGATCACAATAGATGTTCCGGTCGGCTGCAGGGCATATTATGCATGGAATGCCAATCCGGGAGAACAATCCACACAATATACAGAACCGTTTGATATGATCGAGGGCAACAATGTCCTTTCGATTATCCTGATAAATGAAAGCGGACAGACGAGTGGAGTACAAAAATACAACTATGTCTATATGCCTTAAGATTAAAAAAAGCCATGACCAACGATTAGAGATAATCTGAAAGTCATGGCTTTCTTATGTATGTAATTAGTCTTTTACAAATTCGATCACACCTTCACCGAGCTTTGCAATTCTTGCTAAGGAGTAGACATCAATGCCCTGCTCCGTTAATTTTTCATATCCAGGCTGGAAAGATTTTTCAATCAAAATGCCAACGCCTGCGATGGTTGCATGTGCCTTACGAATCAGGCGGATTGCACCGGTAGCCGCTTCGCCGTTTGCTAAAAAGTCATCAATAATCAATACATGGTCATTTTCTGAAATAAAATTCTTAGAAAGAGTCAGTTCGTAACTGGTTCCCTTCGTATAGGAAGTTACAACAGTCTGGTAAAGATCCTGATTTAAGATTTTAGAAGGCTGCTTTTTTAAGATCAGCATCGGTACATTCAGGGCAAGAGCCGTCATCAGTGCCGGAGCAATGCCGGAACTTTCGATGGTTGCAACCTTTGTGATACCCTGTCCCTTAAAATGCTCAGCAAATTCATCACCGATATTTTTCATCAGTTCCGGGTCAACCTGATGGTTTACAAAGCTGTCTACCTTCAAAATATCCTCATTCACGGCAATACCGCGCTCTAAGATCATATCTTCTAATATTTTCATACGTCACACCTCGTCTATTTTTCTATAGTATATCACTTTTTATGACAGGAAAAAACCTTTTCCTGAAAAAAAGAGAGGTTAACACAAAAAGAATCCTATGGTATACTCAAAACATGAAGATTACAATTGTATGCGTTGGAAAAATAAAAGAAAAATTTTACCGTGATGCGGTAGAGGAATACAAAAAAAGACTGGGCCGCTACTGTAAAATGCAGATTGTGGAAGTGGCAGATGAAAAGACACCGGACAAGGCATCAGAAGCCTTAGAAAACCAGATCAAAGAAAAAGAAGGAAACCGGATACTTTCCCATATTTCGGATAACGACTATGTCATAGCGTTAGCTATCAATGGCAAAGAAAGGGATTCTGTGGAATTAGCGGAGCATATCAAAGCATTGGGGCTGCATGGAAAGAGCAGTCTTACCTTTGTCATCGGTGGTTCGCTCGGTCTGTCAGAAGAAGTCTTAAAGCGAGCAGATGAAAAGCTGAGTTTTTCAAAAATGACCTTTCCGCATCAGTTGATGCGGGTGATCTTAGCGGAGCAGATTTACCGGAGTTACCGGATCATTCATGGGGAACCGTATCATAAATAGAGATATATGTTAAGAAACATGAGGAGAAGATCACAATGACCACAGAAGATATCCGGGCAGAACTACAACAGAATATCGATGAAAAATACAGAGCCTTTCATGCATCGTTAGTTCCCGGAATCGGCACTTTTTTAGGTGTGCGAGTTCCAAAGATGCGAGAAATTGCAAAAAAAGCGGCAAAAGAAGATTATCAGACCTTTTTTGCAGAGGCAGATGTTAGTGTTTACGAGGAATTGATGATACGGGGAATGATCCCGGGGTATGCAAAACTCACGATCAAACAGCGAAAGCAGGAGTTAGAGCGTTTTGTACCATATATTAATAATTGGGCAGTCTGCGACTGTTGCTGTGCAACATACAAATTTATGAAAAAAGATCAGGACGAATGGCTTGCGTTTTTAAAAAAGTATTTATCGAGTGAGAAAGAGTATGAACTACGCTTTGCAATCGTCTGTCTGCTGGATTTTTTTATCAATGATACCTATATTGATGAGGTGCTAGAACTGTTAGCGGATATTCAACATGATGCTTATTATGTAAAAATGGCGGATGCCTGGGCGTTGTCCATTTGTTATATTAAGTTTCCACAAAAAACAGAACCGATATTAGAACGTGAGACCTTAGATGGCGAAATCCGCAAAAAGGCGGTGCAGAAGATTCGTGAATCCCTGCGGGTATCAAAAGAAGAAAAAGAGCGGTTGAAGAAAAAATTTTACTGATGTATGATAATATCAAATATATATGGAGAGGAGAGCAACGATGTATCAGTTTACAGAGGATTGCCGGATTGGAATACCGGAGATTGACGAGGAACACAAAAAACTTTTTCAGATGGTGAATGAAGCGTTTGCCCTGTTAGCAGAGCCATCTGCAACAGTTGTTGGAGTGAAAAATTTAGTATTGGCACTTAAAAAGTATGCGGCTACACATTTTATCCATGAAGAGGCATATATGGATGAGATCAAAGACCCGGAACTGCCAAGACAGAAAAAAGAGCATGAGCAGTTTAAAGAAAAGGTCAACGAAGTGGATTTAGAGGCATTAAATGACGAGAATGGCAAAGAAGTTTTAACGGAGTTGTTGGAGTTTCTTTCACGCTGGCTGTATCATCACATTTTAGGCAGTGATACCATGATCGGAAAGATGCCGGCATTAGACGAGGAAGAAGATCCGTTTGCCTTTACGGAAAAATATAAACTCGGTGTAGAATTGATCGACAGTGAACACCAGAGACTGTTTGAGATCATCCGCGAGACAAATGAGCTGACCAATGATGTGCTTTTTAACGATAAATACGATGATATTAAAAAAATTATTTCCGAATTAAAGGATTATACCATCAAACATTTTGGAGATGAAGAGGAGTATATGGAAAAAATCGGATATTCCGGTTTAGAAGCACAGAAGGTTGCACATCAGGCATTTGTGGACAGACTCAATGAAGTAAATTTAGAGGCAGTAGATGGTGACCAGGAAGGCTATCTGCGGGAGTTAATCGAATTTCTGCTAGGATGGTTAGCAAACCATATTTTAAAAATGGATAAGAAGATTCCGATGGAAGGATAAAAACTGGAAATCCTGCCAGTCATCGCCTATATCTTTAGCGTAGTACATATGATAAGATTCTGTTTGTAACAAAAATGTAACAACTATTACATAAAATCGTAATAAATAAGCAGGAGGTTTTTCAAATGAAAAAAGTAACCGTATGTGCAATGATAGCAGCCATGACAGTAGCCAGTGCAGCAGCAATTCCGGTACAGGCAGCAACAAATGCCGGAAACAGTGCAAATTGCAACGGAAAAGGATACTATGTTTTTACCGGAGGAAAAGTCAGTGATCTTGAGAATATCAAGAGCAGATTAGATGAGCTTTGCGGACAGCTAAACGGTAATACCGCAACGATCACGTTCCCGGGATGTAACTTGTCGGAGAATAAGCCGGAGACAACTCCACCGAGTGAAGATACAAATACACCGGAAAGTAAACCGGAGACAACTCCACCGAGCGAAGATACGAGCACACCGGAAAGCAAGCCGGAAACAAGCACACCGGAGAATAAGCCGGAAGCAGACAAAGAACTGACATTTGCCGAGCAGGTTGTAGAACTGGTGAATCAGGAGCGGACAAAGGCAGGTTTAAATGCCGTTACGTTAGATCAGAACATTGCATCCGCAGCACTTGTCCGGGCGAAAGAGATTGAAACATCTTTTTCCCATACCCGACCGAATGGAAGTAAATTCAGCACCGCTCTTACAGAGCAGGGTGTTACCTTCAAAGGTGCAGGAGAGAATATCGCATGGGGACAGAAATCTCCGGAAGCGGTTATGCAGGCATGGATGAACAGCGAAGGTCATAGAGCCAATATCCTGAATAAGAATTTTACAAAAATCGGTGTGGGATATTATCAGAATGCTGCCGGACGTAACTTCTGGACACAGTTATTTACCTACTAATTTCCTTAGAAAAATTTAGAGTTAGAGATTTAGAATGTAAAAAGGCTGTTATCTTACAAAAAATGTAAGGTAACAGCCTTTTTGCTAGAATATAGTATATGAGAATCAGTCTAATAACCAGTCCATCACATTGACGACCTGGATACCATCGTAGTTTCCGGAAGAAAAATGGTCTAAAGTCAGGACGATTTTCGGATAATTGTCCCGGATATTTGTAAAAGGACGCATTTCACGCTGGAAAGTCTCTTCGGAAGTCATATCTGCAGTGACCTGAAAATAGGTGATTTCTCCCTGCTTTTGGGCGACAAAGTCGATCTCTGTATTTTCATATTTTCCAATATTGACGCGGTATCTGCGTCGGAGCAACTCTAAATATACAATATTTTCAAGAATAAAACCTAAGTCATAGTGTCTGCGTGGTAAAATATAATTTCGTAATCCGGTGTCAACGATGTACCATTTTTTATTCGATTTCAGAATTTGCTTACCGACTAAGTCAAAACGTTCTACCGGATAGAAAATAAAGGCTTCTGCTAATGCATCCATATAGTCATCAACAGTGTTAGCGGAGATTTTTCTTCCGTTGGAACTTAAATAATCTGTGACACTTTTGACAGACACAGGGCTGCCGACGACGCTGGATAAATATTTAGCAATCGTTTTTAAAAGCGAGATATCATTAATTTTCCGCTTGGAGGAATTGCCCTTTGGCCGGCTTTGACGTTCTTCAATATCTCTGACAATGACGGTATTATAGATTCCTTCTAAATACATATCTGCTTTTTCATCTGTTTTATCCATTGCAGCTACATAGGGAAGTCCTCCATAGCGCATATAGTCAGAAAAAGCATGTTCAGAAGTATCGTTTGTAAGCTGGGCATATTCTTTAAAGGACAGCGGGAGCATGGAAAGTTCCACATAACGTCCGGTCAGTAGGGTAGCAAGGTCACTGGAAAGCATATAGGCATTAGAACCGGTAAGATAAATATCCGTGTGTTCTTTAATATGCAGACTGTCCACGACTTTTTCAAAGCTGTCTACTTTCTGGATCTCATCTAAAAAGATATAAGTCATTTTGTCTTTACAAAGTCTTTTTTGAATATAATCATATAAGGTTTTATAATCTAACAATTCTTCATATTGTAAATCTTCAAAATTAACAGAAATAATCTGGGAGTCGTCAATTCCCTGTTCTTTTAAATGCTCCTGATACTGTAAGAGCAATGTGGATTTACCACAACGCCGGATGCCGGTAATCACCTTGATTACTTTTTCATCTTTCCAATTCAGTAATTTTTGAAGATATTCCATACGCGTTACCATCTCGATCACCTCTCTCTTATAATTCCCATTTTGATAGATTTTATGAAAATTGTCAAGAAAAATTCCTATTTCGGAATTTTTACAACAAAATAACATAAAAAATTCCCATTTCGGAATTTGTATAATAAAAAACGAGAAAAATTCCCATTTCGGAATTTTTTGAAACACAAATACGCCTGTATACACAAACTACATAGATTTTGACACATACGAAAGAAGCGGATATAATAGAGCATAAGTTTGTATCAGCGGAGGATAACAGAGCATGGAACAGCAGACACACAAGCGGCGCGTCCGCTATAAAGGTACACATCCAAGAACATATCAGGAGAAATACAAAGAGTTAAATCCTGAAAAATATAAAGACACTATAGAGCATGTCATACAAAAAGGGAATACTCCTGCGGGAATGCATATCTCCATTTGTGTAAAGGAAATTTTGGATTTTTTACAGATCCGGCCGGGACAGACCGGATTGGATGCAACGCTCGGCTATGGAGGACATTCCACAGAGATGTTAAAATGTTTAGAGGGCAGGGGACATTTGTATGCTTTAGATGTTGATCCGATTGAAATCGAAAAGACGAAAAGGCGGTTAGCAGAGCGTGGATTTGCAGAAGATATATTAAGCATTAAGCAGATGAATTTTGCAAATGTAAAAGAACTGCTCCCGGAGTCAGGAAAGTTTGATTTTGTGTTAGCGGATTTAGGAGTCTCTTCAATGCAGATCGATAACCCGGAGCGGGGATTTTCCTATAAATTTGACGGACCACTGGATCTGCGCCTTGATCCGCAAAAAGGAGTTCCGGCAAGTGAGCGCCTGCGTGAGATGAGCAGAGATGAGATCGCAGGCATGCTGATAGAAAATGCGGACGAGCCTTATGCAGAGGAGATTGCAAAAGCAATTTCCATACAGCAGAAAAAGAAGCCGATCAGGACAACGACGGATTTGCGGGAAGTGATAGAAAAAGCACTGTCTTTTCTGCCAAAAGCAGAGCAGAAAGAAGCAGTGAAGAAGTCATCCCAGCGGTCTTTTCAGGCACTTCGGATTGATGTGAACAGTGAATATGAAGTGTTAGAGAGCTTTTTAGAAAGCCTGCCGGATATTTTAGCACCGGGTGGCAGAGTGGCAATTCTGACATTTCATTCGGGAGAAGATCGTCTGGTAAAAAAATCATTCCAGCGTTTTTATAAAGAAGGAATCTATGAAGATATCGCAAAGAATGTGATCCGCCCAAGTGCCGAAGAATGTAACCGAAACAGCAGGGCACATTCCACAAAAATGCGCTGGGCAATCAGAAAATAGAGAAAACATAAGGAGGAAATGCCAATGAGAATGTACGATCTGATTCTCAAAAAAAAGCAGGGAAAAGAATTAAATACAGAAGAAATTAACTGGATGATAAAAGAGTTTACCGAGGGCAGGATCCCGGATTATCAGATGTCGGCAATGACCATGGCAATCTGTTTTCAGGGCATGGACAAAAGGGAAACTTTTGATCTGACCATGGCAATGCGTGACAGCGGAGATGTACTGGACTTAAGCCGTATTGATGGGATCAAGGTCGACAAGCACAGCACCGGTGGCGTTGGAGATAAAGTATCGTTAGTGCTGACACCGATCGTTGCATCCCTTGGCGTTCCGGTAGCAAAGATGAGCGGAAGAGGGTTAGGACATACCGGAGGAACGATCGACAAACTGGAATCGTTTTCGGGATTTTCCACGGAAATATCGGAGGAAAAATTCATTGACAGCGTCAATACCATAGGAATCGCAATTGCCGGACAGACAGCAAACCTTGCACCGGCAGATAAGAAGCTTTATGCACTTCGGGATGTTACGGCAACCGTAGATCAGATGTCTTTGATCGCAAGCAGCATTATGAGTAAAAAATTAGCATCCGGGGCAGATGCCATTGTGTTAGATGTCAAAACCGGAAATGGTGCATTTATGCAAAAAGAAGAGGATGCGATCGCACTTGCAAAAGCCATGGTAGATATTGGCAACCGGGCAGGAAAGCAGACCGTAGCCGTTATTACGGATATGGATGAGCCGCTTGGAAATGCGGTGGGAAATGCCTTAGAGATCAAAGAAGTGATCGATGCATTGCACGGTGACGGGCCGGAAGATCTGATGGAAGTCGTTTATGCATTGGGCACACAGATGTTATTGCTTGCAAAACGGGCAGAGGATGAAGAGATTGCAAGAAATCTGATCACAGAGTCCATACAGGAGAGAAAAGCCCTGAAAAAATTTGCAGAATTTATTGAAAACCAGGGCGGAAACCGTGAAGAAATCCTGCATCCGGATATGCTGCCAAAGGCACGTTATGTCATTCCGGTCTTAGCAGAAGAGGAAGGCTGTATTGAGCGGATCTTAGCACAGGATATCGGGATTGCCTGCATGACCTTAGGTGGTGGCAGGGAAAATAAAGAAAGTACGATCGACCACGGTGTCGGGATCATTTTAACGAAAAAGATATCGGATACAGTAAAAAAAGGAGAGACCTTAGCACTGATCCATGCAAATTCCAAAGAAAAAGCGGTGCTTGCATCCGGTCTGTTAAAAAATGCATACCAGATCGCAAAAGAACCGGCGAAAAAAGCTCCGATGGTGAAGTGTATTATCCGCGAATAAACAACTTGTTTTTTCCATATAGTAGACTATGAAACATAACAAGTTAAAGTCCGTCAAACAGAATATGGTAGAAACATTAGAACTCCCAAAGGATCTGATGTATGGAGATTCCATCGTGACGATTACCGGCAGGAGAGAAGTTCTGATAGAAAATTATAAAGGTATCTTAGAATATACCGGGGAATATATCAAAATCCAGACGAAAAACGCAAAACTGACCGTCTATGGAAAAAAGCTGAGCATTGAATATTATACAAATGAAGATATGAAAGTTGTCGGATTTGTAAAATCAATAGAATATGAGGCTTAGAGAATGACTGCGTTATTACGATATCTATCCGGTTATGTCTGTGTGGAACTGACCGGTTATGCAACCGAGCGTTTTTTAAATCTGTGCACAAACCATGATATCAATCTCTGGAACATGGATCATAAAGAAGATACTTATACCTTTTGTATGAGTTTAGAAGATTTTTGGAAGATCCGTCCGATGGTAAGAAAAACAAGGACAAAGATACGGGTTACAAAGAGATGCGGATTGCCATTTTTTTTGTACCGCTACCGGAAAAGAAAGATGTTTTTATTAGGACTTCTGCTCTGTGTCGGCATTGTCTATGCTTTTTCATGTTATGTCTGGAATATTGAGATCTGTGGCAACTCCACCCTGTCAGATGATACGGTTTACCGCTATTTAGAATCGGAGAAAATCCGTGTCGGTACGGCAAAAGGAAAGGTAGATTGCGAAAAATTAGAGGCAAAGATCAGGCAGCATTTTTCAAATGTCATCTGGACATCGGTGCGTTTAGAAGGAACAAAGCTGACGGTGGATGTAAAAGAAAATCTGATCACACAGGAACCACAGGAAAAGCAGGAGACCGAAACGGAAGAAGCGCAGGATTTAGTAGCAGACAAAGATGCCGTAATCCTAAGTATTGTCACAAGAAACGGTACACCGAAAGTCAAAGCCGGTGATAAGGTAAAAAAAGGAAAAGCACTGGTCTTAGGGAGGATCGATATCTACAATGATGCAAAAGAGATTGCCGGCTACCGGTATTGTAAGGCAGATGCAGATATTATTGCACAAACATCCTATCCCTATCGTTATGAAGTGCCAACACTGGTACAAAAAAAGGCATATACCGGGAAAGAGAAAAAACGCTATTCTTTCTGGTACCGCAATAAATACATAGGTCTTTATCAAAACGGGATTTCCTATCGGTTTTATGACAAAGAGAGTGAAAAAAAACAGCTCTGTGTGATGGAGAATTTTTATCTGCCATTTTATATCCAGACCGATATTTACCGGGAATACCAGATGAAGAACCATAAGATAGATAAAAAAGAAGCAAAGAAAATGGCGGCAGACAATTTAGAACTTTTTCTTTCAAAATTAGAAGAAAAAGGACTTCAAATTATTGAAAAAAATGTTATGATGGATAAGGAGAAAAATAGTTATATATTTCAGGGCACCGTTCTGACGAAGGAAAAGTTAGAATCCTATCGGGCAACAAAACAGTTAGAAGTGCCAAAAGAAGAAGGAACTGTAGAAAATGAATCTGAATGAGGAAATCTTTGACATCCCGACAGAACATATGGCAAATGTGTTTGGCGGATGTGATAAAAATATAAAGAAAATTGAGCGTGCCCTGCATGTGACGATCGCTGTCCGAGAGGGAGGAATGAAGATCCTTGGAGAAGCAGCAAACGTCAAGAGTGCATCACGGGTATTTATGGAGTTAGTGAACCTGAGTAAACGTGGCAATGAGATCACCGAACAGCAGGTGGATTATGCCTTAGATTTAGCGGCAAAGCAGGAAAATGTAGGTGTGATGTCAGAAATGGATGATGACCTGATCTGTCATACCACAGCAGGAAAACCGATCAAGCCAAAGACTTTAGGACAAAAAGCCTATGTGGATGCGATCCGCAAACAGATGGTTGTCTTTGGAATCGGACCGGCAGGAACCGGAAAGACCTATCTTGCAATGGCGATGGCAATTACTGCATTTAAAAACGAAGAAGTGGGACGTATCATACTGACAAGACCGGCAATCGAAGCCGGAGAAAAGTTAGGATTTTTGCCGGGAGATCTGCAAAGCAAGGTGGATCCGTACTTAAGACCGTTGTATGATGCACTCCATCAGATCATGGGAGCAGAGAATTTCCAGAAGAATATGGAAAAGGGACTGATCGAGGTCGCTCCGCTTGCCTATATGAGAGGTCGGACACTCGATAATGCATTTATCATATTAGACGAGGCGCAGAATACGACTCCGGCACAGATGAAGATGTTTTTAACGCGTATCGGATTCGGTTCAAAAGTAGTCGTAACCGGAGATGCAACGCAAAAGGATCTGCCAAAGGGTACTACATCAGGACTGGATGTAGCACTGAAGGTATTAAAAAAAGTAGAAGGCATTTCCATCTGTGAACTGACGAATAGTGACGTAGTGCGTCATCCGCTGGTACAAAAAATCGTACAGGCATATGATGCTTATGAAAAAAGAGAGTCAAAGGACAGTAAGAATAAAAGGAAAAGGACACGCACATGAAAAAAGAACGTCTGGTAAAAAGAAGAGTAGTGCCGGTAGTTATCCTGACGGTTCTGACACTCCTGTTTACGTTCTTAATGGGAATACGAAATACCATGCCGTTAGATGAAGTGGTGGTACTGTTCTTTTTAGATTTGATATTTTTAGCGGTATTTATCTATTTTTTAGAAGAAGAAAGACTGTTAAAACAACTTCCGACAGAGGAATGTAATGATTTTAAAAGTATAGCTGTTGTCTATGGATTGGGACTTGTGGCATTCTATATAAGCTCTTATCTGCCGGATTACAGCAGTTTTTCCTTTTGCTTTGCGGCTGCAATGGCTGTAGTGGCAAACCGGGAAATGGCACTCAGTACAGGAATTTTTCTAAATCTCCTTGCAGCGTATACGCAAAACTGGGACATCCATGTGCTGATGGCATCCGTTTTGCTGCTCTTATTGGGAACGATGTTAGCGTTGGCGGGAAAAGAGAAACATTTGCATTTATGGGTGCAATTTATATCATTTTTTGGTACAATAGTCATAGTAACATCTTGTTACTATGCACAGGACTTCATAATCAAAGGCAGAGTGTTTGTGCTTGCTGCAGTCATCGGTGGTGTGAATCTGTTATTTTTAGAGATTCTGACAAGATCTTTAGAACCTGAGGTGCAAAGAACCGGGGAAGAACACTATTTAGAACTGCTCAAAGATAACTATCCGTTAGTAAGGTCTATCCGGCGTTTTTCGGAGATGGATTATTCCCATGCTTTGCGGGTTTCGGAGATTTCCGGTGAATGTGCAGGGAAGTTGGGATTAAAAGAGAATCTCTGTCGGGCAGCGGGATTTTATTATCGTATCGGACGTATGGAGGGAGAGCCTTATACGGAGAATGGGGTGTTGCTTGCACAGAATGCCTGTTTTCCGGAAGAACTGATACAGATCTTAAGAGAATACAATGGAGAACTGATGGCGATTTCCACGAGGGAATCGGCAATCGTACATATGGTAGATAAAGTGGTGACAAAGTTAGATCTGTTAGATAAAGAGACTTTTTCTACTACCTGGAATCAGGACATGGTCATCTATCAGACCTTAAACGAGAACTCGGCAACAGGAATTTATGATGAGTCGGGACTCAGTATGAATCAGTTTCTTACGATACGGGATTTTTTGGTGAAAGGAGATCATCTTTTTGACAGTAACAATCGAGAGTGAGACAGAAGTCCCATTTGATTTTGAATATGAACAGACAGCAAGAGAAGTCATTGCACAGGCAATGGATTCGGAAGAGTTTCCCTATGAGGCAGAGGTCAACCTGCTTTTAGTGGATAACGATATTATACATGAGCTGAATTTAGAACACCGGGGAATTGACCGGGCAACTGATGTGTTGTCTTTTCCGATGTTAGATTATCAGGAAGCCGGGGATTTTTCAGCTATCGGAGAGGAACAGGAATGGAACTGCAATCCTGACACCGGGGAGATTCTTTTAGGAGATATCATTATCTCTGTTCCAAAGGTGTTAGAACAGGCCAAAGAATACGGACACAGTCCGAAAAGGGAATTTGCTTTTTTAATTACGCATAGTATGCTGCATCTATTCGGTTACGATCATATGGAACCGGAAGAAGCGGCAATTATGGAAAATAAACAGGAAAAAATTCTGGAGGTTCTTGGAATTTCCAGATAAATAAGGGAGGAACTACAATGAAAAAACGCATGATGACGTTTTTGTTAGCAGTGAGTGCTTGTGCACTGTTAGCAGGATGTGGAAAGGACACTGCTCCGAAAAAAGACACATCCGCAAAAAAAGAGACTACAACAAAAAAAGATGACAATCATGACAACGATGCAAAGAGCCCGTTGACAGGTGAGTGGATCGATGCAGAGTTAGCAGGAAAACGTCCGGTTGCCGTGATGATCAGTAACATTAAGGATGCACTTCCACAGTATGGTACAAAAGCAGCAGACGTGATCTATGAATGTCCGGTAGAAGGCGGGATCACCAGAATGATGGCGATTTATCAGGATTATTCAGGATTAGAGAGAATCGGTTCCGTAAGAAGCTGCCGTCTCTATTTCCCGAAGATCGCAAATGAGTTTGAAGCAATTTATGTTCATTTTGGACAGTCTGATTTTGCACTTCCATACTTAGATGGCGGAAAGATCGATAACTTAAACGGTATCAAATCCGAAGGAAGTACAGTATTCTATCGTACAGATGATAAGAAGCCGCCACACAATGCATTTACCAGTGAAAAAGGAATCAATGCAGGAATCAAAAAGAAAAATTACGAAACAAAGTTATCTGCTGATTACACAGGACACTATACCTTTGCAGAGGATGGCAAAGAAGTGGAGCTGACAAACGGAGAAGATGCTGTTGTAGTACAGCCTGGTTACAGCGTAGATAAACCTTGGTTTGTATATGATAAAAAAGAAGGCGTTTACAAACGTTATGAGTATGGTGCAGAGCAGAAGGATGCTGCAGTAGGCAAACAGCTTACCTTTAAAAATGTGATCCTTCAGTGCTGCAGCTGGCAGTATGAGAGTGATAAGTATACCTTAAACATCGACGTGAACGGCGGTGGTTCCGGTTACTATATCACAAATGGAAAAGCAATCCCGGTAACATGGAAAAAAGATTCAACAAATGCTCCGGCACGTTATTACGATGCTGACGGCAATGAGATTACCATGAATCAGGGTAAGACATGGGTCTGCGTACTACAGGATTCTTATGCAGACAAGATTAAGTTCTACAGCAGTGAAGACGACTTTAAAGCTGCAAAATAATTTTGAGGTTTTTTTATGGGCAATAAGAAAAAATCAGAGTCCGGCTTTTTAGTACAGGGTTCGATTTTAGCAATTGCTTCCATTATCAGCCGTATCATAGGGCTCCTTTACAGGGTCCCTTTGACGGCGATCATTGGAAACAACGGAAACAGTTATTACAGTTGTGCATATGAGATTTATAGCATGCTGCTTTTGATATCCTCTTACAGTCTGCCGATGGCAGTCTCAAAGCTGGTATCGGCAAGAGTGGCAAAGGGCGATTTTAAGAATGCCTTTAAAGTATTTAAAGGGGCATTCTTATTTGCTGTCTGCTCGGGAATTGTGGCAATGCTGATCGTGTTCTTTGGCGCAGAGATGATCACGCGTCTGATGAAGACACCGCTTAGTATCTTTGCACTGAAAGTCTTAGCACCAACGCTGGTGGTTATGGCGGTATTAGGAGTTATGCGTGGATTCTTTCAGGGACTTGGAACGATGATGCCAAGTGCAGTTTCACAGATCATAGAGCAGATCATCAACGCAATTGTCAGCGTGTGGGCTGCATATCTGTTAGCAGATTACGGAAACAAGGTCGGTGCCGTACTTGGAAACGGTGAAGATTATGCAGCAGCCTATGGTGCAGCGGGCGGTACATTAGGTACAGCCTTAGGTGCCGTATTTGCATTGCTGTTTTCGATTTTTGTATTTGCAACGTATGTTCCTGTTTTTAAAAACAGGATGAACAACAGCAGAACGAAAAAGAACGAAAGCTATGGTTCCATTATGCGTATCCTGATCATGACGATCGTACCGGTGCTCTTAAGTACAACGATTTACAATATCAGCTCTGTGATCGATCAGGGAATCTATAAGAATGTTGCACTGTTACAGGGAAGTACGAATCGTCAGATGGATGAGCTTTGGGGAATCTTTTCGGGAAAATATAAAGTCCTGATCAATGTACCAATCTCCATCGCTTCTGCAATGGCTGCTTCCTGCGTTCCGAGTCTGGCAGCCGCCTATGCAAAAAAGGATGCCAAACTGGTAAGAAGCCGTATCAATTCGTCCATTCGTTTTATTATGGTCATCGCATTTCCGTGCGCGGTAGGAATCGGCGTATTGGCATCTCCGATCATGCAGCTGTTATTCGGGGACGGAGGCAAAGAAATCGAACTGATGCTTCGGATCGGAGCCGTATCTATCGTGTTCTATTCTCTGTCGACGTTAACGAATGCATTATTGCAGGGAGTAAACCGGATGCAGGCACCGGTAAAAAATGCGTTGATTGCGTTAGTACTGCATATTATCGTTCTGCTTGTCTGCATGTATGGACTGAACCTTGGTATCTATTCCGTGGTCATCGCCAATGCGTTTTTTGCACTCTTTATGTGTACTTTGAACAGACGCTCGCTCAAAAGGTACACAAGATACCGTCAGGAGGTTGGAAAGACATTTATCGTACCGGCAATTTCCTCGGCGATCATGGGTGTTGCAGTATTTTTTGCCTATGATGCACTGCATAAGCTGATCCATTCGAATGCGATCTCCACAGTGGCATGTATCGCATTAGGAGGAGTTGTCTATATCGTATGTCTGTTCCTGTTCAAAGGGCTTTCTGAAGAGGAACTTATAAACTTCCCGAAGGGAGCAACGTTAGTGCGTATTTTTAAAAAATTGCATTTACTGCGATAAACAGAATTATCCTGGTATAAAAACAAAAAATAGCGTGAATACTGTTTGGGGTGATATTATGACGAAAACAAACCGTATTCGCGCTTCTTTTATTTTAGGAGCAGCGATCCTTACCGGAGCAGGCTATCTGTGGAATGCTTCTTTAGAGACAGCTCCGGAAAAGAAACAGGAAAAAAGCAAATCAAAACAGGAAGAGATGAAGGAGACCGCTAGTAGTGAGACTCCCTATGAATATGTCATAGTCAATGACAATGGATATCTGACGGTGTATCAGAAAGACTTAAAGACCGTGTATTTCCAGACCGATATTCCGTATGCGGAATTACACACCGAATTGCAGAAAAAGATCGATCAGGGCTACCTGATACAGGATGCAGAAGAACTGTATGACTTTTTAGAAAATTATTCTAGTTAAACAGGACAGAATATGATATAATTCTCCCTAAAGGGAGTGTGATAAATTTGAAGACAAAAGAGAAAAAAGAATCATCTTTTTTGAATAGGCTGTTTACAGGTGTTTCACTTGTATATCTGTTGCTTGGTGTACTGCTGATCGTGATACCGGATCTGCAGATGGAATATGTATGTTATGGGATCAGTGTTGTGCTGGTCATAATAGGTATCATTCTGATCGTAAAATATTTTTTAGAAGAATCCTATAAGAATCTGAACCAGTATGGATTTTCCATTGGAGTCTTTTTAGTCATTATCGGAGTCTGCACACTGGTCAAAAATCAGGAGATGGCAAAGAGTTTTCAGCTCTATATCGGAGTCTGCATCCTGTTAACTGCCATTATAAAATTGCAAAATGCCATGGATTTAAAAGCATTAAAGGATCGGACATGGGGAGTCATCTGTGTCGTATCCTTAGTGATCGTAGTATGTGCGGTTCTCATTATCATGAATCCGTTTTCTAACCGGAACTATGAGATTGCACTTACATATTTCAGTCTGTTATTTGACGGAATCATCAGTCTGTTCAGTTATCATTATCTGGCATTCAGAATCCGCCAGAATGAGAAAAAAAGCCGTGTCAGAAAAGAGACAAAGGAGTTTGCCGAAAAACAGGAACTGGAATTTTCGGATGCACCGTCTATGGATGAGAGCACAGAACCGGAAGATTTACAGCAGGCAACGGATAGCGTGAGCGGTACAGGGGATGAATGGGAATTAGAAGAAAAAGAGCAGAAAGAAGACAGCGAACAAGGAGACATCCATGTATGATGTAATTGTGATCGGTGGAGGTGCCGCGGGTATGATGGCGGCAATTGCGGCGGCGAGAGAAAAAGCATCCGTTCTGATCTTAGAACATATGGAACTCTGCGGAAAGAAAATCCTTTCTACAGGAAATGGAAGATGTAATTATACGAATAAAATGCAGGGCATCGAATATTACAGAGGCGATGACCCTGCCTTTGTATTGCCGGCACTCGAATCGTTTGGATGTGAGCAGACGATCCGTTTTTTTCAGAGTATCGGGATCGAACCAAAGGAAAAGAACGGCTATGTCTATCCAAGAAGCATGCAGGCGGCTTCCGTGCGGGAAGCACTTTTGTTAGAACTTCGCAGACAGAGGGTAAAAATCGAATTAGGATGTGGAATCCGGCAGATCTTACCGAAAAAAGGAAGTTATGAAATTTGCACAAAAAATGGCAATTTTTATGCAAAAACCTGCATTTTAGCGACCGGAGGAAAAGCGGCAAAGCATACGGGAAGTGACGGAAGCGGATTCCTATATTTAGAACCACTTTCTCATCATGTCATAGATTTAGTGCCTGCACTCACGGGTTTGCAGGCAAAACCGCCATTTCCTAAGAACCTTGCAGGAATCCGTGCAGAAGCGGAAGTGAAGCTCTTTGTGGAAAATGCACAAATTGCATCGGACTTTGGAGAAGTTCAGATGACCGCAGAAGGGATATCAGGGATTCCGGTGTTTCAGGTCAGCCGGTTTGCCGCAAAGGCGCTTGTAAAAGGGAAAAAAGTGTGTGCAGAGGTGGATTTTTTTCCGGAATATGATTCTTTAAACGAATTAGAAGAGTATCTGACCGGGCGAATGAACGGGATGAGAGATCGGACGATCCGTGAGGCATTAGAGGGACTGTTAGCAGACAAGCTGATTGATACCGCACTAAAAGAGATCGGTCTTTCTTCTAAGAAGCAGGCAGGCGACTGTACAAAACAGGAGGTTAAAGTACTTGCTAAGTATTTAAAACAGTTCACTTGTGAAATTATGAGCACACGCAAATTTGAACAGTCACAGGCAACTGCCGGAGGGGTGTCAACGCAGGAGATCTGTGCTAACACAATGGAGTCCAAATTATGTCCGGGACTCTTTTTTGCGGGAGAAGTGATCGATATTGATGGAATGTGCGGCGGCTATAATCTGCAATGGGCATGGACAAGCGGCTATGTTGCAGGAACGTCCGCGGCGAAAAAAGCAAGGCAGTCAGAGTCAGGAAAGGGACAGAAATGATTCGGATACAGCAGTTAAAAATGCCCTTATCTCATAAGAGGGAAGATATCATAAAAAAAGCAGCAAAACGCTGCAAGATCAAACCGGAACAGATATTAAATTTAGAAATTGTCAGACGATCGGTGGATGCCAGAAAGAAAAGTGAGGTCTGCTATGTTTATACCATAGACCTTACGGTCGAAAATGAAATCGGAATTCTGAAGAAAGTTAACGATAAAAATATTATGTCAACTAATCGGAAGAAATATCAATTTCCAAAGGCAGAAGTTTCACAAAAAGAAACAAAATATCGCCCGGTGATCATTGGCGCCGGTCCGGCAGGACTTTTTTGTGCCTATGAACTGACGAAAGCCGGTTATGCTCCGATCTTATTAGAACGTGGAAAACGTGTGGAGGAGCGTACCGAAGATGTGAAGCGTTTCTGGGAGAGCGGCGTGTTAGACACAGGATCGAATGTGCAGTTTGGAGAAGGCGGAGCCGGTACTTTTTCCGATGGAAAGCTGAATACATTGGTCAAAGACCGTTTTGGACGAAGCCGTCATGTCTTAGAGACTTTTGTGGAATTTGGGGCAGATGCAGCGATTTTATATGATGCAAAACCACATATCGGAACGGATGTTTTAAGTCAGGTGATCGCAAATATGCGAGCCTATTTATTAGAGCACGGGGCAGAGATCCGTTTTTCGACACAGGTTACGGATTTTTTAGTGGAAGATCAGAGATTGCAGGCAATCCGGTTAAATCATGACGAATGGATGAACATCGATGCGGTAGTTTTAGCGATCGGACACAGTGCAAGAGATACGTTTGAAACACTGCAAAAACGGCAGATTCCAATGGAAGCAAAGGCATTTGCCGTTGGTTTTCGTGTAGAACATCCACAGGATATGATCGATCATATGCAATATAAGGGGGCAGATATGCGTTATCTAAGCCCGGCTTCTTATAAATTGACCGCTAATTTTGAGAACCACAGAGGGGTCTATTCCTTTTGCATGTGCCCGGGTGGTTATGTGGTAAATGCATCTTCGGAAGAAGGCAGACTGGCAGTCAATGGGATGAGTTACCATGACCGTGCCGGAAAAAATGCCAATACGGCAATGATCGTATCGGTAACACCGGAGGATTTTCCGGGAAAAGATGCATTAGCAGGTGTGGTATTTCAAAGGGAGCTTGAAAAGAAAGCATTTGCAATGGGAAACGGAAAGATACCGCAGCAGCTTTATGGCGATTTTGTAAAGAAACGCATCAGTTCTGAGTATGGGGGATTTGCAAGCTGTACCAGAGGAAAGACAGCATTTGCACCACTGCATGAATTGCTGCCACAGGAACTGACAGAGACTTTTATCCGCGGCATGGAACAGTTCCCAAGGTATATTGAGGACTATAACCGTTATGATGCGATCTTATCGGGAATTGAGAGCCGTACCTCTTCTCCGGTCAGGATCTGGAGAAACGAGGAGTTCGAGAGCGAGATCAAAGGGTTATATCCCTGCGGAGAGGGCGCGGGATATGCAGGCGGGATCATGTCGGCAGCTATGGATGGGATCAAGATCGCTGAGATGATCGCAAAGCAGTATGCACCTGTAAAATAAGATGAAGATTAAAGAAATGAAAGGAAATAAAAAGTGGCAGAATATTCACCAATGATGCAGCATTATCTGCAAACCAAAGAAGAATACCCGGATTGCATCCTGTTTTATCGTCTTGGCGATTTTTACGAGATGTTTTTTGAGGATGCCAAAATTGTATCAAGGGAGTTAGAGCTGACCTTAACGGGAAAAAGCTGCGGACAGGAGGAACGGGCACCAATGTGTGGAGTGCCGTTTCATGCCTATGAAAGCTATATGAACCGTCTGGTGGCAAAAGGATATAAGGTTGCTATCTGCGAGCAGATGGAAGACCCGAAACAGGCAAAGGGAATGGTACGGCGTGAGGTGATCCGCGTGGTGACACCGGGTACCAATATCAATGAGCAGGCATTAGACGAGGGAAAAAATAATTATATCATGTGTATTGTGTCTTTGTCAGACCAGTTCGGAGTTGCAACGGCAGACGTTACCACCGGTGATTTTTTTGTAACAGAGGTGGACAGCAAAAGAAGGCTTTTAGATGAGATCTATAAGTTTTCGCCGACCGAAGTGGTCTGCAATGAAGCACTGTTTATGAGCGGATTGGATATCGACGACCTGAAGAACCGTGTGGGCATTGTCCTGTATTCCCTAGAGAACTGGTATTTTGACGATTCCCTCTGTGAGAATACCTTAAAAGAGCATTTTCGGGTCAACTCTTTAGAAGGACTTGGACTTGCTGATTTAGAATGCGGAATGATCGCATCCGGTTCTCTGCTAAAATATCTCTATGAGACACAGAAAAATTCCTTAGAACAGATTTCCGCGATCCATCCGTATACGACCGGAAAATTTATGGTATTAGACAGTTCGACCAGAAGAAATTTAGAACTGGTAGAAACATTGCGGGAAAAAGCAAAGCGGGGTTCCTTACTCTGGGTGTTAGATAAGACCAAAACAGCCATGGGAGCCAGGATGTTACGCTCTTTTGTGGAACAGCCATTGATTGAAAAAGAGGAGATCGAGGGACGGTTAGATGCCATTGAGGAGCTGATGCAAAGAGCGATCGACAGAGAAGAACTTCGGGAATATCTAAACCCTGTCTATGATTTAGAGCGACTCTTAACAAGGATTACATATCAGTCAGCAAATCCAAGAGATCTGACGGCATTTAAAAGTTCGATCGGAATGATCCCACATATCCGGGGGATTTTATTAGAATTGCAGTCAAAAGAGATACAGGGGATCTGTGAGGATATGGATACCTTAGAGGATCTGTATACATTAATCGATGCAGCTATTGAGGAAGAACCGCCGATCACGGTCCGCGAAGGCGGCATCATAAAAGACGGTTATCATGAAGAGATTGACCGTCTGCGTGAGGCGAAGAGTCAGGGAAAGAACTGGCTTGCCGAATTAGAGGCAAAGGAACGGGAAAAGAGCGGGATCAAGAATTTAAAGATCAAGTTCAATAAAGTATTCGGCTACTATTTAGAGGTAACGAACTCCTTCAAAGATTTAGTGCCGGATTATTATACCAGAAAACAGACCTTAACCAATGCAGAGCGCTATATCACACCGGAACTCAAAGAGATGGAGGATATGATCTTAGGTGCGGAGGATAAACTGGTACAGTTAGAATATGAGCTGTTCCGTGAGCTGCGCGAGCAGATCGCAAAAAATGTGGTCCGTATCCAGAAAACAGCAAAGGCATTGGCAAAGATCGATGTGTTTGCCTCCTTGGCACTGATTTCCGAACAGAACCACTACTGCCGTCCGTCATTAAACCAGAATGGCAGGATCGATATTAAAAACGGCAGACATCCGGTGGTAGAAAAGATGATAAACAATGATATGTTTATTGCAAATGACACCTACTTAGACAATCAAAAGAACCGTATTTCCGTTATTACAGGACCGAATATGGCAGGAAAATCCACTTATATGCGTCAGACGGCATTGATCGTTTTAATGGCACAGATCGGATGTTTCGTGCCGGCGGAAACAGCGGATATCGGCATTGTAGACAGGATTTTTACAAGGGTCGGGGCATCGGATGATTTAGCATCCGGTCAGAGTACCTTTATGGTGGAAATGACGGAGGTTGCAAATATTTTACGAAATGCAACCGGCAACAGCCTGCTGATCTTAGATGAGATCGGGCGTGGAACGTCTACCTTTGACGGACTCAGTATTGCCTGGGCGGTCGTAGAGCATATCAGCAATCCAAAACTCTTAGGTGCTAAGACACTGTTTGCAACGCATTACCACGAATTGACAGAGTTAGAAGGAAAGTTAGACAACGTCAACAATTACTGCATCGCAGTCAAGGAAAAAGGCGATGATATCGTATTTTTACGAAAAATCGTCAAAGGCGGGGCAGACAAAAGCTATGGTATCCAGGTTGCAAAATTAGCAGGAGTGCCGGATTCTGTCATTGAGCGGGCAAAGGAGATTGCCGAAGAACTTGGCAGACATGATATCGTAGATTTTACGGAAATATTGAGCAATAAAAAGAACTCAGCAACAAAGAAAAAGAAGGAACATTTAGATGAGGTGGACTTAACACAGATGTCCCTTTTTGACGCTGTCAATGACAATGATATTATAGAAGAATTAAAAGAGATTGACGTTGGAAACCTTACGCCGATCGAAGCATTGAACAAATTATATGAATTACAGAATAAGATCAAAAACCGCTGGTAAGAGTGAAAGATGCTGTTTTTTTACATCAGACGAAGAAAAGACGATCCATATAAGTTTGTGAAAAAGATAACGAAGAAGAACAGAAAGGAGTCAGCATGCCGGGAATACATTTATTAGAGCAGTCAACCATTGATAAAATTGCGGCAGGAGAGGTCGTAGAGCGACCGTCTTCCGTAGTCAAGGAACTGGTAGAAAATGCCATTGATGCAGGGGCTACGGCAGTCACTGTTGAGATCAAAGATGGAGGAATTTCATTCATCCGTATTACCGATAACGGATGCGGTATTTCCAAAGAAGAGATACCGATGGCATTTTTGCGCCATTCCACCAGTAAGATCAAAACCGTAGAAGATCTTTTACATGTTACCTCATTAGGATTCCGCGGAGAGGCACTTTCGAGTATTGCGGCAGTTTCACAGGTGGAACTGATCACAAAACCGGCAGATGCCCTGACCGGAAGCCGGTATTTGATCGAAGGCTCAAAAGAAGTGAAGTTAGAAGAGATCGGTGCACCGAACGGAACGACCTTTTTAGTACGCAATCTCTTCTATAACACACCGGCAAGACAGAAATTCTTAAAATCAGCACAGACAGAAGCCTCTTATATCAGCGATTTTATGGAGCGGTTAGCATTATCCAGACCGGATATCTCCTTTCAGTTCATATCCAATAACCAGCCAAAGCTAAATACTGCAGGAAACGGCAACTTAAAAGATGTCATTTATCGGATCTACGGCAGGGATATTGCGATGAACCTTTTAGAAGTCCATACGGAATGTGAATTCATGAAAGTGAACGGATTTATCGGAAAACCCGTGATATCCAGGGGAAACCGTAATTTTGAGAGTTACTTTATCAATCAAAGATACATCAAAAGCAGTCTGGTAGCAAAGGGCATTGAGGATGCCTATAAACTGCATCTGATGCAGCATCAATATCCGTTTACCGTCTTACATCTGACCATGGACGGAACGCTTTTAGATGTCAATGTTCATCCGTCGAAGATGGAACTTCGGTTTTCCGATGGAAAAGGGGTCTATGAATTCCTATATGAGAGCTTGAAAGAAGCATTAGAACATAAGGAGTTCATACCGGAGGTCAGTGTGGAAGATCAGGATTCGTTAAAAAAATCAAAAACTACCACACAGCCAAGGGTAAAAGCGCCGGAACCATTTGAAACCAAACGTGTCGAAAAAGAACAGATCAGATCAGAACAAAGCAAGGAAAATAATAAGGACAGAATACTGTCAGAACAGGAAGAAGGTACTTCTGAACAGGAACAAAAACTCTCGGAACAAACGAAAGCCATCCCGGATGAAACTCCGGACAAAGAAAAGGCTGTGATGGAGAATCTTCCACTGACCGGGGAACAGCTTACCCTGCGTGAAATGCCGGAATATGGCGGACAGTTCTTAACACAGGAGGCGAAAGCAAAGCACCGGATCATCGGACAGGTGTTTGATACCTACTGGCTGGTACAGTTTGAAGACAAGCTGTTTATCATCGACCAGCATGCAGCCCATGAAAAAGTCCTGTTTGAACGAACCATGGCAAGCCTTGAAAAGAAAGAATATACTTCCCAGCAGCTTTCCCCACCAATGGTAGTGAGCCTGAATATGCGGGAAGAACAACTGTTAAAAAAATATCTTTCCGAATTTGAGCGTCTCGGTTATGAGATCGAATCTTTTGGAGGCAAAGAATATGCAGTCTGTGCCGTACCGGGTAATCTGTATTATTTAAACCAGCAGCAGCTTTTTATCGAGATGTTAGATAGCTTAAATGAAGAGAGCGGTGCAAAGACCAGTGATGCGATCATTGAAAAGATCGCAACGATGTCCTGTAAAGCGGCAGTCAAAGGAAACCAGCATCTGCAAAAAGCAGAGATGGAGCATCTGATCGAGGAACTGCTGACCTGTGAGAATCCTTATCAATGCCCACACGGAAGACCAACGATCATATCCATGAGCCGTTATGAGTTAGAAAAGAAATTTAAGAGGATAGTGTAATGGAGACAGAAAAGAAACCATTGATCATACTGACAGGTCCTACCGCCGTTGGAAAAACCGACTTGTCGATCGCATTGGCAAAAGCCGTAAACGGAGCAGTGATCTCAGCGGATTCCATGCAGGTTTACCGCTACATGGACATCGGTTCGGCAAAAATCAGCAAAAAAGAAATGCAGGGCGTACCTCATTATCTGGTAGATGAGTTCATGCCGGATGAGGAATTCAACGTAGTAAAATTTCAGGAATATGCCAAACGCTATCTGAAAGAAATCTATGAAAAAGGCCAGATTCCGATCTTAGTCGGCGGTACGGGATTCTATATCCAGGCAGTGTTATACGATATTGATTTTACCAGTGAAAGAGAAGATACGGCATATCGGGAGCAGTTAGAGCAGCTTGCAAAAGAACATGGAGCAGAATATCTGCATCAGATGTTAGAAAAAGTTGATGCAGCATCGGCAAAAGCCATTCATCCGAACAATGTAAAGCGTGTGATCCGGGCATTGGAGTTTTATGAAAAAACAGGACGGACAATATCTTCCCACAACGAGCAGGAAAAAGAAAAAGAAAGTCCCTACAATGCGGCATATTTTGTATTAAATGATGACCGGAATGAAATCTACAGGCGTATCGATCTGCGTGTGGATCAGATGATGCAGGCGGGACTTATCGAAGAGGTCAGACGATTAAAAGACAGGGGCTACACCAAAGACATGGTATCCATGCAGGGATTGGGATATAAAGAAATCTTGGATTATTTAGACGGAAATACCACTTTAGAAGAAGCAGTATATATCTTAAAACGGGACACCCGCCATTTTGCAAAACGCCAGCTTACCTGGTTTCGCAGAGAGCATGAGGTGATCTGGGTAGAAAAAGAAAAATTTTCACATGATAACGGAAAAATACTCGACTTTATGAAAAAAGAACTAACGGAAAGAGGAATATTATGAGCATTCAAAATGAGGCAGAAACAATCATCACACAGCAATATCTAAAAATGGGGATACAAAAAGAAGTCTATGATTTTGGACATTCGATAGAGGCAGGCTTAAAAGAACGGTTTGAACAGATCGATAAAATGGCAGAGTACAATCAGTTAAAAGTGATCCATGCCATGCAGAAAAATAAAGTCAGTGCGGAGTGTTTTAATCAGTCCAGCGGTTATGGCTATAACGATCTAGGCCGTGATACCTTAGAAAAAGTCTATGCAGATGTATTTTGTGCCGAAGATGCGTTAGTACGCCCACAGATCACCTGTGGAACACATGCGTTAGCATTGGCACTGATGTCAAATCTGCGTCCGGGAGATGAACTGCTTTCACCGGTGGGAAAACCTTACGATACATTAGAAGAAGTCATCGGGATACGTCCATCGAAAGGCTCACTGGCAGAATACGGAATCTCTTACCGACAGGTGGATTTATTAGAGGATGGCAGCTTTGACTTTGAAAATATTAAAAAAGCGATCAATGACAAGACAAAGTTAGTGACGATACAGCGTTCAAAGGGATATCAGACCAGACCGACACTTTCCGTAGACAGGATCGGGGAACTGATCGCTTTTGTCAAAAAAATAAAGCCGGATGTCATCTGTATGGTGGACAACTGTTACGGAGAATTTGTAGAAGAAAAAGAACCGATCGAGGTAGGGGCAGATATGATCGTCGGTTCTCTGATCAAAAATCCGGGCGGCGGACTTGCACCGATCGGCGGCTACATTGCCGGAAAGCGGGAGTGTGTGGAAAATGCAGCTTACCGACTGACCTCTCCGGGACTTGGAAAAGAGGTAGGAGCTTCCTTAGGAGTCATCCAGTCCTTTTATCAGGGCTTGTTTCAGGCACCGGTGGTTACGGCAGGTGCATTAAAGGGAGCTATTTTTGCGGCAAATATCTATGAAAAACTCGGATTTAACGTAGTTCCGAATGGAAAGGAATCCAGACATGATATCATTCAGGCAGTTACATTGAACTCGCCGGAGGCACTCTGTGCATTCTGCGAAGGAATCCAGACGGCGGCACCGGTCGATTCCTATGTTACACCGGAACCGTGGGATATGCCGGGCTATGATGCACAGGTCATTATGGCAGCAGGAGCTTTTGTGCAGGGATCTTCCATTGAACTGAGTGCCGACGGACCGCTAAAACCACCTTATGCAGTCTACTTCCAGGGAGGACTGACCTGGTACCATGCAAAACTTGGAATTCTTTGGTCTTTACAAAAACTTTATGAACGAAACCTTGTAGACAAGAGCAGGATGTGCTAATATATTCTGTGTGTAATTTTTACGGAGGAAGTTTACATAAATTGCCACGTTGAGAGAGCGGAAAGGAATTTATGACAAAACATGAGACTGTAAAAGAATTGCCGGATACGGAACAACCATATGAGAAATGTTACACGCGGGGAGCGGAATATCTCTCCGATGCGGAACTGCTTGCCGTTATCCTAAGAACCGGGACAAATGGTATAAGATCCATCGAACTTGCTCAGAATATTTTAAAGATCCATGATAAGGGGCTTTTAGGACTGTATGACCTGAGTAAAGAGGAACTGTTACAGATACCGGGGATCGGAAAGGTCAAAGCGATACAGTTAAAATGTATTGCAGAACTGAGCAAGCGGATCAGCCGTCTTTCCTTACGGGAGGGGGTAACATTAGAATGTGCGGAGTCCGTAGCGAACTACTATATGGAACAGCTCCGACATGAGACGAAAGAGGTTTTGTTAGTCAGTCTTTTTACCGGAAAGGGGAGACTGATCACAGAACAGGTGGTTTCCGTTGGAAGCATCAACAGTTCCGTTGTTTCGCCAAGAGAGATTTTTTATACGGCAATCATTCATAATGCAGCATATCTGATATTGCTGCACAACCACCCAAGTGGTGATCCGACGCCAAGTGAACAGGATTTCAAGGTCACAGAGCATTTAAAGATCTGTGGCAAGTATATGGACATCCAGCTTGCGGATCACATCATTATTGGAGACAATCAATATTACAGCTTTCGAGAAAACGGACGATTATAAGTCAAAAGGGAGAAATACAATGAGCAATACATTCGGAATTGATTTAGGCACCTGCAATGTCAAGGTTTTTTGCAAGGCAACAGGAAAGGTCCTGAACGAAAAAAATACTATCGCGATTGTGAACAAAAATCAGATGTATGCATATGGAGATCAGGCATATGCCATGTATGAAAAAGCACCGGAGAACATCAATGTAACATTTCCGGTGATCAATGGTGTTATCGCAGACTATGCAAACATGCAGACGATGATTTTTGAATTTTTAGAAAAATATTCCAAGGGAAAGGTGCGTGGAGCAGAGTTTGTCGTTGCCGTACCAACTGATATTACAGAGGTCGAGAAAAAGGCATTTTTTGACATCTTTGCAAAGAGCAAGGTAAAACCAAAAGGCGTGCTTCTCTGCGAAAAACCACTTGCAGATGCCGTTGGACTGGGCATTGATGTCAACGAGCCGACCGGTGTCATGGTTGTGGATATCGGAGCAGATACAACAGAGATTTCCGTCATGTCATTAGGCGGACTGGTACTGAGCGACCTGCTTCATTTTGGAGGAAACCGGATTGATGAATCCATTATTTTCCATCTGAAACGTACCTACAGTCTGGTAATCGGACAAAAGACAGCAATGACCTTAAAAGAGAAGTTAGGCTATGGCGTACCGGGTGCAGAAGACAGCATGGTGATCGTCGGAAGAGACTTAGTCAGCGGACTTCCGGTGGAGAGAGAGATTTCAACCGAGATTGTCTACGAGGCGATCAAAGATAACCTGAACTCTATCTGCAACTCCATTAAGATGATCTTAGAAAAGACGCCGCCGGAGCTTGCAAAAGATATTATCCATTCCGGAATTTATATTACTGGTGGAAGCTCTAAAATACATAGACTTGATGAACTGTTTACGGAAATCACCGGAATCAAGGTCAACTGTGCCGAAAATCCGGAGGAGACGGTAGTTCAGGGTCTGAATAAAATTGTTTCAGATGACAAATATAAACGTCTGACCTTTACAATGAAAACAAAGATTTATAAATAGAGGCATTTATGAAGCGTAAAAAGAACAAAAATTCTTTTCCTGCAAGATATCTGCTGTTAGTCCTTTGCGGAATCTGCCTGATCGTCATGTTTTTAGCATATTCCGTGGGCGGTACTTCCGGCGGACCGTTAAATTCCGTGGCAAGTTATATTTTTGTTCCAATGCAGAAGGGAATCAATTCGGTAGGTACATTTTTTTCGAATAGATCCGACCGTTTTCAGACCTTAGAATCTGTGATGGACGAGAATACAAAGCTGAAAGAGCAGGTAGAAAAGCTGTCCACAGAGTTAAATACCGTCAAGTTAGAGCAGTACGAGTTAGAAGATTTGCGGGAATTGTATAAACTGGATCAAAAATATCCAAATTATAAAAAAGTTGCAGCAAATGTCATCGGAAAAGACAGTGGCAACTGGTTTAACGTCTTTTTGATCGACAAGGGAAAAAAAGACGGAATTGAAAAAGATATGAACGTTATGGCAGGAAACGGTTTAGTCGGAATTGTCATAGATGTAGGACCGCATTATGCAAAGGTGCGTTCGATTATTGACGATACCAGCAAAGTCAGCGGAATGGTGTTATCGACTTCCGGCAACTGTATTGTAAACGGTGATCTGCAGGCGATGAATGACAACTGTGAGATTACCTTTAAGAATCTGAAGGATGCAGATGACAAGGTAAAAAAGGGTGACCAGGTGGTTACTTCTTATGTCAGTGATAAGTTCTTACAGGGAATCCTGATCGGTTATGTAAGTGAGACCGAAATGGATTCTAACAATATCACCAAATCGGGAACGATTACCCCGGCAGCCGATTTTGAACATTTGCGTGAGGTGCTCGTCATCTTAGATAAGAAGACGGACGCAACTTCAGATACGGAGAAATAAGGATGAGAAGAAAAATTTCAGTCATACTGATCGTAGTTATATGTTTTCTGCTGCAAAGTACACTGTTTTCAGCATTGTCCTTTGCATCAATATCACCCAATCTTCTGATCGTAGTGGTTTCTTCCTTTGGTTTTATGCGTGGAAGAAAAGAGGGAATGTGGATCGGACTTTTTTGCGGAGTATTAATGGATATCTTCTTTGGGGAGATTCCAGGATTTTATACTCTGCTATATCTGTTGATCGGGTATGTGAACGGAATGTTTCGGAAAGTTTTTTATCCGGATGATATCAAACTTCCGATGATCCTGATCTTAGGAAGTGACTTCGTATTGAATTTAGCAATTTATCTGCTTCGTTTCCTTCCAAGAAAAAAGATCCATTTCGGGTACTATCTGTTCCATATCATGATACCGGAGATGGTCTATACTTTAGTAATTACAATCGCACTTTATTTTATAATACTGAAGATCAACAGACACCTCGAAACAATTGAAAAAAGGAGTGCAGCAAAATTTGTTTGATAAGATAAAAGAAGTCTTTGCAAATATATTAAAATCCAGAATTTTAGTATTGACGATCATCATGTGCATTTTGTCATTCCTGTTGCTTTGGCGGGTGTTTAACCTGCAGATTATCAATGGTCAGGAGTATTTAGACAATTATACCTTAAAAATTGAAAAAACGAGGGATTTAGCAAGCACACGAGGCAATATCTATGACAAAAACGGAAAACTCTTAGCATACAATGAACTTGCTTATGCCATTACTTTAGAGGATAACGGAGTCTACAACTCCAGAGCGGAACGAAATAAGGCACTGAACAAGGAACTCTATCGTCTGTTAAAAGTTTTAGATAAGAATAAAGACCAGATCAGGAATGATTTTTACATCAGTTATTCCGAGCGGGATGGCTATCAGTATACGGTTTCCGGTACGACATTAAAACGATTTCTTGCTGACATTTACGACCACAAATCGACAGATGATCTCAAGTATAATAAGACCTTAGGATACAATGAAGCCGAGGCAACGCCGGAACAGGTCATGGAGTATCTCTCCTCTGATAAGCGTTATGGTATTTCAGACAAGTACAGTGCTTATAACCGTTACCGGATCCTAGTCCTGCGCTATGCCATTGCACAGAACAGCTATCAGAAATTTGTCCTTACGGTCTTAGCAACCGGTGTCAGTGACGAGACGGTAGCATGGGTCAGTGAGAATTCCGATACCCTGCAGGGAATGTCTGTCAATGAAGAGACTGTCCGTAAATATAATGACAGTAAATATTTTGCACATATCATTGGCTATACCGGACAGATTTCCGTAGATGAATATAAGGAACTGTCGAAAAAAGATAAATCCTATTCCCTTACCGATGTGGTGGGAAAATCAGGAATTGAGCAGGTCATGGACAAAGAACTGCAAGGCGAAAAGGGCTATGAAAAGATCAGCGTAGACAACCTTGGAAAAGTGGTAGATGTAATCAAACGCAAAGAACCGACGGCGGGAAATGATGTCTATTTGTCCATTGATGCGGATTTAACGAAAGCGGTTTATGATCTGTTAGAGCAGGAGATTGCAGGAATCGTATACTCGAAGATTGAAAATATCAAAGAGTACCATTCCACCGGTTCGGCATCCGATATCAAGATTCCGATCGATGATGTATATTTTGCATTTATCAATAACGGAATGATCGACACTTCGCATTTTACGGAGGATGATGCAAGCGATACAGAGCGTACCGTATACAGTGCATATACCTCAAAGGAAAGCTCGGTACTTTCAAGAATGGACAGTCTGCTTTCCGGCAGTGCCAATACACCGTTTGGCGAACTCGGCGAGGAAGATCAGGATTATATCACAGAGCTGATCAAACGCCTGAAATCCAATGGCGTACTCGACAACAGTGCGATTGATACATCAGATGGAACTTATGTAAACTGGAAAGAGGGAAAGATTTCCTTGAATGAATATCTGAATTATGCAATTTCTAAAAGCTGGATCGATATCAGTAAATTTACCGTAGAAGAAAAATATTCAGATTCCGAAGAAATTTTCCAGTCGCTTACTGCTTATATCTTAGACGACTTAAAAGAGGATTATAATTTCAGTAAAATTGTCTATAAGTACATGATTCGCCAGAATATGATCAGTGGCACACAGCTTTGCCTGATCCTCTATGATCAGGGCGTACTTGAAAAGGACGAGGCACAGATTGCGGCGTTAAGCAACGGTTCTGCGAGTGCATACAATTTTGTCAGAGAGAAGATCAAGAGTCTTGAGATCACTCCGGCGCAGCTTGCATTAGACCCATGCTCCGGTTCCTGTGTTGTTACAAATGTTAAGACAGGAGAATTGTTAGCACTGGTTTCCTATCCGGGCTATGACAATAACCGTTTGGCAAATTCCGTAGACAGTGAGTATTACAGCTCGTTAAGCAATAATCTGTCCCTGCCGCTTTATAATCATGCAACACAGCAAAAGACGGCACCTGGTTCTACCTTTAAAATGGTCAGTGCGGTTGCAGGTCTGACGGAAGGAGTTATTTCCATTGGGGAGCATATTACGGATAAAGGACAGTTTGACCGTTTTGCAAACGGACCAAAATGTTGGATCTATCCAAGTTCCCATGGAAGCATCAATGTATCAGAAGCGATCCGGGATTCATGTAACTATTATTTTTCCGAGGTTGGTTACCGCTTAAGTTTACAGGGCGGCACCTATAACGAAGAAAAAGGTTTAGAAAAGATTAAAGAATATGCATCGCTGTTTGGATTAGATTCCAATACCGGAATCGAGATACCGGAGAGCAAACCGGAGATCGCAACCGAATATCCGGTTACGGCAGCATTTGGACAGAGTAATCATAACTTTACAACGTCAGAACTGGCCCGTTATGTAACAACGGTTGCAAATTCGGGAACACTTTATAAAGAAACACTGTTGAAAAAGGTCTGTGACCCGGATGGAAAGACGATCAAAGAGTATGGACCTACCGTAGAAAACCAGTTGAGTGAAGTTTCCGGTTCTACATGGGATGCTGTTCATTCCGGTATGAGAATGGTGATTTCCACACTGGATGCATTTAACGGAATGGGCGTAGAGGTAGCCGGAAAGACCGGTACTGCCCAGCAGGTACAGACACGTCCAAACCATGCGTTGTTTGTAGGATATGCACCATATGCAGATCCGGAGGTATCCATTGCAACGCGTATTGCGTATGGTTATACTTCCCATAATGCAGCAGATGTTTCAGCACAGATTTTGAAATACTATTTCAAACTTGCAAGCGAAGAAGAGCTGTTAGACGGAACCGCAGAAGATGTGGGAAACTCTGCAAACGCCGTTACCGATTAACAGTATGAGGAGGGATTGCATGGAACAACAGGTGATCTTAAAAAGTAACCGTTATGGCATCAATCTGATTCTCAATGAGAATCTGCCCTTTGAAGAGTTACTGGATGCAATTATTTTAAAGTTTCATGAGTCAGATAAGTTTTTTAAAAATGCCAGTATCGCGATCACTTTTTCCGGCAGACACCTGTCTACGGAAGAGGAGATCCGTATCATAGATGCCATCACGGAACAGACGAGTATCCATATTATCTGTGTGTTAGACAGTGATGAACAAAAAGAACTGGATACGAAAGCACAGATTGAAGAATTTTTAAGGCGTCAGGAGGAAAGCACCGGACAGTTTTATAAAGGGACACTTCGTTCCGGACAGGTCTTAGAGTGTGAATCCAGTGTCGTGATCGTCGGAGATGTGAATCCGGGGGCAAAGATCGTAGCAAGGGGAAACATTGTGGTCTTAGGAAGTTTAGACGGCAATGCCTATGCCGGAGCAGCTGGAAATTCGGAATCATTTGTGGCAGCGCTGCATATGAATCCGATTCAGATAAAAATTGCCGATGTCATTGGCAGAAGCGAAGATAAGAGTCCGTTAGAGAGATTACGCGGACGGAAAAAACAGTTAGAACCTCAGGTAGCATACATAAAAGAGGAAGCCATTTGTATTGATGTCATGAAGAATGGAATGTTTGAAAACTTTTATTAAGCGGAGGTTATAATGGGTGAAGTAATCGTAATAACATCAGGAAAAGGCGGTGTGGGCAAGACAACAACGACTGCTAACATCGGAACAGGTTTGGCACAGATGGATAAAAAGGTCATATTGATCGATACAGACATTGGCCTTAGGAACTTGGATGTTGTTATGGGATTGGAAAACAGGATCGTCTATAATCTGGTAGATGTGATCGAAGGAAACTGTCGTTTAAAGCAGGCAGTCATCAGGGATCGGAAATATCCGAACCTCTATCTGATACCTTCAGCACAGACGAAGGACAAGACAGCCGTCAATCCGGAACAGATGAAAAAACTCACTGAAGAACTGAAAGATGAATTTGATTACATATTGCTGGACTGCCCCGCAGGAATTGAGCAGGGATTTTTAAATGCGATCGCGGGTGCGACAAGAGCAATAGTAGTGACTACTCCGGAAGTCTCAGCAATCCGGGATGCAGACCGTGTGGTCGGACTTTTAGAAGCAGCCGAGATGGAACAGATCGAACTGGTGGTAAACCGTATCAGGATCGATATGGTCAAACGGGGCGACATGATGTCGTTAGAAGATGTCTGTGAAGTATTAGCAATCGAGCTTCTAGGAGCAGTGCCGGACGATGAAGCCATTGTTGTTTCTACAAACCGGGGCGAACCGTTAGTTGGAAGCAGTGCAATGGCAGGTATCGCATACAGTAATATATGCAAAAGGATTTTAGGATATGACGTGCCTCTTATGACTTTTGAAAATAAAACAGGATTTTTTTCAAAAGTATCAGGTTTATTTAGAAGATAGGAGGCAGGCATGGGAATCTGGGATTTATGGAACAGGAAGAGTTCCAAAGATTTTGCGAAGGACAGGTTAAAGCTGTTGTTAGTCTCTGACCGGGCAGGCTGTTCTTCAGAAGTAATGGAACTGATGAAAAACGATATTATCTCTGTGATATCAAAATACATGGAGATTGATGAAGAGGAACTGGATATACAGATTACAAAGACGGAGTCGGAGGACCATCGGGGAATGATCCCTGTCATGGTGGCAAATATTCCAATCCGTGATATCAAGCATAAAGGAAATTAAAGGTGTTATGTTAAAACAGTACAAACTCAAAGATTATGATTTTCGTCTGGTCGCCTATGTGGTGGTGTTGACCATCATCGGAATACTGGTGATCGGAAGTGCAAACAGCTCGGTACAGGGGAAACAGATCCTTGGTCTGGTCTTAGGACTGATTACCATGGTGGTGGTCTCGCTGATGGACTATGAGTTTCTTCTGCGGTTTTCGTGGATATTTTATTTTATTAATATAGTCCTTTTGACACTGGTATTGATTATGGGTGACAAATCAAAAGGTGCTACCCGTTGGGTGGAGATCGCGGGAATCCGCTTTCAGCCGTCGGAGTTAGGTAAGATTCTTTTGATCCTGTTTTTTGCATACTTCTTTGCAAAATATCAGGAGAGTGTCAATCGTCCGAAGGTTCTGATCGGTTCTTTTATCTTAGCGGGAATTCCACTGGCACTGATAAAAAAAGAGCCGGATCTGTCCACAACGATCGTGACAGCACTGATCTTTCTTGTATTGTTATTTATGGCAGGACTCAGCTACAAATTTATTGCGACAGTCCTTGCTGTTTCCGTTCCTTCGGCAGCAATCTTTTTAACGTTGATCCTGCAGCCGGATCAGAAGATTTTAAGGGGTTATCAGTATAAAAGGATCATGGGATGGCTTCAGCCGGAAAAATATGCAGATGATGCTTACCAGCAGCAGAACTCCATTATGGCGATCGGTTCCGGGCAGTTGTTGGGAAAAGGACTCTATAATACCGATGTCAATTCCGTAAAAAACGGTAATTTTATTTCAGAACCACAGACAGACTTCATTTTTGCGGTAGTTGGAGAGGAAATGGGCTTTTTAGGAAGTGCATTGATCATAATTTTACTCTTACTAATTACCATAGAATGTATTATAATAGCTAAAAGGGCAAAAGATTTATCGGGAAGACTGCTTTGCTGTGGAGTCGCAGCATTGATTGGATTTCAGAGTTTTGTAAACATCTGTGTAGTAACCGGACTGATGCCAAATACCGGTCTTCCACTTCCTTTTGTAAGCTATGGACTGACTTCTTTAGTATCATCATTTATTGGTATCGGGTTAGTCTTAAATGTCGGGTTACAACCTAGAAAATATGGATCGGGGGAACGTACTTCATGAATATTGGGCTGATCGCACATGATGCAAAGAAAAAACTGATGCAGAATTTCTGCATCGCATACAGGGGGATTTTATGCAAAAATGATCTGTATGCCACGGGAACGACAGGACGTCTGATCGAAGAAGTGACAAATATAAACATTCACAAGTATTTAGCGGGACATTTAGGCGGTGTCCAGCAGTTAGGGGCGCAGATATCAGCAAACGAGATCGATCTGGTGATCTTCTTAAGAGATCCGTTGACAAAAAAAGCACACGAACCGGATGTTGCCCTGATAGCACAGCTTTGTGATGAACATAATATTCCGTTAGCAACAAACCTTGCGACAGCGGAGCTTTTGATCAGAGCCTTAGAGCGAGGAGATTTAGACTGGCGTGAAATGTATAAGTAAAAGAAAAAAAGCAGCTGCACTGCTTGGAGTATTTGTCATCGGACTTACCGGCTGCACCTCAAAAGAAGTTGTATTGGAAAATGCCTATGATGTCTGTGACACATCTGCAAAATATGGCATCACGGAAAATGGGGCATCCCAGTCGGCAGAATTCTTTGCAAGGGATTTAGTCGTAACCGAGGATGAGAACCTTGGTTTAGAAAAGACAACCGAACGTGTGGCAGAGGCGGCAGGCGTATTTTTGACTTCCAAAAAAGAAGCCGTATATAAAAAGAATATTTTTGAAAAACTTTATCCGGCGAGCACGACAAAAATACTGACCGCATATGTTGCCTTAAAAAACGGCAATTTAGACGATGTAGTAACCGTCAGTGCCAATGCAGCGAATCAGGCGAGTGATTCTTCGGTCTGTGAATTAAAAGAGGGGGATAAGATCACCTTAAGAGACCTCTTATATGGTCTGATGCTTCGCAGCGGAAATGATGCGGCAGTTGCGATCGCTGAGCATATCAGTGGAAGTTCAGAAGAATTTGTGGTGTTGATGAATGCGGAGGCAAAAGCATTAGGTGCGACCGGTTCGCATTTTGTAACACCGAACGGACTGCATGATGAGGAACACTATTCTACCGTATATGATATGTACCTGTTTATGAATGCTGCGGTGAAAAATGAAACATTCTTAGAAATCATTAAAAGCAGCCATTATACAGCAAATTATACGGACGCTGCCGGAAATCCGGTAACGAAAGAATGGGACAGCACAAATAAATACTTAATGGGAACAGAACCGATGCCGGAAGGAGTGACAGTCATTGGAGGAAAAACCGGCACGACCGGAGAAGCGAAGTACTGTCTGGTGCAATATAATGAGAACACAGCAAAAGAACCGGTGATCTCGATTGTCCTGAAAGCAGACAGCCGTGATAATATGTATCTTTTAATGAGCGAAATGTTAAAGAATTTTGCGAATTAATGTTGTATTTTCCGACGCGATATATTATAATTATTTTAAGAAAAATCATCGTTGATTTTTGAATTGTATGAAATTTTCTGAGAATCAGGATGATTTTTAAAATTTATTGGTTCGGGAGGAAATGCCATGGTAGAGATTATAGCTGGAGAAAAGGGTAAGGGTAAGACAAAACATCTGTTAGACAGAGTCAACGGAGCAGTTCCTGGTTCTAATGGAAATATCGTATATCTGGACAAGAGCCAGAAACACATGTACGAGTTGAGCAACAAAGTTCGCCTCATCAATGTGAAAGATTATCCGATTGAGGACTGCGATGAATTTATCGGATTTATCTGTGGAATCATTTCACAGGATCACGATTTAGAAGAATTGTACTTAGATAGTTTTCTTACCATTGCGAACATAAAAGACGATGAGTTTGAGCATGCCGTTGAAAAACTGGATTCTATCAGTGAAAAGTATGGAGTGAAAATGACACTCAGCGTTTCAATGAATGAAGCAGATTTTCCAGAAAAAGCGAAATCAAAAATCATTATTTCTCTATAATGAGTAAACCGTGAATTTATAATCGCCTTAAGGGTGCAGAGGTCATCCTTAAGGCAATTTTTATGGCTGTGACATGGCATTTACCGGCTTGAGATTTTATAAGTTTTACTTCAAAAATATTGTGAAAAAAGGGGCTTGATGGTACAATATTTTTTGAAGTAATTTTAGAAAGGCAGCAGCATGAAAAAAAAGAACAAAAAAGTTGTCAGATACAGAAAACCACTCCACATCAACATCGGAGTGATCGTATTTGGCATTATTTTGATATATCTGGTATTTAATCTTTTTTTCTATTTTACAAAAAAACATATTTCTGTCTATGAGGTCAATCAGGGAACGATTGCAACCAATCATACATATCGCGGGTTGATCTTAAGAAGTGAAGAGATTGTCGGCTCTGCCGGTGAGGGCGAAGTGACTTATTTTCTAAAGGATGCTTCTAAAGCCGGAACGAAGACACCTGTTTACAGTTTAGACAGTACAGGCAGCGTATTAGAAAAAATGGATGATGAGAAAAAGGACGGGGATTTATTTACAAAGGACAATTATTTAGAATTAGAGAATACGGTGCAGTCTTATACCGGAAGCTATGACAGTCAGAATTTTTACAGTGTCTATGCATTTAAAGATGAAATGGAAGCAAATATGATGGAGATCCGGAATGTCAATGCACTGAATGCTATTAAGGAAAAGACAGATACTTCCTCGCTGCAAATGCAAAATGCCATCAAGCCGGGCGTAGTGGTATATTATACGGATGGTTATGAAAATGTCAAGACCGACACCTTGACAGAGGCATCTTTTGATGAGAACCAGTACAAAAAAGTGAATTTGAAAGACCAGACGACGGTCGGAAAGAATGTTCCGGTTTATAAACTGATCACTGATGAGAACTGGAATGTTATATTTAAGATATCTAAGGATTTAGCAGAAAAATTAAAGGACGATAATACGGTGGAGGTACTGTTTAAAGATGATGGGAATACAATCTGGGCGTATTATGACATTTTGACCATTGATAAAGAACCTTATCTGAACCTGAAACTCCGTACCTCGATGATCCGGTTTGCAAACCAGCGGTTTATTGATATTGAGCTGCTTTTAGATGATGCAAAAGGATTAAAGATCCCAAATTCGGCGATTACTACCAAAAAATTCTTTACCGTTCCAAAGGAATATTTTGTAAAGGGAAAAGGCTCAAATAAAGAGGGTCTGATCGTTACGGGAAAGGACAAGAATACGACTTATATTACACCGGAGATTTTTTACGAAAAAGACGGTATGTACTATATTGATGATGAGAATGTAACGTCCGGAACAGTGATACAGAAGAGTGACTCGAATGAAACCTATACGATTCGTCAGACTGCAAAGCTGAAAGGCGTTTACAATATTAACAAGGGGTATGCGGTGTTTAAGCAGATCGACATACTCTATCAGAATGAAGAATATGCCATTTTAAAGCAGGGAACCGATTACGGTGTTGCCCTGTATGACCATATTGCCTTAAAGGGAAATACGGTAAAAGAGAATGATCTGATTCATTAAAGGAGTGATTTAAAAATGCTAAAAGAAAACTTAGAAGAAGTAGAAGAAAAAATTGCCAAAGCGTGTGAGCGTGCAGGCAGAGCACGAGAGGAAGTAACCCTGATCGCGGTCAGCAAGACAAAACCGGTAGAGATGTTACAGGAGATCTACGATGAGGGAATCCGTGATTTTGGCGAAAATAAAGTACAGGAACTGACAGAAAAATATGAAGTTATGCCAAAAGACATGAAATGGCATATGATTGGACATCTGCAAAGAAATAAAGTAAAATATATTGTGGACAAGGTAACACTGATCCACTCCGTGGACAGTCTGCGTTTAGCAGAGACGATCAGCAGGGAGGCAGAAAAAAAAGGCGTTACGGTTCCGATTTTAATCGAGGTCAATATTGCAGGGGAAGAGACAAAATTTGGACTGTCCTCTAAGGAAGAAGTCATTTCTCTGACCGAACAGATCGCCGCATTACCGAATCTGTCTGTCAAGGGACTGATGACAGTGGCACCGCCGGCCAAAGATCCGGAGGAAAACCGCCCGTTTTTCCGTGAAATCAGGCAATTATCTGTTGACATAACAAATAAAAACATTGATAATGTAAGTATGGAAATCCTGTCAATGGGAATGACAAATGATTACACCGTAGCCATTGAAGAAGGTGCTACCATGGTCCGGGTTGGAACCGGGATCTTTGGAGCAAGAGACTACAGTAAAAAATAAGTTAGGAGAAGAGACATGGGAGTTTTAGATAAATTTTTAGATGTGATGAAATTAAATCCGGATGATGATGACGATTTCTATGATGATGATTTTCTTGACGATGAAGAAGACGAAGAACCGGTAAGAAAATCCGTATTCCGTAAGAAATCAGACGATGATGTGGATGATATGTTCAATGATCAAAAGGATCGTACTTCTAAGACAACACCGAAGCTGACACCGATCCGTGGTGGAAAGAAAAGCCCGCATAGCAATATGGAGGTCTGCGTGATCAAACCGACTTCGGTAGATGATGCAAGAGAGATTACAGAGACCTTGTTAGATAACCGGACCGTGGTACTCAATGTAGAGGGCTTAGATGTCGATATTGCACAGAGGATCATTGATTTTTCTTCCGGTTCCTGCTTTGCGATCAGCGGAAACCTGCAGAAGATTTCTAACTATATCTTTATTATTACACCACCGGGTGTAGAAATTTCAGGAGATTTTTTGAATCTGATGGATACGTTTGATTCATCATCGATTCAGACTGACTTTTAAGCAATGGGAAATGAACAGGATTTATTACAAAAACGTTTTATAGATTTATCCAAACAGGCAAACAGAAAGGGAATCGTTATTTATAGCGATTTCCTTAATTTGAGTGAACAGAATCTTCTTTCCGTGACAAAAGGAAAGCTAGAGACCTCTTATGAATTGTCCGGAGGACACGAATATGCGGAAAGAAAAATCGCGGCATTCTTGCCGGTCGATTTAGGCTATGAATGGGAATATCCGCTGATCTGTTTAAAAATCCGGCCGGCATATCCGAAATTTGCGGATACACTGACACACAGGGATCTCCTTGGTGCAGTGATGAATTTAGGATTAGAGCGGGCGAAAATAGGAGATATCCTCTGTCAAAAGAACGATTACTATCTGTTTTGTAAAGAAAATATGGCAGATTATCTTACCGAGTCACTTCAAAAGATCAAACATACACTTGTCACGGTGAATGAGGTGGATTCCCCACAGGACAGTATCCAACCGGAATTTATTGAAAAAAGCGGGATTATCAGCTCGAATCGTCTTGACAGCATTGTGGCATGTCTGATCGGCTGTTCTAGGAACGAAGCCGTAAAATTGATCCAGAGCGGTAAGGTCTATGCCAATGGATTAGAGATTCTGCACAATACTTATACCTGTAAGGAGGGGGATGTCCTTTCCGTGCGTTCCCATGGAAAATATATCTTCGATTCCTTAGCGGGTGAGACAAAAAAGGGTAGACAAAAAATTAAATATAGAATATATAGTTAGGAGAAACACTTATGAAACAAGGAGAAAACAGACTTTCGGTGTCATATGACGGGGAATGGATCTATGATATCGTCTTAGAATCCTCTTATGGACAACTTTTAGATGCACTTGCTCCGGTTTTGAAAGGCCGAAATAAAAAGAATGTCAAAATATGTATTGTAACGGATTCGAACGTGGCAAAAATATACCAAAATGAAGTTGAAGAAATCTTAAAATCCAGATATTCCACTGTAAAAACCTTTATTTTTGAATCTGGAGAAGCAAATAAAAACCTGAATACAATCGAAAAGTTATATGAATATTTAATAATTAACCATTTTGAACGCAATGATTTGCTGATCGCACTCGGTGGCGGAGTTGTCGGTGACATGACCGGATTTGCGGCAGCGACCTATTTAAGAGGGATTGATTTTGTCCAGATACCGACAACACTCTTAGCACAGGTGGACAGCAGTATCGGCGGAAAGACCGGTGTGGACTTTGCACAGTATAAAAATATGGTGGGAGCGTTTAACCAGCCCAAATTAGTCTATATGAATTTGGATGTTTTAAAGACACTTCCAAAGGAACAGTTTGCTTCCGGTATGGCAGAAGCATTAAAATCCGGTCTGATCAGGGATCAGGAATATTTTATATATCTGTGTGATGAAATAAAGGCGATCCAAAGTCTGGAGCAGGAGGCAATCTTACGCACGGTATCAGGAAGCTGTAAGATCAAACGGGAAGTGGTGCAGAATGATCCGAAAGAAAAAGGAGAACGTGCACTGTTAAACTTCGGACATACGATCGGACATGCTATCGAGAAATTATCGGACTTTACCTTATATCATGGAGAGTGTGTAGCACTTGGAATGGTTGCAGCCGCTTATATTTCCTTTAAATCAGGGAATATTTCTAAGGAAGATTTAGAAAAGATTGAGCATATTATTTCCGCTTATAATCTTCCTATACGGCTTAAAACAGCAAAAATGAGTGCTGATGATGTCTTAGCTGCAACGAAGTCAGATAAGAAAATGGAGGATGGACGCGTAAAATTTGTTTTATTGCATGCGATCGGCGATGCCTATATCAGCAGAGAAGTGTCCGATGAGATGTTATCAGACGGAATCCGGTATGTGCTGCAGTAAAAAGAAAGGAACTATGGAACGATGAGTCAAAATACAGGAAAGAAATCGTTGGGATTTCATTTGATTTTCTGGTTAGGAAGCGTCTGTTTACTGCTTTTAGACCAGTGGACGAAATATTTAGCCTGCATCCATTTAAAAGACCGGATTCCGGTATCTGTGATAGAGGATGTATTTTGTCTGCAATATTTAGAAAACCGGGGAGCTGCCTTTGGGATTTTGCAGGGGCAAAAAGTCTTTTTTGTTCTGATCACATTGGTGTTTTTGTTCCTTGTATTCTGGATCTATCATTGTCTGCCGGCAGATCGACGTTTTTATCCGGTCTATGTTACAATGATGCTTTTATTGTCCGGTGCGGTTGGAAATTTTATTGATCGTATTTTTAGGAATTATGTGGTGGATTTTTTCTATTTTGAACTGATCAATTTCCCGATCTTTAATGTGGCAGATATTTATGTGACTTGCGGAGCGGCACTGTTCTTTATCGTGTTTATTTTTGTATACAAAGAAGAAGATGTGAATGAGATGAGCAGATTGCTCTTTCCGTGGAAGAAGAAAGATAAAAACGGAAAATAAGAAATAACCTGTTAAGAGGATTGGAATTTTATGGAAAAACATTGTTTTACAGCAGATATAGAGCATGAAGATCAAAGGATTGACCGTTATCTGACAGAAATGCTGCCGGAACAGTCACGTTCCTTTTTTCAGAAGCTGATCAGGGATGGCTTTGTAATAGTAAACCATATAATTGTAAAGGTTAACTATCGGCTAAAGACCGGAGATGTTATAGAAATTGACATTCCGGATGCCGTACCAACCGAAATTGTACCGGAAAACATCCCATTAGATATTCTTTACGAAGACGATGATCTGTTAATTGTTAACAAGCCGAAGGGAATGGTTGTCCATCCGGCTGTCGGACATTCTACGGGAACTTTGGTAAATGCGATCATGTATCATTGTCAGGGAAACTTATCGGGAATCAATGGCGAGATCCGTCCGGGCATTGTACACCGTATTGATAAGGATACGACGGGTTCTCTGATCATTTGTAAAAACGATGAGGCACATCGTAATATTGCAGAGCAGATCAAGGAACATTCTGTGACCAGACGTTATGTGGGTGTCGTAGCCGGTACGTTTTCAGAAGAAAGCGGTACGGTGGAAGGTGCGATCGGAAGGCATCCGAATGACCGCAAGAGAATGACGATCAATGAAAAAAACGGAAAACCTGCAGTAACTCATTACCGTGTCCTTCAGACCTTAAAAGGCGCTTCTTTTATGGAATTTGAGTTAGAGACCGGACGCACACATCAGATCCGCGTCCATATGGCAAGTATTTCCCATCCGCTGCTGGGCGATACGGTTTATGGCAACTCAAAAAATCCGTACAAGTTGCAGGGACAGGCATTACATGCGCGGACCATCGGATTTATTCATCCGACTACCGGCGAATATATCGAAGTGTCTGCACCAATTCCGGAATATATGACAGAACTTGTGCGTAAATTGAGTTAAAAATTCTGATTATTTCCGAAAAAAACTATACAAATATCGTAAAATAGTATATAATACTCTTAGAAAAAGGAACGTTTCCTGTGAACGAAAAGAAGGGTGGGATGGCTATGAGTAACTTTGTAATTACCATTGGTCGTGAATTTGGAAGTAACGGAAAGAAAATCGGCGAAGAGGTTGCAAAGCGGCTTGGAATCAAATGCTATGATAAGGAATTATTATCATTAGCAGCAAAAGACAGTGGATTTTGTGAAGAAATCCTAGAAAGTAATGATGAAAAGCCGACGCGCAGCTTTTTATATTCTTTGGTTATGGATACTTATTCCATGAATCATTATTCTACAGCACCGTTTTTGGATATGCCTTTAAATCAGAAAGTCTTTTTAGCACAATATGAGGCAATCCAGAAAATTGCCGGCAGGGAATCCTGTGTCATTGTTGGACGCTGTGCAGATTATGCTCTTCATAATCATGAAAAATGCCTGAATGTATTTATCCATGCAGATAAAGATGTCCGCATTGCAGAGGTGTGCAAACGAATGGATATCTCCGTAAATAAAGCAAAGGACATGATCCAGAAACAGGATAAACAACGTGCAAGTTATTACAACTATTACAGCAATAAAAAATGGGGAGATTCCAGAAACTATCATCTGACCTTAGACAGCTCCGTGCTTGGTATTGATGGCTGTGTAGATATGATCTTAGCATGCAGGGAAAAAATGTTAGAGAAAAAATAACAATATGCAATTGTAAATCGGAATGCATAGCTAAATATAGTGCTACATTAGATTTAGAATGAATAAAGGTTACAAAGTACAAAGTATAAAGTATAAAGAAAGCATACGGTATAACGTTTTGAAAACCTAATGTTTTTTAGATATAACGTTTTGCCGTATGCTTATTTATTTTTACCACAAACTATTCGTTAAACTATTGTTTTGCGAATAGATGCATGCCGCTTAGAACCGGTTACGCCCTTTACTTCGGAATCTTATACCATACATTAGATCCGGTATTCGGATTTGGTGCCCAGGTACCTTCCGGACCGTCACCGGCATTATATACATAGTACGAATCCTTGTATTTTACAAGGTCACCACGTTTGATACCTGAAATACGTTCATCATCGTCAGTCATTTCATAGATTTTTCCGGTCAGTTTCTCTGTAGATGTCCAAGGATATACTTCACCGCCAGGTCCGGATGCGGCACGTTCTCTGGTTAAAGTTAAATCCTTTGTGATCACATAATAAGAACCTTCATATTCAAAAATACCGCTTGGATGATAGAGAATTTCTTCGTAATTATCTTTAAAATCCTCTGACTTTGGCCATACACCGGAATTAATAGCAAGATCTGTACCCGGAAAAGTTTTTCCGGAATCCTTGTTGCCATTGTCCGTATCAGAAGGTGCTCCATGCACACTGCATACAATCTGGTTGATGCCGTCTCCGTTTGCTTCCCACGAATAAGTTCCCTTCGATGGGCAAAGTTTTCTATCTTTATAGTTTTCCATTAATTTGTTATAAGCTTCTTTTAAAGAATCATAAGTGCCATCCGCATATTTGGCGTTCATTTCTTTATAAAGGCGGTCACGGTTTTCAAGGCAGACTGCAGCTCTTGCTTCTTTTAGATGTTTCACATAAGCGGCAGCTAAAAATCCGGCAAGAATTGCCAGGATGGCAATTACAATAATCAATTCTACTAAGGAAAACCCCTGATTATTTTTGACTTTTTTGTGTTTCATTGTCTCTTCATCTCCTAAAATTTTTTCTAAAACAGCTCTTCTGAATCTAACATAATGGTAAACGGTCCGTCATTCACTAAAGAAACCTTCATATCAGCTCCGAAAATACCGGTCTGCACGTTGGACACGGACTGTCTGGTCTGTTCAATGATGTATTCATATAGCTGGTTGGCATGCTCCGGTTTTCCTGCCCGGACAAAGGAAGGACGATTTCCTTTCTTACAATTAGCATAAAGTGTAAACTGTGAAACTAATAAAAGGCTTCCTTCAACATCGGATAAAGACAAATTAGTTTTATGATTTTCATCTTCAAATATGCGAAGCCCTAACATCTTTTTTATCATACGGTCTGCAATCTGCGTATCATCGGTGTCACTGATACCGATCAATACCAAAAAACCTTTTTCAATGGCACCGGTGACATTTCCATCTACCTGCACGGATGCTTCATCTACACATTGTATTAAAAAACGCATTTTGTACACTCCTGTTCTTCTGTTTTCCTAACCTATCACCATAGCAATTATACAAGATTTATAGTATAATGTCACTAGATGTTTTAGGAGGCAGTATGCATGAAGTTACAACAGTTATTGAGTTATACAAGAAAAGCTGTGGATGATTATCAAATGATCGAGGAAGGGGATAAAATTGCCGTTGGTGTTTCCGGTGGAAAAGACAGTCTGACACTACTATATGCACTAAAAGGACTGCAGAGATTTTATCCGAAGCATTTTGAACTGGTTGCGGTTACGGTAAATCTGGGGTTTGAAAATTTTGATTTTACAGAGGTTAAAAAACTTTGTGAAAATCTTGACGTACCCTATCATGTGATCGATACGGAAATTGCGAATATTATCTTTCAGATTCGAAAAGAGGAAAATCCCTGTTCCCTATGTGCAAAGATGAGAAAAGGTGCTCTGAATACCGCGGTAAAAGAATTAGGCTGTAATAAAGTTGCCTACGCACATCATAGAGATGATATCATTGAGACCATGCTGCTCTCTCTCCTTTTTGAGGGAAGGTTCTATGCTTTTTCACCGAAGACTTTTTTAGACCGTATGCAGTTAACCGTGATCCGGCCGATGATGTATGTTCCGGAGGTCGATGTCATTGGATTTCGTAATAAGTATCAGCTTCCGGTGGCAAAAAATCCGTGTCCGGCAGACGGTGCTACAAAACGGGACTATGCAAAGCAGCTCGTCCGGAAGTTGAATCTGGAAAATCCCGGAGTCAAAGACCGTATGTTCCATGCCATTACAAATGGCAATATTGAAGGCTGGCCGCAGAAAGGAGAAAACCGATGAAGGAAAAGGCATATCATGAAAAAGTCAATAACCGGAATGAAGTTCATTTGAGGGAACTTTGTGCAAAACTTCCGGTGTTCTGCAAGCAGTTTTTTATTGGAATCGAATCAACAACTTCTTCAAGGACCAGAATTGCCTATGCATACGATTTGGGAATTTTCTTTGAGTATCTCCATGAGACGAACCCGATCTATCAGAAGATGGAAATTACCCACTTTCCATTGCAGATACTCGATGAATTGAAGCCGATGGATATTGAAGAATATCTGATGTATCTGAAATACTATGTAAAAGATGGGATCGAACATTCAAATGATGAGCAGAGTCTGAAAAGAAAACTCTCATCTTTAAAGAGTTTTTATAATTACTATTATCGCAATGAGCTGATCACACAGAATCCGGCTGCTATTGTAAAAATGCCAAAGCTGCACGAAAAGAATATCGTAAGGCTGGATGTAGATGAAGTGGCAATCCTCTTAGATGAGGTGGAATCAGGAGAAAAGCTGACGAAAAGACAGCAGGCATATCACGAAAAGACAAAGGTTCGGGACTTGGCAATCTTAACTTTAATGCTTGGTACCGGTATTCGTGTTTCCGAATGTGTCGGACTGGATATGGATGATGTGGACTTTAAAAACAACGGGATCAAGATACACCGAAAAGGCGGCAAGGAAGTCATTGTCTATTTTGGCGAGGAAGTCTGTGAGGCTCTTTTAAATTACATGGAAGAACGGGAAAATATTACTCCGGTGGAGGGACATGCAAATGCTCTCTTCTTATCGATGCAGAACAAACGTATTTCCGTACGTTCCGTGGAGAATTTGGTAAAAAAATATTCAAAACTTGTTACCAATTTAAAGAATATCACACCTCATAAATTAAGAAGTACCTATGGTACGAACCTTTATCGGGAAACCGGGGATATTTATCTAGTGGCAGATGTGCTAGGCCATAAAGATGTCAATACAACGAAAAAGCACTATGCTGCCCTAGAGGATGAAAGACGAAGAACGGCAGCAAAATATGTACGGTTAAGAGAAAAACGTGAGGATTGATCATCAATCCTCACGTTTTTTTGCACTCTCTCCCGTTGTCTTCTCTTCTATCACAGCTTCAATACGACTTTTTACCAAAGCTGCAATCTCAAATGTCTTCATTCCCTGATATTCTTCATAGGGAATTGCTTCTAAAAAATGTACCTGTGTTGTCACTTTTCCAAATCCAAAGCTGTTAAACACCTTGTACGAATCAATCAATGCAACCGGAACGATCGGTACCTTTGCACGGACTGCCGATTTAAAGCTGCCGGCTTTGAAATCTTCTACCGTATTCCGGTTATGATCGTAACCACCTTCCGGGAAAAGTATAAAACGTTTTCCTTTTGCAGCTTCTTCTGAAATTTCTAAAATAATCTTCATTGCCTGACGGACATCTTTGATGTCCATGCGTTTTCCGCATAAAAGATCTACAAATTCTTTTACCAATAATCCATTGGATTTATTGCGATCCATCACTAAGGAACATGGAGCCGCATGAGAGGCAATGATCCCTAAAGCGTCATACTTTCCCTGATGATTCGGATACATGATATATCCACCTTCTTTTGGCAGATTCTCTGCACCGGTATAAACCGTTGAAATACGACCGGAACGCTGCATCAGATAAATCATATGAGTAACCATCTGATAGCGCTGCTCTTCTGAATATTTTTCCGGATGCTGTGCCATATACCGCATTTTTGGAATCATATATGGCGCACGGAATACATTCATCATAATTACATAAATAAATCGAAACATCTCTTCTATTCTCCCAAACCTATCTAAACTATTATACCCGTAAAAGCTCTAAAATTCAACAGATTCTACGATAGACAGATGGGATTTTTTCTCAATACCCTCTGATAAGGCTTCTTATGAGAACGGAAGATATTATTTTAGACAGGCAAAATCTTAAAGGTATTCAGCTGAATAATAAGGAATCACTAACTGGGTTCCTTCGTGGATGCGATTCTCATCGATCTGATTTAACTGCTTTACTTCTGTAATAAATTCCCGCTTGTTCTGATACTGATCATCCATGTAGGCATCTGCCAGTGTCCAGAGCGTATCTCCGTCCTCTACGGTAACCGTTGTATAATATTTATAAATAGGATGGTCAGCGGATGCCTGTGAGCGTCTGGCATCACTCCAGGAGCTTCCGAGTAAAACGCCTCCTAAGATAATTAACAGTGTAAGAATGGCGATAATTGTTCTGATTGATAATAAATGTTTCATCTTCATTTGTGTAACCTCCCATAATCCAAACATATGTTGCAAACGTTCGTTCTTTTTCTATAATATACCATCCGAACAATTGTTTGTCAAGAAAAATCCGAACATATTTTCGGAATGTTTGTTTGCTTTTTGTACTGTTCTGTGATACAATGAAAAAAACAAAGAATTTAAGAATATTTGGAGGGTATTTGTATGGCATACGGAAAAATCAGTGCGAAACAACAGGAAATTTTAGAATATATCAAAGATGAGATTTTACATAAAGGTTATCCGCCGGCAGTCCGCGAGATCTGTCAGGCAGTGAATTTAAAATCCACTTCTTCTGTCCACTCTCATTTAGAGACTTTAGAAAAGAACGGTTATATCCGCAGGGACCCTACAAAACCGCGTGCGATTGAGATCATGGATGATACCTTTAACCTGAATCGGCGTGAGATGGTCAATGTTCCGATCCTCGGTAATGTTGCCGCAGGGGAACCGCTTTTTGCAGAGGAGAATATTGAGGACTATTTTCCGATCCCTGCGGAGATGGTACCAAATTCAGAAGTATTTATGCTTCATGTGCGCGGCGAAAGTATGATCAATGTTGGTATTTTAGATGGAGATAACGTATTAGTACAGCAGCAAAGCACTGCAAAAGATGGAGAAATGGTGGTTGCACTGGTGGAAGATTCCGCAACGGTAAAGACCTTTTATAAGGAAGACGGTTATATCCGTCTGCAGCCGGAAAATGATACCATGGAACCGATCATTGTTCCGGATTGCCAGATTTTAGGAAAGGTGTTTGGTATCTTCCGTTTTCTGCGATAAGTATCAAAAAACAGCCGATATACAAGTGATTGTTTTTATATCGGCTGTTCCCTCATTTAATTATCTCATATAGAATAAACCACTTATGATATATAAGATGATTTGATCAATCTGATTTCTGGCAGTGCCTGCACATGATGATTAGTCAGTATCACGATTCTCACTTACATTTTCCACAGACTCTGTAACAGTATCCTCTATTTCTTTAAGCTGTTTCCGACACTGCTTATCTAATGAGATTGCTCTCATGATCCGGTTCTGATCCTCCGGTGAGAACATGGAAATAATCTTGGATATATTACTGAGCTGGTCACGGTTAAAGACGAATTCACCGCCGCCCGAAAGCGGAACACGGATACAGTTATCTAAGTTACTACAGTCACCGAGCATCAGACGGTTATTATCAAAATCACATTGTAAAATTACACCGTTATATTCGATGACACCATCCTCATTTGCTAAGGAGCTGTAAGGTGCCTGTTTGCCTTCGATCCGATTCATAAGACGCGAACCCCGGACTGCCGGAGCAGGTTCTGAAACGGAGTCCTCGTCAGAGGTGCTCTCTGAGGAAGAGGTCAAATCTTCAAAAAGTCTTGCAATCTGTTCTGCGGTAATGCTGTTTGTGATATCGGAACGATGTTCTAAAGTCTGATTTTTACTCTCTTTGGCTTCTAAACGCTGTTCCTCGCGTACCTGTTCCATAGTATCCTCAATGTATTCCATAAGACGTTTCCAGTCTTTGACAGACATTTCAGAACCACCGATCTGATACTTCGGATCACCGTTTTTAATACGATCCTCAATAAAATGGTAAAAATCAGTGATGGCTTCCTCGATACTTTTGTTCCTATCGGTATTATATGAATCTAACTCCTCAAAAAACGGTTCCTCTCCGGCAAGTGATCTTTTAGTAAGCTCCCAGCTTTCTAATGCCATCTGCTCAATCGGATCTTCTGTATCAGAGGTTAACTGCAGCGGATCTACTTCATAGGCGCTGATGCTGCCATCCTCGGATTTCTTTTCGATATAAACCTTGTGCTGGGTTACGGAAACCTGTGCTTTTAAAGTATAACCGCTTTCTACAAAGGTTTTAACATGGTCTGCTTCGTCGTAACTGATATGGCGGGCACTGCACTCTACCGTTGCCTGAATTGAGAGTCTGCCGCTGTTATGTAATAGAATAGAGGTAGAAAGGCAGTTTGTGCGGGAAGTTTCCTCTAAGACCGGATCAGATACCTCCCCGGTGTCTTTTGAGTTATAGCGATTTAAAAAAGCCTGTTCTGTGGAAAGTTTTGAAGTCTGCTGTTCTTTATTTCCCTGCATTTTGTCATAAAAACAGGAACTGCTGATTCTGTTTAATGTCATTCGTAATCACTCCATTTCTGCGATTTTATTATTGCGGTTGTTTTTCAGATATATCTAATAATTTTTTTACCTGTTCTCTTCCACGTTTCAGATTGGTTTTGACTGTATTTTCCGGAATATGTAACAGTGCGGCAATCTCTTTGATGGAATAGTCCTCATAATAGAAAAGATAGAGAGGTCTTCGATATTTTTCCTTTAACTCTAACACTGCCCAGAGCGTATCATCCGATTCCACATGCGGAACTTTGAAATAAACCTTTTCTGATTCCGGGATATGCTCAAATCCAATCGTGCTGTTGTTCCACTTGCTCTTTTGGTAATCCTTACAGAGATTGATGGTAATGCGGATCAGCCATGCTTTTTCATGTTCTGCACTTTCAAATGCCGGCTGATAGAGCAATAGCTTTAAGAATACATCCTGCACGATATCATCGACATCCGCATGGGATTTCAATTCCGAAAAGGCGATGCGGAATACAAGGGCATAATAGTTTTTAAAATAGTTTTCAAACTGTGTTTTTTCCATAGGTACCTGTCTCTTCTCTTTTCCTTATCTGATAATAATACGAATGAAAGGGGGAAAAAGTTTCAAAAAAAGCCGGCATACTGAACTTTTTTTGTTCAGACAGCCGGACTTTTAAAAATGTATGAAAATGATAGATATTGGCTGATTAAAGCTGGTTCACATCAATCTGTTTTCCATCCGTCCACATACGCTCTAGATCATAGAACAGACGGTCTTCTTTAGAAAAGATGTGTACGATAATATCATTATAATCCATCAGGATCCAGGTGGAGTTCTGATTTCCTTCTACCTGTTTGGTATGATATCCGGCTTTGTAGAGCTCTTCATCTACTGCATCACGCATAGCGGCGAGTTGATTTGCGTTAGTTCCGTTTGCGATCACAAAAAAATCTGCAATCGTTGAGATCTCACGGATATCGATCACGCGGATATCTTCCGCTTTTTTATCTTCTAATGCCTTCGCAGCGATTTTTACCATTTCTGCTGACTGGTTCATGCTATTCCTCCTGTTTTAAGATTCTTTGGTTGACGCATAGTATTCATAGGTTTTCTGTGTCATGGAATCGATCTGTTTATCACTTTTCTTTAAATACTCTAAGGTATCATATAAAATACCCTCCATTGCCTGATTCAAGTCCCAGAAAGCAATCTTACGAACATATTCTAAGTTCGGCTGGCTGTCACGGTTTGGTTCAATATAATCGGCAACAAAAAGGATCTTATCTAAGGTACTCATTCCCGGCTCTCCGGTGGTATGCACATAGATGGCATGCAGTACTTCATCATCCATAACCCCGTATTTTTCTCTTGCGATATAAGCACCGAGTTTTGCATGCAGTAAAGATGGATTTTCACGCTCTACGTCACTTACGATAATGCCGTATTTTTTGCAAAGCTCTAATTTTTCATCGTTTGGAATTGATTTGGCACAGTCATGCAACAGTCCTGCTAAGATCGCCTGATGCATCATCACACCGTAGCGCATGGCAAGGCTTGCTGCCGTATACATGACACCGATGGTGTGTTCATAGCGTTTTTCATCTAATTCTTCTTTTAACTGCATCTGAATATTTGTAAAAATTTCATTCATAGTTTTGTCCTATCCTTCTGTATTCTGTTTTTGGGAGTATAAACGGTGTATTAAGATATAGTCTTCTACGGCTTTTGGAACCTTTCCGGAAATACTGTTCCCCATTCGGATATCTTTTCGGATCTGCGTGGAGGAAATGTCTGTTGGAGGAATTTTTAAAAGAGAAAAATCTCCTTGGTATTCCAAAGAAAGCTCATCTGCGATCTGCTTGACATCCTCATCGCCTAATTCATCCCGCATAGCTGCTAAGATATGGCATTTAGAAGCGATCACCTCCGCATGTGACCATTTCCGAAAATCCGCAAGGGAATCGGCTCCCATCAGGAAATAAAATTCCGTATCAGGTTCTTCTGCCTTTAATTCATTTATGGTCAGATAGGTATAACTTAACCCGCCTTTTTGAATTTCTCTGTCTGTAACCGTATAATTGGGATGTCCCTGAATCGCTAATTTTACCATATCTAAACGGCTTTTGGCATCTAACATCTCACTGCTGTCCTTGTGTGGCGGACAATAGTTGGGGATAAAGAGTATTTCGTCTAGACCGTATTCTTTCCATGCACATTCGGCAATCTCTAGATGTCCGACGTGGATGGGGTTAAAAGAACCTCCCATAATCCCTGTTTTTTTCATGTGAACCTCTTATTTTGGTAATTCAATTTTTGGATCTTTTTTGGATGGACGGTAAAAAATCATTTTCTTTCCGATCACCTGAACGACTTCAGAATGCGTCCGTTCTCCAATTGCCTCTGCAATGATGCGCGGGTCATCAATACAGTTTCTCAGTACCGATACCTTTACCAATTCTCTTTTTTCCAGTGCTTCGTCGATCGCAGTCACGATCTCCGGAGTCAGGCTTGCCTTTCCCACCTGAAAAATAGGATTCATAGTGCTTGCAAGGCTTTTTAAATAAGCTCGTTGTTTACTGTTCATATCTTTTCCTCTATTTATAATAATCAAATTCCAGTCCGTACATACGCACGGTATCGCCTTCTTCAATTCCTAATTTTTCCAATTCCTTTAAAATTCCCTGCTGTTTTAAGAATTTCTGGAAGAATAAAAATCCTTTTTCCGAATCAATGTTCGTATATCCTAACATTTTTTCGATGCTTGGACCTTCTACGACATAGACTTCATCCTCTTCGTCAAAGACTACCGTGTATGGTTCTTCGTCTTCCTGACAGAGTTCCGGGAAGAATTCCTGTTCAAACACGATCGTATCCTGCGGACATTCTGCTAAAAGTGCCTTTACGGCAAATAACAGTTCTTTCACACCTTTTCCGCTGACCGCAGAGATCGGATAGACTTCGATGCCTTCCGGTTCAAAGGTTTTACGGAGATTTTCGATGATCTCATTTTCGCCTTCATAAATGGCATCGATCTTATTCGCAGCAATGACCTGCGGTTTTTCTAACAATTCCGGGTTATATGCCTCTAATTCACGATTGATCGCAAGGATGTCTTCGATTGGATCGCGTCCTTCTACGGAAGCTGCATCTACCATATGGATCATGACTTTGGTACGCTCGATATGGCGAAGGAATTCATGACCAAGTCCGACTCCCTCGGAAGCACCTTCGATGAGTCCCGGAATATCTGCAATGACAAATCCGCCGTCTTCCATGTCTACAACACCGAGATTTGGATTTAAGGTTGTAAAGTGATAGTTGGCGATCTTTGGCTGTGCATTGGTCACTCTTGCTAAAAATGTGGATTTTCCGACATTTGGAAATCCTACTAAACCGACATCCGCAATGACTTTCAGCTCTAAACGTACTTCTATTTCAATGCCTTCCTGTCCCGGTTTTGCATATTTTGGTGCCTGCATCGTTGAGGTTGCATAGTGCTGGTTTCCAAGTCCGCCGTTACCGCCCCGTAAGACGATCTGTCTTTGGTTGTCGCCGGACATGTCTGCAATGACTTTGTCGCTTTCGGCATCCCGGATGATCGTACCCTCCGGAACTTTTAAGATCAGATCGGCACCCTTTTTTCCATGGCAGTTTCGCTTACCGCCCTCTTCGCCGTTCTCCGCAGCGAATTTTCTGCGGTGCCGGTAATCAGAGAGTGTATTCATACCCTTGTCTACCACAAAGATGATATCTCCACCTTTTCCTCCGTCGCCACCGTCCGGTCCGCCGTTTGGCACATATTTTTCACGGCGGAAAGAAACATGTCCATCTCCGCCTTTTCCTGATTTTATGATAATTTTTGCACGGTCTGCAAACATAATTTTTTACCTCATTTTTCAATAAATGACAAAATAGACCCGGCTATACAGTCGGGTCTACTAATTATCCATGATTATTTGCTCTCAACCGGATATACGGAAGCCTGTTTCTTATCTCTTCCTTTTCTCTCGAATCTTAAGATTCCATCTGCTAAAGCGAATAATGTATCATCGCCACCGATACCTACGTTTGTACCAGGATGAATTCTGGTTCCACGCTGTCTGTATAAAATGTTACCGGCTTTTACAAACTGACCGTCTGCTCTTTTTGCACCTAATCTCTTGGATTCGGAATCTCTACCGTTCTTTGTAGAACCCATTCCTTTTTTATGAGCAAAAAACTGAAGGTTCATTGTTAACATATCTTACACCTCCTCGAAGTCTAATGTAATAAATTCATTACCGTATTGATTCATAATTTCCTGTAAGCCAAGTGTCATTGACTGTATGAGTAAAAAGCTGTCATGTTCTGACGGTTTTTCTAATCGGAAAACAATCTGACCGCTCTCTTCATCGGTATCGATCGAAAAGGCTTCTTCTGTCAGGTTGCCGATGGAATTAATGGTATTGATGACCAGTGCAGATACACCGGCACACACCACATCTTCCCCTGCATTGGCATAGCCTGCATGTCCGATACAGTCAAATCCTGTATACAGGTTGTTCTGATTTCTGTAAACTGTAATCTCGATCATAAGATTTCAGGCTTAAGCGTTGATCTTTTCAATCTTAACTTTTGTATACGCCTGTCTGTGACCATTTTTCTTATGGTAACCGGTTTTTCTCTTATATTTGTAAACGATAACTTTCTTTCCTCTTCCGTTCTCAACTACAGAAGCTGTTACGCTTGCTCCGTCAACGAATGGACTTCCGACTTTCATCTCATTATCGCTTACTGCTAAAACCTGGTCAAATGTAACTGTCTCTCCAGCTTCAACACCAAGTTTTTCAACATTAATGATATCGCCTTCGGAAACTTTGTACTGTTTACCACCTGTTGCAATAATTGCGTACATAAGGCACCTCCTATTTATCATTACTCGCCAGTTTTGGTGCTGCAAATACAGACTTAGAACCTCGCTGTGCGGCATACTCAATTATCATAGCATAAGCAGGATATTACGTCAACTGTTTTTCTACAATTTTCAATACCGAATTTCCAAGGTAACTTTCCAATACCTTTCCTGTTTTTTTCGGTTCTGCTCCAAACAGAAAATCTAAGAAAGATACTGGTCTAAACCTCCGGTTGTCGTTTCGATCAGTTCAATGGCATCCTTGGTACTCTTTGCAAGCTCTAAATTGTGCTCGCTTAAGCCGTTTGCCTGCTCTGCACTTGCGGTTACCTGCTCTGTGGTTGCAGATAACTGTGATATGTTTTCTACGATCTGGTTATTAGAATCCGCTAACTTTTCAATCTTTGCACTGATCTCCTGGATATCTTCGATCAGACCGGAAATATTAGTATCCATTTTTTCAAAACTCTGTGCAGCATCTAAGATCATCGTACTCTGGCTGTCTGCCGCCTTGACGGATTCATCAATAATGGTAACGACTTCTTCGGCGTTTTCATTCAGTTCCTGAATGATCTTTGAAATCTCTTCGGTGGACTGTCTCGTCTGTTCCGATAATTCACGGATTTGATCTGCGACAACGGCAAATCCTCTGCCGGCTTCTCCTGCTCTTGCACTCTCGATCGAGGCATTTAAGGCTAAGAGGTTTGTCTGGCTTGAAATACTAAAGATCATACCGGTAATTTCTTCCACTGCCTTTGTACGCGTCTGTAATCCGGCCATGGAAGTGTTGACTTTTTCGTTCGTCTGTGTGATCCGTTCGGCCTGTGTCTGAAGATCTTTGACAATTTTAATACTGTTTTTTAAATCCCGGTCGGAATCCATAGCAACATCTACGGCATTTTTGGAGTGTTCCACGGTTTCGTCAATGGCTTCCTGTATCGTCTGCGTCATCGTGCTTTGTTCGTAGATATTTTCTGCTGTGACACTTGCAGCATCTGAAATCTCTTTCATGCTGTGAGCCACGGTTTCCGTAGACTCTACCAGTCCGTCCACCATGTCATTGCTCTTTGACGTTTCACTGCGGACCGTTTTAGAAATATTCAGGATACTGTCTAACATAGAAGTCTGGGTCTTTTGCTGTTCTTCTATGGAACCAAGGGCATGGGTGTTAAACAGTTCTGCGATTGTGCCTACCCGGATGATCGTATAGAAGGACATAAAGAACATGATCATGGTGCATGCCAGTTCAAAACCGTTATCTAACAGGTGTCTCTGACAGCGGATGATCACACCGACCACATAATCAAAACTGAAGATTCCTGCCGCGATATAAATTAATTTTTTGTCAAAATATGCAATAAAAGTTGCCAGCAGTCCAAGTAAAGTTAACGTTAAGAATTCACTGCGGGCATCAAAGACCATCATCAGATAGATGATACTGTATTCTAAGGTCATGATGATCTTATACTGTTCCCAGGATGGTCTGACTTTAAAACAGATGACATTTGCTATGCTCGCAGCCACAATGATACTGCATTTTACAATGATTTCTACCTTTCCGGCGTTGCCCTGTGTCATCTGCAGGATCAGATAAGCTGCCATTTCTAAATATAAAACAGCAAATCCCATGGTCAAAAACGTATTCATTTTTATGTTCCGCTGTTCCTTATTGTTATAACGGAATTTCATTTTTTCATTTGTATCAGGCATAATATCACTCCTTCAGGTATACTTTTAAATGATCATATTTTTAATATTATTTTAACAAGTTTAAGGATAGAGGTCAACCGCTATTTCTCAGGGGAATCCTTGAATTTGCTGCATAAAATGTCGCCCACACACCAGATTGCTCCTGCTGCAGAAAGGGAAAAGACAAAAGCAACCACATTTTTTACAAATTGCAGGCTGGTAATGCTCAGATTTCCCGCAAGAAGTTCCTGTATCGTCGCATAGAGATTATGGATTCCCATCGTCCATACTCCTATATAAAGTGCATAATAAATGCCGGCAAGCTTAAAAAGACATGCCAGAAGTTTTTTTGGAAATTTACTTTTCATCAGAGACATCTCCTTGTAATTGTTCTTTTAGGCTTTTCTGTACTTTTTTCCTTGTTAATTCTACCAAGCCTAAGCGTGTAATGTCAACCAGTGTGGCGGGAACTTTGTCTTTTTTTAAGTCCATCCGCAGGATATGCATTAACTCTTCCCGGTGTTCTTTTTCTTTCATATCAATAAAATCAATGATACAGATGCCGGAAATATTCCTTAAAATAAGCTGTCTTGCTATCTCATGGGCTGCTTCAACGTTCACGGAAAAGACCAGTTCCTCTCTTGCTTTCTTTTTGATGTTTTTTCCGCTGTTCACATCAATGACCGTCAATGCTTCGGTCGGGTCAATGACTAAATAGGCACCGGACGGCAGCCAGACCTGTCTGTGTAATGCCCGTTCCAGTTCATGTGTCAGACTGTAAAGTGCAAAAAGGGATACCTGTGTATCGGTATAAAGGTGTAGTTTTTCAGCCTCTTTCGTATCTTGAAGGTGTTGTAAAAGCACTTCATGTACACTGGGAATATCAGTCGTGATCTTTTGCACTTCCGTGAGATTACGGTTTTTTAAAAATTGCAGATAAAAAGGCGGGGCTTCCCGCAACCGTGTAAAAGCAGTCCGGTGCATTGCCCCTTGCAGGCAGGCATGACACTGCTTTGTTAACATTTCTAATTCCTTTAAAATCTCTTCATCGGAAGCATCTTTTGTGGCGGTACGCACGACGATCCCAAAGGTATCGGTGATCTGATCTTTTAACAATGCCTGCAAACGTTCCCTTTCTGTCGCATGCAGTTTTTTAGAAATACCCAAAAGATGGTTTCCGGTCGTCAGTATCAGGTATTTCCCGGAAAAGTTCAGATTTGCAGAGACCGAAGCAGGCTTGTTCTTTTGCTTTTCTCTGGTTACTTCCACGAGAAGTTCATCGCCGATGCATAAGTCTTTTTTTCCGTTCTTTTTCGTAAAAACTGCATTTTTTGCTTCTTCTAAGGGCAAAAAACAGGAGACACCCTTTGCAATATCCACAAAGGCTGCCTGAATGTTTTGTGCAATATTTTCTACTTTTGCGATGTAGATATTTCCAAGGATCGAGGACTTTGAGACGGCTTCTGCCTGAATCTGCGTCATGCGCTTTTCATCAAAGGCCGCCGCAATCCAAAATTCCTGCCCCCATCCTTCTTTTAAAGGTGCTTTCGTAATGATGATCCGCTCAGACAATGTTCTCTCCAAGGGCATCCAGCGGGATGAAATCACCCTGCTCATTTTTGGTATAGGTCTCTAATTTATGGATTTGCATTGCTTCAGGATGATAGGTCAATCCCGCTGCTGCAAACATGGAAGCAAGCACTAACTCCGGTTTGATATTGTCCACACTTCCGGTACAGACCTTTAAGTAGAATACCGGTGTATCGTTTCGGTTTTGAACCTGGAAGTCATAGATCAATGGCTTTAAGTCCATTTCACGTTCACTCTTTTTTGTCTTTTTGACGATCAGGATTTCGGACTGTTTTTCGTAGAAATTCCGATAGATCTCCGTAAATTCTGCAACCGATCTTGGAATTTCATAACCTTCTTTATAGAAGATCTCATAGTCTGCTGCCGCAACTAAAGACATGGATTTTTTCGCGGTATCCGGTAATGCAACGTAAGAGGTCACTTCCACGCCTTCGACCATGGCTTCGTTTAAGACCTTTAAGGATTCTGCCGTTGATTTCGTAGAAAGTACCTCAATGTCAAAATATTCTCCGTCACTGGTGATCCCGACACCAAGCGGTGCAGCAAAGGACATGATCATATGAGGGTTAAAGCCTTCGGAATACTTCATGTCGATGCCGGCACGTTTTAGTGCCTTTTGAAAATAACGCATCATATCCAGATGTCCGACAAATTTTAATGCACCATATTTTCGGAATTTAATTCTAATTTTCATAGCAGACACCTCGTTCATATTTTCTTGCACCACAGCCGGAACAGCGTTCTCTGCAGTTCGGGGTGACGACCTCGGATCGTGCCGTTTCCCACTCGCGGATCAAAAATTCTTTGGTCACGCCGGCATCGATGAAATCCCAAGGGAACAGCTCGTCGGTTTCTCTTGGGCGGATCGTATAAAAATCAGGATCAATGCCGCAGTCCTCAAAAATCTGCATCCATTTCTCATTGTCAAAGTATTCGCCCCAGGCATCAAAAATACAGCCTTCTTCATAGGCTTTTAAAATAGCCTTGCTGAGACGGCGGTCACCTCTTGCAAAAATACCCTCTAATACGGTAACATCTGCCTGATGCCAGTTATACTTGATACTCTTGCGGTTCAACTGATCTTTTACGGTATCGTTGACGATTTTGGCACGATTTAAGAATTCCTCTTTGGTACACATCGGTGACCACTGGAACGGTGTAAACGGTTTTGGCACAAAGAAAGAAGTGCTGACCGTAATCTGGCATTTTCCGTTTCTTTGATCTTTTGGGATCTCATAATAGCGGACAGCGATCCTATTTGCAAGCTCTGCAATGGCTTTCATGTCATCGACCTGTTCGGTCGGAAGTCCAAGCATAAAGTAAAGTTTTACCTTATTCCAGCCACCTTCAAAGGCAAGTCCGCATCCATGTAGGATAATGTTCTCAGTTAAACCTTTGTTAATTACATCACGAAGTCTCTGGGAGCCTGCTTCCGGTGCAAACGTCAGACTGCTCTTTTTAATATCCTGTACTTTTCCCATAACGTCTAAGGAAAATGCATCTACACGCAGTGATGGAAGGGAAATGTTCACATGTTCCTTTCCGTGATGTTCGATCAGATAATTGATCAGATCCTCTAATTCCCGATAATCACTGGTACTTAAAGAACTTAAGGAAATCTCTTCATACCCGGTATTCTTTAACATGATGTCTGCCTGACGTTTCAGACGCTCTACATCTTTTTCACGGAGCGGACGGTAGATCATACCCGCCTGACAAAAACGACAGCCGCGGATACAGCCACGCTGTACCTCTAATACGACACGGTCCTGTGTCACTTTCAAAAACGGTACGACCGGTTTGTCCGGATAGACGCTGGCAGTCAGTTCCGTTACTACCTGTTTTTCGATTTTTTTGGGGATATCGTCATATACCGGTTCCATAGAGGCTAACGTTCCATCTTCTTTATAGCTGACTTCATAGAGTGACGGAACATAGATTCCCGGTATCTTTGCCGCCTGATGCAAAAAGGCTTCTCTCGAGGCATCTCCTTTTTTCCACTCTTTATACAGATCTAATAAAGCATCATAGCTTGTTTCACCTTCGCCAATATAGAATAAATCAAAAAAGTCTGCCAAAGGCTCCGGATTGTAGGTACATGGTCCTCCGCCAATGACAAACGGCATATCCCGTTCTCTGTCTTTTGCTAAAAGTGGGATCTGTGCTAAATCTAAGATCTGTAAAATATTGGTATAACACATCTCGTATTGGATGGTAATCCCGATAAAGTCAAAATGCGTCAGTGGTTCCTGTGATTCGAGTCCGAACAGCGGAATGTGCTGCTCTTTCATGATCTGATGCAGATCCGGCCACGGGGAATAGACTCTCTCACAGTATACATCTTCTCTCCGGTTAAACATATCATAAAGGATCTGGATGCCTAAATGTGACATTCCAATCTCATAGACATCCGGAAAGCACATGGCAAAACGGATGTCTACGTCCTCAGGGTTCTTTACGACACTGTTTAACTCATGCCCGATATATCGAACGGGCTTGTCTATTTTCATTAAAATTTCATCACTTAATGCTAATTTTCTCATATTTTTCCTATCATATGTTCTATGCTGCATACGGTTGCTGACATGGCTCTACCGCTGTGCTAATTCCTGTGTGATCTCTTCCCAGGTCACGCCCTTTTCTACCATTAGTACCATGACATGATAGAGGAAATCCGAAATCTCATATTTGATCTCTTCCGGATCCGGGTTCTTTGCAGCAATGACGATTTCCGTACACTCCTCACCGACCTTCTTTAAAATCTTGTCAATTCCTTTGTCAAAAAGATAGTTCGTGTAGGAACCTTCTTTTGGATTGTTCTTACGGTCTTCAATGATATTATAAACCGTTTCAAATACTTTTAACGGATTTTTTTCAATATACTCTTTCTTGACGATCTCATTGAAAAAGCAGCTTGGATTGCCGGTATGGCATGCAACGCCCACCTGTGACACCTTCGCAAGGATCGTATCAAAGTCGCAATCGGCTGTTAATTCTTTCACATACTGGATATGACCGGAAGTCTCGCCTTTCATCCAAAGCTCCTGACGGCTTCGGCTGTAGTAGGTCATTTTTCCACAGTTGATCGTAGCGTGGAACGCTTCTTCGTTCATATAAGCACACATTAACACATCGTTGGTCGTATAATCCTGTACAATGACCGGGATCAGACCGTCCGAATTTTTCTTTAAGTTCTCCCAGCTGATCGCAGGGTCAAAATTGTCCATCTTAATGCCGTTACGGGAAAGTTCTGTCTTTAACTTCATAATGTCTGTCTCTAAGTCATTGATGAATTCTCCACAGATACCGCGTACGTTGTCTCTTTTTAAGAGGGTGGTCAGTTTATCCATATCCAGTTCATTCTGCTCGACTAAATAAATGATGTCAGTCAGATTTTCTACGGAATCTAAGATTTCCTGATTCATCACTAAAATTTCATGTACACTCTCCTGAAGTTCTTTCTGATGTTTAAAGATGTAATCCACATTCTTTAAGGAGATGATGATCTTTTCCTTACCGAAACGTTTGCTCGCCTCCATCGCAAGCTGGGCGGTAGAAGGTTTTGAACCATTTAAAATAACTTCCTTACAACCGGCATAGATCAACTTCTTGACATCCTCTAAGCGGTTAATGTTACCTCCTGCACAAAGCGGAATCTCTAACAGACGGTTTAACTCCTTAATGGTATGGATATTCAGTTCGTGCTCCTCATCTTCCGTAGAAAGGTCGTAGATCAGGATCTTATCAATGCCGCTGTCATTATAAAGCTTAATGAGGTTCTTCGTGTCTTCAAGTTCCTCTAAATTATCAATGCTTTTGACTGCCTTTCCATTTTTTAAATATAAGGTTGCAACCAGATTTTTATATTCTCTCATTTTTACAGACTGCCTTTCGTAGATAATATATCATGAATCCGCGGGTCCGTTGTGACCGCTTCATCTAATGCTTTCGCAAATGCTTTGAACAATGCCTCAATGATATGATGGCTGTTCGTACCGGATAATACCTTCATATGCAGGTTCATGCCGGCAGTATAGGATATGGCATAGAAAAATTCACGCACCATCTCCGTATCAAATTCTCCTACGCGCGGTGTATCAAAGGTTCCATCAAAGGAAAAATAAGGTCTTCCCGACAAATCCAAAGCACAGAGGACAAGTGTCTCATCCATTGGCAGGATACAGCTTCCGTAGCGGCGGATGCCTTCTTTTTTGCCTAAGGCATTCTTGATCGCCGTTCCAAGGACAATTCCGGTATCTTCAATCGTATGATGGGAATCTACATGAAGGTCCCCTTTTACCTGAAGTTTCAGGTCAAAAAAACCATGCCTTGAAAATCCCTCTAACATATGGTCAAAAAAACCGATCCCGGTATCCACCTCATAGACACCGCTTCCGTCAATATTCAGATCTAATTGAATGTCCGTCTCTTTCGTCTTTCGGACTTCACTTGAAGTTCGTGCTGTATTCATCCGGGTATTCCTCCTTAATCCTCAAATCTTACTTTAATCGAATTTGCGTGTGCCGTCAACTGTTCACATTCCGCAAACTGTACAATATCCTTATAAACAGGCTCTAATGCCTCTTTTGAATAAGAAATGATACTGGATTTCTTAATGAAGTCATCTACGCTTAACGGAGAGAAAAATTTAGCGGTTCCGTTGGTTGGCAGTACATGGTTTGGACCTGCAAAGTAATCGCCTAACGGCTCCGAGCTGTATTCTCCTAAGAAAATAGCACCGGCATTGCGGATCTTCGTCATAACTTCGTATGGATTTTTCATCACGATCTCAAGGTGCTCGGAAGCAATCTCGTTTGCGGTCTGGATCGCCTCTGCGTCATCCTTTGCCACTAAAATATAACCATACTGGTCTAAAGACTTCTGGATGATCTCTTTTCTTGAAAGCTGTTTTACAAATGCATCGATCTCTTTAGAGACTTCTTCTGCTAAAGTTTTGCTTGTGGTCACAAGGATCGCAGATGCCATTTCATCATGCTCTGCCTGTGATAACAGGTCTGCGGCAACAAAACGCGGATTGGCAGTCTCATCTGCTAAGACTAAGATCTCACTCGGTCCTGCGATCGAATCAATGCTGACATGACCAAATACGGCTTTTTTTGCAAGTGCTACATAGATGTTTCCCGGTCCTACGATCTTATCTACTTTAGGGATGCTTTCGGTTCCAAAAGCAAGTGCTGCGATTGCCTGTGCACCACCCACTTTATAAATGCGGTCTACACCGGCTTCTTTTGCGGCAACTAAGGTAGAAGCACAGATTTTTCCGTCTTTTCCAGGAGGGGTGGTCATAATGATCTCATCCACGCCTGCTACTTTTGCCGGCATGACGTTCATCAGCACACTGGATGGATAGACTGCCTTGCCGCCCGGCACATAGACACCGACTCTCTGCAATGGTGTTACTTTCTGGCCTAAGAGGATTCCGTTTTCTTCCGAATCAAACCAGCTGTACTGTTTTTGTTTTTCGTGGTAGGTACGGATGTTGACCAATGCTTTTTTGATAACCTCTAACAGCTTTGTATCAACATTTTCATAGGCTTCTTTGATTTCCGCATCGGTGACTAAAATGGTATCGGCACTGATGTCGGCACCGTCAAAACGTCTGGTATAGTCAAATAATGCAGCGTCTTTTTTTGCCCGTACATTTTCTATGATCTCGGCTACCTGGCTTTCAAATTTGCCATAGCTGTTCGGACTGCGCTTTAAAAGATTTTCTAAGATATCTGTTTTACTTTCTTCTGTTAACGTTAAGATCTTCATCTTAAACCTCCTGACTGCTCAATACGGACTTTAAGTCGGTAATCAGCTTTGTAATACGTTCATTTTCCATCTTCATGCTGACCTGGTTGACCACCATTCTTGCAGATAACGGTACGACTTCTTCTAATACAAAAAGTCCGTTTTCCCTTAAAGTAGAACCGGTCTCTACAATGTCTACGATCACTTCGGAAAGTCCGACGATCGGAGCTAACTCGATCGAGCCGTTTAACTTGATGATCTCCACGGTCTGATGTTTTTTATTATAAAAATAATCCTTTGCGATCTTCGGATATTTGGTTGCAACGCGGATCTGTTCTCTGTGCTTTAACAGTTCTTCGGCTTCTTTTGGCCCGCAGACACACATTTTACATTTTCCAAAGCCTAAGTCTAAGACCTCGTAAATATTACGTCCTTCTTCTAAGATCGTGTCTTTTCCGACAATTCCAATGTCTGCTGCACCGTATTCCACATAGGTTGGAACATCCGGCCCTTTGGCTAAGAAGAAACGCAGCTTATATTCTTCATTGACAAAAATCAGCTTTCTGGTCTTTTTGTCCTTCATTTCTTCGCAGGTAATGCCTATTTTTTCAAAGGTTTCTAAGGTCTGGTTTGCTAATCTGCCTTTCCCTAAAGCAAACGTTAAATATCTCATATCTTCCATTTTTATTCTCCGTCCATATATGTAATCTTTGTCATTCCGGTTCTGTCGGCATATGCCTGATAGTCCTCTTTGCTCTTGGTCTCATCCATACATAACAATTCTATCAAAGCTCCGGTTTTTCTAAGCTCCTGTGCCTTTAAGATGGCTTCTTTTTGAAGCTTTCTTGGATAGAGCAAAAGCTGATAGTCTTTGTCTGTTGTTATTTCTGTCTTTTGTCTCTGGATAGCGGCTAAAAGCTGGTCGGAGGCAATGGCGAAACCAATGGCAGGTGCATCCTTGCCAAAATACTTTAAGAGCTTATCATAACGGCCGCCTTTTACGATCGGTTCTCCTGTTCCAAAGGTATAGCCGGAAAAAATAATGCCGGTATAATAATGGTAGTCGCTGATCGCACCAAGTTCATAGGAAATATAACGTTCTGCCTGATAGAGTTTTAACACTTCATGTAAATCCTTTAAGTAGGTTAAAGCAGAAGCACTCTTTTGATATGGTGCTGCTTTTTTCTGAATCTCTTCAAACTGCTTTGGACTGTCATAAAAACCGCCTAAAAGTGTAAAAAGTTCCTTTAAGTCTTCGGCAATCTCCAGTGTACCGATGAACTCCTCCACACCGAAAAAATTCTTGTTAGAGATCAGTTCCCGCAGTTCCTCTTCCTGTTCTTCATTCAGTCCTGCTTCTTCCATCAGTCCTTTTAAAAATCCGGCATGACCGATACTGATCTGAAATTTTTCCAAGCCTGCCTTTTTCAGACATTCGACTGCCATCGCAAGGATTTCTGCATCTGCTTCGATCGAGTCATCTCCAATCAGCTCTGCACCAAGCTGTGTGGATTCCTTTAATCTGCCCTGATAACTGTTATTATTGATAAAAATATTTCCGGCATAGCAGAGTCGGATCGGCATAGTTTCCTCGCCAAAATACATTGCGGCTGCTCTTGCGATGGATGGAGTCATATCCGGACGCAGTACTAAAGTATTTCCTTCACGGTCAAAAAACTTATATAAATCTTTGGATGGGATGGTACCGATCTCCCGATTGAATACATCAAAAAACTCAAACGTCGGAGTCTGAATCGTATGATAACCAAAACTTAGAAACGTCTGATGAAGTTCCTGCTCTATTCGTTGCTTTTTATCGCATTCTCCGTTATAAATATCGCGGACACCTTCCGGTGTATGTAATAATTCTCTTCTCATGCTTTTTCCCTCCGGCACTTTATTGTGGTAACGTGCTACCTTGATAATATATTAAACTCGATTTATTATATGTTACATTAGAAAAAAAGTCAATCCCTGCTTCTTACGTTTATTCCCGAATTTCTAAGTCTTTTTGGATACCGTCTAAATACGGAACTAAGATCACGCCTTTTCCTTTTAAAAAGAAGTCTTTTTCTAATTCCTCATAGCGAAAACTTTTCCGTCCGCCTGTCTCCATACGATTCCAGAATTCCATGAGCTTTTGATGACGCAGATAATAGAATTCATCTTTGTGCGTAAAGGAGATCAAAAGGAAGGAGATACCGCCCTGTTTTTCAAAATCCTCCATAAACCGCACCTGATGCGGATGGATATTGGCAAGCGGAAAGGTGTCTGTATGACATTCTTTGGCATCAAAACAGACCGGAATCCCCTGTACGGCACCGATATAGTCTACGGTACTCTTCTGGTCAAAATAAGCAAGGGTAATGTGTCTGGTTGCCTTGTCGATATTGATCGGTGTGATCGGTGTCGGTACTTTCTGGATCAGGGCAAGTCCGTGTTCGGCATATTTTTCATTGGTCCGGTTGATAAATTCTTCTAAGGTTGAACCTCTTAAACCTCTTGAATTCCAAGTTGGCATTACAGGATTCCTTTCGCGGCAACATCACCTTCGTAATAAATTTTTTCCATATAGGCGAGGTTAAATTTTCCGTCTTTTAAGGTCACTAAATTCATACAGCAGTTTGGTTGATGAATCTCCCAGTAACGGTCAATATCCCAACCTAAGACGTTGAGTAATAAAGCACGGATCAATGCTCCGTGGCAGACGACCAGTACATTTTCATAAGTATGCTCTAACGGTCGCAGTTCGTTTTCTAAGAAATCTTTAGCTCTTGCCATAATATGTTCATAGCTTTCGGCTCCGTCTTTTGCCTGATATTTCGATGGAATGGTAAAACAGTATTTCAGATTCTGATTTTCCGGTTTTTCATTAATATCTTTTATCAGCATACCTTCTGCTTTTCCAAAATTCATCTCAACGATCCGGTCATCAATGACGATTTCGGTTGTATGTGTACCACGGACGATCTCAGCCGTTTTACGGGCTCTTGATAGCGGACTTGCATAAATAATATCAAATTGAAGTCCCTCTTTTTCGATGCCGTCCCTTGTGATCTTAGCTAATTCAATGCCGTATTCATTTAACGGAATATCGGTACTTCCCTGGATTCTTCCTGCTTTGTTTCCGTTGGTTTCTCCATGTCTTAAGATATAAATATTCATGTTCTCCACCTCTTATTTTTCTCTGCCGGTCCTTTGACATTCTAAGGCACGTTCAAATTCTTTCGGGGCATCTGCCTGTATCTTGGTCCCATCGGCTAAAAACAGGCGGTATGCATGTAATAACTGATGTGTCACACCTGCATTTTTTAAAAATTCCCGGTTAAGCCTCGGATTTCCGTATTTGGTATCGCCAATAACAGGGTGACCGATCGATGCTAAATGTGCACGGATCTGATGGCTTCTTCCGGTGATCAGATGAACTTCAAGTAAAGTTACCTGACCAACGAGCTTTAAGGGACGATATTCGGTAATGATCGGCTTTGCATCATTAGAAGGCTCAGAAAGTATGGTGACCTGATTGTTTTTCTCATCCTTTTTTAAAAAACCTTCGATCCGTCTTGGCTTGGAAATATGCCCTGCGACGATCGCAAGATAATATTTTTCCATACTGCGTTCCCGAAAGGCTTTGCTCATCTGCTGCAATCCATTCAGGGTCTTTCCTGCAACTAAGATTCCCGATGTGTTGCGGTCTAAGCGGTTGCAGACCGATGGTTTAAACGTATGCAGGCTCTCTCTTGTTATTGTACCACTTTCTAAAAGATATTGTAATATATATTCATTTGCGGAAATATCTTCTTTTTTGGCTTTTTGGGAAAGCATTCCCGCCGGTTTGTTGATGGCGAGCACATCGTGATCCTCATAGACGATTTCTAGTGAAATATGCGGAACGGAAACAACCGGATCTTTCGTCTGTTGTTTTCCTGCAAATTTTTCAAAAGTCTCATCCGAAAGGAATAATTTTACCGAATCTCCGGCGGTTAATTTCTCATTTCCGGTTGCTTTTTTGCCGTTTAAGACAATATTCTTTTTTCGGAGCATCTTATAATAAAAGCTGGCAGGAGCCTCTTTTAAGAGTTTGCCTAGGAATTTATCCAGACGTTGTCCGGCTTCATTTTCGTTGATTACAATTTCTTTCATGCTTCTCTTGCCTGCTTTCCGTTTTTCTTCTTATGGACATTTCGGATTGTCTTTTTCTGCTGCGGTTTTTGCTTTTGCGATTTCTGCTGTTTTTGTGATGTCTGTGCTTTGGACATCTTTCCGGTCTGCTGTTTTTTGGCGGAAGCACCCTTTTGTGTGGATGATGAAGACTGGATATTTCTCGGACGGATCAGACATTTTTTGTCAAATCCGATCAGATCCGTTCTGCCTGCCTTATGGAGTGCCTCCGATACCAGTTCGTAATTCTTTGGATTCCGATACTGGATCAATGCCCGCTGCATGGCTTTTTCATGTGGGTTTACTGCCGTATAGACCGGTTCCATGGTTCGTGGATCTACTCCGGTATAATACATGCAGGTAGACAGCGTGGAAGGTGTCGGATAAAAATCCTGCACCTGTTCCGGCATATATCCGAAATCTCGTAAAAATTCTGCCAGTTCTACGGCTTCTTTTAAGGTAGAACCCGGATGCGAGGACATCAGATAAGGGACTAAGAACTGCTTTCGCCCGATCTTTTCGTTCATCTTCTGATAGGACTGCACAAAACGGCGGTAAACACTGTTTTCCGGTTTTCCCATATATTTTAAAACAGCATCCGAAATATGCTCCGGGGCAACTTTAAGCTGTCCTGAAACATGATATTCACACAATTCTTTCAAAAAGCTCTGGTCTTTATCGGCAAGCAGGTAGTCAAAACGGATACCGGAGCGGATAAAGACTTTTTTTACCCCTGGAAGTGCTCTTAACTGTTTTAAAAGTGCCCGGTAATCTCTGTGGTCTGCGATCAGATTGTCGCAGGGTTTTGGAAAGAGACACTGTTTGTTTGGGCATGCTCCGTGTTTGAGCTGTTTTTTACAGGCAGGTGCCCTGAAATTTGCTGTCGGACCACCGACATCGTGGATATATCCTTTGAAGTCGGGTTCCTTCGTAAGCATTTTTGCTTCTTCGATAATGGATTCATGGCTTCGTACCTGAATGATCCTGCCCTGATGAAAGGTTAAGGCACAAAAACTGCACCCTCCAAAACAGCCACGGTTGCTGACGAGACTGAATTTCACTTCACTGATCGCAGGCACACCGCCTGCTTTTTCATAGGAAGGATGATAAGTGCGCATATAGGGAAGTGCATAGACATCATCCATTTCTTCGATCGTCAGCGGCTTAGACGGTGGATTTTGTACCACAAAGGTTTTATAGTCATAGCTTTCCGCTAAACGCTTTCCCGAAAACGGGTCGGTATTTTGATATTGCACATAAAAACTTTTGGCATAATTCTTTTTATCTGCTTTCAGTTCTGAATAGTCCGGCAGAAAAATTGCATCATAAATATCTTCTTTTTTTCTTGTTTTATAAACAGTTCCATCAATAAATGTAATATCACGAACCAAAAGCCCGCTGTTTAGGGCATCTGCCACTTCTACAATGCTTCTCTCTCCCATTCCGTATAAGAGCAGATCCGCACCGGAATCTAATAAAATGGAACGTTTTAAGGAATCTGACCAGTAATCATAGTGGGCAAGCCTGCGCAGACTCGCTTCAATCCCGCCAATGATGATCGGTGTTTTTTTATAATTGCGTCGGATCAGATTACAATAAGTAATGGTGGCATAGTCCGGCCGCTTTCCCATGACTCCGCCCGGTGTATAGGCATCTGTGGAACGTCGCTTTTTAGAAACGGTATAGTGGTTGACCATAGAGTCCATATTTCCGGCGGCAACCAAAAAGCCGAGTCTTGGTTCGCCTAAAATAGAAATACTGTGATCATCTTTCCAGTCCGGCTGTGAAATGATCCCAACGGTATATCCATGTGCTTCCAGTACCCGGCTGATGATGGCATGTCCAAAGGATGGATGGTCAACATAGGCATCGCCGATCACATAGACGAAATCCAGTTGCTGAATACCACGCTCATCCATATCTTTTTTACAAATGGGTAAAAATTTATTTTTCATGTCAGATCCTCATAGGTGCCATTTAAAATTTCCTCATAGGAAGTAATGTAATAATCAGAAAGTTCTTTTTTTAATGGATTCTGCTCGGTGGAAAATTCATCTTCTACGCCACAGACTTTCATGCCGGCACTGATCGCTGCCCGCATTCCGTTTGGAATATCCTCAAAGACCATGCAGTGCTCCGGAGCAACCCCAAAATGCTCCGCTACCATCAGATAAATGTCCGGTGCAGGTTTTCCATTCGGGACTTCATCGGACGTTAAGATATAATCAATATCCTCTAAAATATCATGTGCCTTTAGACAGGCTCTGGTCAGCTCATAGGAATTGCTGGTTCCGATACCGACGCGGATTCCCTTTTCTTTTAATAAGTCTAAGAACTGCTTCGCTCCCGGTTTTAACGGCACTTCTTTGCAGTATTTTTCATAAGCCATGCCGTTCCAGATCTTCATCAGTTCCTGTGGAGTATCCTTTAAGTTGAACCGCTTGATAAAATAGTCGGCAGTCTGCGCAAAGCTGATACCTTCTATCTCATATTTCAGATTTTCCGGCATTTCTAAACCGCGTGCGGTTAAAAATTCAATATCAATGGATTCCCACATCCACATGGAATCTACTAATGTTCCGTCTAGGTCAAAAATGACTGCCCGGATATTTTCTAACATATTTTTACTCATTGTTTTTCCTCTATATTGTTCTGTTTTTCAGTGCAGATAATTCTTCTGTGGTAAGTGCCCGGTAGCTTCCGGGAGTCAGGGTTTCATCTAATTGTAACGTTCCCATAGAAAGCCGTTTTAAAAAAAGAACCTGTTTTCCGACCGCTTCAAACATCCGCTTGACCTGATGATATTTCCCTTCTGTGATGCTGACACGGATTTCTGAAATATCATCCGATTTTTCAATAACAAGGGTTGCAGGAAGTGTCGGTTTCTCTTCTTTGATATCTAATCCAAGGGAAAAGCGCTGGACATCTTCCCTCGTAACTCTTCCCTGTACCTTTGCAAAATAGGTCTTTGTCACATGCTTTTTCGGGCTTAGAAGCTCATGGGCTAATGTTCCGTCATTTGTGATCAGCAAGAGTCCTTCCGTGTCAAGATCCAGCCTGCCGACCGGAAACAGGTTATAGCCCTTTGGATTTTCAATAAAAGAAAGGACGGTCGGATACAGATTGTCTTTGACTGCCGAAACACAGCCGCCCGGTTTGTTTAACATATAATAGACATAGGGTTCATAGGCAACCGTTTTTCCCTGATAACAGACGGTATCTTTTGTTATGTCAACCTTTGCTTCGGGCTTGCTTATCGGCATGCCATTGACGCTGACCTGTTTTTTTCGTATGATGTTTTTTACCTCCGAACGGGTTCCAATGCCCATATCGGCTAAATATTTGTCCAGTCGGATCATAATACTCCTAGAATGTAAGTGTTCTTTTTTTGTTTTCTAATTTCTGTAAAACCTGATAGGGATTGATGGCATATTCTTTTCCGTTTTTATCATTTAGATAAATGCCAAAATGAAGATGCACGTCAAAATTCCCCGTGGTTCCTTCTATCTCACTATAGCCGGTATCCCCCATAAAGCCAATGATTTCTCCGGCACGGATCTGCTCTCCGATTTGGTATTCTTTCATATAATCGGACAAGTGTGCATAGTAATAATAGACACCGGTTTTACTGCGTATGCCAAGCCGCCATCCGCCCTGGGGCAGCCAGCCGATCTTTTCTAAGGTACCGTCACAGACACTGACTACCGGATATACGCCCCTGTGGTTGTAGGATGCCATGATGTCACAGCCTTCATGTCCCCTTTTTCCACCGTAGGTACGCTCCATCATAAAACTGTCTCCGTAAGCGACTGTTTTTCGATCATCCCATTTCGACTCCGCTACCGGAAAATAAGCCACTTCTTTTTTGATCTTTGGGTAAGGGTCTTTGTATTCCGTAACAGTTCCCTTTTCTTTAGAAATCTGCAATATCTTCTGTACGCCTGCACTGTCGGCTGCAACAAGGCAGATAAACAGCAGGATCACTGCAAATTTTCGATACCACATAAATTATTTTGCTCTTTTCAAAAACTCTAAAATGAATTTCCATACACGCTCGGTAGAAGAGATCGAAAGTCTTTCTTTTGGTGTATGGATGTCAAAGTTATCCGGTCCGAATGAAACACAGTCCAGATTTTCAATCTTTTCAGAGAGGATTCCACACTCTAAGCCGGCATGAATTGCCTCAATCTTTGGTTCTTTCTGATATAAATCCCGATATACCTCTAACACTAGTTCACGGACTTTGGAATCTTTTTTGTACTCCCATGCAGGATAATTGCCGGTAAAGGTAACCGTACCGCCTAAGAACTCGGACAGATAGGAAAGACGATCCATGACTTCTTCTTTTCTGCTCTTGACACTGCTTCTTACGGAAAATGATACGGAGAACTCTTCCTCCGTCATTTTCATAATTCCGGCATTGAGTGAGGTTTCAGGGAGTCCCGGAATCTCCATACTCATATGCTGGATGCCATTTGGCATATTCCGCAGGAAGAAAAGGATTCTGGACTGGGAGCGGTAACCCAGTACCTGTGTTTTCTTCGTGCCGAGTTTTTCGAATCTTAATACGATATCAGGATCACTTGCCTGGTATTCTTTTTTCAGTATATGATTCAGTGCGAAAACCGCATCTTCTAACTTCTTCTCCTCTTCCGGCGTAACTAAAATATCACAGATGCACTCTCTTGGAATGGCATTGTCTTTAAGGCCACCGTTCAATGCACAGATGCCCATTTCTAAGGTATCATCTAAATGTTTTAAAATTCTTCCGATCTCTACAATGGCATTGGCACGTTCCTTATCAATCTCACCACCGGAATGACCGCCCATTAATCCGGTCAGGGTCAGACGATACTGTAAACCCTCTGCTTCGTCAAAGACTAACGGAAAACTGCACTCTGCCGTTACTCCGCCGGCACAGCTTGTTAAAAAGGTTCCCTCTACATCAGAGTCAATATTTAATACCTGATGTCCTTTTAACATGGAAAGGTCAATTTTTTCAGCACCAAGCATGCCGACTTCCTCATCTACGGTAAAGACACACTCTAAGCGTGGGTGTGCAATGTCATCCGAATCTAAGATGGCTAAGGAATAGGCAATGGCAATACCGTCATCTCCTCCTAAGGTTGTTCCCTTTGCCTTTACGAAGTCACCGTCGATAAAAAGACGAAGTCCCTCGTTCTCGAAGTCGATCTCTGTATCGTTTTCTTTTTCGCAGACCATATCCAAGTGTCCCTGAAGGATGATCGGTTCTGCATTCTCATATCCGGCTGTGGCTTCTTTGATAATGACCACATTATTATATGCATCCTGATAAGCCTCTAATTCCCGTTCTTTTGCAAAGTTCATACAATAGTCACTGATGGCTTTTGTATGATAGGAACCGTGTGGGATTCCTGCAAGTTCCTCAAAATAATAAAATACTTTTTGTGGCTGCACATTTTCTAATACTCTCATATTCTTACCTCCTGAATTCATATCTTTCTTAATTTTTAATATATTTAACTATGAAAAAATCATACCTTATACTCTTACTTATCTTCATATTGTGTTACATGTTAATAGACCCCGTGCATGGAATGGAAGGTGTAAAAAATGGTCTTTTACTCTGGTATGACCGCATTTTACCGGCATTACTGCCATTTTCCATTATTTCCTATATTCTGGTGGCATCGGATAATCTGTCTTTTTTCAGCAGAATCTTGCATCCTGTGATCAAAAAACTCATTCCTGTATCGCCGGACGGTGTCTATCCGCTGTTAGCGGGATTTTTATTTGGCTTCCCGTTAGGAAGTAAAATCATCGGTCAGTTATCCGAAAACGGACAACTAAGATCATCGGAAGCACAGATCCTGCTCTCTGTCTGTAACAACATCAGTCCGGTCTTTATTACCGGCTATATGGTACACCAGTGTATCGGATGTGATGCATATATGCTACCTGCGATCCTGTGCATTTATCTGCCGCCGCTTTTTTTTGCAGCTATCCGGCTGCGGTTTTTAAAAGGAACGGCTTCTGATAAAAAAAATGAGGCATCAAGATCTCAAATTACCTTTAAAATCATTGATGCCGGAATTATGAACGGTTTTGAAACCCTGCTCAAACTATGCGGTTACATTGTGATTTTTTCTATTCTATGCAAACCGCTTTCACTATTAAAAAACAGTATTCCCTTTGTCAGCCTGTTATTTGGCAGTATCTTAGAAGTTACAAACGGTATCTCCTGTATTACCGGGCATGGCTTTTCTAAAGAAGCAATGTTCTTACTCTGTACCACCTGTACCTCTTTTGGAGGAATCTGTGGTATTGCCCAGACCAGTTCGATGATCTCAGACACAACTTTATCTATGTCTGCTTATATCAGGGATAAACTGTTCTTTTCCGTTATGACGTTCGGATGTGCTCTCTGTTACCTTTATCTATTATAATGATAACAGCGTCTACTGTAACAGATCTGCACTTACATCGATTTCCGGCAACTCCTCTGTGGACTGTTCTGCCGGCTGCTCTTTTGCTTCCTGCTCTTTGCTGTGTTCAATCTGTTCAGGAACAAGCTCTGCACGGTTGGCTGTAACAATATCTAAAAAGCCCTGTAAAGCACCGATCAGGCTTTCGCTTCTGGCTTTGGAAGTCTCAATCGCACCTGTCAGACTTGCTTCTAAATTTTTGAGCATATCATCGGTATAGGCAATGGCACTCATACGGATATTATTTGCATCATTTGTGGCATTGTCTAAGATGTCCTGTGCCTGCTTTGTTGCGATCATAACAACCTCATTTGCCTGTGCATATGCCTGCTGCATGATCTGATGCTCGCTGACTAATTCGTCCGTCTTGATCTGTGCCTGAGCAATAATTGCCTCTGCCTTTGCTTTGGCATCCGCTAAAATCGCCTCCTGATTGCTGATAATCTTCTGATAACGCTTGATCTCCTCCGGAGTCTTCATACGAAGTTCCGTCAAAAGCTCGTCAATCTCATCACGATTCACAACGATCTTACTGCTGGAAAAATTATGAGGTTTACAATTGTCAATGTATTCTTCAATCTCATCAATAATCTGTTCAATCTTACTGCTCATGGTTTCACCCCTTATTTTTTGATATTATACTTCTCATAAATCCTATCCACAAACTGTTCCGGAACAAACTTAGAAATGTCGCCGCCATAGGAAGCAAACTCTTTCACGATCGTGGAACTCAGATAGGAATACTGTAGATTCGTTGTTAAGAATATCGTCTCAATATCGGTATTCTCGATATGATTTGTCTGGGCAATCTGCAATTCATATTCAAAATCCGTTACGGCACGCAGTCCGCGTACAATGATACTTGCATCGATTTCCCGCATATAATCAACTAAAAGTCCATCAAAAGAAGTAACCTCTACGTTCGGTAAATCTTTTGTTAACTCTTTTAACATACTAACACGTTCCTCAACCGAAAACAATGATTTTTTTGCACTATTGTTTAAAACGCCGACAATCAGCTTGTCCACAATTTTAGAAGAACGCAGGATTATGTCTACATGTCCGTTAGTAACCGGATCAAAGCTGCCCGGATATATTGCTCTTTTCATATCAGTCCTCTTTCTGACCTGCCCGTTTTAAAAACAGATGCATATTGGTCTTGTATTTTTTCAGCTTCTCTACGGTAAAACCAAGCTCATGTACATAGTCAAATGTTGTCCGGTCTGACATCTCTACAATGATCAGGCTGTCTTCATCGATCAGCTTTGACGTTGCAAGATAGGTCAGCACTTCTTTTTCTAATTCCTTGCCATAAGGCGGGTCCATAAATACAATATCAAAATATTTGCGTCCCTCTAACTGACACAGTGCCGTCAGCACATCGGTCCTCATCAGTGTGGATTCCTCGGTAAACTTTGTAAAACGGATGTTTTCCTCGATACAGTCTGCCGCTTTTTTATTATTCTCCACAAATACAGCTTCCTCAGCACCACGGCTTAATGCTTCAAGTCCGATGGCTCCGCTTCCTGCAAACAGATCTAAAAAAGAAGCTCTTGGAACATCCATCTGGATGATGTTAAACAAAGTCTCTTTGATACGGTCTGTAGTTGGTCTGGTGTCTTTTCCTTCAATCGTTTTCAGTGGAAGGCTTCTTGCCGTTCCTGCTATGATCCTCATAGTATCTTCTCCTCTGTCAGCATTTTTTCTAAAAGTGAAAATGCTGCTGCTACTGCCTGCTGTCGTATTTCGGTGCGGCTGCCGCATCCAAGCATATGTTGTGTCATAACGCTGCCGTTGTAACAGCAGCCAAGATATACGTCTCCTACCGGATGCTCCTTCGTACCGCCGTCCGGTCCTGCAACGCCTGTGGATGAAAGGGCAATCGTGGTATGAGCCGTTCTTGCGGCACCCGTAGCCATCTCGGCCGCTGTCTGGCTGCTGACTACCCCATAATCGGAAATGGTTTTGGGGGCAACCCCTAACAGTCGTTCCTTTGCATCATTGGAATAGGTAACATATCCCTCGTGAAAAATCTCAGATACGCCCGGAATATCCACAATCGCGGATGCGATCAGCCCACCGGTACAGGATTCCGCAGTTGTAATCGTTAATTTTTTGTCAATCAAAAATTCTACTATCTCTTCTATGGATTTATTCATCATTGCCGTTCTGTTTTATTTTTTATTTTAGTTCCTGTTATTTCTGCTCTTTTAATACCTGCTTATTTTTTGCAATGTAATCGATCAGAGAAACGACCGTTAGGATCAATGCAATATAAGTCAGTGCTGTTGCAAGCATCTGGAAATAACGATTCTGGAAATCTAAGATCAATGCGATGATCATAAGCATCTGGAAGGTTGTTTTAAACTTGCCCCAGTAACTTGCGGCGATGACAATGCCGTTATCCGATGCAACCAGACGGAATCCGCTGATAATAAATTCTCTTGCAATAATAACAATTACAATCCATGCTGCTAATCTGTCGATTTCCACCAGACAAATCATAGCGGAGCATACCAACAGTTTATCTGCTAACGGGTCCATAAATTTCCCGAAATTTGTCACAAGATTGTATTTTCTTGCAATTTTTCCGTCTGCCATATCGGTCAGACTTGCCACAATAAAGATGGCGGTTGCAATGTATTTTCCATATTCCGGAAAATATGGTGCAAGTAAAAAGAATACAAAAAATGGAATTAATATAACGCGAAATATCGTCAGTTTATTTGGTAAATTCATGCAATCTCTCCTATCAAATCGTATTCATAAGCTCCGGTTACCCTTACCTTTACAAAATCACCACTCATCAGCGTTTCATCCGTATCGATAAAAATGTAACCGTCGATATCCGGTGCGTCCCGGTAAGTTCTTCCCACATAGGTGTTTTCACCGGAAACCTGACCTTCAATCATACAATAGAGTTCCCTGCCAATCATCCGCTCGTTGGCATCTATAATAACTTCTTCCTGAAGTTCCATGACTTCCTGCTGCCATTGCTTCTTCTGTTCTTCGTCTACCTGGTTGTCAAAAGTTGCTGCCGGGGTATCTTCCTCCGGGGAATAAGTAAATGCACCTAAACGGTCAAATTCCATCTCATTGATAAAATACATCAGTGATTCATGCTCTTTCTCCGTCTCTCCCGGGAAACCACAGATGAGTGTGGTTCTGAGTGCAATATCCGGTATCTCAGTTCTGAGTTTTGTGACAATGTTTCGTAAATCCGCCTGTGAAGTTCTTCTTCCCATGCGTTTTAAGATCATATCATCGGCATGCTGGATCGGCAGATCTAAGTAGTGGCAGACTTTTTCATTGCGTTTTATGGAAGCGATCAATTTATCGTCAATCTCTTCCGGATAACAGTAAAGGATCCTGATCCAGTAGATTCCTTCTATTTTATTCAGTTCATCTAAAAGTCTGTACAGAGATTTCTCTCCATACAGGTCGATACCGTAAAGAGTGGTCTCCTGTGCAACCAAGATCAGTTCCTTTACGCCCTGTGCCACTAACTCTCTTGCAGATTCCACTAATTCTTCGATCGGGATACTGCGGTACTCGCCACGGATTTTTGGGATAATGCAGTAAGTACAGTGCTTGTTGCAGCCTTCTGCAATTTTTAAATGGGCATAATGACCACCTGTGGTTAAGGAACGCTTTGCGGAAACGTTTGGAATTCCTTCTAATGTCTTGAAATTTTCATAATGGCTGCCGCCTAAAACATTTTTTACGGCTTCTGCAATGGCATCGTAGGAATTGGTTCCAAGGATGGCATCCACCTGAGGGATTTCTTTTTCAATCTCTTCCTGATAACGCTGTGCTAAACATCCTGTTACGATCAGCGCTTTGCAGTTCCCGGATTCGCGGTACTCTGCCATTTCTAAAATGGTATTAATGCTTTCTTCTTTGGCATCGTTGATAAAACAACAGGTGTTGATCACAATGATATCTGCTTCCTGCTCATCATCCGTAAAGGCATAGCCCTCATTGCCAAGGATACCAAGCATATACTCCGTATCTACGAGATTCTTATCACATCCGAGAGATACAAACAGAATTTTCATTATACTTCCTCTTCTTCCTCGTTGTCATCTCCGATAATCTTTACTTTTCCTTCGTATAACTCCTGCACTGCAGTAGAAAGCGGTTTCTTTCCGGCTGCTCCTTCTACTAACGGCTCATCTCCTGCGATGATCTGTCTTGCACGTTTCGAAGCGGCGATTACGATGGAATAACGGCTGTTAACAACCGGTTCCTCTCCAAACTCCACACCACTGTTCATTACTTTCATTAAGTCTACATAAGATGGATGTATCATAGTTATTCTCCTTTCAAAAATCCCTTTAATTCTTCACGCATCTGTGTAATCGCTTTTTCATTTCTTGCAATCGTAAGATGCTCGTTTCTTATCATCTGGTGTACTTCTTCGACACAGATGTCTAAATCATCATTGATGACTAAATAGTCATAATTTTCAATGCCCTCGGCTTCTTCGCATGCACGGCTTAAACGCTTGTTGATGATCTCCATATCCTCTGTGCCCCTGCCGATCAGCCGTTCTTTTAAGATTTCGGCGGATGGCGGTGTTACAAAAAGAAGCAAGGTCTGCGGGAACTGTTTTTTGACTTTTAAAGCGCCCTGTATCTCAATTTCTAAGATGACATCTTTGCCGTCAGCTAACTGCTTTTCCACATAGGCTTTTGGTGTGCCGTAATAGTTGTCAACATACTGTGCATATTCAAGCAGTTCGCCGTCTGCGATCATCTGCTCAAATTCTTTGGTTTCTTTAAAAAAATATTCTACGCCGTCTGTTTCGCCTTCTCTTGGCTGTCTTGTCGTTGCCGAAATGGAAAGTGCGTATTGCTCAGGATACTTTTTTAAAAGTTCTTTCATAATCGTTCCCTTTCCTGAGCCGGAAAAGCCGGAAACGACAACTAATATTCCTTTTTTTTCTAAATTCATCGTATTTTCCTCTTCAAATATCGGTTATGTAAAGCTATTCAATGTTCTGGATCTGTTCTCTGACCTTCTCAATGTTCGTCTTCAGTTCAATACCGGTATCTGAAATGGCAAGGTCGTTTGCTTTGGATAAGATCGTATTTGCCTCGCGGTTCATCTCCTGGGCAATAAAATCTAATTTTCTTCCAATGCTGCCGCCTTCTTCTAAGGCATCCTTGGTACCCTGGATATGGCTTTTTAAGCGTACGGTCTCTTCGTCTACACAGATCTTATCTGCATAGATCGTAACCTCTGCCGCAATCCTGCCGTCATCGATCTGCGTATCTTCTAACAGCTCTTTGACCTTAGCTTCGAGCCTGCTGCGGTAATCACTGAGGATCTGTGGGGAACGCTCCTCGATAAAATCTACGTTCTTTAACATTTCATCGAGTTTTTCCACTAAATCTTTCTTTAAATTCTCTCCCTCAGTGATCCTCGATGCAACAAACTGTTCGCATGCCTGTCTGAGTGCTTTTTCTAAAACGCTCCATAGTTCTTTTTCATCGACATCCTGTTCTTCCATCGTGAACACTTCCGGATATTTGGACAATTTGCCAACGGTAATATCGTTTTGCAGATCAAACTGTTCTGCCATAGTGTTCAGATGTGTTAAGTATTCTCGGGCAATCTCTTCGTTATACTTCAAAGCTACATTGTTCTCGTTGTAGTCTTCGTAAGTGATAAAGACATCGACTTTGCCCCTTTGCATGTATTCTTTTAGGAGATTACGGATGGCACTTTCAAAAAAGCCCAATTTCTTTGGCATCTTGATATTGACGTCAAAATACCGGTGGTTGACGGATTTGATCTCAACCGTAAACTTCCGGTTTTCCTCCATAACCTCTGCCCGGCCAAAACCGGTCATACTTTTGATCATAAAAGCCTCCTGTCTGATTTCTTCTGTGCATCTCTCTATCCGTCTTGCGATACCTGTATGCATAGATACTTTATTATATACAAAAATGAAGGGTTCGTCAAATATTCTTGACTTTTTTCCTGTCAACAATTAGGCTAGGAAGGAAGGAGGTATGACACCATGGCATTTGACGGTATTACCATCGCAAATATTGTATATGATTTAAACCGGACCATTTTAAACGGACGCATTGCAAAGATCGCACAGCCGGAAAAGGATGAGCTGATCTTAACGATCAAGGGAGGAAACATTGGACAGGCACGTCTTCTGCTCTCCGCTTCCGCATCTCTTCCGTTAATATATCTGACAGACACAAATAAACCAAGTCCGATGAATGCACCGAATTTTTGTATGCTTTTACGCAAACATATTGCAAACGGACGGATCACGAAGATTTTCCAACCGGAAATGGAGCGTATTGTACGCTTTGAGATAGAGCATTTAGATGATTTAGGGGATTTATGTAAAAAATCTCTGATCATTGAGGTAATGGGAAAACACAGTAACATTATTTTCTGTGATGAAAATGACAAGATCATCGACAGTATCAAACATATTTCCGCGCAGGTCAGTTCTGTGCGTGAGGTGCTGCCGGGCAGGGAGTATTTCATTCCAAAGACCAGTGAAAAATTCAATCCGCTGACGGAAAACCGTGAACATTTTCTTTTTGAGATCATGGAAAAACCGACAACTATCCGAAAGGCAATCTATTCCTCTTATACGGGGATCAGTCCGTTAGCAGCCGGAGAAATCTGCTATCGCGCATCTTTAGATGCCGATGCATCGACTTCTGCCCTGTCGGAAGATGAAAAACTGCATCTGTCGAATAATTTCTTCTGGTATATGGAAGATGTAAAAGAAGGGAATTTTACACCGAATATTGTGATGCGCGGCAAAGAGCCGGTGGAATATTCGGCATTTTTGTTAAAACAGTATGCTGATTTAGAGACGATCTCCTATGATTCCATCTCACAGGTGCTTGAACAGTTCTATGCGGCAAAAAATGTTTACACCCACATGCGGCAAAAATCCGCAGATCTACGAAGGATCGTAACCACTGCCCTAGAGCGCAGCCGAAAAAAATATGATCTGCAGTTAAAGCAGTTAAAAGATACGGAAAAACGCGAAAAATATAAAGTCTACGGCGAACTGCTCAATGCTTATGGCTATACCGCCCCGGAAGGAGCAAAAAGCCTAGAGGCATTGAATTATTATACCAATGAGATGATCACGATCCCATTAGACAGCGATCTGTCGGCTTTAGAGAATGCAAAAAAATATTTTGACCGCTATAACAAATTAAAACGTACCTATCAGGCACTCAGCAGCCTGATCGAAGAAACGAAAATGGAGATCATCCATTTAGATTCTATTGCAACGTCTTTAGATATTGCAACGAGTGAAAGCGACCTTTCCCAGATCAAGGAAGAATTGACGGAAAGCGGCTATATTAAAAAGTGCAGCACGAAAAAACAGAAATCTGCTAAAAGTAAACCGTTCCACTATGTATCTTCCAATGGATATGATATCTATGTCGGAAAAAATAATTATCAGAATGATGAACTGACTTTTAAGATGGCAACCGGAAATGACTGGTGGTTCCACGCAAAGGAAATGCCGGGTTCCCATGTCATTGTAAAAACGAATGGCGACGAACTGCCGGATCAGACTTTTGAAGAAGCCGGACGGCTGGCTGCCTATTATTCTAAGGGAAAAGAAGCCGGAAAGGTAGAGATTGACTATCTGCAAAAGAAAAACGTGAAAAAACCAAACGGTGCCGCACCGGGATTTGTGGTTTATTATACGAACTATTCGATGGTCAGTGAAGCTGATATTGCAGGAATCCAACAAATAGATTAGCGAACATGACGAAAGCCCGGATTCTCCATCCGGGCCTTTTCGCCATTACTGATTCTTCATTTTCCTGTTGTGTCGGGTATGCTTATTTGTCAGCCATCTGGCGTTCCTGAGCCTCGATCATTTTTTTGACCATATATCCGCCTACGGAACCATTCTGCTTAGAAGTAAGGTTACCGTTGTAACCATCAGATAACGGTACTCCTAACTCGCTTGCTACCTCATACTTAAAACGGTTCATTGCGCTTTTTGCTTCCGGTACACTTGTGGTATTAGAACGTGCCATAATCATTTCCCCCTTTTACTTTTGTAAGCTGTAACTTGTTTGTTACAATGCTAGTATATGTGGTTTCGGGTTTTCTAGACTTACAAATGTATGGGAAAACTGTTAATTTTAGTTAGATTTTTTTATACTATCAGAGATTCAGTTGTTCGAACCATTGTTCACCGTAGGTTTCCATGTGGTGCTTTAATTTTTGGTGTTCTTCTAAGGTAAGTTCCGGATCTTGGTCTAAGAGTTCTTTTACATCCTCGGCAGCTTCCTGCAACAGCCCTGCATCTGCAAAGATATCTCCGACGGCAAATTCCATTTCACCACTTTGGCGTACACCAAAGAAATCTCCCTGACCACGCAGCTTCAAATCCTCTCTGGCTATGTAAAAGCCATCGTTAGAACGATTTAAGATGTCTAATCGTTTTTTGGATTCTTTGGATTCGGAGGTGTTCATCATGATACAGTAGGACTGGAGATCGGAGCGTCCGACTCTTCCGCGGAGCTGATGCAGCTGGGCCAGTCCGAAACGTTGTGCATCCTCGATCAGCATGACCGTGGCATTCGGGACATTGACTCCGACTTCGATTACGGTAGTGGAAACTAACACATCAGTATCGTGATTTAAAAATTCTTCCATGATCCGGTTTTTCTCTGCCGGTTTCATTTTTCCATGCAGGCAGGCAATCCGTACATCCGGAAGTTCTGCTTTTAATAATTTCGTATAGTCTGTGACATTTTCTGCTTCGGTATTCTCACTCTCTTCCACTAACGGACAGATGACATATGCCTGATGTCCGTCTTTTACCTGTTTTTCTATAAATTCATAGGCTTTTGGGCGAAATTCCGTACCGACTACACAATTCTTGATCGGGAGCCGTTTTGCCGGAACTTCGTCAATTACAGAAATATCCAAATCTCCATATAAGATGATGGCGAGTGTTCTTGGAATCGGTGTGGCACTCATCACTAAAATATGCGGTTTTTCTCCCTTTTTTCCAAGTGTTTCCCGCTGTCTGACACCAAAGCGGTGCTGTTCATCCGTGATGACAAGTGCAAGATTTTCATAGACGGCGCGTTCCTGGATCAAAGCATGTGTTCCGACAATCAGTGCATTCGGATATAGCAGCATCTGTTCATAGGCATCCCTTTTCTGCTTTGCCGTCATGGAACCGGTCAGCAGGATCACAGGGAAGTCTAAGTCATAGTCCCGACACATCTGTGTAAAATTCTCATAGTGCTGTCTTGCAAGTACCTCTGTCGGTGCCATGATGGCAGACTGGTAACCATTGGATGCCGCATCGATCATGGCTAAAAATGCGACGATGGTCTTACCGGAGCCGACATCTCCCTGAATCAGCCGCTGCATCACATAATCTCCACGCATTTCGTTATGAATGCAGTCGATCGTCCGCTTTTGCGCACCTGTTAACGGATAAGGCAGTTTGGAAATGATCTGTTCTACGATTCCGTTTTCTTCAAAGGTAAACTGATTTTTTGCGGTAACACGCTGCTCTTTTGACATCTGCATCATCAGGATAAATTCAAAAAAATCCTGATATGCCAGACGGTTTCTCGCATTTTTTAAAGCATACTCACTGTCCGGAAAATGCATCTGCCTTACAGCCTGTCCATATTCACAAAAATCATGCGTTTTCCTTAGTTCTTCCGGCAAAAAATCATCCAGCAGATAGATGGATTCTAATGCCTGTTTTTCCATCTTACGCACAAGATTGTTTGTCAGTCCTTTGGTCAGTGCATAGACCGGCTGCAGACTGTCGGAAAGCTCCTGATACTGCGCGATCGTATAGATTTTTGGCTGTTCCATGATCAGCTGTTTTTTACGGTTTTTCACAATTCCGTAAAATACATACTGCATGCCCGGTTTTAACGTGTTTTTTAAATAAGGCATACGAAACCAGATCAGAGAAAGGATTTTTTCCCTGCCTTCGATCTGTGTGGTCGTGACCGCCATTCTTCCGTTGTGACGGACTAAAGGTGTCTTTTTGATCCTGCCAAGGACTGCTATCACGGTTCCTTCGGATATTTCATCGACACTTTTGGGCTGCTCAAATTTATGATATTCGCGTGGAAAATGAAGGAGTATATCACGCACGGTGTATACTCCTAAGTTTTGAAACAATGTTTCTGTTTTTTCTCCGACGCCTTTTAATTCTCGAATCTGCGAATCTAAGTTCATCGTTTGTTTACTCCACGGAAATTACATAATAGTAAACCGGCTGTCCGCCATAATTTACTTCTACATCTAAATCAGGATAAAGTTCACCGAGTTCAGCGCCTACTTTTTCGGCTTCTTCTTCGGTAATCTCATCGCCATAGTAGAGGCTGATCAATGCTGAGTCCTCATCTACTAATTTAGAAAGCATTTCTTTTAAGGTCTCATCACGGTCTTTGCCGACAGAAATAATGCCACTGTCGCCGATTCCCATATAGTCCCCACGCTTGATCTCTTTTTCGTTGATGATCGTATCACGCACGGCATAAGTAACCTGACCGCTCTTTACGTTCTCAATCTCTGCTTTCATGGCAGCTTCGTTTTCCTGCGGTGTATTCTCAGGAATATAGTTGATCAGTGCGGCAATTCCCTGCGGTACGGTCTTTGTCGGGATGACAATGACATGTTTCTCTTTTACTAAGGTTGCTGCCTGATTTGCTGCTAAAATGATATTCTTGTTATTCGGAAGGATGAAAATGGATTTTGCATGAACTTTTTCAATCGCCTCTAATATATCTTCGGTGCTTGGGTTCATGGTCTGACCACCTTCGATGATCTCATCGACACCGAGGCTTCTGAAAATCTCATTGATCCCTTCTCCGATGGACACGGAAATAAACGCCATGTCTTTTTCTTCGACAGGTCCTTCCTGTTCTGCCTGTTTTTTGGCTTCTTCCTCTTCTTCTTTTTGCTGCTGCGCAAGTTTTTCAGCATCTTTGATCAGTTTTTCCTGATGCTCCTCACGCATATTATCGATTTTCATTCTGCTCAGTGCACCATACGTCAACGCTCTCTGGATTGCAAGACCAGGGTCATTCGTATGTACATGAACCTTGGTAATCTCGTCATCTGCTACGACTACGATAGAATCTCCGATCGACTCTAAATAGGATTTGAAATCACGTTCCTGTTTGTCAGTCATCGGCTTGTTCAGCATAATGATAAATTCTGTACAATAACCAAATTTGATATCTGCTTCTGCCTGTGGTGTGATCTTTGTCACGGTTCCTGCGGATGCAGCACCTTCGATCGTATAATCAATTTCTTTGCCAAGAAGTGCATCATTTGCACCTTTTAACACTTCCACTAAGCCCTGTCCGCCGGAATCTACCACACCGGCCTGTTTTAAGACCGGAAGCATATCCGGAGTCTTTTGCAGCATGCGGTCCGCTTCTTTGATGACCTCACTGACAAAATATACCAGATCATCGGTTTCTTCTGCTAACTCTAATGCTCTGTGGGCTCCTGCTTTTGCAACCGTTAAAATGGTTCCTTCTTTTGGCTTCATAACTGCCTTGTATGCAGTATCGACTGCCTTTTGCAAAGCCTCACTTAAGATCATGACATCAATTTCATCGTATTCTGCGACACCCTTGGTAAATCCGCGCAAAAGCTGGGATAAGATAACACCGGAGTTACCGCGCGCACCACGCAGGGAACCGGAAGAGATGGCCTTACATAAGGATTTCATGTCAGGATTGTCTAATGCACTGACCTCTCTTGCGGCAGACATGATCGTCATGCTCATATTTGTACCGGTATCACCATCAGGGACCGGAAATACATTCAATTCATTGATCCATTCTTTTTTTGCTTCTAAATTCTTTGCACCAGCTAAAAACATCTTTGCTACTTGGGAAGCATCTATTGTACTGATTTCCAACTGTTTACCCTCCTTAATCAATCACACGGACGCCCTCAACAAAAATGTTGATCTTATCAATCTGCATTCCGGTAAACTCTTCTACTTTGTATTTTACGGTTTCCATCAGATTTTCAGAAATCGTAAGAATGCTTACACCGTAAGCCACTATCATATGAAAATCAATGGTAATCTTATTATCTTCGTCCAGTGTGACATTAATACCATGATTTAAGTAATCCTTTTTTAACAGCTTTACAAGACCATCCTTCATATTGACAGCTGCCATTCCAACAATACCGAAACATTCAACTGCCACGGAGCCTGCATATGTTGCAATTACGTCCGTATCAATGACGATTCTTCCAAGCTGGGTATTCATCGTTCCCTTCATCTATTTACCTCCATATCATGTTTGCACACATATACTGCACATATATATTCTAGTTTATTATAACTGTTTTTATAGTAAAAGAAAACCTTTCTTTTTGTTTTTTATAATTTTTTTAATTTTTCCTTGCATTATACGACGCCATCTGCTAGAATATGATTGTTGTGGGTTCACTATATAATGTGAATCTAGTAATGTACGAGGAGGTGCAACGTCATGGCAAAATGTGCAGTATGTGGAAAAGCCGCTCACTTCGGTAACAATGTGAGCCATTCTCATAGAAAATCTAATAGAATGTGGAAATCAAACATCAAATCTGTTAAGTGTAAAGTAAACGGTACACCAAAGAGATTATATGTATGTACTTCTTGTTTGAGATCCGGAAAAGTTGAAAGAGCTTAGTTATTAGCTTGGTAAAACTTTTATCTTTGATGAAGAAACGAATAAAAAGACTGTCCTATTTTATAGGGCGGTCTTTTTTGTGGTACTCACCGGCAGCAAAACAGATTGTAGCCGATGATCAGACACAGGAAAACAAGGATAAATCCGATGATCTCATTTCCGATCAGGAGTATCAAAATCATACCCAGAGAACAACAGAACAGCCCAAAACCACAAACACGTTTCATAAGCACACACCAACAGGGAGCATATATTATGATTAATGTATGCTCCCTGCTTTTAAAATGTTACGCTTCTGTTCTGTTTTGTACTTATTCTTCTTATTCTTCAGACGGATTGACTGCATCGGTTAAGATGTCTTCCATCTCTTTTGCTGCTTTTTTCTCACCTTCGCTTGGCTCTTTATCTTTGGATGTAAATTTGTTTACAAAATCAGGAACCATATCTAAGACTTTTGTGATTCCGTCCTGATTTTTGACATTGACTAATTTCGTGGTACCATTCTGGATGACAAGTACAGCGCTTGGAGTGATCTTTCCTCCCATACCGCCACCGCCGTTGTTCTTCTTTTCATCGGAAAATGCTCCTGCTCCGACACCAAAAGACACGTCTACTAACGGAAGAATGATCGTATCACCGATGTGTATCGCATCTCCTACAACGGTCTTAGTTGTAATAAAGCTGTCCATTCCCTTAAATAATGATGCTACTGTTGAGCTGAAACTGTTGTCTGCCATAGTTACCCTCCTATTTGAATTTTTGCATTAATTTTCTTAAATCTTTATCTCTATATACCCGGATAAAAATGCCGAGCAGATGAAATACCTGAAAATGACCGTTTACCCGGAAGTTTCCCTGGATATAGAACCTGTCCGAGGTAAAATCCGGAACCACATGGATGCCTTTTTTATAAAAAAGAGGCATGATACTGAGTACTCCGGTCAGCTCTCCGGTTGTTGCAGGATCTCCTGTCGAATAAGAAAGCTGCGCCCTTCCACGCCTTGGTCCGATGTGATGAAGCAGCGTCTTTAACTCTTTAAAAATATGACTTACCGCATTTTTATTAGTTTCATCCGATACTTCCTTTTTTATGTTGGAAAAATTCTCTTTTAATGAAAGAATGAATTTTTTAATCTTTTGAATCCATGTTTTAATCATATGCCATGGACGAAACTTTGGCAAGGACTTTTTCTTTGAAAAATCCGAGTCTGTAAAGGTCTCATCTGCTGTGGTATAGGACTTGTCCGTAGCGGATGAGGATAAAAGTTCTGCTGTCTGAATCGATGCAGAATCGTCATCAACGGTTAACCCGTCATGTTCTTCCGGTGTTGTATGTTTTTGCGTCCGCTTCTTTGATCTGCGTTGTTTTTTAGCTTTGCGCGCTGCTTTTTCTTCTGCCGGATAAAGGACTTTTTTAAATCCTAAAATCGAAAGCCAGACAGATATCTTTTTTCCTTCGGCCAAAAACTTTACCCGGATAAAAAACAGCCACGATAATCGTCCGCGGATCTCATTTTTTTCTTGAAAATCACCCTCTACCCGGTAACAGATTGGAAGAAATACGATCAATAGCACTAATGCAAGCAAGATCGCAAGCAGGATTCCAAGGATGATCCCGATGATCTTTAATATAGATAGGAATATACTCATCGTTCTTTTTGATTCTCCTTACGTTTTTCCTTTAAATATTGCTTTACATTTGTGCTGCCAAGTGAATTCATGGTTTCTACAACAATGGTCGCTGCCATGGTAACAGCTTCTTCATATCCCTTTGCGATGCCTACGATCACAAGATTTTTCTTCGGATAATACCGCTGCATCAGCTCTTTGGTACTGATGATCTCTAACAGACTGTCATTGTTCTGTGGCAGGCTGATCACATACATATGCAGCATTCCGGCATTGTGCGTGATTTTCCACTTGATCTTATCTGCTTTTTTTTCAATGTTTTCCGATAGATATAAATCGTCATACCAAATCATGAATATCCCTCACGGTGCTGTTTCTGTGTGAAAAAAGCAGTTCTTAACAAACTGCTTTTTCTCTTAGTAATATTTGCGATTTCCCCATAAGTTGCTCTTTTTCAAATCCACATACTCATTGTAAGCCCGCTCTAAAATCTGCTTTTCATTGGCAAATTTTAACAGATGGTAGGCCTCATGGAATTTGTAATAGCCGGAATCCACAAAATATTCTTCTCGTTGTGGTTTACTGTAATAACTGTCCGCCATCATCAGATACCAGTGGACACTTTTTTCCACCGTGTTATCCGGTATCGTGAAAGTGTATTGGCTCTTTCCAACGTATTTAATGATGTTTGCTGCTACGCCGGTCTCTTCCAATACTTCTCGTGCTGCAGTATCCTTATACTCTTCTCCGGGTTCTACGGTTCCTTTCGGTAAAACCCATCCTTCGTACTTGTTCTTATAATTCTTATACAAGACCAGTATCTTTCCACGAAATATTACCACACCACCACAACTTGTTGCCTGTATCATTGCAATCCCTCCTGATGTGGTTGTTCACTTATCCTTAGTATAACCTTTTTTTAGTAAAGTTGCAACAAAAGCCGAAGATTTACTGTGCATAATATGCATCAAATACCTGTTTGGCGATCGGAGCCGCAATTTTTCCACCGGTTCCGGCTTCTTCTGCAATGACAGCGATCGCAATATCCGGTTTACCGGAGTCTGCTTTGGTTGCAAATCCCGTAAACCAGGCATGGCTGTCACGGTTGCTGTTAATCTCGGCAGAACCGGTTTTACCATACGCTGTATAGCTCTGTCCCTTCAAAGCGCTTGCGGTTCCGCTCTCTACAACCTCCTGCATATACTCGCGGATGGTCTGTGCCTGTTCCTTGCTCAAAAGTTTTCCATATTCCGCTGCCTCAAACTGTTTGACTAAAGTGCCGTCTTTGTTCTGTGTATGGTCAATGACATAAGGGGTCATCAATACTCCGTCATTTGCGATCGTAGCACTGATCAGCATCATATGATAAGGGGAAACCAGTGTCTTTCCCTGTCCGATGGCTGTCTGCATCGTTTCTCCGGTACCGGAAGAAGCATCTAAGGAAAAACTGCTCTTTTTCGTGTCTAAATCTCCCGGAAGTTTTTGATTAAACAGCATTTTTTCACAGAACTTCCGAAAAGCTGCCTTATCCAAGCTCAGTCCGATATTAGAAAATGAGGTATTACAGGAATTTTTAAAAGAAGCCTTTAAATCCTCATTTCCATGTACTTCCCCGCCAAAGCAGTGGATCTCTGAATTATCGACATTCAGTTTTCCGTTACACCGGAAGGAGTATTCATTATAATTGCTGTTTTCATTCATATATTCTAAGGTAGTTAAAATCTTAAAAGTAGAACCCGGCGGGTATTGTCCCTGTGTTGCACGGTTAACTAAAACAGAGCTTTCGGAATCGCCTGATATTGCTTCCCAGTTGGCCGCTACCTCATTCGGGTCAAAATCCGGTTTAGAAACCATAGCTAAGATCCTTCCGGTCGAAGGCTCCATGACCACTACTGCTCCATCGTGTTCTCCAAGTGCATCATAGGCTGCCTGTTGTAAGCTGACATTTAATGTGGTTACCACATCATCTCCCGTATTCTTTTCCCCACGGATTTCATTGACAATACGTTCTAAGAAAAAGCTGTTTGAGCGTAAAAGGTTGAAGTTTGCAGCAGATTCCACACCTAATTTGCCGTGGGTGGAATAGCCGACCACATGGGCAAACAGGTTCCGGTACGGATAGGTTCTGGTCTCTTTTCCCTCGGCATCTACATTACTCTCTGCAAGTATCTCACCGCCGGAACCCATAATTTTTCCACGGACAGTACTGCTCGAAAACGAATCCTGTCTTGCATTGTAAGGCGAATTGATAAAATCCTCGCTCTTTACCGTTTCAAAATAGGCAAAGTATCCCATTAAGGCGATAAAGATACCTAAAAACGCATAGGTAATGACCACGAACTCCCGGTTTCTAGTCGAGGTCTTCGATGTCCTGGTCGAATCCGGTTTTTTTGCGTCCGTTTCCGGAAGTTGGTCTTGCAGCCGGTTCAGGTTTTCGTTGTGGTTCCCGTTTTGTTCGTTTTTCTTTAACGTTAACTTTCTTTTTCTTCTTTCCTTCATGTTGTTTCATTCCTTCTTCATCCTGTCTTAAAATATAAAGACCCTGGATGATTGCAAAAATAATCGTGGTACTGAGCAGGGAGCTTCCGCCATAGCTGACAAGTGGCAGTGTTACACCGGTAGACGGTATGAATTTTGTTACACCGCCGATGGTTAAGAACACCTGAAATCCGTAGACGGTTCCAAGTCCCAACGCGATCAGCTTATAGAACTGATCTTTGATCTGCATCGCTATATTTAAAAACATCAGATAACAGCTGACACAGACTAAGAGCAGACAGAGTGCAAAGACACCGCCAAGCTCTTCGGAAATTGCTGCAAAGACAAAATCCTGTTCTACGACCGGGATCTTATCCGGCATTCCCTGATATAGTCCCATTCCAAACCAGCCGCCGGTTCCGATGGCAAATAAAGACTGACAGATCTGATAGCCCTCTTTGTCAATGACACCTAACGGATTCTTCCATGCAACAACACGCACCCGGACATGGTTAAATAATTTGTATGCCACTAACGATGCAAGCGCCCCGGTTCCAAGTCCGGCTAAGGCATAGGATGGTTTTCTGGTTGCTACATACAGCATGACTAAATAGACTACAAAAAAGATCAGTGCCGCACCTAAATCTTTGGATAATACTAAGATCACAACATGGAGTGCCGCGACGATCGTGGTTTTTACAACCTGTGCAAATTCTGTGGATTCATAGAACATCGAGGCTACAAAGAATACAAAGAGAATTTTGATAAATTCCGATGGCTGGATACTGATCCCGCCAAAGGAAAAGGATAATTTTGCTCCATAACTCCTTGCACCGAGTACCGCAACTACGCTTAAGAGTGCAAGTCCGACTCCTGCGTAAACCCAGGTCAATTTGTGAAAAAACTTCAATTTGTGGATAATAAACGGTACTAAGAGTGTGATCCCGATGGCTGCAACGGCGATCTCACACTGCTTCATTGCCTTGTCAAAATCCAGTCTGGTCAGAATAATAAAACCGATGGCTAAGAGCATACACATATTATTGACGACCAGTCTGGAGGCTTTTCGATAGAATACTTTATAACAGAGCTGGATGATCACAAGTAAGATCAACTGTACTAAATACAACCCAATGACCTTCAAATCTAAAGTCGATGCATAAATAACTAAAAACGCATCTAAATGAATCAGGTAGATCAAGGATGCCTGACTGTTAAATATTCGGTTTTGCCGTTCCGGTGAACGTCTGCGAAATACCGCAAAACATTGGTAAGTATAGATCGCAAGTAATACGATCATCAGATATTTCGAGACTTCAATAATTAAATGTACCATAACTTTCCCTTACTCTACACCTCGTTTCATATGTCCGTTGGTGTAGTCTTTCCAATCATTTTGTTCCCATTTTCCCTTTTGTATATATATTTTCTCAAAAAAAGATAATATTTTTTCTGTTTCTTTCACAGATTCAGTGGTAAACTGCATCCTTAAGGATTTCGGATGGATACTTTCCACCTCCTGCCGCATGCCAAACAGTGCTAACGGACTGCTGTTATAAAGAATGTTATAACAATCCGTGCAGTAGTTTCTGACCGCAAAATGTTTTCCGTAGCGGTCTTTTAAGTAACAGAGACTTTCTTTTTTCTGACACTTTTTAAGGCTCTTAAAAATACAGCCGGCACTGACCATTAACGGCAGATATCCATAGATTAACAGTTCGCTGTTAGAGCAGTCTCTGTGACGGAGTTCTTTGTAATTTAATTCCAAAGGTACCGTGTTCCTACAGATACCGCTTTGGGCAAATGCCTCCTGGGTGCGGTTTGAATAGGTATACAGATCATGGTCTGCCATGACTGTTCCTGTATAGGCATGTCTTTGTAAAAAGCCGATCTCTTCATAATTTTTCACGATAATCCCATCAAATGGGATGGTAAAGACCGTATCATAAAGTCTTTCATACCGTTGTCTGGTGCGTTCCCTGAAGATCACAGGCAGTATGAAACAGGCTTCTTTTCCGGCTGCCGTAATACTCTGATATGCTTTTTGTAAATCCGCTGTATCTTCTGTCCGCAAAAAAGTATCCGCATCTAAACAAATGCGTGTGACATAATCTGTCTTACAGACACAGGCAAGCTGTTCTGTGGTCTGCACGGACACCGTTGTAGAAAAGTCTGCTGTGTGGATGTCTGCTGTCCTGACATTTCCTGTACCAATGTCTGATTTATGGGATTCCGGTTTTACTGCCATTCCAATCCTTCCGGTATCTGCGAGCAGTTTTTCTTCTAGTGCATGAAGTGCATCCCTTCGTAACGCATTGAGCTGCCCGATCGGAACGAAAATATCATCATCCATTTCTATTTCTAAGGATTCAAAAACAAAGGATGTATTTCCGGTCTTTTGCATTTTTTCGGATACGGTATTTTTATCCAGCGGCTTCTTTTGTGCGGCTTCTACCGGTTCACCAAAGATCTGCACTTCTGCTTCTCCGGTGCCTACCGATAGTGTAGCATTTTTTCCGCAAAAGAGCTTTAAGTTTCCCTTAATTTTTCTTTGAAGATCTTTTTGTAAATAGGTTTTCCGTATGGTTTCGTGCAGTTTTTCGTCGGTTTTAGTATGATTTGGCTTTGAAAAGGTAATCATATCCGAACCGTTATGTCTGGTATAGTACCCGGTTGTAAATCCACTGCGGCTGCCAAGAGATTCTAATTTTTTCTCATCGTTTTTATCTACATGAAAGGCTTCGCGTCCATATTGTTCATAGAGGTCGATATATTTACGATAAATGGAGGTCACACCTGCCGCATATTCTGCCTGCTTCATCCTGCCTTCGATTTTAAAAGAGTCAATCCCACATTCTGCTAACTGTGGGATCATACCGATGGTACAGAGGTCTTTCGGACTCAAAATGTGGGTCGCCTCTCTAGTCAGATGTTCTCCCGCTGCATTTAAAACTTCATATGGAAGCCGGCAGGGCTGCGCACATCTTCCACGGTTGCCACTGCGTCCTCCTAACATACTGCTTAAGAGACATTCGCCGGAATAGCAATAACAGAGTGCTCCGTGTACAAAGCTCTCTATTTCGACACCTGTATCTGATTTTATCTTTTGGATCTCTTCAAAGGATAATTCCCTTGCAGTTACAATCCTTGAAGCACCCTGTTTTTGTAAAAATGCTGCTCCGTCAGTTCCGGTTACCGTCATCTGGGTACTTGCATGGATGGAAAGTTGTGGAAATGCTTCACGGATAAACGTCAGTACACCAAAATCCTGTACAATGACAGCGTCTAGTCCCTGTTCGTAGTATGGAAGCAGATAGTCAAAAAGCTGCTCTTCCATTTCACGTTCTTTGAGCAGTGTATTGACCGTCAGATAGACTTTTCTGTTATGAATATGAGCATAGTCAATGGATTCTAACAGTTCCTCTTTAGAAAAATTATCGGCATAAGCTCTTGCACCAAAAGCAGGGCCGCCGACATATACCGCATCTGCGCCTGCCCCGATGACTGCTTTTAAAATTGGATAGGCTCCCGCAGGAGACAATAACTCTATAGCTTTCAAGTGGTTTCCTTTTCTTCTTTTTTATCCGTCTTTGCGGAGGTTACTTTCCCTAGCAGGGAATCTTCTAATGCAGCCTCTAATTTGGTTTTATTTAATAATAATTCCTTGTTTTCGGCTTCTAATTCTTCAATCCTTTGCGTATTTGTTTCCGTCTGCACCTGATTCGAGATCAGATCGTGTTTCAGATTGTAGATCTCACGCTCTTTTGCTTCTAAATCCAGTTCTAATTTTTCGACCTGTGCTTTTGCTTTGAAATAGTCATCCGCAATATTTAATTCTGTCAGGATTGCCCTCATATCCGGTGTCAGATGTTTAAAGGAATCCAATTCCTCCACTTCGGAAATTTTCGTATTTATATAGGAGGCGATTTTTTGCAGATACTCTTCACTTTCAAATCCGCTTAATGTATATACTTTTCCTCCAATTACAACTTCTGCATTCGTCTTTGCTGACATTGTTCTCTCCCATCGACCATATCTATGTATTTTTCTCGCGCATCTACTATATGTAGTACATTATACTTGTTTTCCTATGGTTTCGCAATACCAAAATGATGATAGGCAAAATCCGTTGCCACACGCCCTTTTGGTGTTCGGTTAATAAACCCGTTTTTCACAAGATATGGCTCATAGACATCTTCGATCGTGCCGGAATCTTCGCCGATCGCTGCCGCAAGTGTATCTAAACCGACCGGACCGCCGTTGAATTTTTCTATGATCGTATAGAGGATATTGCGGTCGTTTGTATCCAGTCCGAGTTTGTCTACCTCTAACAGATCCAGTGCAAAGGCAGCAACTTCTTCATTGATCTTTCCATCGTATTTGACTTCCGCAAAATCACGGACTCTTTTCAACAGGCGGTTGGCAAGTCTTGGTGTTCCACGGGAACGTCTGGCTAATTCCAAAGCGCCTTTTTCATCAATTTCAACACCTAAGATAATGGCGGAATGCCGGATGATCACTTTTAATTCTTCCGGCGTATAAAATTCTAAATGATGTACGACACCGAATCGGTCTCTTAACGGTGCGGAAAGCAGTCCTGCCCTTGTGGTCGCACCGACTAAGGTAAATTTCGGAAGGTCAAGACGTATGGAACGTGCCGAGGCACCTTTTCCCATCATAATATCAATGGCATAGTCCTCCATTGCCGGATACAGCACTTCTTCTACCTGTCTGTTCAGGCGGTGGATCTCGTCCACAAACAGTAAATCTCCCTCCTGCAGATTGCTTAAAATTGCAGCCATTTCTCCCGGTTTTGCAATTGCCGGACCGGAGGTTACTTTCATATGAACGCCCATCTCATTTGCAATAATTCCTGCTAATGTGGTTTTTCCAAGCCCCGGAGGACCATAGAATAATACATGGTCTAAAGACTCTCCACGGTTTTTTGCCGCCTCAATATAGACTTTCAGATTTTCCTTTGCTTTTTCCTGTCCGATATAATCCGACAGGGTCTGTGGTCGCAGGCTCTTTTCAATTTTTATATCTTCTTCCTGAATCTGAGTGGATATGACTCGTTTTTCCATGAGTGATTCTCCTTTTTATGCGAAGTTTATAAAAATGCCATCTGTTTTAATGCCATTTTTAATACATCCTCTACCTGATCGTCCGGTGAAATTTCAATGCCCTGCAATACTTTTAAGGCTTCACTTTGGGAGTAACCCAAAGAAGTTAATGCAAGAATTGCTTCATTTTTTACTCCTACAGCCGGGTTTAACTCTGCTTTTTGTGCCTGATTTGCAAGTTTTTGTTCAAAAGCATCTTCTAAGCTCAATTTATCCTTTAACTCGATGATCACACGCTGGGCGGTCTTTGCACCGACTCCCGGAGCCTTTGCAATGGCTTTTGCATCGTCTCCTAAGATGGCAAAACGCAGATCATCGGTTGATAATACGGAAAGAATCGCCAGTGCTCCTTTTGGTCCGATGCCGCTGACCCCAATGAGCATTTTAAAGATTTTCACATCTTCTTTAGTCAGAAATCCGTAGAGCAAAATTGCATCTTCACGAACATAGTGATAGGTGTAGATTTTTACCTCTTCACCGACGGAAGGCAGGTAATCCAATACCTGTCCCGGAACTGCAATTTCATAGCCGATGCCCTGATTTTCAATGATAATTGCATCTTCTGTAATTTCTGTAAGGATTCCTTTGATATATGCATACATAATGTATTCCTCTCTTTGATTAAAAATCAATCCTCTGTTTTAGTCTGATTATGATTTCCTGTGCGACAATGCCTATCACAATTCCGGTGATGATTCCGGCTATTACAAGTACCGAAGCATAATAGAGAATGTTATAATTTTCTACTACAAATGCCGCTACCAGTAATTGTCCGATGTTGTGACTGATTCCACCGGCAGCACTGACGGAAATTACATGCAGTCCGGTATATCGTTTGAACAGATACATGATAAGAAAGCTCAATATCCCGCCTGCAAGGCTGTAGAGGATGCTGAACATATTGCCGAACATAAATCCAGCTAAAACAATCCGCAGTAAAGAAACCAGCAACGCTTCTTTCGCACCGATACAATAGAGCATCATCACTACCACGATGTTGGTAAGCCCTAACTTTACACCTGGGATTCCGAAATAGAATGGTATCAGACTTTCAATATAGCTGCATATCAATGCCAATGCCAAAAATAACCCTAAATATGCGGTCTTTTTATTCATAGTACTCCTTTACTGCACAACAGCATCGTAATCTTTTCTCGTGTTTCCGGTGACTTCTGCTACTACTTTATTTGGCAGACATACGATGGTCTGATTTTTTTTGGAAATCGCCTGCTGGTGGACACAGAGCTGATCCGGGCAATCGGCGGTAAGCATTTTTGCCTTTCCGTCTGAAATCTTTAAGATATTTGTGGTTTTATCCCCTGCTTTAATATCGATGGTCTGCTCTTTTTCTAAATCATAAGTTCCGTAGACTTTGCCGTCAACCGTCACTGTTACCATAGCACCTGTTTCTTTTTGAAAATAGTTCGTAAAGAAAAAGATGAGAATGGCGATGATCAGAAGCAGTCCGATAAAAACAGCATCCTTTTTTCCAAAACGCTTTTTTGTGTGATCCATGTCCTATCTGCCTTCTGCTAAAGTGCCAAGATAATAAAAACCTTTACATTCATCTAAGGAAACATTTACAATCTTTCCGATCAGATCCGCACCACCCGGTACATGGACAACGGAATTATTGCTCAGTCTTCCGGTAACAAGATGTTCATCCTGTGCGTTGATCTCTTCGATCAGAACTTTTTGTACCGTTCCCTGTAATGCACCGGCTTTTTGACTTCCGATCTCCTGGACGACATGTAGCAACCGGTCAAAACGGTCTTTTACCACCTCTGGCGACACCTGATCTTCTTTTGTCGCCGCCGGAGTTCCGGTACGTTTTGAATAAATAAAGGTAAATGCACTGTCATACTGCACTTCTTTTACAACTTCCATAGTTTCTAGGAAATCTTCCTCTGTCTCACCCGGAAATCCGACAATGATATCTGTCGTAAGTGCAATATCAGGAACTGCCGCACGGATTTTCTTTACCAGTTCTAGATACTGCTCTTTCGTATAATGACGGTTCATCTCTTTTAAGATGCGGCTGCTGCCGGATTGTAACGGAAGATGCAAGTGTTTGCAGATTTTTTTCGATTTTCCTAACACTTCTATCAATTCATCGGATAGATCCTTTGGATGCGAAGTCATAAAACGGATCCGCTCTAAACCGTCGATTTTTTCTACTTCTTCTAACAACTGTGCAAACGTCATCGGATGCTCTAAGTTCTTGCCATAGGAATTGACATTCTGCCCTAAGAGCATGACTTCTACGACACCGTCTGCTACAAGCCGTTCGATCTCACGGAGAATGTCTTTTGGATCGCGGCTGCGCTCTCTTCCACGCACATATGGAACAATACAATAGCTGCAGAAATTGTTGCATCCGAACATGATATTGACACCGGATTTGAATGTATATTTACGTTCTACCGGTAAATCCTCTACGATTTTGTCAGTGTCTTTCCAGATGTCAACGATCATTCCTTTGGATTCAAATGCAGCTACGATCAATTCTGCAAATTTATAGATGTTATGCGTTCCAAATACCAGATCCACAAAACGATAGCTTGTCCGTATCTTTTCTACAACTTCCGGCTCCTGCATCATGCAGCCACAAAGCCCGATCATCATATCCGGATTCTTTTTTTTCTGGCTGTGCAGGTATCCTAAGCGGCCATAGACTTTGTTATTGGCATTTTCACGAACGGTACAGGTATTATAGATCACAAAATCCGCATCTTCAGTCTCTTTTTTTACATATCCGATCTGTTCTAATATCCCGATTAATTTTTCGGAATCCCTCGCATTCATCTGACATCCAAAGGTATTGACGCAAAATGTAAGAGGCCGTCCCTTTTTCCGGCTTTTTTCCTGCACATACTGTCTTGCCTTTGCTATATAGTAATACTGCCGGTCCGGTTCTTCCTGTGGTGGATTCTGTGTTAAATCAATGTTATCAAAATCTATATTTTCGTACATATGTTACAGTTTTACCTTTCTGATTTCTAATCGTTTGCGATTTTCTGATTTCCTGTGTTCTTTAGAGGTTCTCTATGGACGGATCTGTCCGTTGCCATAGATGATATATTTGGTGCTGGTCAGTGCTTCTAATCCCATCGGTCCTCTGGCATGAAGTTTCTGGGTACTGATGCCGATCTCGGCACCAAATCCAAACTCAAATCCATCTGTAAAACGGGTGGATGCATTGACGTAAACTGCCGCGGCATCGACTTCGTCCAGGAATTTTTCTGCATTTGTGTAGTTCTCGGTAATGATAGCTTCGGAGTGTCCTGTGTTGTAACGGTTGATATGAGTAATCGCCTCAGCCGTTGATTTTACAGTCTTTATGGATAAAATATAATCCAGATATTCTTTTCCCCAGTCTTCGTCTGATGCCGGGATGATGTCACTGCATGCATCCTGACTTGCTTTATCGCCACGCATTTCAACATTTTTCTCTTTCAGACGTTCTGCTAATTTCGGAAGCAGTGCATCCTTGATATTTTCATGGACAACTAAGGACTCACATGCATTGCAGACTCCGATCCGCTGTGTCTTTGCATTGAAGATGATGTTGACCGCCATGTCTAAATCTGCACTCTCATCTACATAGATATGGCAGTTGCCGGTTCCTGTCTCGATTACCGGTACGGTTGCATTCTCTACCACGGCACGGATCAGTCCGGCTCCACCGCGTGGAATCAAAACATCTACATATCCGTTCATTTTCATAAATTCTGTCGTGGTCTCTCTGGAGGTATCTTCAATCAATGCGATGGCATTCTCATCTACACCACACTCCGCTAACGTGCGTCGGATACTGGCAACGATTGCGATATTTGAGTGGAGCGCATCACTTCCTCCTTTTAAGATCACTGCATTTCCGGTTTTAAAACAGAGTCCGAAGGCATCTGCCGTTACATTTGGACGTGCTTCATAGATAATGCCGACAACGCCGAGCGGCACACGTTTCTGACCGATTCTAAGACCGTTTGGACGTTTTTTCATGGAAAGCACTTCACCAATCGGGTCGTCTAAGGCTGCTACCTGCTCTAACCCTTCTGCCATCTGTTCAATGCGTTTTTCAGTTAACAGCAGACGGTCTAAAAGTCCTTCCGGCATTCCGTTTGCTTTTCCTGCGTCCATATCTTTTTTATTCTCGGCAATCAGTGTCTTGGAATCTTTCATTAAATTCTTTGCCACACAGATTAATACTTCGTTCTTCTTATTGGTTTCAAGAAGTGCCATTTTTCCGGCAGCTTCTTTTGCTTTTGTTCCAATTTCCATTAATTCTGCTTTCATAGGTGTTCTCCTCTCATCGTAAATTCGTGACTTTTAAGATACTCTTTGGAGTTACAATCCATTGCATGGGAATATCTGTAGGTTCTGTTGGAATATGATCTACAATCTGAAATTCATATGCAATTCCGACTCTTAAAAGTCTGGGATGTCTTTCAAAATATCGGTCATAATATCCTGCTCCATGTCCGATGCGCCCGCCATCTATAGAAAAGCCAACTCCGGGGGTCAAGCAAATAGCATCTTCCCAACAGACTTTTTGTTCACCGATAGGTTCCATGACTCCAAATTGTCCTTTTCGCACCTCATTTAAATCCTGTATTTCATAAAAATCCATGTTGTCACCGTCTGTTTTAGGTAGTGCGACACGTCTGCCGGTATCTAACAGCCATTGTATCAGAGGAAGCAGAGACAATTCTGTTCCCAACGGATAATACGCGTAAAAATATCCCCTGTTTTGCAGTTCTTCCCAAGTTGTTAACTGCCCCTTTATATTGGTTGACAATTCCTTGCACAGGTTTTCGGGGAGTTCTTCCCGTTTTTGTAACAGTTCTTTTCTAATTTGCGCTTTTGTTACCATATTTTTTACCAAGGTTTACAATACTTCCATCTGCTTCTTTGACATCGATATTATTTAACTGTGCCCTCAAATTGCTTCTGACCGATGCGATATACTCTTTTCGAAGGAGTGCCTGCTCCTTTTTCTCTGCTTCAGTCAATCCTTCTGCCTTGGATTTGTGATAGAGTGCATTGATCCTGTCTATTTTTTTCTGATCCATAAATCCTCCTAATTAACCCATATTTTCTTCTATAAAATCAGGTATGTAAAAATCTTCATCTTTGTTGGATAAAAAGACGGTTCCTATAAAGTCGTCTTCAAATATTTTATGCAGGACACCGACATCTTTCGCATTGGCAATGATCATATCCGCACCGGAATAGGATGCAATTCTTGCTGCATTCAGCTTTGTTGCCATTCCTCCGGTACCGACATCGCTTCCGGTGGTATCTTTTGCCATATTCAGGTATTTTTCATCCAGTTTTTCCACCGTCTCGATCAGTTCCGCATCCGGGTTTGTATGCGGGTCATCGGTAAACAGTCCGTCGATGTCTGACAAAAGAACTAACAGATCGGCACCGATCAGGGATGCAACAATGGCAGATAAGGTGTCATTGTCACCGAATTGGATCTCATAGGTGCTGACGGTATCATTTTCATTGACGATCGGGATGACACCGAGATGGAACAGCTCTTCAAAGGTGTTTTCCGCATTTTTTCTGGACACATTATCTATCATGGTCTTTTTGGTCATTAATACCTGACCACAGGTCTGGTGATACTCACTGAATAATTTCTGATATGTCATCATCAGACTTGCCTGTCCGACTGCCGCGCATGCCTGCTTAACGGCGATTCTTTTGGGACGTTTTTTGATCCCCATCATTTTTCTTCCTACGGAAATAGCACCGGAACTTACCAGGCACACATCAATATCCTGATTTCTCAGATCACATAATTCCCGCACCAGACGCTCTAATTTGATAAAATCCAGATTTCCTGTCTTTGGATGCGTCAGTGAGGATGATCCGATCTTTACAACAACTCTTTTTTTATTTTTGAAACGGTTCTTTTTCATTTTTTATTCTTAACTCCTCTTATGTGATACACAATTATATATTTTATCATAGTTTGTGAAAAAAAACTATACTTCTTGCGTTGGAGTTTGATTGGTTTCATTGATTTTATTGGAAGTGTTTTTAGAATATGGTATATATGTGATGCGATTCTTTGAAATTCTCACAGTCATGACGCTGTCCTCGGACATTCCCACCGACATGCTGCGTTTCCTGCTCGGCACACACTGCCTTTTTGCGAATGCTTTGTGCAACTCGCCCTACGGGCTCAGACAGGCACATGCATTCGCGGCAGTGTGTTCCTCACAACGGAAGCCTCGCAACTGTCTGTGGGAATATCCGAGGACAGCGGTACAGCATAGAAAATCTTAAAATAATGTAATGAAAAAAATGACATTTTGGTAGATTATCTAGTGACTTCAAAGAACATTCACCTAATAAAATGCTGAGTTATTTTGGGTACGGATCTGTTGTCGTGTTTTGGTTGCTATAAAATAAGGTTCTAAAACAAAAGATGCTGCTCATTTGAGCAACACCTTTTGCTTATATCCTCGTTATACACTCACTTTCCTTGTGAATTTTTTTAAAGAACCTGAATTTTCTTCATTCCTTTCGAAAGTATATACCCCAGTGAGATTTCACCAATGATGGAGTGTTTCTTTTATGCTATGGAGATGAAACTCGGAAGCATTGGTGAAATCTTACTGTGCAATACAAAAATCTCTATATAAATAATAAATAGTATAATTCATTTACTTACATTTTCGATACAAACTCATCTATAGACTCTGCCTTTGCTGCCTGCTTTAACCAGCCGTTCAGGACTTTGCTGTCTTTTTCGTTATGAATTCTTTCACGGATTTCTTCCGGTATCGTGCCGATATCTTCTAATAATTCTAAGATAGCATCTGCTTTTCCGGCTGAAAAACCCTCCTCTCTTCCCTCTTCTATGCCTTTTTCAATCCCCTTTTCTAGACCTTCCTGAAGTCCTTTCTCATATTCATCTTTCCGGACAATCTCAAAGACTGCTTCCTCATCATATTCAAAAATACTCATTTCCACCGCCTCTTTCCTGTTTCGAAGCAGAAACTCCCGCAGGATTCCTTCGTGGATACACTCTGTCACCGCTTTGTCCACTGCCTCTTCTACATTCTTCATATTCTTTGCATAAGTTCGTACTTTCTTCACATAAATCGCATACTCCTTTAAGGTCTGGCATTGTTCTAATAACTTTTTATTCTTTCCGAGGTTGATATTTAGCATGGTTACCACTAATTCTAAATCCGGATCGCCCATCGATTTTTGAAACGCATCTGATAACCTTAAATATTTCTTTTCTGCCTGTTCCTCCGAACCATTGTAGAATACTAGAAATCTCGGTGTCGGGATTTTGATGAGTGTGTTGCGATACAGATCCCTGTGATCAACCTGTCCCTGCAGTTCCTTTGCGATATAAAACAAATCCCGTAATGGCATATTTGGAGAATAAGTGGACTGATGCTCATAAAGGTTCAAATAGGAATCCATGATAAATGCCAGATCATTTTTCATGTTCATGTAGATGGCATTTTCTAAGGTTACAATCTCTAGTTCTTCTGCGTTTGTGTAAGATGTTCCGTTGACTGCATTATAAAGACTTAACAGCTCTTTCTTTTCACGGAATATCATGCGGAACAGTCTGTCCTTGTGGTTTCTTGCAACATGGATTTCATTTTGGGTTTCTGTCATAGTATTACCTCCTGTGTGAAATTGTCTTGCAGGAGTTCTTATCCTTATTTTCTCGAAAACTCCTGCTGTTCATAATGTTGGAAAAGCATGAATTTTCTGATCTGAATAAGATTTGTAATAGACTACGGCAGAATTGCCGCCTTATATAAGAAAATATGCTTTGAGAGTATTATAGCATGGTGGGAAGTTGGTTACAACCGGATTTAAATGCAATCTTGAGTATTTTTTCTTTATACGCTGGTGTTATCCTCGGCTATCCCCGCAGACATGCAACGTTTCCTGTTCGCCGCCATGCCTTTTTTCTCATGTTTTGTGTAACTCGCCCTACGGACTTAGACAGACACAAAACATGAGCGGCAGTGTGCTCCTCGCGACGGAAGCCTCGAGACTGTCTGTGGGAATAGCCGAGGACAGCGGTACGGCATAGAAAATCCTAAAATAACTTATAAAAAGAATTGTATTTGTGAAATTATTCAAAATTTTAAAAATATTAAACAAATTGACAATACTATGTAAATAACATCCAATACCACATCTAATCTGCATCACTCTACTTGTAATATCCGCCCGAAAATCTCAACGTAGAACAACTTCCTTCCCGAACCGCATTAGACAACGTGTATCCCAGCGAGCACCCGACGATTATGAAAAGTTTCTTTTTGTGCTATGGAAATGAAACTCCCGGAAGCGTAGTGCCCTCTGGCAAACACGCTTCCTGTTTTGAAGGAGGTTCAGCGGAATGTTTAGCACAAGGAAACTTGCAATAATCGTCGGAAGCTCGCTGAACACAGACTTTTTCATGCACATATGTTATAATACGAAGTAAATATCGAAAACAGATTTTAGATTAAGGAGACTTCTGATGAAAAAATATCTGACTATTTTTGTATGCTTACTGAGTGCACTCTTTTTTGCTGCCTGCCAAAAACAGGATACCTCTGTGTCTAAAACAGGCTTTTATTTTGATACTGTCATAAAAGTCACTCTTTATGATGCGGATGCCGAACCAGAATTAGAGTCCTGTTTTGCTCTTGCAGACAAGTATGAAAAACTTTTAAGTGCCACGAAAAAAGGCAGTGATATCTGGAATATCAACCATGCAAAAGGAAAACCAATAGTAGTCTCAAAAGAAACTATTTCCCTGCTTCAAAAAGCCATTGATTACAGCGAGCTTTCCGATGGTGCCTTTGATATCACGATCGGCGAACTCTCTTCTCTTTGGGATTTTGGTGAAAATAAGGATACTGTTCCGTCTCAAAAAGACATTAATGCCGCACTTCCTACCGTGGACTATCATAATATTGAGATATCAGACAATACCGTAACCTTAAAAAATCCGAAAACACAGATCGACCTTGGTGGGATTGCAAAAGGCTACATTGCAGATCAGATGAAGGCACAACTTCGTTCAGATGGCATTACCGAGGGGATCATTAATCTTGGCGGCAATGTGTTAACCGTCGGTCCGAAAAAATCCGGCGATACTTATAAGATCGGCATACAAAAACCATTCGATGATTCTGGTTCTCCGATCGCATCTGTTGATATTACTGATGCTTCTCTTGTATCTTCCGGGGTCTATGAACGGTATTTTGAAAAAGACGGTAAACGCTACCATCATATTTTAAACCCAAAAACCGGGTATCCTTATGAGAATGGCCTACTTGGTGTTACCATTATTACGGATTCGTCTGTTGATGCCGATGCACTCAGTACCACCTGTTTTGCACTCGGCTTAGAAGATGGGATGAAACTGATTGAAAATACAAAAGGAGCCGAAGCCGTATTCATTACTGAAGATTTTACACTTCATAAGTCCTCCGGCATCGGCTCTGAGATTCCATTCCATGAAAATTAACTGTTTGCTGCTTTGATGGTCATATTGTTCAGCCATACGCCTTTTTTTACCAGCACATAGCCGATGATACATTTTACAATTTCCATCATCTGCACTAAGAAATATACAAGGATCACATTCCAGTCTGTATAATTGATGAGCAAAATAGCTGCCGGAATGTCTACAACCCAGATATAGAAGCTGTCGAATAAAAAGGTAACGATCGTCTTTCCGCCGGAACGTAGAGTAAAATAGGTTGAATTCATAAATGCGTTCAATGGCATACAGACTGCCAGCACCCGGATGATCCATGCCGCAATATATTTGACATCATCACTGGTATTATAGATCTGCGGAAAGAATGGAGATACAATGATCATTAAAATGGCAACACCCAAACAGCTTGCCACAGAAAAGAAGATCAGTTTTCTATCGGTATCCACTGCTTCTTCCATCTTTCCTGCTCCTAAAAGCTGTCCTAGAATGATTCCGATCGCACTTCCCATTGCGATATAGACAATACTGAACATATTGGATAATGTCGTTGCGATATTAATCCCTGCAACCACCACCAGTCCCCTCGAGGAATAACAGCGTACCAGCATTGCCATTCCGCCTGCCCATAACGTCTCGTTTAACAGCAGCGGGGTTCCTTTTTTTAGGACTTCTTTTACTAAATCCATCGGCACATGGAAAGAACGGTACACACCGCGTACAAACGGTTTTTCTGCCGTATGACTGTGCGCCCACGCCATGACAACCGCCACTTCTGCGATTCGTGCGATCACGGTTGCTATCGCTGCTCCGCGTACCCCAAGTTCCGGAAATCCGAATTTTCCAAAGATCAGACTGTAATCTAACAGCAGATTTGCAAAAAATGCAACGATTCCCGCTTTCATCGGGACAATCGTTTCTCCGGTCTCACGCAGGGTCCCACTGTATGTCTGCGTCAGTGCAAACGGGATCAGACATCCCATCATAATATGCAAATATTCCCTTGCATATTCAAATGTCAATGCCGCATCATTCCCCTGTGCATCTCCTTTTAAAAACATCCGGATCAGATCATCTCCGAAGATTCCAAATACCAGAAACCAGATACCAACTAAGACAGCAATCACCATTAATTTCAGACGAAGCGTGTGACGTACCCCTTCTTCATCTCCGCTGCCATAGTATTGTGCCGTAAAAATTCCAACTCCGGATACTCCACCAAAGATACAGAGATTGAATACCGTTATGAGCTGATTGACAATAGCAACTCCGGACATCTGGTTTGTTCCAACCTGTCCGACCATGATGTTGTCTAACAGATTGACAAAGTTCGTAATCCCATTCTGTACCATGATCGGTACTGCAACAAGCAGCACCATCTTATAAAATGCTTTATCTCCTATAAATTTTTTCATTTCTAATCCCTTTCTTGTGCGTATATACAAAAACACTGTAGTGAAGCTGTTTACAAAGTAAAGAACTTACACTACAGTGCAATTTATAAGAGATTCTTGTTTTTCTTAAAGAATTACATGTTTTGGACACTTTGCAGCACATTCGCCACACTCTACGCAGAGCTCCTTGTTGATATGTGCAACATTATTTTCTACATGAATTGCATCGTGTTCACAGGTCTTTTCGCACAGACGGCAGGCAATACAGCCTTCCGCACAGGCATCCATAACCTTCTTTCCTTTATCGTGAGAACTACACTGAACAAAGTGTTTGCCCTCATAAGGAACGAATTCGATCAATTCTTTCGGACAGGCAGCGATACATTTACCACATGCTTTACATAATTCTTTATCGACAACGGCAATTCCATCAACAATCTGAATTGCACCAAAAGGACACGCTTTTACACAGCTTCCAAATCCCAGACAGCCATAATTACATGACTTCGGACCACCATTCGGAACATATGCCATTGCCGCACAATCCTCTACTCCTGTATATACATAATCTTTACTTGCTTTTTCACAGTTGCCTGCACATTTGACAAAGGCAACCTGCCGGGCGCTTTCAGATGCTTCTACGCCCATAATTTTTCCGACTTTTTCTGCGACGGGGCTGCCTCCGACCGGACACTGTCCGACAGGAGCTTCTCCTTTCACAATTGCAGCCGCAAGACCGGAACATCCTGCATAACCGCATCCACCGCAGTTATTTCCCGGAAGAACCTCTAAAATCGCTTCTTCACGCTCATCTACTTCTACTTTAAATTTTTCTCCGAAAATTCCAAGAATGAAACCGATCAGGATACCGGTTCCACCTACAGCAAGACCGGAGATAATAATTGCACTTACACTCATATTCATTCCCTCCTAAATCATGCCTGAGAAGCCCATAAAGGCGATAGACATCAATGCTGCTGTAATCAGGACAATCGCAGTTCCCTGAAAACGTTTCGGAATATCGTTATATTCAATTTTCTCGCGAATTCCTGCCATAATGACAATCGCAATGAAGAATCCTATGGATGTCGCCAATCCGTTTACTACGCCCTGTAAAATAGTATAGGACTTGGTAACGTTATTTAATGCCACACCTAATACCGCACAGTTGGTTGTGATCAGAGGCAGGTAAACACCGAGCGCCTGATATAACGATGGAATGGATTTTTTCAAAAACATCTCTACTAACTGCACTAACGCTGCAATGACTAAAATAAATACGATGGTCTGTAAATACTGGACATTGAGCGGTGTCAGGATATATTTGTAAATAAGACCCGTAACAAAAGAGGACAGGGTAATAACAAAGATTACCGCTCCGCCCATTCCGGCAGCTGTCTCTGTTTTTTTAGATACACCCAGGAATGCACAGATTCCTAAGAACTGGCTGAGTACGACATTGTTGACAATGGCAGCACCCACTGCAATAATTAATAATTCTTTCATTTATCTGCCCTCCTCTTTTCCGGTCTCTGCTGCTTCTTCCGGTAATTTTCCGGTGCACATAGACAGATGATCACAGCCGGCACAATCTCCGGTAATACAACCGCTTGGAGCAGCTAAAGGTTTTCCCTTTTTCTCCATTGCTTCACGAACACAGTTCATACCGGCAACTAAAAATGCCAGAACTAAGAATGCTCCAGGAGCCATGATGAAAATTGTGATTCCAAGTGTTGCACCCAAAATCTGACGGATAAAACCGATACATACCAGACCGATCGTAAAACCAAGACCCATTCCAAGTCCGTCAAATGCAGATGGAATGACCGGATTTTTGGATGCATAGCTCTCTGCCCTTCCAAGGATGATACAGTTTACAACGATCAGTGGAATATACACTCCTAAGGATTCCGATAAGGAAGGTGTATAAGCCTGCATAATAAACTGCACGACAGTAACAAGGGATGCTACAATTACAATGTAAGCCGGCATACGAACGCCATTTGGAATGACCTTACGAAATGCGGAGATCAACAGGTTTGACATTACTAAAACCACAGTTGTTGAAAGTCCCATTCCAAGTCCGTTGATGGCAGAAGATGTAACTGCCAATGTCGGACACATACCTAACATCAGTACGAAGGTCGGATTTTCTTTGATAATACCATTGTATAATCTTTCAACATTTCTGTTCATGCTTAATTACCTCCCTGTAAGACCGTCTGAAAATATACCAGTGAAGCATTGACTGCATTGGTTACGGCTCTTGATGAAATGGTTGCGCCTGTTACGGCTTCGATCTCATTGTCCGCAGATGGTGCTGTCTTTACAACGGTATATGACGATTCTGATTTATTTTCAAACTGAGAGTAAAATGCTTTTTCCTGTACTAACATACCAAGTCCCGGTGTCTCACTGATGGATGTAACGGAATATCCGTTCAATGTGCCATCGTTGCGGATTCCGACAGAAAGTGTGATATCTGACTGGCTTCCTTCATGGGATGTTACGGAAATGACATATCCAAGCACTTCACCGGATTTATCTAATGCTGTGTTTACAGATAATATCTCATCATTGGCATAATCGCTCTTAGCGATGATATCCTCTGCTTTTTTTGCATCAAAATCTTTATATTTTTCAAAGGAATCAGCATCCTTAAATACATTCCGGTAGGATTCCTGTTCTGCTTCATAATTTACTTTTGCAATAGGACCCTTTGTGATTTCATTGACCATACCGAGGATCAGGCCTAAAACAAGGGTAAAGGCAGTTAAGATCATTGCATCTTTGACAATCTTTTTATTCATGCTTCTTTCCCTCCTTTTTCACGCCAAACGCTTTCGGGATCGTATGCTTTTCAATGATTGGCACTAAGAGGTTGCCTAAGATGATCGCAAACGATACACCTTCTGCATTTGCACCAAACAGGCGGAATAATCCGGTCAGGATACCCAACAGGATACCGTAAATGATCTTTCCGCTTGGTGTGATCGGTGATGTGACATAATCGGTTGCCATGAAAAATGCTCCAAGCATCAGACCGCCTCCGCAAAGCTGTGCGGCAATATAGTTCACATCAAAACCTTTTCCACTGAAGATCAGTAAAAATACAACAAAGGTAATCAGATAACTTCCCGGAATCCGAAGGTCAATCACACCCATCAGAAGCAGGAAAACAGCTCCGATTAAAAGTGCAATGACAGAGGTCTCACCGATGGTACCTGCTGTTGTTCCAAGAAACATCTTCATGGTATCTACACTCTCACCATTTCGCATCAATGCTAACGGTGTTGCCCCGGTTACTCCATCATAAGTAAAACTGGTCATAGTGCTTGCAAAAGATACCAGCAGGAAACAACGTGCTCCAAGTGCCGGGTTCATAAAGTTCTGACCCAGTCCTCCGAATAACATTTTGACAATGACAATGGCAAAAATACTTCCGAGTACCGCCTGCCAGATTGGAAGGGTATGTGGAAGGTTCAACGCTAATAACAATCCGGTTAACACGGCACTGAAATCTGTTATCGTACTCTTTTTATGTACAATCTTTTCAAAAATCCATTCTGATGCCACACAGGATGCGATACAGACTGCAATCAATAACAATGCCCGCAGTCCGAAGTTGTATACACCAAAGATACTTGCCGGCAGCAATGCAATAATAACATACAGCATAATTTTTGCCGAGGTATCTTTCGCACGAATATGTGGCGAAGATGATATATTATATAACTCACTCACAGTTCTACACCTCTTTCTATTGTTTCTTTCTTCTCTCTGCTAAGATCTGTTTTTTCATGGTCTTGATATATTGTGCTAACGGACGTTTTGCCGGACAGATATAACTGCAGCTACCACATTCAATACACTCCATACCATTCCATCTTTCAAAACTTTCCGAATCATGGAACTGTGACATCTTTGCAAGTCGGGATGGAACAATCTGCTCCGGACAGACAGATACACAACGTCCGCAGTTGATACATGCTGTCACTTCACTTGCTGAAACATCATCTTTTTTAAAGCACAGCAGGGAGGATGACGTCTTTGTTGTCGGAATCTCCAGACTAAAGACTGCAAATCCCATCATCGGTCCACCGGAGATCATCTTTTCCGGATCTTCCTTAAATCCGCCTGCTTCTTCTAAAATTTCCGCATAGCTCATACCGATACAGTATTCAAAATTGCCCGGATTTGCAACAGCGTCACCTGTTACGGTAAAGATTCTGTCCATTACCGGTTTCCCTTCTTTGACTGCACGGTTGATCGCTACTAAAGTCTCCGCGTTATCTACAATACATCCTGCATCAGCCGGAAGCATCTTAGAATTGATCGAACGTCCGGTGGTTGCATAGATCAACTGACGCTCACCACCCTGTGGATACTTTGTCTTTAATGGCATTACTTCAATGCGTTCCTCATCCTTTGTCAGCTCTTTCAACTTCTGGATACAATCCGGTTTGTTGTCTTCCACACCGAGGATTCCCTTCGCATGGTCAAACAGACGCAGGACGATTTTCATACCGCCGATCAGTTCTTCCGGATTCTCTAACATTCTCCGGTAATCTGCGGTCAGATATGGCTCACACTCTGCACAGTTTGCAATAATAAATTCAATCTTATCAGGCTCCTTTGGTGAGAGCTTTACATGTGTCGGGAATCCGGCACCTCCCATACCTACTACACCTGCTTCTTTTACTTTTTCAATAATCTGCTCTTTAGAAAGACTTGCAACATCTTCCACACCATGGAAATCTGTTTCTTTCATCTCTCCATCATTTTCAATAATGATAGAGTTTACCAGATCACCGGTCGCTACATGTCTTGGCTCGATTGCCTTTACCGTACCGGATACGGATGCGAAAACCGGTGCAGACACAAATCCGCCTGCTTCTGCAATCTTTTGTCCTCTTAAGACCGTATCACCTACTGCAACAATTGGTGACGCCGGTGCTCCGATGTGCTGAGACAATGGATAGACCAGAATTTCTTTGGGTTTGATTCTTCGTATCGGCTGATCCTTTGCGAGATCTTTGCCATCGTAGGGATGGACTCCGCCTTTAAATGTCGAAATACCCATTTTGTTCCCCTCTTTCCTAAGTTATTTTTTGTGTCGTTGTACTGATCCCCTCTCATACAACTTTCCGCTATATTATACCATATACCCATAATTCTACAACCGTTTTCCCTGCAAAATTCATGTTAATTTTCCTTGCACAGAGAAAAATACACGAAAAAAATATTTGTAAAAGAAACAGAATATGGTAGAATATTTCCATGATAAACAGGAGGAAAGAAAAACGATGCAGACCTGGCACAAAGAGTTAAATTTTGACAATACCGATACCCTTACAAATGCTTTATTTGCAGAGGATTCTGTATTTTTTGATATTGAAACCACCGGATTTTCTCCGGCAAATACTTCTTTATACCTGATCGGATGTGCCAGACGAAAGGGAAACATCATCTGCATCGATCAGTTTTTTGCTGACACCCCGGACGAGGAACATCTGATCCTTGCTGCTTTTTTAGAATTGTTAAAACCATACCGGACACTGATCACGTTTAACGGACTTGGATTTGATATTCATTATCTGACTGCAAAATGCCAGACCTATGGGATGTCTGCTCCGTTTTTAGAGTTTTCAAATTTGGATCTTTTCCGTGCTCTTTCGAAATTCAAAAAGATTTTCAAACTGCCGAATTTAAAGCAAAAGACCGTAGAAAAATTCTTAGGGATCGGCAGGGAGGATCTCTATTCCGGCGGCGATCTGATCAACGTCTATCATCAGTATGTTGCCACGCAGGAGGAAGAGGCACGTTATCTTTTACAGATTCACAACTATGAAGATGTCTTAGGCATGATCGATCTGCTTCCGATCCTCTCCTATCCTCAGATTTTTCAGGGAGCTTTTATGGTAGATTCCATTGTAAAAAATCTCTATGAGGACTATCAGAGCATTACCAAGAACGAATGTATCATCACATTAAAGAACCAGTATCCGGTGCCAAAACGTATCTCCTATGGATTTGATCAATTTTATCTGACCAGCTATCAGGATACCACGAAGCTGAGTATCAAAATCTACAGTGGTGAGTTGAAATATTTCTATCCGAATTATAAGGACTACTACTATCTGCCGGAGGAAGATACTGCCATCCATAAAAGTGTTGCTTTTTATGTGGACAAGAATTACCGGACGAAAGCCAAAGCAGCCACCTGCTACAGCAAAAAGACCGGCTGTTTCCTGCCCCAGCATCAGGTTGTGGTCTCTCCTTATTTTAAATTAGAATACCATGACAAGATCACTTATTTTGAGTTGACGGATGAATTCATTGACAATGAGACGGATGTGAAAGCCTATGTGATGCATGTGTTATCACTGCTGTTGATGGCAAAGTAAATCTTCTTAAAATAATTTACACTAAATAACATATAAAATCTTTTTTAAGAAAATTTAAGTGAGATAGTTATATGAAACTTAAGGATTTAGAAATATTTACTTAGAAATTTGAGAACTTAGAAAAAACCTCAGGCTACCATACCAGTGCCTGAGGTTTTGTATTACCTCCCTTTTTCAAAGAAAAAGGATTTGTTTCTTCTGAAGTTAAGTTCTTTATAATTGGTAATCTGCTCCGTACTGCCAATGAATAACAGTCCGTCATTTACCAATGACCGGTTAAACTTCCGGTAAATCTCATCTTTCGCTTCTTCCGTGAAATAAATCACAACATTTCTGCACACGATCAGGTGGCAGTCAGACGGATAAGTATCTTTGAGCAAGTCATGTTCACGAAATTCTACACATTTTTTGATCTGGTCAGAAATCTGATATGAAGAACCTACCTGTTTGAAGTATTTCTTCTTAAAGTCATCCGGCACAGAAGCAATGCTCTTTTCGTTATAAATGCCAAGTCTTGCTTTATCTAAGACCTGCTTGTCTATGTCTGTTGCTATAATATGAATATTTTCTAACGGAAGATGTCTTGACAATGCCATAACCAGTGAATACGGTTCATCGCCTGTGGAACAGGCAGCACTCCAAATCTTCAATCTCTTTCCAAACTTCTGGATCAGTGCCGGAAACAGTTCTTTTTCTAAAACTGCCCATTGTTCCGGGTTCCGGTAAAACTCTGATACATTAATGGTTAAGAAATTGATAAATTGGTCAAACTTATCCTTATCACTCTTGATCAGTCTGACATAGTCATCATAAGAAGTCTTACTGTTCTTTGTGATCAATGTGTCAATCCGACGTCTCATCTGCTTTTCTTTATAAGCATTCAGATCAATTTTTGTCAAATTGTAAACATCTTTTTTAAACTTCTCGTAACCTTCCATTCACTATCTCCGGATTTTATTCTGCATCTAACTCACTTGCCACTGCATTAATATCTACGTCTGCTACATCAGCATCGTCTTCTTCCTGCTGTGGCTGTGCCTGTAATGCTTTGATGCTTAAGCTGATCTTTTTCTCTTCTTCATTGAAGTCAACGATCTTTGCTTCGATCTCCTGTCCAACGCTTAATACGTCAGAAGGTTTCTCTACATGCTCAGAAGAGATCTGAGATACATGAAGTAATGCATCTACGCCCGGATCTAATTCTACGAATGCACCAAAGTCTGTCATTCTTGCAACAACACCTTTTACAACATTGCCTACTGCATATTTCTCAGCAGCGTTGTTCCAAGGATTCTGATCCTCAAATTTCATGGATAATGCAATCTTGTTTCCGTTGATGTCTTTGATAAATGTCTTTACAACATCACCAACTTTGAATACTTTCTTTGGATTCTCAACTCTGCCCCAGGAAATCTCTGAGATATGAAGCAGTCCGTCTGCTCCGCCTAAGTCGATAAATGCACCAAAGTCTGTTACATTCTTAACAGTTCCTTCTACAACATCGCCAACTTTGATTCTTGCAAATAATTCTTTCTGCATCTCCTCTTTCTTAGCGAGTAAAAGCTGTTTTCTGTCACCGATAATTCTTCTGCGGCGAGGATTGAACTCTGTAATTACAAATTCGATTTCCTGTCCGTCATACTTTGTCAGATCTTTTTCGTATACATCAGATACTAAACTTGCAGGGATGAATACTCTGGTCTCGTCTACGACTACGCTTAAACCACCTGCTAATACCTGTGCTACTTTTGCTGTTAATACTTCCTGATTCTCAAATGCTTCTTCTAATCTCTTGTTGCCTTTTTCTGCTGCAAGGCGTTTGTAAGAAAGGAGTACCTGTCCTTCGCCGTCGTTTACTTTTACGACTTTGGCTTCCATGGTGTCGCCCACGGATACTACAGTTGTCAGATCTACGTTTGGTTCATTTGTGTACTCGTTTCTGGTAATAATACCGTCTGACTTGTAACCAATATTCAGGATGATCTCATCCGGTTTCACATCGATAACTGTACCTTCGACTACCTCCCCATTTCTTATTGTTTTTAATGATTCTTCTAGCATTTGTTCAAAACTCATTTCTGACATTCTTTTGAACCTCCTCAATAATATTATTTGGGGTGGATGCCCCTGCGGTAATACCTACGTTATCAATGGATTTCAATTTGGTTAAATCCAAGTCATCTAGTGTCTGTATATAGTAAGTATTTTCACATTCCATTTTACATATTTCAAATAACTTCTGCGTATTAGAACTGCTTCTGCCACCGATGACAATCATGGCTTCTGCTTCCTTTGCAATGGCACGGGCTTCTGTCTGCCGTTCTTCCGTTGCATTACAGATTGTATTTAAAACAATTATATCATAACCTTTTTTGCGAATAATTTCAACTAATTCTTGAAATTTCTTGTAGTTAAATGTCGTTTGTGATACAATACATACCTTTTGTTTTCCATCTATGGCAAAATTTTCTGCTTCTTCTCTGTTCTGAATGACGGTTCGGTTCTTAGGTCCACACCATCCTTTGATGCCTTCTACCTCCGGATGCTTATCATTTCCGATGATGACGATATGCTCTCCCGCCTTCGCATGTTCCTCCACGATCCTGTGGATCTTTAAAACAAAAGGACAGGTGGCATCGACAATTTTTAAATCCTGTTTTTTCAAAAAATCATAGACTTCTTTTGCCACACCATGGGAACGGATCACGACAGTCCCTTCGGGAATATCCTGAAATTCTTCCAGGCTGTTTATTACTTTTACGCCTTTGTTTTCTAAATCCTTTACTACTTCTTCATTGTGGATGATCGGTCCGTAAGTATACACTCTCCCTTTTTTTGCTTCCTCATAGACTTTGTTCACTGCCCGCTTGACTCCAAAACAAAAGCCTGCACTCTTTGCTAAGGTTACCTGTTTCATGCGTTACACACATCCTCATATAATTTTTTGATCGCTGCAACGACCTCTTCAATGCTCATGTCGGAGGAGTCTACCAAGGTAGCATCCTCTGCCTGACGAAGCGGAGAGTTTTCGCGGTGCATATCCTGATAATCCCGCTGTTCAATGTCTGCTTCTATTTTTTCTAAATTACATTCCTGTCCTTTTTCTGACAGCTCGTCATAACGTCTTTTTGCTCTCGTAGCCACGCTTGCCGTTAAATATACTTTGACCTGTGCATCCGGAAGTACGACGGTTCCAATGTCTCTTCCGTCCATGACAACGTCTGCCTTTTTTGCAAGCTGCTGCTGTAATTCGACTAATTTTTTCCGCACCTGTCCGTATCCACTGGTTTTAGATGCCATGTTGCCGACTTCTTCTTTGCGGATCTCACCACTGACATTTTCACCGTTTAAAAATACCTGCTGTTCGCCGTTCTCATATTGGATCGTGATCTCTACGTTCTCACTGGCACGGCTGATCGCCTGCTCGTCCTCATTAGAGATATTGCTCCGTAAAAAATAGAGTGCCATGGCACGGTACATTGCTCCGGTATCTACATAGACAAAGCCTAATTCTTTTGCGATTTTCTTTGCAATGGTACTTTTTCCGGCGCCTGCCGGTCCATCAATTGCGATATTAAAACTCATGCTTGTTTCCTCACTTCCTGCTCCAATTTTTTATTTCTATCTTTCTATGACGTTGTACTCTTTTCTTCCTATAAGTTTATGATACTACGATTTTACGACTCTATTATTTTTGTTAGTTTCTACGATTTCATGCCTCATCCTATTTCTCTACGGAACTGCCTGCTAAATATCCGGTTGACCATGCGATCTGTAAGTTGAAACCACCGGTATAAGCATCCACATCGATAACCTCTCCGGCAAAATAAAGCCCCTTCACGAACTTTGACTGCATCGTGGATGGGTCGATATTCTTGACGGCAACTCCGCCTCTGGTAATGATCGCTTCGTTATAATCACGAAGTCCGGTCAGCGTCATCGGAAAATGCTTGATACAATTTACTAACCTTCTGCGCTCTTCTTTCGTGATCTCGTTGATCTTTTTCTCCGGTGTGATCCCGCTCAACTGTATCATGACCAATATCATTTTTGCCGGAAGCAGACCGGAAAGTACATTTTTAAACTGTCGGTTTTTATTTTCTTCAAAGTCCCTTAAGATCCGGGCATCTAGTTTTTCTTCCGATAATGCCGGCTTTAAATCAATCTCCATGGCAAGTTCTTTTTTTCGGATCTTGTCATTTACGACACTGCTTGCACTTAAGATCAAAGGTCCGCTGACCCCGAAATGGGTAAACAGCATTTCCCCAAATTCTTCAAACAATACTTTTTTTCCGTCTTTGATCTTTACTTCTACATTTTTTAAAGACAGTCCCTGCATCTGCATACAGTAGTCTTCTTTTACGGTCATAGGAACTAAAGATGGGGACAATGGCGCGATCGTGTGTCCGCTCTTTTTTGCAAAACGGTATCCGTCTCCGGTAGAACCTGTTGTCTGATAGGAATATCCTCCGGTTGCTATGATGACTGCATCTGCCGGATAAGTTGTCCCATTGGATGTCTTTACACCACGGACTTTTCCCTCTTCTATCTCAAGATGTTCTGCCTTTGTATGGAGTCTTACGGTAACTCCTTTATTTTTTAAAGTCCGCTGCAGGGTTGCAATGACATCCGAGGAATGATCCGATACTGGAAATACCCGGTTGCCACGTTCTGTTTTTGTTGGCATTCCATGCTCTTCAAAAAAATCTATAACACGGAAATTGTCATAGCCATAGATGGCGCTATACAAAAATTTTGCATTCCTTGGTATGTTTTCAAAGATTTCCGATGTCTCACAGGCATTTGTCAGATTGCATCTGCCTTTTCCTGTAATATATATTTTTTTCCCCAGTTTTTCATTTTGTTCTAATATCGTAACCTGATGCCCTGCATCCGCAGCTCCGAGTGCTGCAAACATTCCTGCCGCACCGCCGCCGATGATGATGACTTTACTCATTTTTTTCTCCTAATCTGGCATAGCGCATTTTCATGGAATCATCAATGTAGTTAATCTCGTCATTTTCATAGACCTGATACTCATCCCAGATGTCTTCTAACATCTCAAGCGTATTGACTACTTCGCCCTGTTTTTTCATGCAGAGTGCAACGATCAATGCATTGATAACGGAAAGCGGTGCCACCAGTGAATCTACGATGGATGCCATATCACTCTTTGCGATCAGATTACAGGAGGAATACAGATTCATCGGTGAATGTACGCTGTCTGTAAGCGTGATCACTTTTGCACTCCGGTTGTTTGCAAATTCCATTGCTTTTAAAGTACGCATGGAATATCTCGGAAAACTGATCCCGATGATCACATCATCCTTGCTGATACGCACCATCTGTTCAAACAGCTCACTCGAACTGTTCGTAGACAGCAGACGCACATCGTCAAACATCATATTTAAGTAAAATGCAAGAAATCCTGCAAGTGGTGCGCAACTACGGATTCCCACAATATAGATCCGTTTTGCATTTAAAATTGTCTCTACCGCCATATCAAAGGCATTCGGGTCTATCATCTCAATGGACTCTTTGATTCGCTCCGCATCTGAATGGAGAACGGATTCTAATATTTTAGACTGACTAATTCGCCCATACGCCACCTCCATTCGCTGTACGGAATTGAGTTTGTTGCGTACCAGTTCCTCCAGTGCTTTTTGAAAATCAGGATATCCTTTATATCCGAGATGTGTTGCAAAACGTACAACTGTCGATTCACTGACTCCTACCACATCACCTAATTTGGCTGCCGTTAAAAAGACTGCCTTGTCATAATTATCTGTGATATAACTTGCAAGAAGTTTTTGTCCTTTGCTCAGTGTGCTGTACGCTTCATTAATCCGATTACTCAAATCGTTACTATTCCCCATAAGAAAACCGCCTTATCTCTATTGTAGACAGAATCATTGTTCCATGATTCTTCAAATATTTTGTTATAACCCAAAAAGGTGCCTTGGCTCTCGCCAAAACACCTTTTATTTTAATTCATTTTCTCATTTTTTACAATAGCTTATACAGGATATGCTCCATTTTTTGTATCAGCAATATTCTGGTCTACTTTTGTCTGCTGAGCTTCACGATATTTAAAGAAGTCTGTAGCTACCTGTGGGAATAATGCATAGGTAAGGACATCCTCATCCTGCTGCTTCCACTGTTTCATCTCTGCCTCTATCTTATCTAACTCAGGCTCTAAGAGGTCTGCCGGACGGCAGGTAATTGCATTCTTCTTATCTTCGCCAAGTACTTTGTCTACGATTTCCGGATTGAACGGTTTTACGGTCTGTCCGTATTTTCCTAAGAGTACATCTTTGGTCTCTTTGGTTGCAACTTTGTAACGCTCGCCCATTAATACGTTGAATACAGCCTGTGTACCAACAATCTGTGAAGATGGTGTTACAAGTGGTGGCTCACCAAGGTCTTTACGAACGCGAGGTACTTCTGCAAGCACTTCTTCGTATTTATCTTCTTTACCCTGCTCTTTTAACTGGGAGATTAAGTTGGATAACATACCACCCGGTACCTGATATAACAGAGTCTTGATGTTTACGCCTAATACTTTTGGATTCATCAGTCCGCTCTCTAAGGCTTCTTCTCTCATCGGACGGAAGTAATCAGCAATTTCTGCTAATTTTGTCTGATCTAATCCTGTATCAAATTCTGTACCCTTGAATGCTTCTACCATAACCTCTGTTGCCGGCTGGGATGTTCCCAGTGCAAATGGAGACATTGCAGTATCAATGATGTCACATCCTGCTTCTACAGCCTTCATATAAGTCATGGAAGCTACACCGGATGTATAGTGTGTATGAAGCTCAATCGGGAGTGAAGTTGCATCTTTTAATGCCTGTACTAACTCGGTTGCTTTGGTAGGTACTAACAGTCCCGCCATATCCTTAATACATAAGGAATCAGCTCCCATATCTTCTACTTTCTTTGCCATATCCATCCAGTAATCTAAGGTATAAGCATCTCCTAAGGTATAGGAAAGTGCAACCTGTGCATGACCTTTTTCTTTGTTACAAGCAGTAACAGCGGTCTGTAAGTTACGGATATCATTTAAACAATCGAAAATACGGATGATATCAATTCCGTTTGCAATAGATTTCTGTACGAAATACTCTACTACATCATCTGCATATGGACGATATCCTAAGATATTCTGTCCACGGAATAACATCTGTAATTTTGTATTCTTAAATCCATCTCTTAATTTTCTAAGACGATCCCATGGATCTTCTTTTAAGAAACGGAGAGATGCATCAAATGTTGCACCACCCCAGCACTCTACTGCATGATAACCAACCTGATCCATCTTATCTACGATCGGGAGCATCTGCTCAGTAGTCATTCTGGTTGCAATCAAAGACTGGTGTGCATCACGCAGGACAGTCTCTGTAATTTTTAATGGTTTTTTGGTCACTTCTGCCATGATTTTCTCCTCCTATATTCCAAAGATTGCCATAAATACACCGGCAGCTACTGCTGTACCGATAACTCCGGCAACGTTTGGTCCCATTGCATGCATAAGTAAAAAGTTCGTTGGATCCTCTTCTGCTCCAACCTTCTGAGATACACGAGCAGCCATAGGTACTGCGGATACACCGGCAGAACCAATCAATGGATTAATCTTACCTTTTGTAACCCAGCATAATACTTTACCGAAGAGTACACCTGCTGCTGTACCAAATACGAAAGCTACAAGTCCGAGAACAACAATCTTGATTGTTGTGATATTTAAGAATGCCTCTGCACTTGTGGTAGCTCCTACGGAAGTACCCAGTAAGATAACAACGATATACATTAATGCATTGGATGCTGTATCTGTTAACTGACGTACTACTCCGGACTCACGGAACAGGTTACCTAACATCAGCATACCAACTAATGGTGCTGTGGTAGGAAGAATTAAACATACAATTGTCGTAACGATAACAGGGAATAAGATTCTTTCTAATTTAGAAACAGGTCTTAAGTTCTCCATTTTAATCGCACGTTCTTTTTTCGTTGTAAATAATTTCATAACAGGTGGCTGAATAATCGGCACTAATGCCATATAGGAATATGCTGCCACCGCAATTGGTCCTAACAGACCTGTCTGTCCAAGCTTACCTGCAAGGAAAATGGAAGTCGGGCCGTCTGCACCACCAATAATGGATACTGCGGCTGCGGACTTATCATTGAATCCCATCAGGATTGCAAGGAAGTAAGCTGAGAAAATACCGAACTGTGCTGCTGCTCCAAGCAGGAAACTGATCGGATTCGCGATCAACGGTCCAAAGTCTGTCATTGCTCCGACTCCAAGGAAAATCAGAGACGGTAATATTGACCACTCATCTAAGATATAAAAATAGTGTAACAAACCACCTACACCGTTACTTGCCTCTTCCGGGCTGATAATGATATCCGGATAGATATTTACCAGCAGCATACCAAATGCAATCGGAACTAACAGTAATGGCTCATATTCTTTCTTGATTGCCAGAAACAGGAATAAAAATGCTACGGCAATCATGACAAAGTTGCCCCATGTCAGATTCAAAAATGCTGTCTGGTGCAGGAGGTTTGACATTGTTTCTCCTACGTAACTCATAATTAATCCTCCTGGCTTTCTTAATTCATGGTTGCAAGTAATGCACCTGCTTCAATATGGTCTCCAACTGCAACTTCAATGCTTGCAACAGTTCCATCCTGTGGTGCAACAACCGGAGTCTCCATTTTCATTACCTCTAATACTAAGATGGTATCGCCTCTCTTAACGGCTGTACCAGGATTTGCTTCCAGCTTGAATACTTTTCCTGCTGCACCTGCTTCAATCTTAATGCTTCCTGCACCTGCTGCCGGAGCGGCTGCCGCTGCCGGTGCTGCTGCTGGAGCTGCTTTTCTTGGAGCTGCTGCCGGTGCTGCTGCTCCTGTTTCTTCTACAGTAACATCATAAACATTTCCATTTACGGTAATTGTATAGCTTTTCATCTTAATTTCCTCCTAAATTTGCGATTAATATCTTCTCTTGATGGAACGCACTACAAAATCATCTGTAGATGTTCCTGTGGATGCTGCGATTGCTGCAGCGATAACGGCAATCAGCTCTGTATTGTCCTGCTGTGCTGCTGGAACATCCTGTACAGTCTCTTTTACGGCAGTTTCTGTCTGTCCCGCTTTCTTCTTGCTCTCAAGATATGGGAAGATCTTGAAGCAGGAAATAACTAAGCTGATTAAAATCAATACTGCAAATACAGTTCCCATTCCCATGAGTGTATTCATGCCGGCTTTGCTCATCTTTTCACCAAGTGAGTAAACCTTATCAATTGTTACATCTTCCACTTCCATAGAATAGTAAGTGTATACATAAGTCAAAATTACTTCACGTTTTTCAAACTCAATGGTCTGTTCACATGTCAGTGTCTTTCCTGATTTTGTAATTTTGAAATCACCGAGTTCTACATAAGAACCAACACCGGAAGTAGCATCCTCCCATCTGGTAACGATGTTCTTTGTCATTTCGTCATCGCTGGCTTCATATACAGTCTTCTGCTCATCAGTCATATTTACCAATGTAGCAACGGTATTCTGTGTCACCTGTTTTAACTGGTCATATGTATAGCCATTGTAATCGACAGACTTAGGATCCGTTTTTCCGCATGCTGTAAGTCCGAGTATCATCAGACACACACTTACCATCAGCAATATTTTCTTCTTCATAAACTTCACCTTTCTATTTCGCTCCGTGTTTTTTCATCGGCCCGTCTACTTTTTTTGTAAATAACATCTCAAAACCTGCGATTAAGTATTTTCTGGTATCCGCAGGATTGATGATTAAGTCAATATATCCTCTTCTTGCAGCATTTTCTACATTTGACTGTAATGCTTCATATTCTCTTGCCTTTTCATCTAAGACATCTGCGGAAGCATCTGCATACATAATCTTAGCTGCTGATTTTGCATCCATCATGCCGACTTTTGCATCCGGCCATGCATAGACTAAATCTGCACCAAGAGATTTAGAGTTCATCATCACATAAGAGCTTCCGAAAGCATCACCTGTAATGAAGTTAATCTTTGCAGTTGTTGCATTTGCAAATGCGTAAGTCATGCGTGCAAGTGCCTTTGGAAGGCGTTTTTCAGAACATGATGTTGCTTTGAATCCTGTTGTATTTGTCATGGAAAGTACAGGAATATCAAATGCATCACAGTACTGGATAAAGTCTGCTGCTTTTTCACATCCCTGTGCTGTTAATGCTGCTTCAAATTCTTCTGTCTTGCTTCCGTTTTCGTCATGCATTACAGTGGCATTTGCTACTGCTCCAACGGTAATACCGTTTAATTTGATGAAGCCTGTTACCATTTCTTTTGCATAACCCTTCTTTGTCTCTACAAAGTTGTGGTCATCTGCAAGTTCAGAAAGGAAGTATCTCGGATCACCTTTCATGGATTCCATGCTCTCACATGCACGGTTTAAGTCATCCGTACACTCGTCCACACGTCCGCTTTCCTCATTGCAGCCCGGAAGAATAGTTACTAATTCGCGGATTTCAGCAAGAATCTCATCTTCTGTTCCGGCTGCATCTACAACACCTGTGTTTGCTGCCTGGAAATCAGCTTTTGCTGTATCGCATTTAGATACGTTGTTGTCTGCAATGGCATCCGGAGAGTTTACAAAAAGTCTTCCTTTTTCTGTCTCCATGTAAGTAAAATCACATAATGCGGATGCTACGGCAAGTCCACCTCCACAGCTACCGAATACGGCACTAATCTGTGGTACAACACCGGAAGCTGCTGTCTGTTTTGCATAAATCTGACCCATTCCTTCCAATGCATCTACGGATTCCTGTAAACGGACACCCGCACAGTCTAAAAGACCAATGACCGGTGCACCCATCTTCATTGCCATGTCATAAACAGAAGCAATTTTCTTTGCGTGCATTTCACCGATTGTTCCACCTAACACGGAAGCATCCTGGCTGTATACAAATACCAGGTTTTCATCAATTAATCCGTGACCGATGATTACTCCGTCAGAAGGAGTCTTATCTGCAGTCAGATTAAAATCTGTGCTTCGTGCAGTTACGAGAGAACCAAGCTCTACAAAACTGTTCTCATCCAGTAACTTGGCAATTCGTTGCATTGCTAAGCTATTCTTTGTGCTACTCATTTATTAGCCCTCCATCTATGTATTGAAAATTTTTAAAAAATTTCGCTATGCTAATTGTATTACTTTTAATACAATATTTCAATAGTAATTTGTTAAATTTTTCACTAATTTAAATAGACATTTTTTCCAATCTGACTAATTTTAAAATATAAATTTTTTCAAGACACATTGCAGATACCACTGTGACGTTCTTGCCGATACATTTTCCATTGCAACGATCGGATAAGAAACTGCTTTTTCCTCTCCGATATAGTACTCTGCTTTTCCGATCACCGTTCCTTTTTTGACCGGTGCCTGCAATACTTTCTTTGTCGTGCATTTTACGGTCACTTTTTCTTCCTTGTCTTTTAAAACCCGAAGATCCTTTCCTTTTACCCGAACCGGCATCAGAATCTCTTTGTCAGGATCATAGGAGTTGTCAGCGGCGTTTATGACAGGGACCGTCTCTAATTCCTGTTTGGCTTTGACTTTTACCTTTTCATAATGCTCTAAACCGTATTCCATGAGCTTTCTGGTATCTGCCCATTTATAGCTTTTGTTATTCGGCCAGCCGCAGGCAAGCAGTGATACCACAAATGTCCGCTCCCCTCTTTTTAAGGCTCCGACGTAGCAATAGCCTGCATCCGCGGTAAATCCGGTCTTTCCGGACAGTGCGCCATCCATCATCTGTAAAAATGCATTGTGATTATTACAGGTAAAACTTCTGCTTCCCTCTACATTCTGAAAGCTGTACTGCTTTGTCTGTGTGATCTTTAAAAACGTATCGTTTTTGATGCAGTAGCTCATGATCGTGGCAAGGTCTTTTGCCGTTGTTCCATGAGAACCTGTTTCGTCTTTTGCGTCTAATCCGTTTGGCGTGATAAAATGTGTATGTTCACATCCTATTTCTTTTGCCTTTTCATTCATCATCTCTGCGAATTTTTCCACACTCCCGCCAACATGCTCGGCGATCGCAACTGCGGAATCGTTATGTGATTCTAACATCAGCGAATAGAGCAGGTCTTTTAATAAGAAGGTGTCTTTGGTTGTCATTCCAAGATGGACTTTTGGCATAGACGCGGCATGTTGACTGACGGTTACCGTCTCGTCTAACCTGCCGCTTTCAATTGCCAGAATGCATGTCATGATCTTTGTGGTGCTGGCATTTGCTAAAAACTGTTCTTCTTCTTTGCCGTAGAGGACTCTGCCGCTGTCTGCATCCATTAAGACGGCAGACTTGGCATAGAGTCCAAGACTATCCTGATGTTCTTTTGCAAAAACCTCTAACACCACACTTGTTAAGATCAGACTGATGCATAGAACGATGATCATCGTTTGCTTGAATGGATTTTTTTTCACTTAACTCATTCTTTCCGTACCGTTTCCATTTACTATATGCCAAGAGAATGGTCGGTATGTAACAACTCGTGCGATTTATGAGACAGTGGTTTTTCTAAAAAGCTGCGATACAATTCCTGTACTGCCGGATTCTCATGGGAAAAACGGATCTCGTTTTCTGCATCCAGTTCATAGAGGACATCTCCACGCTCTTTTGCCAGTTCTAAATTGTCATGGATTGGCTGGCCACCGCCGCCGGCACATCCGCCCGGACACGCCATGACTTCTACAAAGTCATATTCTGCCTCGCCTTTTTTGATCCTCTCGATCAAACGTCTGGTATTGCCAAGACCACTGACTACGGCAGCTCTTACTTTTGTGCCTGCGATCTCTACCTCGGCTTCCCGGACTCCATCCTGTCCGCGGACAACTTTAAATGCATCCGGTGCAGGATTTTCTCCTGTTAAGAAGTAGTAGGCACTCCGAAGTGCCGCCTCCATAACACCACCGGTCGCACCAAAGATGACAGCAGCTCCGCTTCCGCATCCCAATGGTTCGTCAAACTCCTCTTCTTTTAAATGTTCTAACTGGATATGCTCTGCACGGATCAGACGTCCTACCTCTCTTGTGGTGATGACAGAATCTACGTCCGGTCCGGTTCCCGTCACATCCATACACGCCATCTGGCTTTCGTATTTTTTCGCTGTACATGGCATGATCGACAGACAGTAGATTTCTTCCGGCTCCACACCTAACTGCTGTGCATAGTAGGTTTTTGCAATTGCTCCAAACATCTGCTGCGGGGATTTTGCAGTGGAAAGATTCGGCAGCAGCTCCGGATATTCATATTTTACAAAGCGTACCCAGCCCGGACAGCAGGAGGTAAACATCGGGAATTTATATTGGTCTTTATTTTTTAATCTTTCAATAAACTCATTTGCCTCTTCCATAATTGTTAAATCCGCAGTAAAGTTCGTATCAAACACATAATCGATTCCGGTTCTTCGAAGTGCTGCTACCAGTCTTTTTACCGTTGCATCTTCGCGTTTTAAGCCAAACCGTTCGCCCCAGGCTGCACGGACTGCCGGTGCAATCTGTGCCACAACGACTTTTTTCTTATCTGCAATGGCATAAACCAGTTCATTTAGATCATCGCGTTCTCTTAAAGCTCCAACCGGACAGTGCGTGATACACTGGCCACATAAGGCACAGTTCACATCTTCAATGGACATGCCCTCTCGCAATCCTACGTTTGTTCGTTTTCCGGTATTGATAATATCCCATACCTTCATTCCCTGAATCTTATCGCAGACCTGTACACAGCGCATACATTTGATACATTTTTTAGCATCGCGGATCAGTGGAAAATCCATGTTCCATTCCTGTTCCTCATACTCCTCTTTAAAAGGTACCTCTAAAATATCTAAATCATTTGCTAATTTTTGCAGGGAACAGTTACCGCTTCGGACACAGGTAGCACAGCGATAGTCATGCTGGGATAAGATCAGTCCGACATTGGTGCGTCTTGCATTCATGACACGTTTGCTGTTTGTATAGATTTCCATCCCCTCTGCCACTAGGGTATTACACGCAGCTACTAAGGCATCTTTTCCTTTAATTTCTACAATACAGACACGGCAGGCACCGATTTCATTCAAATCCTTCAAAAAACAAAGGGTCGGTATCTTGATTCCTACGGATGCTGCTGCATCTAAAATGGTTGTTCCTTTTTCTACATTTACTTCCTGATTATCTATCCATAATTTTACCATATGCTCTCTCTGCCTCCTCTGAACACTCCACATCCAAATTTATCACAACGTAAACATCTTGCTGATTCCTGTCTTGCTTCTTCAAGACTCATGGAGTATTCCACTCCTTCAAAGTCTTTTTTACGTTCACAGGCTTCTCTATCGGTCAGATGAATTCTTCCACTCTGCAGCTTATCATTGAGATTTGGCTGTGGGATCTCTACATCTGTTGACATCTCATGATGGAAGCCAAGATATTCATCGATATTTGCTGCCGCTGCTTTTCCTGCCGCGATCGCACGGATCACGGTAGATGGACCGGATACACAATCTCCGCCGGAGAAGATTCCTTCTTCTCCCGGAACTGCCCCGAATTCATCTGCTACAATGCGATGGCGTTTGACCGGTACATTGGATTCTTCAAAATGTTCTGAATCAATTTCCTGTCCGATCGCCACTAAAATGACATCACAGCCTAACCGTTCTTCCGGTTTTTTCGCCCTGTTCGGACTTGGTCTTCCGGCACTGTCATACAGACCACTGATTTGCGGTTGTGTCCAGAGTGCAGCAACATTCCCTTTCTCATCTGCTTCTACGCGTTTCGGTGCCTGTAATGTCAAAAGCTCAATTCCTTCTGCGATGGCTCCTTCGATTTCTGCTTCTAACGCTGTCATATCTTTTTGCCGTCTGCGGTATACAATGCTGACTTTTTCTGCATGGCACCGCATTGCGGTTCTGGCACAGTCCATCGCCACATTTCCTCCGCCGACTACAACGACTCTTTTTCCTCTGAAATCAGGATACTTTCCATAGCCGATATTTCTCAGCATATCTACTGCTGAAATGACACCCTTACTGTCCGCACCTTCTACCTCAAATTTTTTATCGGTATGAGCACCGATTGCGATGTAAACTGCATCATACTCCTGTTTTAATTCATCATAAGTGATATCCTTACCAATTTCGATATTGCATCGTAAATCCACACCGGTAGATAAAATTGCATCGATATCTTCCTGTAAACGTTCTCTTGGAAAACGATAACTCGGTATTCCGTAACGAAGCATTCCTCCCGGCTGCTCTTTTTCCTCAAATACCACCGTCTGATGTCCCATAAGCTGTAAGAAATAGGCAGCAGTCAGTCCGCTTGGACCTGCACCGATAATGGCAATTTTCTTTCCTGTAGCCTCGGCACATTTTGGTACCTCGACCTGATCTGCCCTTGCATGGTCTACTGCAAAACGTTTCAGACCACGGATATTGACCGAGCTGTCGATCATATTTCTGCGGCATCTTGCTTCACATGGATGCTCACAGATCAATGCACATGCGGTCGGGAATGGATTATCCTTGCGGATGAGTTTTACTGCATCCTGATACCTTCCCATTCCTACCAGTGCTACATAACCCGGAATATCTACCTTCGCCGGACAGAGCGTGATACATGGTATCGGCTGTTCAAACGATGCCGTACACCGTTTATTATGGATATGTGACAGGTAATCCTCTTTGAACCCCTCTAAGCCGACTAATACCATCCTTGCAGATTCAAAACCTATGGCACAGTCTGCGGTTACCTGAATATTTCGTGCGGTTTCCTTTATGAGATGTAAAGTCTCTAATGTTGCTCTGTTGTTCAACACATCCTCTAAAAGATTTTCTAACTGTCCAAGCCCTACACGGCATGGCACACATTTTCCACAAGTCTGTGCATGACAGACTTTTAAAAATGAAAGTTGCATATCCACCGGACATACCCCCGGAGGACTTGCGACAATGCGCTGCTCAAATTCCCGCATCAGACGTTCTGTTGTTGTGTCTTCACGCTTTGGTGCTCCTGCTGTTAATCTTCTCTCCATGTGTTACCTCCCTTTAATTTGTGAATTTTTTATCAAAAAAGGACAGACATGTTTGTGTCTGTCCTTTAGATATCCATTTTCATCTGCATTTCTTCTTCTGCTTCCCGCTTGAAGTTCTCTAACTGATCCTGATTCAGAATCGGCAGCTCCTCAATGGAAGAAACTCCAAATGTTCTTAAAAACTCTTCTGTTGTTCCGAATAAGAGCGGCCGCCCCGGTGCATCTAAACGCCCCAGCTCGCAAACCAGATTGTAATCTACCAATCGGCTGACTGCATGGGAACAGGAGACTCCTCTGATTTTTTCAATCTCTGCTCTTGTAATCGGTTGCTTATATGCGATAATTGAAAGCGTCTCTAACAATACGTCTGTCAGTGCGTAATGCTTTGGCTGCTTTGCTACTTTTATCAGGTAGTCATACATCTGAGGCTTGGTACACATCTGATAAGCTCCATCCAGCTCCGTGATTGTAATACCGCGATCCTCTGCCTCGTAGTTCTTTTGCATTTGTTCTATGATATCCTTCACTTCTTTTTTATCCAGTTCTAAAACCTCCGCGAGCTTAGATAACTCTACGGAATCTCCCATTGTAAAGAGAATCGACTCTATCACTGCTTCATAATTCATACATCTCACTCCAGACTTTTAGGCGGCTACTTTCGATTCAATGCGGATATCATCAAAAATATGCTCCTGTGAAATCGAAATCTTGCCTAATTTCATCAATTCTAAGATTGCAAGAAAATTTACGATAATTTCCATTTTCCCGCTTTTGGATTCTAGCAAATTCTTAAAACTAAAGGAACGATGCGTCCTTGCATACTCTTCTAATGTATGCATGGTATCTTCTAAAGAAACCTGTTCCTTTTCAATTCTGCCGAACTTAGAGCGAACCGGATCAATACGATCCTGTTTCTTCTGCATAATGGATTTAAAAATGTCATTGAGCTTTGCTAAAGTGGTATCTCCGACTAACTCATCCAAATCTACCGGTTCTTCATATGCTGCCACCTCCGGCGGTACCGTCGGAACCTTAAACATGACCTTTTGTGCGTCCACCTGCCGGTCTTTTAATTCATAGGAGATACATTTGTACATCTTGTACTCTAAAAGCTGCTGTACCAGTTCTGCTCTTGGGTCTTCCTGTTCTTCTTCCTCCTCCGGTGGTGCCGGAAGAAGCATTTTAGACTTGATATCTAAAAGTGTGGCTGCCATAACCAAAAACTCGCTGACCACATTCAGATCATGCCGCTTCATTTCCCGTATGTAGTCCATATACTGTTTTGTAATCTCAACGATCGGGATGTCATAGATATTCACTTTGTTCTTATCTAACAGATGTAAAAGCAGATCCAAAGGTCCTTCAAACACCTGCAGTTTTACGGTCATATCCATAGAAATGTACTGCTCCTATTTTTTGTGAATTAATAATATTGTACATCATATAGAGGTAAATTTCAAGAGTTGAACCTACATTTTGTTGATCCGTATCATCAGTACCTCTGCTCTGTCAAAAACACGGATATGGAAGGTATGTGTTCCCAAGCCTTTGCTCACATAGACTTTTCTGTCTCCAAAATTGAACTCTCCGGCATCATATTTCGGAAACAGTTCAAACTGCGGGGAAATCACACTTCCGATTCCCGGAATCCGCACCAGACCACCATGGGTATGTCCGCAGACACTTACATCCGCCCCCCATTCTGCATATTCCTTTGCAAACATCGGATTGTGTGCCATCAGAATCTGTACAGAGTCCTGCTTTGCATCCCCTAATACATCCCTGATAAAATGCTCCGGCAGTGGTTCATAACTGCCCTTTCCATAACATTCCAACGGAATTTCCAGTCCGCTGATACAAAACTTCCCGCCATGCAGTATGACTTCTTCCGAAGCATTGTTTAAAATATGCACACCCAGCTTCCGCACCCGGTTTTCATACGCTAAAAATGCCTCTGTCTGCATGACCGGTACTTTAGAAACACGGCTTTCATGATTTCCGTTAGAAAAATAAACCGGTGCAATCTCCGTTAATTTTTCAAATGTCTGATATGCCGTTTCATAAGTTTCCGGATAACGGCTGACAATCATATCACCGGGAACTAAAATGATGTCCGGCTTCTGTTCTTTTATTTTTTGTATTAAAATGTCATTGTCCCTGCCATAGACATGGGCATGCAGATCCGCTACCACTGCAAAATTAACGCTCTGTGTAATCTTATCCGTCTGATACTCATAGGACGTGATCCGAAACTTCTTTAATTCAAAATGCTGCCACAGGATAAAACATCCTATCAGCAAAATAATCATTCCAATGATCTTCATATACTTCTCCTTTGCTCTGATATCCTATCACATTTTGCATAAAAATCCCAGCATCAGTCATATTTTTTTCTCTTTTCTATTAATATTAAACTAAAGCAGATAATGTTTCAGGAATCACTATGAAAAAAATAATACTTTCCCTATTTCTTGCCCTGCAGCTTGCATGTACCCCACTGCTGTCACTGACTGCACAGTCCGCCCCGATTACATATGAAGCAGGTATTTCCCAAAATGCGGCAAAAAAAGCTGATGATAATAAAAAAACAGGAGATACCCTGACTCTATCCGCTCCGAGTGTCCTTTTGATGGAGGCTAAGAGCGGAACGATCATCTATGAAAAGGATGCCAACAAGCAGATGCCTCCTGCCAGCATCACGAAGATCATGACCCTGCTTTTGATCTTTGACGCTTTAGATGCCGGAAAAATTTCTTTAGAGGATACAGTTACGGTTTCCGAATATGCAGCAAGCATGGGCGGCTCACAAGTATTTTTAGAACCCGGCGAAACCCAGAATGTGGACACCATGATCAAATGTATCGCCGTGGCAAGTGCGAATGATGCCTGCGTGGCAATGGCAGAACACATTGCAGGCTCTGAAGAGGAATTCGTTGCAAGAATGAACCAGCGGGCAAAAAAACTCGGCATGAAAAACACCACCTTCGTCAACTGTTGCGGACTGGATGTTGACGGACATCTGACCACAGCCTATGACATTGCCCTGATGTCGCGTGAATTAATTACAAAATATCCAAAGATCCATGATTACTCCATGATCTGGATGGATACCATTACACACGAAACCAAAAAGGGAAGTAAAGAATTCGGTCTGACCAATACGAACAAATTAGTCCGGCAATACCAGTATACGACCGGATTAAAAACCGGTTCCACAGGAAAAGCAAAATTCTGTGTCTCTGCCACGGCAAAAAAAAATAAAACAGAACTGATTGCCGTTGTTATGGCAGCCCCGGACCCAAAAGGAAGATTTCAGGATGCCGCGAACCTGCTCAACTACGGTTTTGCAAAATGCCAGTTCTACTCTGACCCGAATACGAAAAAACTCAAACCTTTAACCGTCAAAAACGGAACCAAGGATACCGTGGACGTCAGCTATGAAACTCCTTTTCAATTTGTAGATACGAAGGGAAGTGACCTGAACTCCATTAAAAAAGAAATTTCTCTTCCAAAGACCGTGACCGCTCCCGTAAAAAAGGGCGATGTTCTTGGAAAAGCAACCTATTCTTTAGACGGAAAAGTCATTGGGGAAGTGAACATTGTAAGCGAACAGAATGTGAAAAAAGCCGGATTTAGCGACTATTTCAAAAAGCTGTTTCACGCGTTTTTCTAAGAATTTCTTCTGCAACCGCCTGTATTCCCATATGCGAGGCATCCACTGTGATGTCCGCATATTTTTTGTACAATACACTTCTGCTGTCATACAGATCTTTTAAGGTTTCCTCCGGTTTTAAGGCAACGCCCCGCTGTTCTAAACTTCCTAAGCGTGTCCTTAGTTCTTCATATGGAAGATAGATATAGACCACTGTGGAAATTTCTTTTAAATGCTGCATGGCATTTTCTTCATAGACAACACTACCACCCGTGGCAATCACCGTACGCTTTGCTTCAATGGATGCGTTGACCTCTCCTTCGATCTCTAAAAATCCCTCGCGTCCGTGGATCTCGATCAGTTCGTGCAGCAGTTTTCCCGTCTTTTGCTGTATTAACAGATCCGAATCCAAAAAATGATATCCTGCGATTTTTGCTAAGACCACTCCGACCGTACTTTTTCCTGCCCCCGGCATTCCCACTAATGTGATATTCTCTTTCTTCATATTGATACTCCTTTATCTTCCTATAACAACGGTGCAAACAAACGCAACAGACATTGTAAAACCTTCACATACCACTCTCTGTTCTGACAGAATCCTAACGAGATAGTCTTAGACTGTTCGATGGTATTCAATACGTCCTCTTTTACCTGCCGTACGGCTTTGGATCTGTACATATAAATTCCACATTCATAATGCAGATAGAGACTGCGGTAGTCTAAATTAATACTTCCGACGGTAGCAATCTCATCGTCACAGACAAAACATTTTGCATGGATAAAACCTTTGGCAAACTGATAGATTTTTACATTTGCCTTTAATAATTCCTGATAATAGGACTGTGTCAGTAAAAATACCAGCTTCTTATCCGGGATTCCCGGTGTGACAATGCGGACATCCACGCCGGATTTTGCCGCGTTGCATAGTGCTACGCACATTTCCTCGTCAATGATCAGATATGGCGTAAAAATATAGACATAGTCCTTTGCATAGTTGATGATGTTCAGATAAATATTTTCTGCCTGATTCTCATGGTCGATCGGCGAATCGGCATAAGGCTGCACATAACCGTCGGATTCATAGTGTTTTTTCCAGTTGATCTGCGGTTTATATGCCAGATAATTTTCCGTGGAATGATTTGCAAAGTTCCACATCTGCAAAAACATTGCCGTAAAATTCCAGACGGCTTTTCCTTCAATCCTGACTCCGGTATCCTTCCAATAGCCAAAACGGGTCGTTACATTGATATACTCATCTGCAATATTGATGCCTCCGGTAAATGCAGTCTTTCCATCCACAACCAGGATCTTCCTGTGATCCCTGTTATTCATGATAATTGACATGATCGGGCGGAACGGATTGAATGCGGTACATTTGATCCCACGCGCTTCCATTTTCTTATAATAACCTGCCGGAAGTTTGCTGATACATCCCACATCATCGTAGATCATACGGACTTCGACACCCTGTTTTACTTTTTCTTCTAAGGCAGCTAACAACTGCTCTAACATGATCCCGTCTTCAAAGATGAAGTACTCTAAAAAAATAAAGTTTTCCGCTTCCTTAACTGCTTCTAACATCTTCAGGAACAGTTCCTCTCCGGATGGATAATATTCGGTCTTTGTATATTCACAGACCGGATAGCCGGCCCAGTCCTTAATATATTTTGTCTGGTTATAGATACGTTTGTTCTCGTTTCGTATCTTTTCTTCTACCTGTTCGTCTCCTGCTAAAAATGGGCTCAGTTCTTCATTGACACGTTCTAAACGTTCCTCGGTATGTTTTGTTAATTTTGCTCTTCCAAAGACAAAATACAGAGTTACGCCAAAGATCGGTGCCACTAAGATCAGAAAGATCCACGACATCCGCCCCGCCGCATTTCCATCTTTATCGGAAATTATGATTGCCAGTATCAAAGCAACGGCACGAAATCCCAAGTTGATAAATGTAAATTGCAGACTGAACTGATAAAGCACCGTTGCTAACCAGAAAAACTGGATGACAATGGCTAAAAAGATCAATACCAGTCTGCTAAAAAGGATATTTCCCAGTTTCTTCATCTCTTCACCTACTCTTTTGCTTTCCTGTCTGCCTATCGTATCACAAAAACGCTCCTATGTCTAATGCATGAGCCGCACTAAATCCAGACAGCCCCACACATGCTGTTCCTTTCTGTCGCAGCTTCTGTTGGCAGTCTGATACAGCCGCAGTTTTACATCCTTTGGGGACATCTGGGGATATTTGCTTAACAGTAGTGCAATCGCACCGGAAACCACCGGTGTTGCCATCGAAGTTCCGCTTTTTGTCGTATAACCGTCATTATGCACATCACAGCTTGTAATTTTGGTTCCCGGTGCTAAGATTTCAGGTTTTATGACACAACTGTCGGTCGGACCTCTTCCGCTGTAACCTCTGCGAAGTCCCTGCCCCTGTGTCCGACGGTTATCATCATCACTGCTTCCTACCGTAATGATCGTCCGACAGATTCCGGGGATTGTGACCGAATTTCCTGCCGGTCCGTTATTTCCCGCTGCCGCCACCACTACGATCCCGGCATCCCAGACCTCTTCCACTAATTTGATCAGTTCTACCTGCTCTTCTTCTCTGGCATTTTTTAACATTCCAACAGAAATATTTAAAATCCTTATGTTATATTCATCCTTATGCTCTAACATCCATCGGATCGCTTTTTTGACCTGTCTGGTATTCCCGCCGCCTCTGCGGTCTAATACTTTAATCGGCAAAATGCCACATCCCGGTGCCATTCCCATATATTGTCCCCTGCTCGCACAACCGTCTGCACCGATGATTCCCGCCACATGCGTACCGTGACCGTTGTCGTCATAACATTCCGTTTCATTTCCTAAGACATCGTAAAATCCTTTCACCCTTCCTCTTAGATCTTTATGCAAAAAAAGCCCGGTATCCATCACCGCAACTGTAATTCCCTTACCAGTATACCCTCTTTTATGGGCATATGATGTATTTAACAGTTCTCTGATCCGCTCCACTTGATTTTCCTTTTTCTATTAACCTATGCAGGTTTTATTGCAAAGTGTGAACGGCTTTTAGAACTAAGTGGCACAAAAGGACTATCCCAAAGATTTCTCTTTTGGATAGCCCCCTCTTATTTTTGGTCTATATCATTCTTTTTATTTTGCGTCTGCCGGAACGTCTTTGATAGAGAAGCTGATTCTTCCCATCTTGTCTTTTCCAAGGCATACCACGGTTACTTTATCTCCTAAGGTCAGAACGTCTTCTACATGGTTGATTCTTTCCTTGGCAATTTTAGAAATGTGGACCATTCCCTCTTTACCAGGAGCAAATTCAACAAATGCTCCGAACTCTTTGATGCTGATAACAGTTCCTTTAAAGATCTGTCCTGCTTCAAAATCGGTTGTGATGATCTTGATCATCTCCACTGCCTTCTGCATTGCATCAGCATCTACACCACATACGGATACTGCACCGTCATCGGTAATATCGATCTTCACACCGGTTCTTTCGATGATCTCGTTGATGGTCTTTCCTCTCTGACCTACTACATCACCGATCTTTGCCGGATCGATCTGGATTCTGATGATCTTTGGTGCATATTTGCCAACTTCTTTTCTAGGCTCTGCGATCGCACCTTTCATCACTTCCATAATGAAGAGTCTTGCCTCTCTGGTTCTGCGGATTGCCTCTTCTACGATCGGTCTTGTCAGTCCGTGGATCTTGATATCCATCTGAATCGCTGTGATACCCTCGGTTGTTCCGGTTACTTTGAAGTCCATATCGCCAAAGAAATCCTCTAATCCCTGGATATCTGTCAATACTAAATAATCATCATCTGTCTCTCCGGTTACTAAACCACAGGAAATTCCTGCTACCATCTTCTTGATCGGTACTCCGGCTGCCATTAAGGACATGCAGGATGCACAGGTAGAAGCCATGGAAGTAGAACCATTGGACTCAAATGTCTCGGATACGGCACGGATCGCATATGGGAACTCCTCTTCAGAAGGAAGTACCGGAAGTAATGCTCTCTCTGCTAATGCTCCATGTCCGATCTCACGACGTCCCGGTCCTCTGCTTGGTTTTGTCTCACCTACAGAGTAGGATGGGAAGTTGTAGTGATGCATGTAACGTTTGGATACTTCGTTCTCATCCAGTCCGTCAATTTTCTGTACTTCTGATAATGGTGCTAAGGTTACCACATCGCAGATCTGTGTCTGTCCACGCGTAAACATTGCAGAACCATGTACTCTTGGAATCAGGTCTACTTCTGCTGCAAGCGGACGGATCTGGTCAATGGCACGACCATCCGGACGTTTGTGGTCTTTTAAGATCATCTTACGAACGGTCTTTTTCTGATACTGATAAATGGCTTCTCCTAAGATTTCAAGCCACTCTTCATTCTCAGCAAATGCTTCTTCTAATTTTTCGGTAATCTGACGGATATTTTCCTCTCTTACCTGTTTCTCATCTGTAAAGACTGCCTCTTCCATTTCTGCAGGAGGTACGATCTCTTTGATCGCTGCAAACATTTCCTCAGGGATTGCACAGCTTGTATAGTCATGTTTTGGTTTTCCTACTTCTGCTACGATCTCATCAATGAATTTGATGATCGTCTGGTTTACATCATGCGCGGTATAGATCGCATCGATCATTTTTGCTTCCGGAACTTCGTTTGCACCGGCTTCGATCATGATGACTTTTTCTCTGGTAGATGCTACAGTCAGATTTAAATCACCGTTTTTCCACTGCTCCTGAGATGGGTTGATGATGAATTCTCCATCGATCATTCCAACCTGTGTCATGGCACAAGGGCCATCGAATGGGATATCGGAAATACAGGTTGCGATCGCTGCACCAAGCATTGCTACGATTTCCGGTCTGCAGGCCGGGTCTACGCTCATAACCATATTGTTTAAGGTAACATCATTTCTGTAATCCTTTGGGAAAAGCGGACGCATCGGTCTGTCGATCACACGGGATGTTAAGATTGCATTCTCAGATGCTTTTCCCTCTCTTTTATTAAATCCTCCCGGGATCTTTCCTACGGAATATAATTTTTCTTCAAACTCTACGCTGAGTGGGAAGAAGTCAATGCCATCTCTTGGCTTATCGGATGCAGTTGCAGTAGATAATACCGTAGTATCACCGTATTTCATAAATGCTGCTCCATTTGCCTGCTTTGCGACTTTGCCTACCTCTACCGTAAGTGGTCTTCCGGCAAGTTCCATTGTAAAACTTTTGAACATATCTTTTCTCCTTTTCTTTCCGGGAGCCTGACTCCCTGCTCTGGCAGAAGATGCCGAAACTACTGAAAAAGCTACGATATACCTCTTACTCTTATGCTCTTTTCATACCCTTTTCAGTGGTCCCGGGTTCCTTCTTCTGCCGGTTACAAAATATCCGCTAAAATCTTATCTTCCATATTTTTCACGGAATAAACGCTAAAATAGAGCGGAAAGACTCCGCTCTATCCTTAGGCCATACTATTTTCTGATACCTAAACGCTCAATTAAAGAACGATATCTTTCAATATCGATTTTCTTCAGGTAATCTAATAATCCACGTCTCTGACCTACCATCTTTAAAAGACCTCTTCTGGAATGATGATCCTTTGGATTTGCTTTTAAGTGCTCTGTCAGCTCCTGAATTCTTGCTGTTAAAATAGCAACCTGAACTTCCGGTGAACCTGTATCATTTGGTGTTCTACCGTACTCTGCAATAATAGCCTGTTTCTTTTCCTTTGCGATCATTGTATAATCCTCCTTATTTGATAAACGCCCTGACATGTATGATACTCAGTAAAGGGTCGGAGTTGTCCGTCTACCGAATATGGGCTGAACTCATACCTTGCAAGTATATCATAGACATCCTTTATTGTAAACTGTTTTTCAGAAAAAATGTCTGTTTTTTAGCACGGTCTGCCAACATTTAATCTGTCAGTTTTGTGTGGGACAATCCCTCAATGACATCCAACATTTTCTTTACATTTTCGGAAACAGATACATTTAAGGTATTACAGTCTCTTGCCAGTTTTTCTACCTCTCCTGCCACAATTGCAAACCCCCTTCCTGCTTCTCCTGCTCTTGCTGCCTCAATGCTTGCGTTCAATGCTAACATCTTCTGCTGTCTCTGGATTGCATTCAACTGATTCGTATTTCCCTCAATATTCTCCATCAGTCCCTTACATTCTGCAATTCCATCTTTGATACGCTGCATCAGACGACCGTTATAGGTCTCATTATATCCTGCATCCATACAGTTATTTAACGCATCTCCTAACAAAAATGCGGATGCATTGATTCCTTCTTCGGAACGGACATTGACCTTCTTTAATGCCTCTATGTATTCATCTTCATCAATACTTAATTCTCTTGCAACCTGGCGGAATTTCTCTTCGTCCGGATCTTTTGGCAATACCTGTCCACCGATAACGGCTCCGACTTTTTCACCTTTTACAACAAGATCAATACTGAAATCGATCAGTCCTGCATGACAGTGGTACACGCCGGTTCCTTCACGGTCACATTTCTCGCAGCGTCTCTTACCCTCTGCACTCTCTCTTGTATATTTAACACAAAAATCTGTAAAATTAAAACAGTCAGAAATATAATTTCCATCCATGTCTACTGCAACGGTTGCCAGTCCAGTTGCTCTTGCCCAGTTCTTCATAATTTCATGGAATTTATCCATATCCGTAAAATCCTGTATTCTCATATAGTCTTTCTCCATACAGCAGTACTTTAATTATATTTTACTATGATTATGACACGATGACAAGCAAATATTCCATGCTGCAATTGTTACTTATTTAACGATATTTTAAGGAAAGACCGGACTTATACAGGCCGGATCGTTCTGTTGTACCAAAAGATAAAAAACATTTTTGCAAAACAGAAAAATACCATCCACAACCGCGTTGTGAATGGTATTTCCATGAATAATTATAAAAACTATTATAAAATTCATTTCAAACTCCTAATCTAGTCACCCAATACTCTGGTTACACAGATCGGGGAACGGTAAAATGCATTGGAGATCTTGATTCCTGTCTTCTTAGAACTTGCATGTACGATCTGTCCGTTTCCAATGTAAATTGCAACATGGCTGATGCTGCTTCCGCTTCCGTAGAAGAATAAATCTCCCGGTTTTGCCTCTGATGCACTGATCCTTGTACCACAATTTGCCTGTGCTTTAGAGGAATGTGGCAGATATACACCGTATTTTGCAAAAATAGAAAGTGTAAATCCGGAACAGTCAGCGCCGTTTGTCAGGCTTGTACCACCCCAGACATACGGATTTCCAACAAACTGTGTTGCATAGGAAATCAGATCTACTCTGACATCGGATACTCCGTTGCCATAGCGAACCTCTGTCATGGTCATTGCTTTTGGAAGCTGTACGGAAATATCTACATAGTCTTTGCTGATAAATCCGTTGGTGTTATCTAAATCGACTTTTACCCAGCCGCTTAAATCTTCTAAAACGTTCAGTTCCTCACCCTGTGGCATTAATGCTAAAATGCTGCACTCTGTATTTGGCTCTTCCCTGACATTTAAAGTTGGTGTCTTAACGGTTGCAATCGTCTGCTTTACTTCTTCTGCACGGGCTGCTGCCTCTTCTCCCGTGATCAGGTAATCTGCACTGACATAACCTGTCACATCACCGGACTGAATCTTATACCAGCCATCTAAAGTCTCTAAGATCTCGCCTGCGGCATTCTTTGGCATCTTACCTACCATGCTGCTGTCTGCAGAAGGAGTCTCTCTGACATTCAAGGTCTCCTCAACATTTGCAATTCCTAAATTTGTATATCCATAAATGGTAGAAGGTGCTTCCTGTGTCACCTCTGCGGTATTCTCTGATACACTCGCCTGCTCTTCCTGTTCTGTAGGCTTGTCCTTAATTGCTTCTGTAAACAATGCTCCCGCACCGGCAACGGTCTGTACCTTGTTCGCTTCCTTAGCCTGTGCTGTTAAGCCTGTCAGATTACTTCCTGTAAAAATAATGGTTCCTGCCATTGCGATTGCAAAAAACCGATTTATATTCTGATTCATAAAAACCTCCTGATAAAAGAAAAACAGTAGAATATGTAATACTCTACTGTTACGTTGTTTTTAAATTATAACAACATTTTTTTACACTGTCAACACATTTGCGTAATATTTGCGTAACATTTGTCATTTTTATAAATCAAAATAGATCCTTGCGATCTTAATATCCTGCTGTAACTGCGCTTTTAATTCATCTATGGATGCAAATTTTACCTCTGCACGGATGCGGTGTAAAAATTCCACTTCTACCGCCATATCATAAACATCGTCAGAAAAATCCAGCACATGTGTCTCGACACCGATCGGATTATCTCCCTCGATCGTCGGTTTACATCCGACATTGGTGATCCCACAGTATTCCTCTCCGCCAATCAGAATTTTTGTAATGTAGACTCCAAATGGAGGCAGCAGTTTGTCAGCCTCCGGCACCAGATTCACGGTTGGAAATCCGATCGTTCTTCCAATCTCGTTTCCATGCTCTACAATTCCCTGTACAAAAAATGAATAACCTAGCAGTTCATTTGCCTTTTCGATATTGCCTTCTTTGATATATTCACGGATATAGGTGCTGCTGATATCCCTTCCGTCACTCTGGATCTTTTCGATCACCTGTACCTCATAACCGAATTTGTCAGCATACTCTAAAAGAAGCTGGTAATCTCCCATCCGGTTATGTCCAAAGTGAAAATCTGTACCGACCACCATGTATTTTACATGCAGTTTTTCTACCATCATACGGATAAAATCCACTGCATCCATGTTGCGGATCTCCTCTGTAAAAGGACATTCCACCACATAGTCGATCCCGATATTTTCAAAGATATGCATCTTTTCCTCATTGGTCGTCAGCACGTCTCCACGGTCGTCTTCCACCTTTTTTCTCGGAGGAATATCAAAGGTAAATACCACGGCTTTCAGATCGTCTGCTTTTTTCTCTAATACGGTATCTAAAAGCAGACGGTGTCCTCTGTGTATCCCATCGAATTTTCCAAATGTGATGACCGTAGATTCTTCTATATTAAAATCCGTTGTTCCTCTTAAATAAATCATTTTACTCTCTCACTTACTGTTCCAAAAAAATTTTCACAGGCTTGTAATTTTCCTGTCTTTTATCATAACGGTAGATTCCGATAAACCGTCCCTCTTCATCATAGATGCGGACCGACTCCGTTTCATCCGATGTCGGCGATGTTACAAAAAATTCTTTTGCAATACGGTTGCCGTTATAAAGTATTTTGCCGTATTTTTTTTGTACCGTTACCGCTTCTAATGCACGAAATACATAGTCCGTCGGATAAAGGATCTGTTCTAATTCTCCTGCATCCCGTTTTTTTTCAATCTCTCCTAACGTCAATGCCTGTTCTATGGAAAAATCTGCCACTCTTGTCCGTTTTAACGACTCCATACAGCCACCACAGCCCAGTTTCAGACCGATATCATGGCAAAGGGTGCGGATATATGTTCCTTTCGAGCAATGCACCCGCATGGTCACACGCGGCAGTTCTATGTTCTCGATCTCAATCTCATAAATCTGAACCGGTCTGGGTTTGCGCTCTACCTCGATCCCGTTTCTTGCAAGGTCGCAGAGTTTTTTTCCGTTGACCTTTAATGCAGAATACATCGGTGGGATCTGTTCGTATGCTCCGACAAATCCCATAATGGCTTTTTTTACTTCTTCTTCGCTGCAGGTTACCGCCGACTGCTCTAACACGGTTCCTGTGGTGTCCTGCGTATCGGTGGTCTGTCCAAGCAGCAGGACTGCCTCATAGACCTTGTCCTTATCGGTTAAAAGGTCGCAGACTTTTGTGGCTTTTCCAAGACATACCGGCAGCACCCCTTCTGCCTGTGGGTCTAAGGTTCCGGTATGTCCGATCTTTTTCTGCCCTGCGATTCCACGCAGTTTTGCCACTACATCGTGGGAAGTATAGCCTTTTTCTTTGTATACATTTAAAATACCGTTTAGCATCTTCTCACCCTTTATGTCTCTGAAACGTCAGAAGGCAGTTGTTTTTTCATCTCTTCTAAGATTTTTTCTAAAATTTTGTCTGCATTTCCTTCCATAGAAACTCCTGCTGCACGGACATGACCTCCACCGCCATACTCCATGGCAACTCTCGCCACATCCACGCCTCCGTTAGAACGCATACTGACCTTGTAACCGTCCTCTGTCTCATACAGGAATACCGCCGCTTCCACATCTTTTGTCACACGAAGCTGACTGACAATTCCATCCAAATGCTTTGGTAATACCTCAAACTCTTCCATCTGCTCTTTTGTAACCACGGAAGTAATGACAGCACCGCCAAGCTCCAACCTGGACTGTACCAGTGCCTGACCCATAATACGGTTCTGCTGATATGTCTTTGTATAAAAAGTCTTATCTACAATCTCCGTAAAGTCAATTCCCATATTCATCAGTCTGCCGGCAACATTCATCGTTTTGGCAGAAGTTGAGGAATATTGAAATACTCCGGTATCATGGATGATTCCCACATAGATACACTCTGCAATCTCCCTTGAAATCTTTTTTTCGTCTAAAAGCTCAAATACCAGCTCCGAAGCAGAGCTTGCATGAGGAAAGATATAGTTCTCATCGGCAAAACTCTGATTGCTGATATGATGGTCTATACAGATCGTCTTTTTTGCTGCGTTAAAATACTGTGCAGCCTCTCCTAATCGTCCGGTATCTCCGCAATCCTGTGCAATGAACAGATCATATGGTTCATGCTCTGCACACTCATGGATGATCTCTTCGGAACGCTTTAAGAATTTAAAAATGTTCGGAATCGGTTCTAAATATAAATCCACCTGAATCTGCGGATAATTGTCTTTGATATAATTATAGGTTGCAAGGCAGGAGCCTACGCAGTCACCGTCCGGACGGACGTGTCCTGCGATCGCTGCTGTCTGTACTCCCTGTAACTGTGAATCCAAGTCTTTCATGCTTTTTCCCCCGGTCTCGCTGTATCTCTACTCCTGTATATCCTTTGTTACATCATCTATCAGTTTTGACATATTGACACCATATTCAATGGACTGGTCTAAAATAAACTGTACCTGTGGTGTGTTACGCAAATTGATATTTTTTGCCAGCGTTCTTCGGATATAGCCTTCCGCACTCTTTAAACCTGCGATCGTATCTTTCTGGGACTGTTCATCCCCTAAAACAGAAATATATGCTTTACAGGTCTTTAAGTCCGGTGCTACTTCTACCGCAACCACACTGGTCATCGGATTGATCCGCGGGTCTTTGATCTCCCCACGGATGATATTGGAAAGTTCTCTTAGAACCTCCTCATTAATCCTTGTATTCTTAATACTGTTTTTTCGCATTCTGCCTCTATTCCCTTCGTTCTATCTCGGCACTTCTACCATAATATATGCTTCAATCTGATCTAATTCCTGAATATCATTGAAGTCTTCAAATACCAGACCACATTCATAGCCTGCTTTTACTTCTTTTACATCATCTTTAAAACGTTTTAAGGATGCAAGATTTCCTTCAAAGATCTGTTTTCCTTCTCTGGAAATACGTACCATACAGCCACGCTGGAAAGAACCGTCTAAGACATAGGAACCTGCAATATTTCCAACGCCGGATGCTTTAAAGATCTGACGTACTTCTGCATGACCGATGACTTTTTCTTCAAAGATCGGGTCTAACATTCCCTTCATGGCAGCTTCTACATCCTCGATGGCATTGTAGATGATCTTGTACAGACGCACATCTACACCCTCACGGTCTGCAATCGCTTTTGCAGTGGTATCCGGGCGTACGTTAAATCCGATAATGATGGCATTGGATGCAGATGCTAACGTAACGTCGGATTCGTTGATCGCACCAACACCGCCATGGATGACTTTGACTACAACCTCTTCGTTTGAGAGTTTTACAAGACTCTGTTTTACTGCTTCTACAGAACCCTGAACATCTGCTTTGACGATGATATCTAACTCTTTGACATTTCCGGACTGGATCTGGGAGAACAGATCGTCTAAGGACATCTTGGATTTTGTCTCTTCGATCAGGCGGTTCTTGCCTTCTGAAATAAAGGTTTCTGCAAAGCTTCTTGCCTCTTTTTCTGTCTCCGTGGATACAAATACTTCTCCTGCTCCCGGTACGCTGGATAATCCTAAAATCTCTACCGGTGTAGATGGTCCTGCCTCTTTTACATTGCGTCCCTTGTCATCGATCATGGCACGGACACGTCCGTAACTGCTTCCGCAGGCAATCGGCTGACCGACTTTTAAGGTTCCCTTCTGTACTAAAACAGTTGCTACCGCACCACGGCCTTTATCCAGTCTTGCCTCGATGACGATACCACGCGCCTGACGTTTTGGATTTGCCTTTAACTCACAGATCTCTGCTGTTAACAGGATCATCTCTAAGAGCTGGTCAATACCTTCCCGTGTATGTGCAGATACCGGAACGAAGATGGTGCTTCCACCCCAGTCTTCCGGGATCAGTTCATATTCTGCAAGCTCCTGTTTTACTTTTTCAATATTGGCATTCGGTTTATCGATCTTATTAACCGCAACAATGATCTCGATGCCTGCTGCCTTTGCATGGTTGATCGCCTCTACCGTCTGTGGCATGACTCCATCGTCTGCTGCGACAACTAAGATCGCAATATCTGTGGAATTTGCTCCACGCATACGCATTGCCGTAAACGCCTCATGTCCCGGTGTATCTAAGAAAGTGATCTTTTCTCCGTTGATCTCTACCATATAAGCACCGATATGCTGGGTAATACCGCCTGCCTCACGGTCTGTCACATGGGTATCACGGATCGCATCTAACAGGGAAGTCTTACCGTGGTCAACGTGACCCATAACGCAGACAACCGGCGGACGTTTTACCATGGTGCTTTCGTCTTCTTCTTCCTCTTTTAAGAGTTCTTCAATGACATCCACTTTTACTTCATGCTCTGCTAAACAGTTGAACTCTAAAGCAATCTCTTCTGCGGTATCGTAATCCACATCCTGGTTTACGGTTACCATTGTGCCTTTTAAGAACAGTTTCTTTACGATTTCTGACGGCTGAACCTTCATCTTATCTGCTAATTCACGGATTGTCAGTGAATCCGGCAGTGTGATGGTACGGATAGTCTCTTCTTTTTTCTCCTGTGGCTGCTGTGGCTGTTTTTTCTTCTTACCGCCATTCTTCTCTAAATTGATATAACGCTCCTGCTTCTTGTTGCCGAAGTTATCTTTATTCTGACCCTTATTCTTCTTATCGTTTCTACGGGTATCTCTGCGGTCTTTTCCGTTATTTTCTTCTACCGGTGTCGCACTCTTGTTGAATTTGTTGATCTCCTGATCTAATCTCGGACGAGATTCTTTCTGGCGATTCTGACCGACTCTGTTGTTACCTCTATTGTTTTGGTTATAATTGGCATTCGGTTTATGATTCGTACGGCCGTTCTGATTCTGGCGATTATTTTCCTCATTTCTAGGTCTCCTCTCACCCTGTCTGTCTGCCTGCTGTGCGCGGATCGGACGATCTCCCTGTGGACGTACCGGTCTTTCTCCCTGCGGGCGTTCCCCCTGTGGACGCATCGGACGGTCTCCCTGCGGTCTTGCCGGTCTGGCTCCACCCTGTGGTCTTGCACCTCTGTTTCCGTTCTGATTGTTATGCTGTCCGTTATTTCTGCGGTTATTCGGCTGTTTACTGTTCTGTGGATTGTATACTGCCGTAATACTGGATTTTTTCTTCGGACGTTCCTGATGTGCGTCTTCTTCCTTTTCTGCTGCCTTTGGTGCAGCTTTTTCCTCTTTTACCGGTTCGCTCTTTGCAAACTTTTTCTTAACAACTTTGATCACATCGTCCTCAATAGAACTCATGTGACTCTTCACCTCTATATTCTGCTCTGATAAGTACTGTAATATTTCCTTAGACTGTATATTTAATTCCTTTGCAAGTTCATGCACTTTGACTTTTGCCATTCCATTTCCTCCATTATTCAATTTTCTCACCGCTTAGTATCTTACTCTCTAACGCTTTTGCAAATCCGCTATCGGTAACTGCAAGGGAAGCCCGATACTGTTTTCCGATACATCTTCCTAAATCCTCTTTTACCGCATATTCATAATATGGCACTTCGTAAAATGCACACATGTTGCGGAACAATTTTTTCGTATTATCGGAAGCATCCTTTGCCACGATGACTAAGCCGGCTTTTCCTGCCTTGACCGCTTTTTCCGTTGAAAATTCCCCACTCTCTATCTTCCGTCCTCTCGCAGCTAACCCAAGCATCTGCAAGACTTTATCATTTTTCAATCGCTTCCATCTCCTCTTCGAGCTGTTCATAGATTTCTTTGGGAATCGCAGTCTTTAATGAGCGCTCCAGTCCTTTGGACTTCTCTGCTTTTTTCAGACATTCACTGTCTGCACAAAGATATGCGCCTCTTCCATTCTTCTTTCCTGTCGCATCTAGGATGATCTCATTCTCGGATGTCTTAATGACGCGAATCATTTCCCGCTTATTTTTCATTTCACCGCATCCTACACATTGACGCATCGGGACTTTTTTACTCGTCATAGTCGTTCACTTCATCCTCATCTGTTTCCTGATAGTTATCTAACTCTTCCTCTGTATCCGGTTCAATGTACTCGCCATTCTCATCGTAGTACTCTTCCCCATCTTCGTAATATTCATCCTCATAATCATTCTCGTAATCGATGAAGTCACCGGCTTCTCTTGCCTGCGTCTCACTCTTGATATCAATCTTGAATCCGGTCAGTCTTGCAGCAAGTCTTGCATTCTGTCCTTCTTTTCCGATTGCTAAGGATAACTGATAATCCGGTACAACAACCTTTGCTGTCTTTTCTTCATCATCTGCAATAACAGAGATGACTTTTGCCGGGCTTAATGCATTCTGGATTAAGATCGCGGAATTCTCACACCAGTTGATAATATCGATTTTCTCGCCGCGCAGCTCATTCACGATCGCATTGACACGCGCACCGTTCATTCCGACACATGCACCTACCGGATCGACATCCGGGTCATTGGAATATACGGCAATCTTCGTTCTGCTTCCTGCCTCTCTTGCAATGCTCTTGATCTCAACGATACCGTCTCTTACTTCTGTTACCTCTGATTCAAAGAGACGTTTTACTAATTCCGGATGTGTTCTAGACACTAAGATCTTTGGTCCTTTTGAAGTGGATTTTACTTCTAAAATATAGAGTTTGATACGTTCGGTAGGTTTGAACACCTCACCTTTGATCTGTTCACCCTCTGTTAAGATTGCATCTACTTTTCCAAGATTGATGCTTACATTCTTACCGATGTAACGCTGAACAACACCGGTTACTACATCGCGCTCTTTGCTGTAATATTCGTCAAACAGCACTTTTCTCTCTTCCTCACGGATCTTCTGTAAGATGACGTTCTTCGCATTCTGTGTCGCAATACGTCCGAATTCTTTGGATCTTACTTCGATGTTTACGGTATCTCCAAGATCATATCTTGAGTCGATCATTTTTGCATTTGCAAGGCTGATCTCAAGACAGGGATCTTCGACCTCTTCGACTACGGTTTTTTCCTGATACACATGAAACTCGCAGGTCTCCGGATCAATGTTTACTTTAATGTTATCTGATTTTCCAAAATGATTCTTACAAGCGGTAACTAAAGAGTTCTCTATAGCCTCAAGCAAGGTATCCTTACTGATATTTTTTTCCTCTTCTAATACATTTAACGCTTCTAACAATTCATTGTTCATTATGATATTCCTCCCATTTAATTTGTTATTGTACGCTAAAAATCAAATGCTAAACGGATCAATGCGATATCCGTTTTTGCAAAAGTCAATTTTTTGTCTTCTTCTGTCTGAATTGTTACGGTATCATCGTCATAACCGGTTAAAACTCCGTAAAATTCTTTGCTGCCGTTCATGGAACGATAGGTACGGATCTCTAATTCTTTTCCCATACTGCGAATATAATCTTTTTCCTTTTTGAGCGGTCTGCCAAGTCCCGGTGAACTCACTTCAAACACATAGGAATCTTCAATATAATCTTCCCTGTCTAAAATCTCATTCATCTCTCTTGCTACAATTTCGCAGTCATCCACCGTAATGCCGCCTTCTTTATCAATATAGGCTCTTAAATACCATGTACTTCCCTCTTTGACATATTCCACGTCTACGAGTTCAAAATTGTTTCTTTCGAGAATCGGGGTAATCCAGTGTTCCGTCTGTGTCTCATACATTTGTCTTTTTGACATATTCCCACCTTCTTTCATTTCCATTCTGGCTGTCATTGCTGTTCTTTCGGACATGACCCTAACATAAAATCAAGAGCGGACAACTGTCCGCTCTCAACCTAGTTAACTCTACATATCGTATATATGATAACACTTGCTACATAGAAATGCAAGTGTTTCCAATAAAAAATGCTCAAAACCGATTAATTCATGGCTTTGCGCATCTTCAAGGGTTGGGCTATTCATTAATGAATAAACAGTTCGTAGGGGAATCGAACCCCGCTACCAAATGCTAATGATGTAGTAAATTCAATGCTTTCAGCATTTTTAGCTTGAATACCTTTGAATACTTTTTGAATACCCTTTATCTTATAACCCTATAACGCTGTTAATTACCTCTGCCTTTTGAATATTCGTTTTCCTGTTTTTATAATAGTATTCTTTCGTCGTTTTTATATTGGTATGCCCCATTTGTTCTATAATGAGTGATTCATTTACCCCGCTATCAATAAGAATACTTCCGTACGTTTTTCGTATTTTATGCGGAGATTTTCTCACTACTCCAGTATGCTTACATACCGTATTAAGACGATTCCTGAATACATAGGTTCTTATTCTATTTCCATTGTTCTCAAAGACATACTCACCAAAAGGATTCATTACACGAATTTTCTGTAGTATCCATGAACAATTTTCTGGAACAAATACATCTCTTATTCCAGCTTCTGTCTTTGGAAAATCCCTTACCTCAAATACTCTTGATTTTGAATCATCCTCATAACATATTTCTGTGCGACATACATGAATAACATTTCCATCTATATCACATTTTTTTAGTCCAGATAATTCGCCTATTCGTAGTCCTGTCTTAAACAAGAGAAGAATACCGAGATTAACTATGTCTTGATTTTTCTCTAAATAGTCCATTACTCTAGGAAGTTCGTTCGTCATAAACACTTGTTCCTCGTCAGTTTTTTGCTCTCTCCTAAATGATTTTCTCGAAATTTCAATATCACTAACCAATTCTGTAATACTGAAATCAACCAGCTTCTTTTTCTTTGCAAGCCTAAATATTCCAAAAATTAATGTTCGCAAATTGCTAAATCCTTTTGCGGTTAAATAAAATCATGAATTGCGTTAAGAATAAAATTCTCAACATCATATTCCGACAAGGACTTTATTTCGTTTTTTCCAAACTTTAAAAAACATTGCTCATATTGTCTCTCATATCTGTCTTTTGTTGACTTTGATATTTCCTCTCTTGTGAGCTTTGAATCAATCCATTCATGAAAAATCATATCTACTGTTGGATTTTCCTCTTCCTGTTTCCAGAAAGAAATAACAACATCTTCTATGTCTTTTTTGTTAGTTCTCTTTTTTAAAATTCTACCATTCTTTTTATCGGGTAGATAAGTATACCATTTTCCATCCTTCCCCTGGTAAATTTTATAAGGATGCTTGTTTAAAAGTTCCTCTCTCTTCTGCATCTCAATTTTTTCTTGCACAAGTGCTGCATCAATCATACCATTTTCGACAGCATATTTCAACAATTCTGCATCAGACATTCTCACGTCCGACATAGACGGCTCCGCCCTTTCTCTTCCAATATAGTTGTCTCATGTAAAAAAATACCAACCATCAAATATTGACGGTTGGTAGGTGCTTAAATATCTTCGTTTTCACAATACTTTGAGCTCAATTCCATATAACCACATTCGGGGCACTCGTATATGCTTTGTGGATTATGTGGATTCTGTCTGATCGCATATCCATTTCCGGGATTGTACTCTCTCCCGTAAATCTGCCAGTCTTTATTCAGTTTGTAATGATTCATTTCAGTATTGCAACGTAAACATTTCATATGCAAATCCCCCAATCTTTTGTGATAGGGAAATTATACCACTTCAACCGCCAATATTCAATTTTCAATGTTCAATACTATCTGTCAATCGACAGAATCTGACATGCCTTGTCTCATTATCTCATTCAAGCAGGCATTAAATCCTGCTCTGAACATTCTTTCTCCATGTTCTCCGATTCTGCGTTCTTTCTTCTCCGGCAGTTCCCGAAGTGGACACCAATCCGGCTTTTCGTAGGTTTCGGAATTGACTGCTCTTGACACCTCGAATGCCTGACAACGATCTTCTCCGCCACTGCTGTTAATATGGCAAAAGTTGCAACCGAAACATGATCCCGGCATGTCCATAACCAATATTGCTTTTGCCATCCGTTACACCTCTCTATCATTTAATTCTTCAAGACTATCCTGCAAGTCGTGATAATAGTTGATCTGGTCGGTGAAATGCTCGACCAGTATATCAATCATTTCTTTTTTTGCATCCTCTAAGGATTCTGCTTGCATAAAATTCATGCGGCCATCAATCACTGACTGCCATCCTATCTCTCCACCGCAGTAAACAATGCTTCCTACGGTGATACTGCCATAATAGGCAACGATGTCTATTTGCTTTTCCCAGTCCTCTTGTTCTGGGTCAACTTCTTTCCACTCCATCTCGCACATACCATCACACTCCTTCCGGCTTTTCGCACCGTTCATATTCGATAGTCCACACCCACGGATTCGCATTCCAACCGTATAGGTCAAGGTCTGATTTTTTAATGGTGCTGTTCCACAAATACGAAAACGCGTCTTTTGCCGTCCTAGGCATATCCTGCCACCAAGTACCAGTGACGATCTCTTTATGCTTATTATGATAATCAATCCACCAATCATCAGTTACTGCATATTTATAGAGATTTCCATCTTTCGTATAGCCGCGTACTCCCTCTGCCTTTGCTCCGGATTCTGTAATCTCCTGCAACCGCTCCACCCTCACATCCGTACACTTTAACCAAATGCGTGCGGCTTCCTTCGGCATATGAATGGATGGGTACCATTTCATCTCAATTTCTTTTCCGCCCTGGTAAAACTTCTCCGTATCGGAGTAATCTGCACGATACATATATCGTTCTAATCCTTTGTTCCATGTTTCCCGGACATACAGGATATCCTCCGGCTGATACGGTGGCTTTACATACTTAATAGAACCGCCGTACTCTTCAATGCCAAATCCAAAGCATCCTACCTCTTTCTTTTCTGTGCTGTCGGTAACAAAACCGAGCGGGTATGTATGCTTTTCATCTGGTTGTGGTTTTACCAGCCGCCGAGTACAGGTCTTCCGTCCGTCCAGATTCGCCCGAACCATTTCGGTATTGAATAAAATCGGTTTAATTGCCATCTACTCCACCGCCTTTCTTCTCGTTTCTGCCCTGTGTTTTGCATCATATCTGTTGTGACATCTCTGGCATAACGCTCTAAGATTACTGTAATCGCAATTTTCCGGTGTATGGTCTAAATGCGCTATTGTCAGGACAACTTTTGAGCCATTTTCGCGGATAGCATAATTTTCGATTCCACAAAACTCACATTTGTTATCCGCTCGCTTGAGAATGTCTTTTCGGATATCCTTCCAGTTTGCCGGATATCTTTTCCGATTTTCTGGTTTAATTGGCATCCGATTCACCTACTTTCTCAAAATAGAACTTAATCGGCTCTCTATTTTCCTGCACCATGCCATATCGCAGCGCAATGTTGTATGTACACACATCCCTTTTCAGTCTGTCCGGTATTTTCTGCAACTGTTTGCGGAAATTTTCCAAATCCATTGTTGATTTATAACGATTGCATGAACCGCAGGATGGCATAAGGTTGTCGATGGAATGTACATCTACCTCCGTGTATTCATATCTCCTAAGGCAATACAGATGATCTACATTAAAACCTTTCTCCGGTATCTCACAGCCACAATAAGCGCAGTGACCATTGTATTTTTGATATACCTGTTTTCTGACCGACTTTGGAATTGGCTTACGCATCTACCCCACCGCCTCTCACAATCTCATAAATAATGTCATCTCGATAATTGCCATCAGCATCTCGAATTGCATCTCTCAATATATGTTTTGTGCCGTTATGTCTCGAAATAAAGTTATCATATCCTCTACAAGCAGGATTGCCGCCAACGGCTCTCCATTCAACCCTATGTAATGTACTTACAAGTTCTTCTAATTTTCTGAATACATCCTTAGGAACTTGTAAATTTTCTCGCTCAAATGAAAACAGCCCGAAGTTGTATGCTTTAGATACGTACCAATCTACTACATATCCTAAATAGCCAATGAGCTTTTTATTTTTGTCTACTATCGCATATTGAAACTTTTTATCTTGTTTCCAGTGCCTACACCATCCGGTCATACACTCTGTATATCCTATGTGATGTCCGTCTACATCACAGTGACACTTGATGTCCGGCACTTCTTCCGCTGTATAACTTTTTATTTTGCTCATTCTTCATTACCTCTCTTAATTTCTACTGCCTGTCCACAATGCCAACAATGCACTATGTCACTACCTACTGTGTTTCTGCGTTTCTCCCAGACTTCATTATGTGTATAACAGGATGGGCAGGTGCATTTATCATTGTATATTGGCTTTTCTATTGTCTGCTTTTTCACCGCCGCCCGGCATTCTTCCACTGTGCCGATTGCACGATACTGCTGAATCTCTTCAAGTGCTTGGACAGCTACCGTCTTCGCTTCCTGATATTCTGTTATAGAGTAACACCCGTCTTTTCCGTTAACCGGAATATTACCGATGATCACGCTCGCTTCATTCTTCTTCATGGTCAATATCCTCTCTCTCCCACAGTTCTTCAATTTTCTCAAGCAAGTCCATCTCACTATAATCCTTTTTTGGGTACTGCTGATAACGTGCACTATAAATGATACGATTTGCCACATATTTATTAAAATAATTGACTGCTAACTCCAACGGTATCTCTTTGTGGCTGCCGGTTAAAGTACAGCTGCTTTTATCTTTGTATGTAATTTTTATTTTCCACATTTCTTTCAGCTCTCCATTTCTTTCAGCTTGGTTTCAGCTTCCTCTCTGGTAAAAAATACCTTCTCGCCAATATCCTCTAAAAAATAGCAACTCTCGTCCATGTCATTATCATTGATAGCATCAATTCTTATAACAGTCCTGTCTTTATGTAACTGCTTGACATACAACTGTATAACCCGCATCATGATAACTGGCTCTTTCGCTCCTTTATTTACCCGATACAAAGTATCTCCCACCTTGCACGGCGGCCGCAGAAGTAATCCCTGCTCCTCGGCATCCTCATAACTCTTTAATCGTGTTCTCAAATCTGCCATAGCCCATAAATTGCGATAAAACAATGCTAAAAGTCCTATTGTACTATCTATTCCTGCCGACAGCATGGAAGCCATATATTCGTCAAATTCTTCATCTGATAAATCGGTTAGGTCTTCATTACAAATATCTTTTGCAAGGCTTTTTACAAGTTGCCTGCCATCAATATCTAAATCATAGTCTCTGTATCTGGCATTATGCTCATCGTCTACATAGCAGCTATTATATGCCAATTCAATCATTGACATATTTGGTACGTTTTTATTGGTTGTTAATCTCTCCATCCTATCTGCTCCTTTCCCTCCTCGGCTTTCTCTGAATGCACGTTAAGGCATATTTACAGTCCTTGGTGCATCTTTTATTTTCTTCGTATGGACATTTTTCATAAAATCCTCCTTTTTGTTATCTGGTTCTAAAATTTAAAACTGCTTAGGCAAACCGAAGCTGTCCGGTCTGTCAATCATTAATATACTCATATCTTGCTTCTGCATACACCCAAGAACTATGCCCGCATTTATACATATTCTTGTATTGCGGCTTGTAATTCTCTAATACTGCATAGGTATCATTACGTTCAATACAGTGCTGGCGTTCTTCCTCAAACTTCTTGATTTCAACTTCCTTACCGATATGTTCATACATACTTCCATATTTGAAATAAAAAGTTCCATCTTCAAGAATAGAATACGATTGAACAATCTCTCGACCTCTATACTCATATCGATATGCGATAACCCCTGTTGCCCTGATATTTTCTGCAAGGATGTGTTCGTACTCTGCAAGATATTCCTGCGCTACTCGCTCTGCTGGCTCTCTGCTAGTGAATATAATCTTGCCGATCTGAGAATTCCACGTCACATCTCCATCAAGGTCATATCCTCGATTATTTCCACCGCATGTCCATGTTCTCTTTTGAACAGTATGCGTCTCAGCATCGCCACGAACAACCTTATACACGGTTTGTCCTTCATGCAAAAGACACGGTATCTCAGCAGTTCGGATAACAGGTGCAAGCAAATCCATTATACTTATCTGCCCCTCGCACTGGATCATGGCAGCACCTCCGGAAATAAATCAAACAATGTTGGTTCATCCACTTCATTCTCCGCAGACTGTAAATATCCGACACCATCCCGGAAATAATCTGGATTCAACTCGCATCCTTTGCCGTACCGGTGCATCTTAATTGCCGTCATTGGTACCGTCATAAGCCCACCAAATGGGTCATAGACGATATCACCCTCATTGCTGTATCTATTGATTATTCTCTCCACGATATCAAGCTGTAAGGGACATACATGCATCTGTGCCCTGCGGCGGCTCTGTGTGGTGTTGAGTGTTCGCATCCGATTGATGTCGTCCCACACCTCAAGTTGATTCCATGAACCAGGAGCTACTACCATGAACGAGGCTGGAAGTCTATTATTTTTGTCTAAATCTTCTGCAAGTTTCTTATGCTCTTCGTAGTCATAAATGTTCTCGCGACTATATTCGCGGTAGACTCGTTGTAAATTATCAACAGATATATTTTTAAGCTCTTCTTTGCTCACAAGCCTGTCTCCGGAACTTCTCCAATATGCATGCGCGTCTATCTGCCACTGTGCGCGTGTGTAATCCTCTTTCGATTTCTTAACCGGTTCATCCGCGTATGCTGTAGATCTGTCTGTCGGCAGCTTCCGGAAAAGCAGGATATATTCCGGACATCCTACCCCCATCTTTGAACCATCCTTGCACTGTTCTGTCCATCCAAGGCGGTATGTCTGGTTATTTTCCCGGACCACATCAGTCACGACCGTAATCATGCCGAAATACTGAAATCCATGTTTCATGTAGTGCTCAATGCACAGCGCATGGAATGGTTCGATTGTTGGCATTCCGGTGCCGGTCGCATTTCCGAACAGCACACGATCCTTTACATGAATCGCTGCCACTCTCCCAGGTCGTAATACCCGGAGCAGTTCCGGTGTTAGGAAGTCCATTTGTTCAAAAAACCGATCCGTGTTCTGGTTATGTCCGAAATCGTTATAATTAGCACTGTACTCGTAATGGTTTCCAAATGGGATTGAGGTATGTATCAGATCGATGCTGTTTGTTTCCATTGACCGGGTTTCCTCTACACAATCCCCATATACCGCTTCATAATAGTTTCCTCTCACTGTTCTCTCTTCTCTGCTACCTTCCACGCCCATCTTCCTTTCTAACCGCTGTGTCTTATTTTCCGAGTTAAGACCATACTTCTTTACAATCTTGATCATCTTTGCAACCATGTGATTGTGATTCTTCCATTTTTCAAGCAATGCTTCCTTAATCTGTCGCTCGTTCTCCATGTAGATAATGTCGATCACAACCGGTTCTTTCTGTAAAAAGCGGTAACACCGGTGTACCGCCTGAATAAAATCGTTGAACTCATAATCAATTCCAAGGAATATCTCCCTGTGGCAATATCTCTGAAAGTTACATCCGGATCCGGATAATGATTTCTTTGTAGCAAATAATTTTGTCCGTCCATTCGAGAAATCAATAACCTTCTGCTCGCGCAGATCATAATCCATAGATCCGTAAATATCCACCACATCCGGCAACGCTTTCTTGATCACATGCCGCTCATTCTCCAGATCGTGCCACAAAAGAAAGTGTTCATCCGGGGATTCTTCCACGATCCGCTTCATCTCTGCAACTCTCTTCTCAATACTTTCCCGTTTGACCGCAGCAGCTTCTTTTAGTCCCTCGGCTGCTTTCTGAAACAACTGCATCTGACCGTTCTTGTCTGCTGTATCTCCATAATGCACTGGCAATTCATGCCACCGTACGTCTAATGGTGGCAGGTCATATCCCTCATCGGAATATACCGGATTGAGATCTGAAGGCTTCGTGATAAAAAGCGCCCAGCTTGACACCCACATCCAAAATTCATCTTCCATATTTGGATATAATGTCAGATTGTTTGCCTTGGTGCTGTCTCTCTGGAAGAACCGTGTCAATGCCTGCCCTGTATCCATCACTTCCAGATATCCGGCATAATGGATCAATTCCTTATACTTATTTGGTGATGGTGTAGCTGTTGCCACCAGCTTATACGGTACATTCTTGAATTTATCCAAAAATGTCTGATAAGTCTTGCTTCCAAAACTCCTTAAAACACTGGCTTCATCAAGAGAAGTAGCACAGAAATATTCTGGCCGGATGTCTCCATCACGAACTCTTTCATAATTCGTTAACACAATCTGACTTGTACTTTTTTCTACTTCTTCCATTGTCCGGCAGTATTCCGGCTTTTCATATCCAAGCACATCTACAGCATCTCTGGTAAACTCCTGCTTTACTCCAAGCGGAAGTACAATCAATGCTCTTCCACCAGACTGTTCCGCTGCCAGATGGCAGAATTCTATTTCCTGCACTGTTTTTCCAAGTCCAAAGGATTCAAACAGTGCCCGTCTTCCACCTCTTAATGCCCACATCACAGCATCTCGCTGGTGTGGCTTTAATGCTTTATTTACTTTTTCCGGCTCTATAACAAATCCACTGTCTGTCGCAAGCTCTATCTTTGTTTCTAAAAACTCTTTGTATGTCATTTTTAAAAAGGAACCCGATATATCGTTACCCCGGCCGGAGGTTCGGCTCCTTTCTTGAATTTTTACTTACTTTGATTTATTATTATATTGTCTCTATGATAGGCAGGCGGGTAGAACCGTTTGGGGGAAGGGAATTCGGTTGGCAGTCATAAAATTCATTGCAACTTTAATAATTGCCCTTTGTACTTTTAGTACAGAAATGGAGAATGCTATGGCAAAACAAATTCCAACCACACAAACAAGTAACACTTTGGTCAGCACAACTGCCGACTGCCCTTCTACCTATCCTAAAGACTTTTATTTTATACTTAAGTAACACATAATCCCGCAATCCGGGAAAATCTCTGTATTCATGTTACCTCTGTCCGGTTCAAGTTCATCCAGATATACCGGACCGTTTTTGTCTTTCAGCATGGAATGCCCGACTTCTCTTTCCAACTTCGCCCGGCTTTCAAAGACTTCCGGGAAATCCTTTCGAATGTGGTTCCAATAACCCATACCGCCTTTTACACAGCCGACACAGTTATTGTTCGCATATCCCAGCTCGTACATCTTTGGCCGGGCAAAATCAAAAGTCCGTTCAAACAACCCATGTACCTCTTCTTTACTTAATCCTTTGTCCATGAGTGTAAATTCATGTGCTGCCTGTAGATTGGCTTCTACTGTTCTCTCTGCTCGGTTTCTCTCCTTAAGATCAAAACCCCAAACATATGTCAGATCACAATCCTTGTGCTGTTCCTCCCACTCTTTTCTCACCCTCTTTTTCAACCAGTTCGTGCAAGGTGCGAATCCATTCGCCGGATTTCTGAAACCACCAAAGGTCCTTACACAATCTTCCACGCACCGATATTCTTTCGATTTCAATATCTGTATTTCTTTACCGATTGCATTCTCGCAATCCTTAATGAATCTGATACTATCCGGATGTTGGTCAGCTATATCTATGTAAATCCATTCGTCTACATCACCGGCTAAATATCCAGCCATAAAACTACTGATACCTGCTGATACCCAACATACTTTTAATTTTTTCATGACAACCACTTAACAGATTGCTCTGTATCCGTGGATAAGGAACATCAGGCTTCCCATGATATTAGTTACATTCGCCAAATAGTTATGAACCCTGCAACGTTTAATCGCAACTACTCTGTTCCTTTTTCGCCAAGGCTTACTCACCCGCCTATTCAACCTGGTCTACCAGGCTTCTGTCATTACTCCTTTCTCAAATCAAACATCATTTCTTCTTACCTCTTTTAGACTTAAACTTATAAACATCATTCTTCTGCCGGCTTATCGCACTGCGGTAACCATTTAATTTACTTGCTCTGCTTTTGCTCATCTGCTCCCCCTCTCTTCACAATCTCTCTCAATATCCCGTTTCGGGCAGCTCATCGGACTGGACTTGCAGCCACTATTGATCCTGACCCATATCTTGGTGCAGATATAAATGCTCGGCTCTTTGTACTGGTCCGTGACCAGATGTCGGTACTCGCACTCTGTGCACTTCGGTATATCAATCCTGTTATTCCTGCATCCCTGTGTAACCTTGCTGGACAATTTACGGCTGCGTACAAAATATGCGACCGTTGTAGGCTCAACATAGATCTGCTCCTCTTCTGCCATGTGGTCAGAAATGTCGGCGAAGGTACAGCCTGCATCCAGCAGCTCTTCTACCCTGTCACGGTAGCTATCAAGCATACATCCTCGCTTTCGTCCACTCATCTAACCACTTCCCTTCTAAGTAATCTTTTCTTCTAAGAATTTTGCTGCATCCTTAAAACCATGAGTTCTCAATTCTTTAATTACACGATCTATGTTTGCCATATGATACTGTGAATTGTTCTCATCATGTGAATCTGCACAAGCATTTATCACTGCTGTATTCAAATCCATTTCTAACCGCTCATTAAGATACACTGCGTAATCTGTAAGTGTTACATAATGTTCCCCGATATAATCAAGATCAGTTGCATCTTTAACGGCTTTATCAAAATGTGCTTTAAACTCTTTCATGCGTTTCTTTCCAAATCCGTATTCTTCATGAAGCACCAGTGCTGTGACCGTAAACACGGTATTGTATAAATTCTCCGACAATGTATCCCAGAACTCTCGTATTTGTGATGCTGTAAACTTCATCGGTGCTTTTAAAACATTCCGAATTCGAATATCTTCTTTTAACCCTTCTACTCCCTTTTTTGATACGATATTGCTTGCATAAATCATTCCTTGCATACGCAATTCATAATCTTTATCCATTTTTGCCAATGTTCTTTCTTGTCCTCCTATCTACGTCGCTAATATGTGCCAGAATCAGTTGCTTTGCATATTCTGCAAATGACACATTTTTGTATTTCTTATAAAACCTATCCGCTGACTGTATCAATTTTTCAAACCATTCCTCATTGTCATCAGCTTCATAATATTGCTGACGAAACTTATAATAATCTTGAAAAAACAGCCACTCGTCGGAGCCCTTTTCAAGTCGTTTCTGCATTTCTACCAGTCCTCTCCAAAAGGTGTATCATTATTTCCGACTTCTTCGAAATCCGTACCTCGCTCGACGTTTTTTACAAACGACAGAAATTTTTCAAAAGATTCATGACGTTCTTCAAACTTCATGTACTCTCCATCAAACTTAAGCCCTTCTTTCATGCTTTCGCCCTGTCGCTGCTTTTCAACCTTAAGACCCTTGTATTTTTTGTCCTCCGAAACATTCCACAAAAGAATAATGTTAGATGCGTCCTGCTCAATATCTCCGGATTCCCTCAACTCTGACATTGTAGGCTCTTTGTTTTCTCTCTGTTCAGAAACACGATTTAACTGCGAAAGCATAATAACCGGGACCCCTAAGTCTCGTGCCAATGCCTTAGAATCTTTTGAAATTTGTCCTACTTCGCTTGCTCTGTTTCCGTAATATCTATCTGATTTGATTAGTTGTAAATAATCAATTACAATAGCATTAAACATTTGGTGACGGCTTTCTGCCTTAATTTCTCCGATTGACTTTGAGCCAGTGGAAATTATCACATCATATCTGGACATTTCTTCATTTGCTTTGTTAAATGCTTCTTCCTCACCACCAAGAAATGATTTTGCTCTGCGAACTCTTGTAAGGCTTAATTCTGCAAGCCTTGAAACAAAACGCTCATATACCTGTGATTCGTTCATTTCGAGGTTGAAATAGCCAATCCTATAACCCTTTGCAGCCATTTGACCAATCATCTGTGTTACGATTGCTGATTTACCAACACCTGGGCGAGCACCTATTACAGTCACATCTCCCGGTTCTAACCCACCAAGGCAGTCGTCTAATTTATAAAAGCCTGTTTTTATGAGATTTTTGCCTACATTTTCATTGAAATAATTTCCTTTGTACTCCTGTACAATTTTTTTTAACGATTTTGACCGAACATCATTTCCAGCCTGTAATTCTTCAAGTCTCGTCAAAACCTCCGCAATCGTTTCATCAATATCGCACGGCTTAAGGCTTACGTTCTGAAATAATTCCTTTGCAGTCCTTGCTTTGTAATCACGAATCACTGCATCTGCATAACTCTTAATTGCAACAGAGGATGGTGCCAACAATGCACATTCTTTTAACCCCCGTACAATCATTTCTGGCGACCATTTGTGATTCTCTAACGCCTGCGATAGTGACATCAGATTGATGTTTTCACCTCGGTCGTACATGGCAAGCATTTCAGCATATGTATCTTGACAGAACTCTGATACAAACATCTCCGGTCTAAGCACGTTGTACACGGTGTACAACGATTCGCTATCAATCAGTATGCATCCAATCACTCCTGTTTCTGCTTCCGTCAACTTCCATCACCTTCACTTCTCTTCTCATATTCTCGAATCCAGTAATCACAATCGTTGACAAGCCATTTTGCATATTTAGGTATGTACTGGTAATTTTCATCATCACGATGTTTTTCTCTGTAATCAGCAAGATACATTCTTGTTGCCCCTGCAATTAAAAGAGCAACTTCCTTTCGATTTTCATCAAGAACCTGTGCTAATTTGTCTAGCCATGCCTGCTTAGCCATAACAGCTTCCGATTTTTTGGGATAAATGTTAAACGTATCATCCCACGCCTTGTCTGCATTGAACATGGTGACAGGTTCTGTTCTATTCTCCTCTACTCTACTCTTATCTACTCTACTCTCGGTTACACAACGGTTACATTCTGGTATACCAATCTCCGAATCGCTTGATTTTAGCGAGTATGCACCATTTTTTTTAACCGCAAGCATATCTTTTTCATCCGTGTATGTAGTTTCATGGTATCTGTCTTTTCGGATATAATTATTTATTCTCCAATGTTTAATAACACATATGCCATCTGGGAACTCAATGATGAATCGCTTTGCCTTTAACAGGTCGTAATCATTCTGATTAGCCTTTATCATATCCATAATGCGTTTCGCATTGTTCAGAAACCCATCATCATCTGCTCTCATCGACAAATGAAAATACAGTGCTTGTGTGGACAGTGGCATATCAAGAAATGCATCACTATCTATTATTTTCATCGAAAACATCCTCTTTTCAGCCATCTTCATTTGCTCCTAACAATTCTAATACTTTTGCACCTGCATCCTCTGGTCTGCAAAACACAAATTCCACACCGTATTTCAATTGCATGGTCAACATGGCTTTTGCTAAGATTGTTCCAGATGTAGGCTCTGCCTTAGGCAATGGAACATTCAACCATTTACCATATTTGTGCATATACGCAATCTTGTTATATCTATGCAACCTCGGATTATGCCACTTAAACACGTCCTGCACGGTCTTGATGCCGTCCGTATTCTCTACTAAAACATACAGCTTAATGCCGTTGTTCTGCGCTAAAATACACTCATCTCGGAACCTTGGATGTGCTTTACCGCAAATGTTTCCTACGATCTCCTGCATATCCTTTTTCGTGTCAACGGAAATATCATAACTTCCCAAGAAATCCATCTTTTTCACTTCCATCTTTCGTGCTGTCTTGCGCTTAATCACATCCATCACCTTCTCCGTGGCAATCACATAATCACCAACTGGCAACGGTGCACGCAATACCTCTATGTCATGGCAGTTAAAGTATCGGTTTTTTAAAATGTGCAAACCCTCTTTCTGCCCCTTGTCCTCAATCAGCATCATTTATCGTAGTCACTTCCTCTCTCAAATGCCTTTCTAACGTTGTAGAATGACTAAATTTGAAATTTTATAGTATTGGTCGATACTTTTACCGACCATACTATTTTTTTGCTTACAAGCGGTTACACACGGCAACTGCCAAATCGTCTTTAATTAAATGGTAATTCTTCATCAATTCCAACCGGAATATTCATAAACCCATCATTTACGGGATAGTTAGATGTCTGCCCGGAATTTCCACCGCCATTGTTTTCGCTTGCCGCCTTACTTTCAGCAAATTCGCAATTTTCAACAAGACAGTCGTTAGTGTAAACCTTATTTCCGTCCTTATTTATGTAACTTCCGGTCTGCCAGCTCCCCTCAACGACCAACTTTGTTCCTTTGTGGCAATACTTCTCCAAGAACTCCGCTCTCTTGCCAAAAGCAAGGCAGTTAATGAAGTCTGCGCTAGGTTGACCATCCTGTTTGAATCTGCGGTCTACTGCAAGGGAGAATCTTGCAATTGCAGTAGCATTCTCTCCCTGTGAATATCTAATGTCTGGGTCTCTGGTTAATCGTCCCATTAAAATTACTTTATTCATATTTTCCTTTCTGCACCCTGCGGTTAAACAGGGTGCTTGCAAATTTAAAGTTCTTATGAAATTACAGTGAACTGCGGGAAATCGCTTAATTCAAACTGTAAATAGCTTTTAATCCTGCTCATTGCCACGTTTTTCCATGCGCCACCATCAGCTTCAAAAATTGCACACTGTACACCACATGATGATTTCATTCTAAAAATAAAATCGCTTGCTGGCTGCTCCACTTCCAGAAATGTTCTATACGGAATCAGATTAACAGGGTTAGGCACCACAGCATCTGCTTTACTTGCTACACCCGTTTTAACAGTGGCTTTCTGTGTAACACCGTCATCTCCATACTCTGCAACCGTTCCATCTTCTACCGTTCCTGCAAACTTTAAAACAAGATCCCTGTCAGCATTCGAAACAAATTTTGACTGCAAGGCAATCACAAAGCTTTCATGATCGATAAAACTTCCAAACCGGAAATCCGGCAACTCTGCATTGACCTCAACCAAATGTTCCCGCTTTCTATCGGCATCGAGAGATGAATATAAGTGAACTTCCGTCGGAGAAACCACATGAACGATCATCTTTTCCGACATGCAGTCGATATTTGCCTTGATATACTCTACAAGGCTCGTCAATGTTTTCATTCCAATGGTTTTCGCATACGGAACGTAACTGATACGGTTAAGTGGCTTGTCCGAATATGTATTGTCATCAATTTCAGTAATAACCGGTGTTTTTAAACCAACGATATACTCCAATGCTTCTTTAATCATAATTTTTACCTCTTCTTTCTATGCCTGTTTTACCTGTCTAAAATCTACAACACCATCGTTTTCCTCGGATTCTTCGATTATTTCTCCTGTGTCCACATCTACGGTCTTTCCATCGATATGCTGCTCTTTCTGGTATTCATCAAGGGAAATCTGACCTTTGATACCTGGTCCATATTCCTCGGCAAGAACTTCTCCGGTTGTAAGATTTGTTCCAAGAGCAAACTTTGTCTCCACAGGCTTTGGCTGTGCAAGTTTCTTTTCAACAGAAATTTCACAAGTAGCATCGTCTCTGTCCTCATTCTGTGTAAACTTCAACTTAATAACTACTTCACGTTTGTTCTTCCATGGTGTGTTCGGGTCCTGCATATTCTCAAAAACATCCTGCAATGCTTTCTGTGATTTTTCCTGCAGTGCGCCACCTGCTAATTCTGCTAAATCAATTGGATTCATAAAAATTCCTTTCTGTGCTTGGTTAATAGTTGCTATATATAAAATTGACCGGTCAAAATCATAACTTGTTAGAACGGACAAAGGTTCATATCAACTTCCAGTCCTTTTTCCGCAATATAAACATCTGCTCCATATTTAATGGTTTCTTCTGCCTTTTGTTTGAAAAGTGCGGGATTTCCGCTTTTATCTGATAAGTGAATTAGCACGACATTTCGCAATGACGGATTATCGTTAGTAGAAATAAATTTAAGTGCCGTATCAAGGCTCATATGCCCTCGTAGACGGTGTTCATAGTTCGGTTCGTTACGGTCAACAAATTCCATCGAGTAGTTACATTCACACATGACGTTTTCTACTTGCAATCCAGAAAAGTTATACTTGCAATATTCCAAGTCTGTTAAAAACAGTAACTTCCCCATTTCCTCATGCTTGATTAAATAGCCGTAGCACTCAATTTCTGTGTCATGTTGTACATTGAATGGTGTAACTGTAAAACTGCCAATCTGGTACTCTCTAAGCGGTTGTATGGCTACTGTACGTTCTCCTGTAATGGTTTCCAATGCTGATTGCGTTTCAAAGGCTGTATAAACTGGAATGCCAGATTGCATAAAGTCTTTTATATAACGTGCATGGTCTCCATGCTCGTGGCTTACAATGCATCCGGAAACATTTGCTATTTTCCAATCAATCATTTTCTTAAAATCAAGAAATTTGCATCCGGCTTCGATTGCAAGGATTTCTCCATTGTCGGCAATTAAGGCGTATGAGTTACCGGACGAACCGGAGCCTAAGACTTTAAGTTTCATTTCTCTTTCACCTCAACTTCCATTTGCTATATTTTCTGCAATACGGATTCAAGCATTTCTCTTTCAAAACAAATTTTCCATTTACGAAGTCAAAATACTGTGTCCGTGTTTTTCTTCCGCACACATAACACTCTTTCATGGATTTTTCCTCAACCTCTCTGCATCTTTCTTGTCCATAAATTTGAACTTTCCACCACATTCGCATTTTGCTTTAGGGTTATATACGTTCCAGTTCTCATTGGACTGTTTTTCATCCTTTTCCTGTAATCTTCCGCATAATTCACACGCTCTCACAATATTCATCTGAAAAACTCCTCTCTTACATCAACAATCTGTCTCGTCTGCCCTAACAACTTCCGGTTGTGCTTTGCCCTCTGCTCATTGTCACAAATGAACTGTTTGCATATTTCCGGTCGAACCGGATAGATTCTGCATTTCTCACAACTCTTATCTGTATCAAGAAAAGGACATGTCATATCATATGGTCGATTTACAGTAGGAAGTAGGTGCTTGCACTCTTTGATATGGTTCTTACGAATATATCTGTGAATGGCATCCACTTCTTTTCTGCTCATAGGCAAGAGGTTGGAACAGCAGTTACCGCATTGGCTGCACTTCCCATCTTTGCAAAAATTGTAAATATTATCTTCCATGCCTTTCTGCACGGATTCTAAAACCGACATAACTTCCATAGGCTACTCCAATTCTTCCTCTGCCGGAAACTGAAAGACACCGCCAATAACGGCTTTAGTCATTTTATCGTTCGGAATATAAATAGCTTTTTCTTTGTCGAACATCGCCATATTACGGCATGCATACGCATATTGCAGGTCTTCCATCGCTTTCTTGGCTTTTTCTTCCGAATTGTATTCAGCCATTTTAGTTCCTGCCGTCGTAGAGCTGTTATGGCAATAAATCGCCGCATTCTCAACATCTTTGTATTTCCCAACCGCCATAGAAAAAGAACTGATCTCATAAGGCACATCAATTGTGCCGTCCTGTGATATAACTCTCATATTGTATTCCTTTCCTTGTGTTTTGCTTTTCTTCCCATATTCTTAATAATTCGGGAAACATATGACTGTGACAATTTCATCTCTTTAGAGATTTCGCATTGCGTCTTATTTTCTACAAAGAACATTATGAAAATATGCTTTTCTCTCAAATTCAGCGTTCCAAAAATCTGTTGAACAAGCATAGAATTTACCACATTTTTCTCGTAATCCCTAGCGTCTGCTATCAGCTCGGCATATGGAACACTTTCGCCATTTCCTATGTCTACATTATCATCCAGAGAAATCGCTGCTTTTACCGACTTTTTTCTCTTTCTGAATGACATAAGCAATTCATTTCGCACAATAGGAAAAGCATAGGTTGAAAATTTATACCCTTTGGAAGAATCAAATGTATTAATAGCCTTTAGCAATCCAACAATTCCGGTTTGAAACATATCTTCATCATCCACTGGAATACTTAAATTTTGCATGACAGAGAAAACAATCCCATAGTTGGCAAGAATCATTTGCTCCTTTGCATACTCCGAATGATATGTATTCCATAATTGCAATGCTCCCTGCTTACTCAATTCAGGCTTTGGAAGATTCATGCGTCCACCTCTAATCCTTCATGAAATCCGGCAAATTCTCGTCATTTTCTGCCGGTCCAACAACTTCTGCTTCGACTGCTGCACTCTCAACTTCCTTTGCTTCTGCATCTGCAACAATGAAGTCCTCTGAATTGGCATTTTCGGCAATATCTCTCTTAACCTGCTCCTGTAAATTTTCCATTGGATATTCCTTGAAATCGTTGTCCTGCATTTCCTCTCTCGTATACAGCCCCATTGTCAACTCCGGGCAATTCAGACTGGAGAAGAAAGAAGCGGCACGATAGCGAAGCATTAACTGCGGCATGGTTTTCCATTTACTGCCGTTCTTGCCAAGCCAACCCTCGTCTTTTGCCATATCCATGTTTACTTCCATGCCCTCAACCCTACGACCATTTTTCATAGTCCAAGCGGTGCAAGAGAATGGCTTTCCGTTCTTATCCTTTGTTTCGTCAAACTGTAATTCCATGTCAAATTTGCCGGAATTATTGATTGCAGCGATCAGAAATTTACTGCTCCAACTCGGTCTGCCCTGAATAACATACAAATTCTGCATAACCATCAGCGGACTAACCTTTAATCTCTGCGCCTGCTCAATTGCGATCAGACAGTTCGCATCGTTCTTCTGGAACGTTGATGGAACGATTGTTGAGCTTGATAATGCCTTTGCCATCTGCATTGCCATGATGAAATTGTCGGATGTTCCAAAAATTCCAAGGCTGTAATCTGTTACCTTGTTGTTGCTGTGTGCAACCTCTTTCTTTTCCTCTGCTACTGCTACTTCCTGCTTCTTTGCTTCTGCCATAATTACTTTTCCTCTCTTTCCTCATATTTCTTCACAACTTCAAATTCGTATGCGCTATTCATTGTCTCCACAACAATATTGCCTTTCTCATTTGTATAAGTAGAAATCACGCGGCTCGTCCTTAAGGTCATGCTAGAATAATCTGTACCATCAGCATTTCTGATGTAATTAAGAATCATTGGTAACCCAATATGTGCGTGCGGCTTCTCAACAATTCTGCCAATTCTTAATGGATATCTTCCATCTAACCTTGTGTGCCCTGTCTTTATGCTTCTAATATCCACAATGCGATATTCCTCATACTTCCTTACAACTGCCACCTTATCAGCACCATAGGTTTTCACCCATGCCATATCCGCTGATTCATCCGTGACCGTCAGCTTTGCACCTTTGGCATTTACGACTATATCTCCGGCTTTTACGGAATCCTCGGTCTTAAAGGTGTAACTGCGTGTGCTGTTTGGGTATTTTGCTTTTATGTAGTTCATTGTGATACCTCCTCAAATTAGTCTTCCGGTTTCTCAAAAGAAACACGTATCGGCATCTTCCAAGATGATTCTGCAAGACCAGAAAGTGATTTCAAAAATGATGCCGCAACATTTTCTTTAAAATTTGTATGCTGCAACTGTTTTCTAATTTCTTTTGCAAATTCCTCTCTGTTCTCATTGATGTACTTTTCAATTTCCTCTTTTACTGTTTTTTCAATAGTATCTTTTGCAAGCCAATCAAAGTATGGGATTGAACGCCAAGAATCTTTTTTCACGAACTCGCCATTGCTGTCCACATACTTATTTGTCATTTCATGAATAGCATCACGAACTACAACTTCCGGATTTCCCAACGCTTTTACAATTCCTGCATTTACTTCTTCTCTAACTGCCGCTTTAATAACTTCATCACTAATGTTCAAACTCATCATATTTGCCATCCTACACACCCTCCACTTTCAACTGCTTGTCCTCTGATACGGTCAGAAGAATTAACTGTGCGTCCATATCCGGCACATTAAACTCATTCAGCGATTCTGCATTATCTACGAAAATCGGGCAACTAACACCGTACATTTCGCTAAGAGAACGGATAATATCCAGTCCGGCTACGATTCTGTGACCGCTGTTTAAGTCTGAATAATCTACACCGTTTACAGTACACTCACAGCAATCTTTCATTCCCCCATTCAACTGCATTTCAAACAGCTTAAAGTTTACTGTCTTGAAATGGCTGTTGATGGAATCTGAAATCTTATCCAATTTGAAACGGATAAATTCTTCCAGTAGGTAAAGCATCTGTTCCTGGTCTGCGACTTTTTGACCGATTTCTTTCTGCTCTGCCTGCAACTCCGCAATTCGTTCGTCAATCTCAACATTCATAGATGATTTGGCAATAATGGCATTTGCTTCATCGAGCCGTGCCTGCAGATCAGATTTCTCGGCTTTCAATTCATCAACAACACTGTCCGCCCCCTCTGATTCCAACTTTTCGATTTTTGCAAGAACTTCATCATGTTCAGCTTTCAGCTTTGCATATTCCTCGTTCTGCGAGTAATCGGCTTCTTCCGGTAACTGCGATAACTGCTTGGAAAGTTCCTCTTTCTGCGCAAGTGTTTCCTGCTCCTGCTTCTTCAAGGATTCAATAGACTGCTGCAGCTCGGCATTCTTCTTTGTCAGCGCAACAATCAGCTTTCTTTTTTCAGTTCCAACGGCATTTATTCTGTTTAATTCAGTCTGTTTTTCCTTTTCAAACGTTGCTATGTCAGCTTTCAGCTTTTCTTCCGCATCTGCCCTTAGCCTTAGCTTTCTCGCTTCAAAATCTGCCTTAATCTGCTCAATTTTATCGTCCGGCAACTTCTGACCGCATAAAGAGCAAACAGTCGTAGAATCGTCAAATACCCACTTGGATTCATCGAACTGGTAAGGTGCTTCATCAAACGCTTTGGCTTTCTCAGCATTATATTTCACACCCAAATTCTTACGTTCAGCATCGGCATCAGAAATAGCCTTTTCGTTATCCATGATCTGATTCTCTGCGCTCTGAATCTTCTGGTGTAAATCATCAATTTTTTCGTCAGCGTCAAAGATGTCGTCATCAAGTTTTCTGCGTTTTGCAGACAACTCTCCGCTCATGGTCTGCGTGATTCCTGACATATCGAACTGCAGCTGCATTTCTCTGCTTCGCAAGTCTCCAATGGCACTTCCGGAATTTGCAATCTTGCCGTCTATCTCCGCAATCTTTCTTGTCAAATCGGCCTTGGCAAGCTCCTGCTCTGCCACATCAACATCAACCTTAGATTTCTCTGCTTCATCAATACGAACTGGAATTTCAGCCTGTTTCTTTTTCCACTCTGTAAGTGCCTTGGAAAACTTTGAGCGAATATCGTCCGTAGACGGTGCTTTCTCCAATTCGTCAAGCAACGGTGCATACTTGGCATCTTCCTTTGCCAACTCCACATCTGAAAAATCAGAAATAAGTTTCATCAGAATGTCTCTCTGCTCTTTCCATTTCAAAGAAGAAAAATACTGTGGATTGGTCAGCATTTTAAACATATCCTCACTCTGCGCTAAGCCGGAAACATAGGCTTTGAAATCAGATTCACTCTTTGGATATCCGTCAATCTCAAATGAATTAACATTACCCTGTAACGTGACTGTATCGGTTCTACGCTTCTTAACCCAGTTCTGCTTCTGAACTTTGGAAAGCTCTACTTCCTTACCATCCACATCCAAAACAGCCACGACCTTAATCTCTACGTTATCAACGCGGTTTCCATCCTTATCCAACGGTCTGACATTGAACTTTTCCTCTCCGGCACTATTCTTGTTAAACAACAGCCATGTGAACGCATCAAAGATGGTTGTCTTTCCTGCCGCGTTCTGCCCTTTAATTTTTGTTTTTTCTGAAAAATTTACATCAAGGCTTTTAATTCCTTTGAAATTTTCAATATGGAGCGATTTTAAAATCATTTTCATTCTGCTTCACGCTCCTTTTTCTCTCTATATTTCTCAAATGCCGCATCCAGAGATGTTTTATCTTCAACATATCCGAGCGCAGTTTCAATCAGCTCTGAATTGATTGATGTTGACTTTGAACCAAACAACTCAACATCTTTCCTGTGCTCGTTTGCAATCAATCTGCAGGCTGTATGTAACTTTGTCCTGCTTGCGATCAAATCTGCATATTCCTCTACCGGAATTGTAATCATATTCTCTGCCATATTATTTTCCCTCCAATACATCTATTCTGCTTACAGATACCTCATAAACCGTTCTCTCTTCCTCTGAACCGTCTGGATATCGTTTCAAGTAGTTCCGGCTTTGAATTCGTCCATCAAATCTCACATGAGAACCAACCGGAATTTCGGATGCAAATTTTGCATTTCTTCCCCATGCAACGCATGGAATATAATCGGATTTTCCAGTATGTCTATAAACCGCAATGAATAGGTCTGAAATTTCCCTACCGTATGGAGTTTTTCTATAAGTCGGTTTTTTACACAAATATCCATTAAGGATAATCATGTTTGTATCTCCGCCATCTAATTCATCAAAGATTTCGATTTCATGCACAAAAACATATAAAGCTAATTTTCCATCTTCTGTATTACGAGAACGAAACTCTCCATTGATGAATACTGTCTTTCCCTCATATGTCTTGTTTTGTTCGATAACCCTATCGGATATTAGAACTGGAATTCTGTCTTCTGTACCGCTCAATCGAACTGTAGAAATCTCTGATTCACAAAATGATTCTCCCAAAAGCTCGTGGCTAAATGTAAATTCTTTTGTAATCTTTCCCATCAGCTCAACCCTATTATTTTTTAATTGTTCTATGTTCATAATTGATTTTCTCCTGTCCTTTCGGTATAATATAAATGCTATTGGGCATGGTAGGGCACTGCTCTCTATGCCTTTATCCTTTTGCGTCTACAATTTGAATATAGACATAATCACCATATTCAGCTATCCATTCGTTAACTCTGTTCTCATTATCCCGATACACATCTATGCTGCGTCCAAGCTGAATTGTGCCTTTTTCTGATTCCGGTACGCTGATTCCGTAACCGGTATCTGTGAATTGAAAGTATCCGATCAAATCTCCTACTTCGCCATCATCTCCAACCGCATACATAATGATCGTTTTGCCAAGCCATTCTTCTTTTCCTGCGACTGATAATCCCTCCACCGGATATTGACCATTCGCACACGGTTGCCCTGTCCATGTATAACAGGTTGCCCGAATCATTGTTGGTTCTCCATACGGATCAATGCTATGTACATCTGCTTTTGCAGAATTTCCACACAATACCGAGAACAGAAGCATTAACAGCATAGTTGCTATAAGTTTCTTCTTTCCTATCTTCACTCTTTCCCTCCGTTTCTCATGAACCCCATTACTTTGATTTCCTCTGGTGGTTCCGCAATCATTCCTGTAATTCTTCCGTCATTCAGCTCAATAGCTAATCCGGCTTTTTTGAGACATTTAATCATTGTGATGTCTGCATCGTTTAAATCTGAACTATTCATTTACTGCTTACCCTCCTCTTATCTAATCGCCAAAGTTATATGTTCCATTTTCAAGTTCCTTATAATGCAAGGAAATAAAATCCGTAAGCAGTGCGATAAATTCAGTGTTTGTTGGTTTTCCTTTTGCCGCTAAGACAGTGTAGCCAAACACATTGTTTATCACATTCATGTTTCCTCTTTCCCATGAACTTTCAATCGCATGCCTTATAGCACGTTCTACTCGCATAGTGGTTGTCTCGTACTCTTCTGCAATCTCCGTATACAATCCTTTCACAACGTTGTTGAGTTTTTTTCTGTCCGCAAGACATCTTTTGACCGCTGACACAAGATATAAATAACCATTGATGCTATGTTTTACACCAAATTGATTTAACACTGTTTGGATTACCTGTTCGGACGTACTCTGTGCCTTTTCTAAATGTGTATCTACTTTCTTACTTGCATCGCAAATTCCAACGCTGTCTACGGATCGCGTAAATACGTTTACTGCTTCCGTTAATGCCCCGATTGCGTCCTTTAATCTCCGATTTTCCTCTTCAAGCTGTTTAATTTTCTTCTGTTCGCTCATGGATACTCCTTTCAATAAATTTGTTTACAAAATAAATTTGTCCTTTTCCTGTAACCTTTGTCGTCCTCGTGATTCTTACGCTGCCATCCGGGTTCTGTACGCTACTTTCCTTGACCTCAAACAATCCCTGTTCAACATATCTCTGCATTGGCATATTCCTTGAAGCACCGTTTTTAATAAGGAAATTATTCTCTCTCAGCCACTCAAACAATCGCTTCTGACCTATCTGATAGCCGTTCTGGCAAATCAGCTTTGCCAAATCTCCAATGAGGATTGATGTGTGGCTTGTTGATACCGCATCAGCGAATATTGCCTTAGGTTTCATTTCCTTATTTTCAACCGCAAGTGCATTGTTTTCAGATTTCAGACTGTCAATCGTATTGTTGGCAATCTTCAAGGCTCTTGCCATGACCTGCTCCGGGGTGTTCCATGCCTTTTCCAAGTCAATAAGGTACTGCCTACACTCTTTACCTTTTTCCGTCCGGCTCATTAAGCAGAAGTGTTTTGCCATGTCAACGGTCATTTGGTAGTCCTGTAAGTCTCTAATCTGTATTCCACCATTGTTCTGAACCTCCGTACCTTTAAGTACGCTGGTGAAATCTGTTCCCTCAACGAATCCCTGAGAATTGGTTTCAAACCATGCAGAAAAACGTTTACTCACGTTCAACAATTCATATAAATCTCTTGCCGATACCATCTGCGTTTCAAAATCAACTTTTACTAATTCGTTCATTCCTTCCCCTCCTCATTTACTCAATCAAATCCGATACTTTCATATCTAATGCAGACGCAATAGCGGAAAGTTTATCAAGCTTTGGCTGATATCCTGCTTCACCGCTTGTCTCGTGATGTTTTTTCCATTCACTAAGTGTCGATGTAAGTACACCACTTTTTTGAGCCACCTTATAATCCGTAAGTCCCAGTTCATCCCTGCGTTTTGCGTACTTTTCGTACATTTTTTCACCTCATTTCTATTAAATATATTGACATTAGCTTAGTTTTCTAATATAATCATAGCGTCACCTAAGTTAATATAGAAAAGCAAGCAATTTCCTTTTTCTTAACTTATTTATCTAAGCTATATTCGTACTTTAGCATAGTTTTATAAGCATGTCAATAGGTAATAGCTTATTTTTCTTATCTATTTTTAGAAAGGGGTATTTTATGGAAAAATATTCTTATGAGAGATATGCTAAAATTCGTGATTTCAGAGGATTTACGGATTACAAAGTAACAAAATTGGCAGGGATAAAAGGAACTGCGACTATTTCAAATTGGAAAAATGGAAAATATATTCCGAAAGATAATAAAATGCAGAGCATCGCAGACGCACTCGAAGTTAGTCTTGATTTCTTGATTGGTAAAACAGATTTAATTATTTGCCCTGTATGTGGTTTTGGCGATAACCCCTTATCCGAAGAATCCAGAAAGGAACACGCAAAGTTTCATGAAGAATTTTTAGAAATAAAGAAAAAATATCCTTTCTTCATGCCGCTGAGCGAAGCAAGCATAGAAGTAAAAAAATATATTTGTGATTTTCGCAATTCGCAAGAAACAGCAAATAGGAAAATAGAGATTTTTGAAAAATATTTAGAAGCTGCCTTTTCAATAAAAATTCATCAAAACAATTTGAATATTGGATCTTTAGATTACAAATCATTTTGTCAGACAGAAGTATGTGATTTAGAGCCAGATTATACACTCTCGCAAGAAGTCATTGATGTACTTATTGAAAAATACGAAGTTGACAAAAATTTCTCAAATAAAAATGAACGACTGTTAGCGAAGGCAAGTAATAACCCCCAGCTTATGCGTCTACTGGACTATGCGGAAAAATTAAACACAGAAATGCTAAATATACTCGAAATCCAAGCTAAAGCATTATCTGAACAAAATAAAAATGATAAGGAGTAGCTTAATTGCTACTCCTCATTTTCTCAATTACAAACAAGTAAAACCAACGAAGTTTATAATTTTCATTTACACTGGCAAATATTTTTTGCAGTTCTTCCCGATATTCATCGTTTGTCATTTCAATATCATTCGTACTTTCATGCATAATACAATTTTCACTCCTTTCTCTCCCACAAAAGCTATCATCATATTACCACATTTGCGGGAGAATAAAAGAGTTTTTACAAATATTTCCACGTTTGTGGAAACTATTTATATGGGGAATCGAATAAGTCTGTTATTTTGACATCAAGTGCCTTTGCAATATCCTCCATCTGTGTCATTCTTGGTGAACGTTTCCCCATTTCGTAATTATGTAATGCACTATGGCTAATACCCGTTTTCTGTTCCAGTTTCTCTAATCCCCATCTCTTTTTTGTTCTTTGTTCCCAAATCTTAATTTCCATACATCTATATTTTATATCTTCATCATAAAAAATCTACTGGTAATATCTGGAAGTATTGCAATATCCTTATATTTGTGCGATAATTCAACTGTTATATGTGGGGAGCGTGAGTTTTGAAATCTTATAAGTACTCTTCCCCATAAAATTATATTTTAATTTAAAGAAAGGATAATTATTATGGAGAATGAAAAGAAAAAAAGCAAAAAGAAATGGATTATCATAGCCATCATTATCGTACTGGCTATCATTGGAATCGCTTCATGCGGTGGAGATGATGAATCAGGCACCGTTTCAAACAACGAATCTAGCAAAGATTCATCTAACAAGAAATCCGATAATACGGATAAACTCAAGGATTCCGATTTTGAAGTTACCGAATATCGTTACGGCGAAGGAAATGACAACACATATATATTGAAAGTCCAAAACAACTCTAAAAAGACCGTAGATATAGAAGCAGAAGTAACCGCATTGGATGAAAAGGGCGAATCCTTATCTGTCGCAAGTAATGACATTTATACATTAGAGCCAGGCAAGGCATCTGTAATGGAGTTCTATTTTAATGACGGAACCCCTGCCAAATTTGAATACAACATTGATTATTCTAAATCATCTTATGAATCAAAAGTATCTAATTTGGATATTTCAGAAACACAGAATAATAAAAATGTTGTTATAAAATGTACTAACACATCAGATGATCCTGTCGAATTTCCGCAAGTTTCGATTTTATTCTTTAAAGGTGATACACTTGTAGAATATGATATGGGATATCTCCTTCCCGATTCTGATGATGAATTGAAACCGGGAAAATCAAAATCTATTGAACTTGAATGTTACGAAGATTTTGACAGATATGAAACTTTCTATACTGCACGTTAGACATAAAACCTTTATGACTTACATTTAAAGGACCGCGTTTTTGCGGTCCTTTCTGTTGCTTAGTACCCTAAGCTCGCCCATGTTTTCGGTCCGCAGACTCCATCCACTTTTAATCCTTTATAAGACTGCCATCTCTTTAAGATTGTCTCTGTGATGGAGCCAAAATCTCCGTCTACTTCTAAATACTTTTTTCTTCCATTAATAACACAGGATTTGAATTTCTGATTAAGCAATGCCTGCTGCAACTTCCTTACAGCTTCACCCTTGCTGCCCTTTCGGATAGTCTGCACCCCTGTATTTGTTTTTACAGTCTGAACCGGCTGGGCGGCTCCACACGGAGTCTTATATAATCTCTGTTCTTCTTCCCTCCGTCTTACCAGTCCGTTCAATTTCTTTCCATTGGCTTTATTGTAGAGAACAATTTTATCTCCAATCTGCTCTGTGCTTCTACCCTTGCAGAGTGTTTTTAAGTTGCCTGCTCCGCAGTTATATGTAAAGGACACCAGAGCATCGAACTGATTCTGATTAAAGCCTTTTCCAATCGCATTGACCGCTTTCTCGGCACCTGCCACATCTTCACGCAGATAGGCTTCTGCCTGTGCCTGTGTGATCTTCTGTCCTTTCTTCACGCCTTTCGTGTGTCCATACCCGATCGTCAACTTTCCTGCCGGGCAAACATATGCCGTTAACCGACATCCCTCATATTTTTTGATAATTGCCAATCCTTTTTCTGATACCTTCATTACTGTTCCTCCTTGTCTCTTAACTGGATCAATACCTCTTTCAACTTTTCCGGAATCGGAATAAACTCTGCTGCATTCTCTAACAGGCTGATGGCTTCGTTACACACATAGAATGTGATCACGATCTCTCTAAGTGCCACTGCATGGTTCAGAAACTTCTGGATCTCAAATGCTACCGCAATGATGATAAACATCAGGATCTTTTTCAAAAGTCCTTTGTAACCCACCTCTGAACTAAGCTGTTTTAAATAAACTGCTTTGATAAGTCCGGTCACATAGTCAGCCACTGCTAAAAACACAATGGTCTTTAACAGCACGTCCCAACCTCCAAGGAAATATGCCAGCAGTCCTCCTAAGACTCCGCCGCATACGCTGATACAATTAAATAATTTTGCCATTTTAACACTTCCTCTCTTTTTTGGTTATACAAAAGCGCCCTGTATCTTCTGATACAAGGCGCTTCGGCTCTACTCTGTGATTGCTGCTCTTAATTCTTCTTTCTCTGCATCCGTCAGCTTTGGATAACCGGCTAAGATATCCTCAAGTTCTTCGCCCTCTGCCATTCTCCGGCGGATGACACGGAGCATGATGTTTTTCGCTGCGTTACTCATTATACTTCACCCCCTAACAACTCTGCTAAAACCTCGTCCTGCTCTGCCTGTGTCTGTTCAAGGCTTTCTAAACGAAGTTCTGTGTCCAATTTAATATGCATGGTCACCATAGTACTGCCGTCCCCATAGACGGTGGCAGATTCAAAGGACAGATGCTCGTATGTACCGTAAACCTCTTTATCTTCTCCTGCTACGGTAAGCTCTGTGACCTGACGAAAGGCTTTCTCAATGTCTGATACTGCCTGTCCTTCCATCGAAAATGTAATGCTGCTAATCCCTGTGACTACTGCTTTGCAGGCGTACTCTACGCCATTTGCTTTAATAAATTCCATGATTTCTACCTCCTATTTTCTAATGCCGTAAATCCTAAGCGGTACGCAACTGCCGTTATAAGGTTTTGTCGAACTGTTAGCTGCCACGCCCTTATAATAGGCTTTATCAAAGACTATATTTTTAAAATAGCCCCCGGAGCTGACGTGCGCGATTTCTAAAGTTACTTTTCGATAAGCAATTGCGGTCGCATATTCGTTATCACTATATACATTTAAAAATTGGTTTAAATATGAAACACAGTTGTCCCAGTTTCCCAAAACAGAGACGTTTCCAGCCGTTGAGTAAATTAAAAACATCATATATTCTTCAGGAGCTGTGATTCTGTATCCGTTTAAGGCTGTAGCATCATCATCAGTCGTAAAATTACTTCCCGTGTTGTACCATATTAAATTTAATTTCCCGCTAAAATTGGCTAACATATAGGCTAACGTCCCGCTTATACTTGCATTTTTCTCGGTAACTGGTAGTGCCAATCCGGTGCTGTCCGTGACCGCGGATGAGTTTGATAGCTTAACATGACCTGCTTTTGCAGATGTTGCATTTATATTTATATGATTGACTAATGTGCTTATAGCTTTTGCAATCTTTCCAAAAAATGTTTTTCTTGTTTCTCCACTTTCGATTTCAGTTAATTCCGTCTGCTCTGTATAATCTGTTTTGAGAACCATCTTTGCATTTGAATCTACGCCAATATCTTCACTGGCTTTTACTACTCCATTGATATCTTCTGTTGCAATTGGTACGGAACTGCCCCCTCTTACAAGCAATTTCCAATATTCGCTGTCATCTGTCGGTGTGTTACCTGTTGTTGTCTTGAGTGCGGCATATGAATTCCCGTCATATACGACCGTATCTAAGTATTCATATGTGACTGTATTGTTATAAGCCCCTTTAGGGGTAAACGCTACTTTTCCTGCATCATTCATTAAACAGTTACCTCCCATAATAAGTGTCCTGCCTCATTTACTGAAAAATCAAACCGACCGCCTTGATACTTTAAGTGTCCAGTCGTAAAATCAATTGTAAATTGCGGAACATTCTGCGATATTGCTTCATCAATACGATTTACAATCTCATCACTAGCCAATTCCGCCTGCTCTGCATATGATTGTGCTACTTGGCTACTTGCCTGTGACCTCTCACTGTAGTATTTACTGTTATCTGTATTCTCGCCTGTCCTTGAATTGGTTCCACCAACCGCATAGCTTTTAGATTCTAACGCACTTGCCAGTGCACTGTTTTTAGATGTCAATGCGCTGTTCACATATTCCAACATCTGCGGCAGATAAGTATTTTCACAATCATTTTTTATCTGTATCACAATGTTGGTATTTGCAGAAGTCTGTTCTGCTAAAGTTTCGATTTGGTCAAGAATCGTGTTGAATTCTTCTTTGTATTCATCTCGAATATCTTTGGTTGCATCTCTGATCTGTTCTTTAAAATCTTCATATGTCCCCATATGTTTTACAACACCAGCTCTAAAACACATCCATACCATTTGCTTGCTCGTATCACTGTCGATAGATACCGCCCATTCTCCCGGCAACATCTTTGTTGGGTCGAAATCATCCTTTGATCCTTTTCTCATTTGAATCGCCATCTCTCGCCCTCCTTTACTACATTAGTGTATAGTCAAATCTAAAATGAACATCTGTACCCTCGGTATTTTCGTATTTTTCACCGCAATTTCTCATAAGCAACACTCCTTCTTTATTTAGCCTTATATAAATGACCCTTGTCCCAATCACGGCAATTGTTTGCACGCTGTCGTGTTTCGGCAAATAGCCGCTTGGTATTGGCATTGTTTCCATAGCGGAATTAGCAAGGTCGTATTCTATTTTTTGTCCTGCTTCTAAAGATTTTAGATTTATCTTACCTGTAATTTCTATAAACGCGCCAGATGCTCTTACCGTTCCACTTACAACATAATTTCTTACATCTACTACGGTGTATCCTGCTTCTGTGGTATATGTCCCCTTTGTTGTAGCAAAATCTGTACTTACCTGATTTAATTTTCCGATTTCCGCATATCTTAATTTTGTTAGTAATGGAAAATACAACGGTGTTTCCTGTTGTGATGTTTCTAAAAAAATCTTTCCATCCGGTGTCAAAAATTGGTACTGCTGATTTTCTTTCGTATATTTATATTGAATAACTGATTTGTCTACACCATTTGTTGTATTTCTAAGATAGATTTTATCCATGCCAACCAATTTTCCGGTGACTTCTATGTTTCCATTCTGCGCCACTTTTAAATTCTGGGTGTTAATAATGATTCCGCTCTTACTAACTTTGAAAATCATATTATTACTTGCATCGCATACCGTTATCGTGCCATCCTGATTTCTGTATGCTCCGCCAATCAACATACTACCCGCATTAATCCAGTCAGCATTAATTCCGATAGCATTTAATACACTCACTACCGCATTCCCCTGTGAATCTATTCCGGCATTCCACGTCTGTCCACCATCTGTAGATACTGCAAATGCATCTGCTGTCATTTTCCAAATGGTAGAACTTTTCGCTCGCTCCGGCTTGTTATGCATATAATAAATAATACTGCCATCCTCTAACACTTCCTCTGATTTGAATACACCAAAAGATTGTGTCATAAGATTTGTTAATTGCCGGACAGCTAAATCATATGCACTTAATTGCCTTTGTGTCTGTTTTCGTGCTTTAACAACTGCCTTGGTCATTTCCGAAAATCTTGTTTGACTGTTTTTAAGCGGTGTTTCTGCATCACATACGAGTTTTTCTACACCGCCAAGATGAAATTCTCTTGTTGATATGAATGCCTGATAACTATTCTGTTTTCGGTCCGTCACATAGGCTATATCTCCGGCTTCAATAGCTGGATTGGTAAGACATTCTACCTCAAGCGGTCTAAATCTCATACCACCTATGCGATTATAAAGATAATTTGCTACAGTCTGTGCTGCTCCTTTTTGAATAAGTGCATTTCCAGAAACTTCTACTACATACCCCTCGTTTCCAACCAGCCTTGTTGCCGGTTTATCGGTTTCTGTTTCCTCAAACTCTTCTGTAACTCTAATTCCTGTGATTACTGCGTCATCGGTAGACATCGTAAATGTCTTTGTTGAAAAAATATGATGGTATGCTTTCTGATCAACAAATGTTCCACCATCCATTGATGCACCAGATGAGTAATCTTTAAAATTACCACCGTCTACTGTGTCTCCATCCGAATATGGAGTTGTGCTAGTTTCAAATGTACCACCATTCAAATTAGCGTTTTTCTCAAAAACAGACATATTGTACCAACCAAGTTTCAGTCTTCCATAGACATCCATTTTCGCCCAACATCCTGCCACCTGTGCTACGCACGCAATGATATCTCCAAAGGTTAACGCATCGTCCTTAGGACGATTTTTGACCACATATCCCTTGTTTGGAAAATTTGCAGACTGTAGTGAGACACCGCAACAATTACAAGCATCTGCAAGAATTTGACCTAATGTTGCCGGGTATTGCAAGGTACTTTTGCTATATGGTTTATCAAATTTAACCATATTATCAAGAAAAGTCAGGCTTATCGTAGAGCCATCATAGCTTGGCTCATCCACAACAAACGTGCCAACTCTAACCTTTTCCAATGCGTTAGATAGTTGTAATCCCACATAAGCAACTACTGTAGCATCCGAAAAATCATATTCGCTGAAATCATCGTAGATATTATTAAGCGTAACGGTCAATTTACCTGTAACTGCGGCACCGATCGTAAATGTATTGCCTGCCGACGTTGCATCTTCAATGCTCATGGAATCTTGCCACACATCTTTCCTTGTTAAATTCAAAACTTTCCCGTTCCGTAGCGTAATATCTAAGAACGGAAGAAAATCTCGATTATCATTAAACAGCTCATTTTTAAATTCTGTTGATACATCAAGCAACTTGACCACCTACCTCTCAATAATATCGAAACTGATTTGTGAGTAGATTTTCTTTTTAACAGTCCACATCTTCATAGGTGCTGATCTGTCACCAACGTAAAATTCTCTTGTTTCATCCGTACCGCTCATGGCATCCGGATAAGTGACATTTATGTATTCCGGATTAAATGCCTGCAATATAGCCGCCGCTTCTTCTTTGGTCGGATTATTCCAGCCAAGAGCAATTTTCCTTTTCTGTCCTACTCTATTCTTGTGCATGATCGTGTCCTGTGTTCTGCCGGACGCACTATCTGATACATCCTGCAACCCCCAACTAAAAGAGGACGGCGTTTTTATTGCCGTCCCGTTTACCCATATCATTGCCATATAATTAATCACCTACAATTCTTTTAGGTTAGCGACTATCTATGCTTGATAGCCAGTTTGAGGAATAAAATAGAGCGGATAAACCGCTCTATATATTTCTTATTATTTTTACACTTTCCACTTCTTACCGCAGTTCATACAGACTGCATAACCTTTCTTGCTGCTCAACCCACCTAAAACTGCTCCGGGTGCTCCCGCTATTGCATCTCCAACCAGTGCCCTGCCAATGCTAAGTTTCTTGGTATCATAGGACAATGACGTGGAACCACAACGAGGGCATTTTGCCATACGTTTGTAATATCTCTCCTGCTGATTGGCTAACCGTTGCTGTTGTTCGGCAACTCGCTCTTCTTCTAAGTGTGCCTTTTCCTCTTCTGTCATCTTCCATCTTCTGCTCTCTTCCCATTGTTTTCTGGGAATACCAAAATTTTTTAGTGCCGTTTTCGCAGTTTTCATATCCACGCCAGCACGTTCGCAAATCACAGTCAATTCCTTGTGTTTTCCCCATCTTAAAGAATGCTCACCGTATTCATTCTGAACCTCTCGAACAATTCTGTCTATTTCCATTTGACGCTCTGCTCTTGACTCCCTTCTCTTTTCTATCAAAAAATCAAATATTAGATTGGATTCCACATCTATATCATTGGAAATTCTATTTGCAATACTTTGCAAATCGGAATTGTTCATATTCCAACAAATTTCATAACCTTCTATCGCCTTACAAATTTTTTGCCTTTTTGTGAGTTTTCTAGTCTCTTGATATTGAATCATAACACACCTTCCCTTCTTATTAGCTAGATTATACATCATCTCCTAATAAAGGGGAACTGTTATTTTCAGTTTGCACAAATTTCTTTTTTCAGGACTCTTTAAAACTCTGTCACAACATGATACCTCATATCATATTTTTCTTTTCCTTTCTGTGTCATTCTGTATAAGGTTTCGCTATCAACCTTAAATACATTTTCAATTACTGGTGCTTGGTTCTGCTGTGAACCACCCATGACTGCCATCATGGCTTGCATAACACCATCTGCAACTCCGGCAGATACCGCTTCTACAATCTGATCGTTGTTGGCAACAGTTGAACGATTACCAATCTTTCCGACCATTTCGTTAATACCATTCTCACGAGCCATAAACAGCTCACCTGTCTCAGGGAATCCACCGCCAGCATAAAAGGATATATTTGGTGTTCCGTCAAAACCAAGCGTTTTCCATAATTTTGACGCAAATCCATCCTTGTCATATTCAATATGGAATTTTCCAATACTAATTGATGGGAATTTAAGTCCTAAGCCATCCCACCAGTGTTTCATTTCAGTCCATTTTTCCCTTAATCCTCCTAATATGTCTGGGAACTCCGCGGATATCTTTTTTAAACTTGGTTTCTTATCGTTCCACCAAGTACGAGCCGTATTCCACTTTTCACGGACCTTTTCTTTGATGTTCTGATATGTGGTCTTAACCTCGCTTAATGCTCTTTTGGTTTTCCAGTAATCAATGGCTTTATTCCACTTTTCACGGACCTTTTCTTTGATGTTCTGGCATGTGGTCTTAATTTCCTCAAGAGGGTGCTTGCTTTTCCAGTAATCTGTTACACTTGACCACTTCTTTTTTACTTTTTTCTTAAATTCTTCACAAGTTGCTTTTATCTCTTTAAGTGGTTTCTTTTTTTCCCAGAAGTTTACAATTTCATTCCACTTAGTTTCTACTGTGCTTTTGAGTTCCCCAAAAATCTCATCATTCTTTCGCTCCATTTCTTTGGCTTTTTCATTCCAAGGTTCCCACCAATCATCAATGTCTTGTTTCCATAACGCCATTGCTTCACTGTAAGAACCATCTTCTATGGAAGAACCAAGTGTATCAAAAAAACCACCATCTCCGAACCATTTAAAATCTTTGTAATATTCTTTATCTTCTGGAAAAAGTTTTTCCCCTATTAGTTTTCCGAGATTTTCTCCACCTTCCCATGCAAATGTGATAGCCGCAACTTTTAATGATAGCTTCATTTTTCCTGTCAGTGCATGAGAAGCAAAAAATGCAGTAATCGGAGCACCAACAAGATTAGATATTTTGTTTTCGGAATCAGCTAATTTGAATGTTGCTAATCCAAGACCAAGTCCTATTGCCACCTTTTTTAATTTGATTCCCCTAGCCTTAAGTGCTTCTTCAGTTACTTCATCTAGCTTGCTAAAAACACCGCTAAATTCCAGTCCGGCGACAAGAGCCACAATTGCTGACTCGAGAGGGGCAGTTTCGACAAATCCTACAATAGCATCTCCTATAGCACTGATTAAACTAAGTACGAGCTTGTCAAGTTTCCATCTAATACTAAGGAAATCTATCTCGCTAATGAATGTTCCTATAGATTGTCCTACTTTTTTCCAATCTGTTTTTCTCAACGCAGTAGTAAGTGCATCTATAATTCCCTTTGCCCAAACATTCAATGTCTCTGCCAATGCTTTAAAATCAAAATCTTTGAAAAATCGGTTAATTCCTGCCGCAATGGATTCTCCGAGGTTCGTCCAGTCAAAGGTTTTTCCAAAGGAAAGTGCTGTGTAAATAGCTGTGTTTAATGCACCTGCGATTGTGCCGCCTACTGCACTAAATAATTCTGGTGTAATCAATCCATTTAGGAACTCTGCGAATCCTGTACCGAAATTGCTTGCAACTTTATATACCTTGTCCCACTGGATGCTTTCTAGGGCATTTGTGATTCCATTACTGATATAGGTTCCGATTCCTTCGTAATCTCCTCGCTTAAACGCATCACAGATTCTATCAGCTACTTCCTGTGCTTTGTTATCCATACGAGCAAAGGCTTCATCCCATGCTTTCTGATATTCTTCTAATGCTTTTGCTATCGCTTCATCTAAAATTGGCGAGCCGCCTGTCCCGCTTTTGTCATCACCATCCTTAGAACCAGACGAATCTGAATTATCATTAAGCTGATTAAGTTCATCAAATCCAAGTACTGTATTCTTTAATTTCTTTGCAGCTTTATCGGCTTCTTTTAATGCGTCCCCTGCATCTTCCGTATCACTTACGAAATTCTCCATTCCATTATCTGCTCCGCCCATAGACGAGTTAATGGATTTGAACTCAATACCTAATAAGCTACCAATCCAGGCAAACAGTCGTTGTAACGCCATTACTAGACCATTAATATACGGCAGCACTTTTTCTACAATTGGTAAAAACAGGTTTCCGATTGTTCTTGCTAAATTAGCAAAATTCTGCTGAAGCATTCTCAACTGATTAGATGGAGAATTCATAGTATTTGCCAGATCTCCAAATGCAACCTTAGATTGATCTAACATAGCGAGCAAGCGCAATTGCGCTTTTGTCGCTTGGTTCATTTCAGAAACAGCCGTAGATAATCCGTATTTATATGCATATTCCTGTAATGTTGCATTTGTAATATCAATACCAAAGGCACGAACTGCACGGCTCTGTCCTGCCAATGCAGATGCAAACTTTTCAAAAGACTGTTCAAATGTAGTGTTTCTTAAGGATGCCCAGTCAGTACCAAGCATAGTAAGAGCATTGGAAAAATTCAAAGCACTTTCTTCTGCTACACCGATTGATTCTGACACCTGTGCAAACATTGCCTGATAATTCATTACGGTATTAGGATTCATTCCGAGATTTTTCTTGCCTGTATATGTGGCATTACCATCTGAATCAATTTCGTAACCTGTCATTTTGGCTGTAAGTTGCTTTGCTCTGTCAGAAAATGAATTTGCATAAGATTCCGCTGAGTCATATCCTGCCTGTTGCCAATTTGGAGCTGCATCGTCTCCTAATTTACGCATTGCTACTTCAAAATAGTTTACAGTCTCAAGGAAATTCATTGAGGACTCTACAGATTTCCATGCTTCTTTAACTCCACGAATGATTAGAAAAAAATTAGCGTAGAACGACCCTGCTATTTGTGAAAAACTTCTGAATCCTTTGCGTGATTTTCCGATGGATGACGTAAGTGTATTAAATGCTCTTGATAACATCGATGTTTTCTTAGTCGCATCGCCACTATCCGCACTTGGAATCGAATCTGCTCTTGCACCTTGGGACGCTAAATTGGCGATTGCATTGGTCATCTGAATAAGATTTCCGCTAACAGCAGGAGCTTTTGATAGTGTAGACATCATTTCATTCAATGCCTTTGAAATTCTCGGCATATTCGCAATAGCTTTATCTATGTTCTTCCCACCCATTTTAGATATGTTGTTAGCTACGCTTCCTAAATCCTTGGCATTTTGAGAAACAGCACCAAGCTGATTCATTCCAGATGCTAAAACACGAATATTCTGTGCGGTCTTTAGCATGTTAGAGGTAGGGATTCCGCTAATTGCTTTTATACCGTTTGCAAGATGCTGGAAGCTATTTGCATTTACGCCAGATAATCCAGCACTCGCCTTTGAAATCTGCTCAATGCCATTCGCAAATCCGGCTAGATTACTTCCGTTTATTTTTCCAATGGATGCACTTACGCCATCCAATTTTTTAATTAATGTGTCAAGTGCTGCAACTGCTTTCGTAGCCTGTGTTTCAATTGCAATATCTAAACGGTCAATCTCTGCTCCCATACTTCCCACCAACTTCCTACAGTTCTCTAAGGTCAGTGACTACCTTTCTACGCGATAGCCAGTTAAAAAGAATAGACGCTGTGACACGCCTACTCCTTATCTTCATCAAATCTTCTGTTAAATTCTTCTATCCAAAGTTTAAACTTTTCTTCTGGCGATAAGGTTTTTTCCTTTTTCGCAAGAGACAGTGGTTTCTTTGGATATTTCGTATGCTTGTTGAAACAGGATGCAATTGCCTGCTGCACATATAAACCATTGTAGTATGCTGATACATCCAATAGTTTTAACTGTTCCTGTTTCTCCTTGATGTAATTATCCTGATACATATACATGTACTTTGGGTTAAGCTCCCAGAATATATCCAATGGAATTTCCATTCGCAGTGCAGCCGGGAGCCATACATCATCAATTAGGCTGGAGAAGGTTACTCTCCGCTCTCCAATGACTTCTGTTCCGTCTTCTGCAATGTAGATTTCTTCGTATTCTTCGGTTTCTCCTCCGCTTTGTCCAGACCGAGGAGCTTCTTGAAAAAACCACTGCTCTGTACCGCTTCTGCATATGCTTTGTAAATATCTTCAAGTGTTCCACCGCCCATAATGTGCTGTTCTACCAAGTAATCCGCCTGTTCAGCATCACAATTTGCCACAACTGCGGTAAATGCCGATACGGCTGTGAAGATATATTTTCTGTCAATTAAACCCTCTACGGGCAGTCCCATTTGCTCCATCCTTCTTGAATGTGCAAAACTTAATTCCGGAACCTGATATGTTTTGTTGTTGATTTTTACTGTTGCCATAAAATTTTCCTCCAATCAATCTTAGCTTGCTTCGCCGACTGAAATCTTTGTGGAAGGTGATACGGAAAGGGTCATCTCACGGATGCCATTTACCTCGCCCTCATTGATGTAAACTGCATGTTGGCCATCCCATGTGGCTACGCCATCTACTCCATCTTTTCCCATCTTCAAACGGTACTTTAATGCTTTTCCTGCTTTTGCTTTTACTGTTGTATAAGCTGCTAAAGTGTAATTTGCTGTAAATTCCATAGCATCCATGGACTGTACACCAGGAACAAAGGTTTGAGATTCATCTTCCAGATCTGTTGTCTCTAACTGATCCGGTGCTCCACCTAATGCCGGGTAAGACTTGATCTTGCATAACTTTGACCATGTCGTTCCATCTTCGCTTACTTCCAAAGTAGTTCCAATCGTGTTTACCGCTTTTTTTTCTGCTTCTGCCATAATATTTTCCTTTCTACCGCTATCTAACGCGGTCAGCGAACACGTCTCGAGTGCGTGTTCGGTGCATAAAAATAAGAGCCATTAGGCTCCTTGGTTTCATTTATGTCGGGACCATTTTAATTTGCCTCTTTTATCTCATCTCCATCTGCATAAATGCGTTGAAATCTTGCAACCCACCGGCTTACGTTTGGGTCTGCTGCATTTGCAGCAGGCAACGGACCGGCTTTGCACTTCCAACCATACTTAAGCATAATTGCTTTCGCCTTACTGCAAATCGAATAGCAAGTGTTATCCGCAAGACTTCCGGTTGCATATGCCGATATGGTAATCATTGGTGTCTGCGAACCCTCGTTACCTTCCAAATCATAATTTCCACCGGATATATCACTCAAGGCAACATCGCAATATGGGAAATCTGCTTGCTTTGGAGTAATATACCTCCCGACCTTGCATTTGGGATATTCTTTTTTCATTTTTTTCTCAAAGTGTGTGTAAAATGTATTCCATTCAAATGACATTACTTGAACACCTCCCTCGCAATTTTCACAACTTTCTCTTTTAATTCTTTCCCGGCATTATACATAGGCATCTTCGGAGACGTACCACTTGAATAGTGCCAAACACCCTGTAAATCCATGTACCACCATCCCGGTTCGTTTCCATGCGTACCGTAAGTACCAGTTCCAACACCCGGAATGTTCGCCGGATTCTGTGCCGGAAGTCCTGCGCCAAATTCAAGCATAAGTGCCGGAGAGATTTCTTTGCTCTGCACACCGTCCTGGTTCTGCCATTTGCTCACAATCTTCTGTGAATCTTCCATGATGAGGATTGCCTTGCACCCGGCTTTCTCTGGTGTGATTTCAGAGGATAAACGAATATACTTACCAAATCCGCTGCTACCGATATGAGCCTGTGCAATCTGAATACCCTCGTTGCAAAGACGCTCACATAGCTGTTGGCACTTGGCACAAAGGCTGTTTTGATACTCTCGCAATTCTTTGATTGCCCGGTCGATTTCTGACACGGATAAACCGAATGAAATAGTCTTACTCATATCGCAATCCCTACCTCTTCTGCATGGACTGTATCGCACCAATGAATCTAGCCGTATCATCAACCATTTTCTTCATGTTTTCCGGTTTCTTCATTTCCTCAATAGATTCCCTAAACGCATCTTTGATTTCCGGATACTCTTTGAAAATCTTTCTTACGTTTTCTTTGGAACATTCAAGGCAAATATTTGTGGTAAAATTCTTTGGGAGTTCTTTTCCACATTGTATGCAAACCATATCATCCCTCCGGTAATTCCTTAATCGCAATCACAATTCCATTCAGACTTTTTGCTGGCGGTGCCGCAACCTCATAATTAGCACTATCGCCATTTACAGAACCGTCCTCGTTGTACTGTGGTTCACAGCCAATCCATAGCCGTGTCAGCTTGGTAATCGGGCAATCCATACTGCAAGTAGATATTGTCCGGGAATAATCAACGCTACTTCCGAACACGTCAGCCTGCACATCGCCCTTACCTGCGGAAATGTTGGCATAAAAAAGAACCGGGTCATTATAACCTGGTTCTGTTCCTATCTCGACAGGGATTTTCTCTCCGTCAATCTCTATGTACTTGATATTGCCGTCCTCGTCACGGTCGTATACCTTTTTCTCGGCATCATAAGTGGCGTAATAGAACGGTTGTTTGTTCTTTTTTAATGAACGCATAAAAATATTACCTTTATTTCAATTCAAAATCATTTCATATCTTTTGCTTTCTCTATATATTTTTTCCACTCATTGGTTTCTTCCGTCAGCAAAGCCTCGCATGTATTAACAAATTTGCTTATCCTCGTTTTTTCATCAGAATATTTTCCTTGTTTCATTGAAAAATATCTAGTTTCAATCCATAAGGAGTTACAAGTTGCCCTATATTTAGTCCACTTTTCGTATGCCTGCGTAACATTCACATAGCTCTCTGTCACCGTGATAACGCCCGCTAAAATTGAAACTGCTATAGTACTAGCACTAACCTGTGTTGCTAACGATATAATAGGTATAAGTGCTGACGCAACTATTCGGACAAAGCAACAAGTATAAAATTTCTTCTTATATGCCTCACATTTTGAAAAATAGTATTCGGATATATTGTTAATCCGCTCTATATATTCATCAATGTTCATTCCATCTTTTTCTGTGCCAAAGAAAAACTTATCATCTTTTCCTTTCATTTGCATCACCTCTTGCCATCATTATACGGCAAAAGGAGAATCGCCACAAGCAGATATTACAATTCCACACCTTCCATAACAGCCCTTGCTTCAAGAATCTCCATGTATTTATGCATTGCACTAAGTTGAGCAAAGTACACCATTTTAGAACATGTTGGCTTAAAGTCAAGTTCGTCCTTACACCATCTAATCATCATATCCTTCAACTTCTGATAGCGAATAACCACCTGCTGATATTCCGCTCTAAAACGCTCCTTGTAATCGGAACTGTTCATCATTTCAACTGTATCTCTTAATTCCATATTCCATTTCCCTCCAAACAAAAATATGGCGCACCGCCCACCACCGCTTAACGTGCGCCGCCTGCGACTTTCGTCACGCACAATCTTCTTTACCGCTTATCCCTGCGGTCGGGAGATAAAAGCCGGATCACCTTAACATTTCTTTTTATACACAGTTTGCAAATCCAACAACTCCCTTGTAGGCCATAAGATACTCGCTAAAGGTTCTTGAAATCCCATTCTCCGAATGGCTCAGCTGATTTTCTGCACCGTTCTTTGAATCAATCTCAATCGCGGCCATAGCAATCTTGGCTTTATTTTTCTCCAAGTCCGCAAGAATCTTATCTTCGTCCCACGAACCCGGATAATTTCTAAGTGTTTCAAACGCTTCAATGGCAAGGCTTACTGTCAGACCGGAAACACTGATTTCTGCGTCATATTCAGTTATCATCGACTTAATATCTTCTCTGAATTGTTCCATCGGAGTGAGTGTTACCTCATCATCCCTTGGCTTTTCTTCAATATCAGCCATCCTGCCACCTCATTTCATTTACAGACCAAGTTTTTCAATAATCTGTTCTTTCAACATCTTCCCTGTAGATTCCTCTGTTACTTCCAGCCCTAAGGATTTTCCCAATTCCTTAAGATCAGCCGTATTCATTCTGGCAATCTCCGAACGCGAATACTGCTTATTTTCTTCCTTTGGCGTTTCCGCAACTGACTGTTCCAGCACAGGTGCGGTGGATTGCTCCACCACTTTTCTGTACCCGCATGATTCCATGACACGAGCCATACCATCATGTACAACCATGGTTACGCCGTCTTTTTCATAGCTAATCATCTACAATCAACTCCTTTTTAGGTATCAAGTGTTACAGCCTGCGTAGCTGTCTTAGTTACACCGTTCTCGGTGTAGCTTACGGTTACGTTGCCTGCTTTGGTGATAGTTTCCGGGGTATAGGTAACATGCTTAGTTACATCCTGTGTTGTGGAAGAACCGTATGTAGCGGTTACAACCATTCCAGTCGGGTCAAACTTCTCGCCGGACTTATAAGCTGTCTTAGTTGGTGCTGTTGTGATTGCAATGGATGCTAATGTTTCTGTTGCATGGACACCGATAGCATCCAGCTTCTCATTTAAGCAGAAAGCATCATATCTGATACGTCCCTCTACTAACCAACCGGAAATACCAGGAGCATCTGTATGAATCTTGTACTCGGTCAGCTTGATTGGTGCGACACAAACGATTGGATTTGTGATAATGAAATCAACATTTGCCGGGAAATAAGATGCAGGTGCCTTGATAATAGGCACTCCATCAACCTCACCAACCGCACCGTTAATAGCAATTTGGGTTGCCATATCGCCCTTCTTTGTGAAAGCATCATCTAACTTGATGTTCTTATAGTAAGATGAGCGGCAAATACAGATACGACCGCCGGCCGGAATCTTTGCATCATCCAACTTTTCCTGTACAGATAAGAAGTTTTCATATGCATTTGTCTTTGTGGTTGCTCCGGTAACAATGTTTGCCACCTTTGCAGATGCTGCAATCTTATGAATACGATAAATATCCACCTCTGGAATAACAACCTCTGCAATCTGTCTTGCAAGAGCTTTTCCAGCTTCCATTGTCATCTGTGCATCGTCATAAGATTTGCGGTCAATGGTGAATGTAAATGATCTGTCCTGTGTCAGCTTCATTTCCTGTACGGAATTGCCTAACTCGTCCGGGTTACCATAACGATTTGAACCGCTTGTCTTGTAATCATTCATTCCAACTGTAGGAATAGAATATACGTTTACTGTCTCAACGCCAATAAAATCATAAGCGTTGTTTGTTAATGCTCCGGTCAGAGAGCCAAGTGAAAAACGCTCGTCCACCTGTGGGGCATATTTGCTTGCATAATTTACTACTGCCATTTTTCTACCTCATTTCTTTCTTAAAATTTTTATGAATTGAATCCCTGCAAGAATGGGTCATCTTTTGTCCCCTCTCCTGCACCGGTTGTAATCTCCGGTCTGTTTTTGTACCATTCTGCTTCCTTTGCTTTCACAATGGCTTCCTGTGCCTGTGACTGAACGAGAAACAGTGTGTCTGTATCACCATCAAACTGCGCTTCGGCAGCTTTCTTGGCTAATTCCTGTGAGTAACCAAGTGTCAAGAAATTCTTCTCATACTTTGAAACAGCACTCTCTTTACGAAGTTTTGCAAGTTCAGCATCTTTCTCCGCTTCCTTATCAGCCTTTTCCTGCGCCAGCTTTTCGGCATCGCTCAATGTTGCGTTGTACTTCTTTTTCCAATTAGAAGCGTCCGTAGCTGCATCCTCCTGTGCCTTTTTCAGCTTTGCATTTTCAATACGCAACTGCTGCATCTGTTCCTCAAGACTTGGCTGTGGCTCATCACTGCCGCTTCCCGGATTGTCGCTCAGATGATCTTTTGGCGCTTCCTGTGCTGGTGGCTTCGGTTCGTCTTTTGGCGACTCCTGTGTCGGTTCTGCGAAATGCTGCAAATTCATTTTTAAAAGTTCTTTCTTTTCCATCTTTGTTACCTCAACTTTCTGCGATTGATTATCCTCGTTTCCCTACGAGCGTTTACTTTGCGATTTTTCCGTTTTCCCTAACGTTTTTACTGTTGCGAAATTTGTACCGCGCTTTCCCTAGTGCATATAAAAAGCACCCGCATTTCTGTGAGTGCTGATTAACTGTTATTCGTATTATGTATTGGTTCGGTTAATGCTCTATTTATTTCCCAGCCATGATGAACCCTCATTTTTACTGTTTGATAGTTCATTCCCAGTTCAATACACAAATCTTTTAAAATTTTAGTCTCGCCATTCCATAAAATCACAATATTATTGCGTTTATTGCGATTTTGCTCTCTGTATGTTACCCAACGGCAATTTGATGGTTCATAGTTTCCATTTACATTAATCCTGTCAATAGTCAATTTATCATCGTATCCGTTTTCCATAGACCATTTGTAAAAATTTTCAAAGCCATTTTCGCCCAACCATTCTTCGCAAATCAAAATTCCTCTGCCGCCATAATTTGGATATGCTTGTTCATTACGATTTAGGCACCGCTTTTTCATACTGGCATATATATTGTAGATACGCGTATTGCAACAATTGTGTTTTGTTGACCGCTTTATCAATTCCTCTTTTCTTAGACACCCACAAGACCTTGTGTGTCCGGAAACGAGTGCTCTTTGGTACACAATTTTTTTGTTTCCGCATCTACATTCACACAGCCATCTTCTTGCACCATAATTAGTTCTTTCAGCTTCACATATTACTTCTAATCTTTCAAACCGCATTCCGGTCAAGTCCATTAGTTCAGCCACGTTTAATTACCACCTTTCGTAATATGCCTTACAAAATGCCAAGAAAACATCTAAGGCTTGATGCTTTCGCCCCGTCGGGCTATCCTTGGCATAATTTATTTATAAATCTTTCAAAGGACTGTTCTTAATTTGGTCTGAAGAATCCTGCATAATCCTTTTCACATCAGGGTTTACATTTGCTTTTAATTCCTTATCTGCGTCTCGTTGCCCCATATTATTGTTTCCGTTTGACACGTTGGTAGTTTTTTTGCTTTCAAGTAATGTCTTCTGATATTCCAGCATCTTAGGAACTGAATCTTCGACAGCTTCAGCAAGATTTGGAAAGAAATCAATCGCTTCCATTGCCACGCGCGGGTGTACCATGTTTTGAATCATCGTTGCCAACGAATTAATTTTTGTCGCCATATCGTAGCTTTTTTGCCGGATTGGTCGAATCTCAATATCACTGTTTTTCAAATCCAACAATGGGCTATCCGGCTCCGTACTTGGAGATTTCTTAATCGCGATCAATGCAAGTCGGTTTCTTTCCTTAAATCCACGCTTAACGATTGCCGACTGCTTGCACGCAACAGCTTCCGTCGCAGTCCAGCCAGAAGAAAGGCTTGTTGCTCCAGTTGTAGAACCACCACTTTGTTCTGTCTGTTTTGGTGTAAATGTTCTTTCAAGGATTCCGTCATGTTTCGCTTGGATATTTGATAACACACCAGCATAATCATAATCAAGAACAAGTGCCTTGATATTCGGCTGTTTTCCGTTTCCATTGGTTTTCGTTAAAATCCATTGTCCTGCCTGCGGTCCTTTTACTTTTCCGTCATCGTCCTTGTCGAGTTCAATATCGTTGCCCCACCAGTTCGCCTGCGTGGTCTGCGACACGTCATTGCACAAATCAGACTCCAAAATGTTTAAGGCATTCAATTCATCAAGCTGACGTTCAAACACGCCTGTACGGTCTGTAGCACGCTCAAACTCAACAATATTCACTCGCCCAAATGGATTGATTGGAATCTCTAATTTACTCAGTTTCATTCCGTCTTTTTTCTTAGTATCGTTGATGATTTCTACCATGTCGCGGATTTCATAAATTGCATCATCAGTCACACAGGTAAAAATTCTCGAACCGTTTTCGTCCTCTGAATACGAAACACCCATCATTGGTCGCTCATAGGCATCGGAGGAATAAACAACAAAGGAATACAACGGATTCAGCGTCACAAGATCAAATACCGCATCTTCATCGTCCGGGTTTCTCTTTATATCAATAAGCTGACAGCAGGTGCCGCACACTTCCAGATAATAAGCAAGCAACTGGTCTTTGCTCTCCATGTCCTCGGCATCGTACATTTCATTGAGAAGCGTGATTGCCGAATCGTTATCCGTTGGATTGCTGTTTTTCGGGTGTTTATCCGACTTCTGAACGAAAGCCATATGATTTCCCCAAAAATAGCCAAGCCAAAATTCCGTGATCTGATGCGCAAGATTTGAAATTGACTTAATATCAATGTCTTTTCTTACTTTCTTCTCACGCATAAGCGGCTGATCGCCTTTTTCAAAATTGATGAGGTATCTGATCTGTGTGCGGTTCTGCTCATGCTTAATCATGGCTTGTGAAAGAACATCAATAACATTGTCCGCTGTGATTTTTTTCACATCCGTATAAATTTTGATTCTTCCTCGAAATTCAATGTTGCGTTCTTTTTCGCTCACAATCTCACCTCAATTCATTGCGTAGAAAAAGCCACTGGCTTTTACACCAATGGCTCATTTCTCATTTTCCGATGATACAATCATATCATCAAAGTATGTCCCTTTTTTCCGCATTTCACATTTTCTTATTCTGATCGAGCAGATAAAAGAAATATCTGCGCATCTCATAAAATGCCGATTTTCCGATTGGCATACCCTCACAGGCAATCAGATATGTAACCGGGACCTCATAGCATACAGACTTGATGATGTATTGACTCAAATCCTCTCCCGCCTGCTCTGCAGTTTCTTCAATCAACCGGCATTTTTCTTCCAATCCTGTTCGCTTAATTGCCAAATTTCCGGTAGCATCTGAATTGCTGTGATAAATTGGCATGTCCGTTATTTCAAGGCTTTTGACGGTATCATTATTGTATTTCAACTGATTTTTCCATTCCGGATATTGCTCGCAAAATCCGCAAAGTTCTTTGTATCGTTTGCCGGAAATACCATATTTTTCAAGATTCAACTGTCTTTTATTCACTCTAGCACTCCTCTATCCCATAGGGCTATTTATAACCTGTGCTTTACACACAAAACCATTCGTTACATACAAAGCAAAACTCGCTAAACCATCCGGAACATCATCATGGGGATTTTTACCAACAACTGAATAACTCAACAGCCACCCCATCATCACACCGTATTCATCTTTAGGCTTGTACTTTTCTTTATCCTTGAATAAAACGTGTTTCTTTACCCAGTCAGCATTGACAATAATCTTTGTTTCCTTGTTTGAACTTGTGGTTTTGTCAGTGATATTGCACCTGCCGCCACGTTCATCAACTATCTTTGCCACCTCATACGCCACTCTCGTACCGCCGTTATTGCTCTCAAATTCGCACTGCTGCATATTATTTTCAAGGATAATATCTGCCGATCTCTCATATTGTAGACCGTAATCGCTACTATCGTTGCAAATACAGTCAACCAGATAAAAGTCATTTCCATACTGTTTGAAACATGGCAGGAAATAGAAATCGCTTCCCTTATCTTTCGTATCGCAAATACCAAGAATCGCATCCGGTTCGCCAAGCGGCAATGACTGATACCGCCGCAGATCATCTTCGTGGTACAGAAGTCCTTCTCGCTCAATAGGCTCATTCTTGTACAGACATTTATAGGAAATATCGTCCATCGTCAATGCTTGGTCATTGAAGAATTTCACTGACATACCATTAAATTCATAGTCAAAATTGCTTTCACCGGTCTCTGGATCAATGTCCGGAACAGCTATAAATCTTGCCCGATCATTTCCTGCATACAACCTTTTTAGCCGGCCGATAACATCATGTACGGACCACCTTGTAGCAATATGTATTTCTTTTACCTGTTCATTCAACTTTCTTTGCTTGGCATCGGTTCCGTATATTCTCCATAGCTTGTCAAGCTGATTCTTATTCAATGCTTCCTCGATGCCACCTATCAGATCATCACAGTACAAATATCTGTTACATCGAACTTTACCGGCATTTTTGGAGCCTACAGACGTACATTGCAGATTAGCAAAAGGCTTGTATTTGTTGAAATTGATCTGTTCTCTCTTGGCATCCGTACTTACCAAGTGAACATCCGGGAAAATCTCATTCCAACAATATTCCTCATCATTCGTGGTAATATCAATTACTCCGTCATAAAACATACGGGTAATATCGCCGCTGTGTGAGAAAAACAGGCTGTAATCGTCGGGGTGTCTGCCGATGATCCACGATGCAAAGAACTTTTCAAGTGTGGTTTTTTGCGTACCTGGCGGCATTGAAATACTCAAAATATCCAATTTATCATCTTCCAAGTCCTGCATAGCTTGAATCAAGCCATGTTTATTCAACTGCTTTCGTTTTGGAAGATAAAACATATCGCGCCGCTCACGCTTGCGCTCCAGATAGATCAAATACGAATCAAACCAATACGGGGCTTCCACTTTCAAGGTTTTCCAATACAGTTCGTCCATCTGTAGTACTTCAATGCTGTTTTGAATCGCCCAAGTACAGCATTCTTTGATGTACGAAGTGACTTTCAACGCCCATTCAGTGTCATTTTCCTTTTCAAATGCGGTTTTCGCCACGTCCAATAGGTCAAATAACGTCCGGTATTCGATTCCGTTTTGCTTTATGTAATTTTTAATGCTGTCTGCTGTTGACTTTGTTTGTTCTGAAACCAAAAAGAGCCTACCTCCCTTCTATCTTGGAAATAGGCTCTCTCTACATATGTGCCACATGGCACTCTGCAACTGGTGCTCTTTTTATTTATTCACTTGCCTTAAAATTGTATACAGGTTTGATAATTGCCAGCACATCAACTGTATCTTTGATATTCTCAACAATTTCATCCAATGTCTTATATGCCATCGGAGATTCATCTATTGTAGATTGGTTGACGGAGGTTGTATATATTCCGTCCATTGACTTTTCAAACTCTTCCAACGATACCAATTCCTTGGCTTTTGTCCGGCTCATTACTCTACCAGCTCCATGAGGTGCTGATTGGTTCCAATCCTCATTTCCTTTGCCAGTACCGATAATACATCCATCACGCATATTGATGGGGATAAGAACCTTTTCTCCGTACTTGGCAGAGATAGCGCCTTTACGGACAATATTTGAATCATGGTCAATATAATTGTGAATACACTCGAAGCAATCCGGCATATCTGCATCAACGCCCCATCCCATGTGGTTGCATATAATCTGAGCGATCATAACACGGTTTATGTAGGCGAATTTCTGACAAATTCTCATGTCATGCAGATAATCTTCCCTGTATTTGCCCTCTAAGTAGCACAAATCCTTTGGAATATTCGGATTAACCGCCTTGAAATTCCTGTGCAATTCTGCTATTGCATTTTGAATGTCAGACTTTCTTCCGGCAGCTTTGTATTCTTCAATAATCCTGCCCTGTTCTTTATACAGTTCATCTTTGCCACTCATAAGTTCAAAAGCAAGGTTCTGGTAATAGTCAGCTACCTGTTTTCCGAGATTACGACTACCAGTATGAATAACAAGATACTTATAACCATCTTCTGCGACATCAACCTCAATGAAGTGATTTCCACCGCCAAGAGTACCGATAGACCTCTCAAGCCTCTTTGTATCTCGTAATTCTCGGTAGCACTTCAGCTCCTGTAATTCGTCGAATCTGATGGTTCTTCCCTCATGCACATCTCTTCCGCTTGGAACATAAGAACGAATCACATTATCCAACTTTTCAAAGTCAATATCTGTCTGACCAAGGCTTACACAAAGCATGCCGCAACCAATATCAACCCCAACAATGTTCGGGATAACCTTTTCTCCAAGGTCTGCGGTAAATCCAATGACACATCCCTTTCCAGCGTGAACATCCGGCATGATACGAACCTTACAGTCTTTGAACGCATCCTGCGCAAGTAATAATTCAATCTGATCTACCGCTTCCTGTTCGACATTCTTGGTAAATATTTTCAAATTACTCATCATTCTACCCCGATTCTATTGATTTCCCCGCATTTTGGGCATTTGATTTCAGCCTGTCCGTGGATTTTACCTAAAAGACGGTTGCATTTGCTGCAACGTGCATCTGTCAATCCCTCTGGTGGATTCATATACCGTGCAAATGCGTCATGTTCCATCTGTTCAGTTAATTCATCTGTTATCGATTCCATCAATTCTGCCATGCTCATTTTTCATCCACCTTTCAAATTCTTCCATGTATTTTTGCAAAAATCACACATCTTTTACCTTCTCATAAATCAGCTTCGGCAAAAATTTATTATCAAAGCACAGGAAAATTTTTCCGTTAATAACCTCATAAGCCTTATATTCTTTTATATTGCCTGTAAGTTTATTTCTGACTTTCGCTTTTATCGGAAGTCGTTGCCCTATTATGTAAAATCTACACATATTCAACACCTATCCCTGCATCTGTGATAAACAACTTTTCTGCTTACATTCGCTCCATACGTTCTACCGATAGACCGAACAAACGGATATTTGTCTTTCTCACGGTCTGCATACTCCAACTGCTTAACGTATGATGCTAATTCATTTGAAATCTGCTCTATAAAGTCCTTGATATGCTTAAACGCTTTAATTGCCTGTTCTTGCAAAAACAGGATTATTGCTCGCCATGTATCAATCACTATTTCGGCATACTCAAGAATCATCTTGCCTAATTCCCGACACCACAATTTGAACTCAACAACCATATACCCTTGCGATTCAATAACTTTTTTCTGGTCTTCCGTTATATTAAGTGTCATGCTTTCACCTCGTTTTTGCGTAAAAAAATACCAACCATCGAATATTGACGGTTGGTAAAATTTAAAATTTTATTAATGCCATAATAATTGAAACCACTATTCCTGCTACTCCTAATGTAATAGATATTTTATTAGACCTTGAGTTTTTCCTTATATCAGTGGACAAACGTATAAATTCATCTTCTGTTCTCTTAATAATATTCTGCACAATAATTTCGTTTTCGTTTGTTTTTATTTTACTGATATCACGCAAAATATCTTGTTGGTATTTTTCGCATTTATTAAACGGATTCTTTGTTTCTAATTCATCCCTTATACACTTAAGGCTATTTTCATATTCTTTCAAAATCGATGCATGTTTATAACCGCAATCAATTCTAAAAATAATTGCATCTATCCACACTACAACATTAGGAAAAAACTTTTTTGTTTGCGCATCTTCTTGTACATATTCTTCATAAAATCTATTAATTTCTCTTGCTAATACCTCTGTATTATTGCTATCGCATAACTTACATATATTCTCCAGTGCCTTATATGACGTTTTTAGGTATTGACCTTTATTATTAAACAATACATATATCTCAAAACCAATTACAGCAACTAAAATCACTAAATATATCAGAAGAAAAATAATAATGTCCATTTTTATCCCCTTTATCTTATGTTTTTCCAAATTATACCACTTCAACCGCCAATATTCAATTTTCAATGTTCAAATAGTTGCCGTGGGAGTTGAACCCACCCGACCCAAACAAGGCTCGACTGCTTTTGAATCTGCAAATTCTACTCGCAGAAGTGTTTTTCGTTGACCGATAATGAGCAACTACTATCCATACATCTCCCATCGACCGGAACTATTGCAGTAGTGCCCGACTAAGTGGAGATAAAGATAAACGGCTCTATTGGGAATCGAACCCAAATCTTCCGAGAGACAGTCGGATGTAATGACCTTTATACCATAGAGCCATATGCGGTTGCTGATAGAATCAGCGTTATTTTTAATTCAACAGGGCAGTGACCGCTTGCTCCTGTCTATCCGGTAATGAACCGGACACATGGGGAAGAGAGGAATTGAACCTCCAATGTTTACCACCTGGGAACTGATTTACAGTCAGCTGCAACACCGCCAATCGTTGCCGCTTCCCCGAAACCGCTATCAGACGGTTAGCAATAATGTTTATCGTGCCATGCCTTGCACTATCAGCTTTCGCCGAATGATTGCTAAAAACCAACCTACCAAACTCACAATCATGCACAGAACCGTCTCATTCCGCATTTCTGTGCGTTACCGTCTCGGGCGGGCAAGGATTTGAACCTCGCATGGCTTGCATTCCGACAAGCGTCCTCCGCGCCTGTAAGCGCCCGACCACTATCAAGCCTTATGTATCAGCAATACCCATTCTGCCACCGCCCAACTTCTTTTTTTGGGGGATTTGCCGCCTGTAACGGCTACTGCTCCGTAAAGCATATAGGATGATTTCCACGTCCGACCTCTGGCACCGGGGGATAGATGCCCGAAGTCTCATAGACTGCAACACATGCCAATGTTGGATTTACATGTGCCGTCTTACGTCCTGCCGCTGTTTGCGGCGATCACCACCGAGCGGTCTCGCACCGCTCTTAACAGAATCGTCCTAGTGGCTGAAAGGAGAAACCCAAATGCCTAAACATTTCAACTATGGGTTCGATCACATGAAAAAGTACATGCGGTTACACGCATAAGACATGTAACCAATTAGGCTAGCAGGATTCGAACCTGCGAATACTGGAATCAAAATCCAGTGCCTTACCGCTTGGCGATAGCCCAATATTATATTCGTCCGCAAACGTAATTCAAAGCCTAACGCCGATAGATCAATTATTCAGCCGAGAACTATCGCTTGCGGACTTAAGCTATACCGGATGCTCCGATTTCTCACTCTGGTGTTCGGCGTCACTATCCAGATTAAGAAAATCTCCCGAATGTTCTGGGGCTTTTGTCTTGATTCTATGTATCCTTCCTAACACGCTTAAAATTGGTGGCAAGAAGTAGATACCAAATATTTGATCATATACAAACATTTCATCATCTCCACATGAGGAAAATATTTATAATTAGCAACATAATCATGCTTCCAAATCCTATTGCTGTCGGCTTATCCTTTGCTGTTTTTCCAAACGTAAAAAATAACAAAATAAGCAAAATATCAAACGTTGTTATAACTGTTTTTATAATTTCCATTGGTTCACTCCTCTGGCATATAATACAAATTTATTTCACCGATTAACCTATGTATTTCCTTAAACACTTCTGTAGCTCGCTCATCTGATTCATACTGTCCGATTGGAATATTGTCTTTCCCAATTCTTGCATAGATGATGTTGTACTGTTTCCAAAATACCGTATTGTCGAAGTTGAATGAAAAATCTCTATTTTGTGAAACTACTCTCACTTTCTTATGCTCCTATCTATCGCTAAATCTATGTTTGTTTTTAAACTCTTCCATCTCATTCACACTCATACCAAAAATCCCGGCAGATGCATCAGAGTCCGTATGTTTGAAATATTCGCCCTGCTGCGGAAACATGAACCGGAACATGGCATAATTCGCAACATCACACAGGTATTCAAGGTTCCCGGTCTCTTCAAACTTGGCAAGATTCATTTTCAAACTTTCGATTGCATCTACGTTTCCGCTTGCAAAGTTCATTCGTGCCGGTCCGTATTTGTAATACGACTGCTCAATCAGCCCCTTACGCTTTTCATCAAATGCTGTTGAATATTCGGTTTTCAGCAATTCATTGTTCATCGTTTGCTCTCCCATTCGTCGCATTTGTGGCTATATTCCACGAAATCAGCCACATATTCGCTTTCATCGTTCACACATACATATCCATCTGTCTTGTCGTATGAGCCATATTTGCAAGTGCCACAGCACTCTTTCTTGCTTTCATCCATTAAACGTCATCCTCCGCTCTATTATTTGCTCTTTCAGTATCAAAACCTTCCGGGTAACGTGCTTTTAGCTTGTCTACGTTCATTTGTAGGATTTCATCGAGACTCCAGCCAAAGGATTCACAAGCCATAGCCAGATACCACGCTATATCACCCAATTCTTTCTTCGCATGGTCAATATCCAGTTCCTTTTCGTGGAACACCCACTTTTTAACCATGTCGTTAAATTCTCCAACTTCTCCGGATAATCCAATGCAAGCGTTGAATATGTCACCAAGGTCTACATTATCAATTACAACTTTTCCAACAAGTCTTTGTGTTGCCTTATGATCGTTTGTCCGCATTGCTAATTCCTGGTATTCATTTCCGGTCACTTATTTTCCCTCCGTCTCAATCCCAATCAAGCGATTCAGCATAAGTTCTGCCGCTTCTTTGAAATCATCGTAACCAATGTCAAGCTGGTCTCCAACGGTTTCCCTGCTGTTCCAAAAGTCATCATCTAATGCACTTAACATACTTTTCAAGAAAGCGTCGCGTAAATCTCTGTTTGAAATCAATTCCTTTCGCAAGACAACTACCGCTTGCTTAACTGTTTCCGGTGCAAATCGGAATCCAATGTCTCCAGCCATATCAATATCCGGTAGCCCTATTGTCTCAAACGCGAAGCAAGGTACTTCATCTACTGCAACACGGAAGTCAACGCTTTTAACACGTTCAATCTTCTTACCGTCTATGTAATACTCAGTTCCCATCCAACCTTCATTTGGATTTACAACCTTAACTCTTGGTCTACCCATATCGCTTACGCTCCTTTAAAGCCTTTTTTATTTTTTTTAATTTTTGAAAATCGTTATCGAATGTAACTTTGGAATTTTATCTGATGTGGAAAATTAGCCGATTATGGCTTTATCGTCAGTAAAGATCAGCCTAGTATATTTTGCTTATGTACCTGTCACCGCAGAGAATAAAAAGGCTATTAGAAGAAATGCTCTTATGTTTTTCAGAATCATAATTCAATACCTCGATGATGGAGAAGGTCTTTTTGTTTGAAATTAGCTTGACCTACTCAGTTGTCGCCCCAGGGTAGTTCCCACCAGACCCCCGCCCCAGGGTACGCCGGACCGGTCATATGCCGGATCAAATCAGGACGCTTGCTGCGTTTTAATAGTTCGCATTTGTATGATTTTACGAACTATCTCATATTTTCGGCACTTGATGTGGATTTTGTCTAAAAATCATTGTGCAATTTGACGGAAAACCACTAGAAATCAGCTGATGGAAGTTCTAACTTCGCATCTTCCTGCTGAATAACGCCCTTGTATCTCTCTTGAATCTCTTCGATGCTCTGCGTCTGCTCGCCACCTTGGCGGCTTGTCCCTGGCATGTTCCAGTTATGCCGTCTATTCAAGGCCGGAAGCACTTTCATCGGGTTTAACCCGCCGCTTATGAGCTTGTCGCTCAGGGATTCCTCATTGTTTTTGACCAGCTTTTTGTATACATCGGAGCAAGAAGAACCGAGCCGATACTCGCCGTGCCCCCAGGTGTATACTGTATCTGTGTTGATCCCAGTCAAGAAACAAAACCCGTTAATACTTACCTCTTTGTCGTACTCGTAACATAACTCTATGTATGTATCACATATATCATTTACCAGTTTATCGTTATAATTATCTTTATTTTTAGGATCTCTTAATCTCTCTCTATCATTTTTAAATACGGCTTTATAAATATATATTAAAGCTGCATTCCACTTACTCTGAGGTTCCTTGGACATATCAGCTATATTTTTATCAGCTATATATTTATCCAGATATTCGGTTATGGAGTTCTCATATACTTCTACGCCTTGATCTGTAATAACTGTATTATCAGCCATGATATATATCCTCCTCCCAGTATTTTAATAAATAAAAAAGCAGCCGACACAGATATATTAAACTGTGTTAGGCTGCATGACTTCCATTTTCCCCAGGACCTGCTCGATCAATCTAGATGTTGCCCGGATGCGTTTTTTCTGTTTTTATGAGCATTATAATAATATTATTTTCTCAATCTGTCAAGGACAGATTTTAAATTCAATCACTACATACGCCTTATATAATATATCTCCGCGCGCATGCGTAAATATAATTATATTATAATAATCTACTCCTTGATTAATATATAAGATTTTAAACTCTTATAATTAAAATTTAAGAGAGAGATATATAATCTACTCTACTCTCTTCTCGGTTACCATGTGGTATACCAAAATGTAACCAGTTTGTAACCGTAAAAAAGACGGCTGTCTTTTAAGCCGTCTAATTCATCAGTCCCAATTAATATCGTTATGTGATATTAAATCATCATGATCCGCTCTTGCTTCCGCAATTGCTTCCAGTTCATCCGGTTCTGGTTTATCCTCTGGGATAAATTTAATAACAACCCTGTAAAGTGTTTCTATATCTTCATCAGGTACTAAATCAATTATATTTTTTAACGCTTCTTTGCTCATTTTTAAACCTCCTTATATTCTCTTATATGCCTGTCCTCTTGGTAGTATGTCATTTATAATTATTATATCTTCCTCGATTGAAAATAATATTCTAAGATCTCCAACCCTTAAGCGAAAATCATTTTCTAACCCTGCTAACTTTTTCACATCTCCAAGCGGCAATTTTTCTATCGCAATTTTCAGCCTTTGCTTGGTAGCTCTGTCGCAAGAGTTAATATATTTTACTGCTTTCTTTTTGTATTCTATTTGCATCTTTGGTATCTCCTTTCATTCGATACCTATATTATATATTAAGTGCATTATATAGTCAATATTATAAGTGCATTATTTTCTATATTTTTCCATTCTTTCCAATTCTGCTGCAACAACTTCTTTTATAAATGTACTAGGGTTTTTAACTCCAACCGCTTGCATTCTGTCCCTTGTTCCGGCTGGAAAAATTACATTTATTCTATCATTCTTCTTTTCATACTCTCGAACCGCTTTTCTCTGTGCGGCTGAAGTTTTCAATTCTATTTCGCTCATGCGTTATACCTCGCTTATATTCATAATTCTTTAGATAAGTATATAATAAGTGCATTATTTTGTCAATTTATAAGTGCATTATATATTTTGTACAATTTTGTATTGCATATAAGTGCATTATTTTGTTTGTTCTGCCAATTGTATAAGTGCATTATATTTGCTATTATAATCTCAACAGGAAAACAAGAAACGCAGAACACAAACAAGTGTTCAGAAAGGAAAATCATATGAAAAATATCTATTCTTACACAAACACAGAAATTAATAAAATGAAACGCCAGGAACTTCTAAAACTCAAGTATGAACAAGATAAAAATTATTTTGAAAAAGTTAACGGCTCCAATCCGAATTGGAGTAAAGAAAACCCATTCGATAAATATGCAGAGTCAATGAAATGCTTCACAGTTAAAGATTTAAGAGAAAATTTAAAATGGAGATAGGAGGAAATCGAGAAATTTCTTGATTAGCCGAAACGCTCCTCCCTGGAGCGTCAGCCGTGGAATGGTCGCCGCGGCTCTGATGATGGCAGACCAGACGAAGAAAGGAGAGGTTTGAAATATGAGAAAAAAGATATTTAACAGCTGCACCTGGGCGGTTGCTTACAAAATCGAAAAAGACACACAGGATGATAAAAAGACAGGCGTCAGAGTTTCCGCCGTTTTCTCACACCCAAGCAACGCGGAAGATTTTATAAATCATTGCTTGCCGAAAGAAACAAAGGACAGATTTTTTATAATCGACCTTGACGAGCTGGAGAACTGCGAAGATGCCGACAAAATACAGAAAGTAACCGGGTTGTATGCTAAGGTAATTTGAGCACCCGGGGGGGGTATCAAAATCGTTTACCTATATTTTTGAAAATTGAAAGGATGGTTGATTTTATGGCTACAATTAAATTACAGGGAATTTATGAAAGAAAAACTGCAATACCTGCGGCAGAATTAAAACCGGGCATGGTTACAATCTGGAACTTTGAATTTACTGAGACAGTAAAGAGCGTTGTGCCTACCAAGAGCGGGAAAAGTGTTAAATGCGTCATTATTTCCGATGAAAGCGGCAAAGAATACACGCGGACAATGCGAAAAGATAGACTTGTAGCTGTTGCAATTTAAGCAAGTAAGACAGGCTTTTCCCGGGGTTCAACTCCCCGGCTTACTTTTACCCTTGGAACGGGGAAAATTGAAAATATGGAGGTTTTGGAAAATGACAAAGATTGAAAAAATGCAGAAAGATGGATACCCGAAAATCATAAAAGGAAACGGAGGTTTTAGAGCGTATTTGAAAGATATGCAACCTCTAGGCGGTGGTGATTATATGGCTATATATCGTTATCCCGGCGGGGAATGCTGCCATAGTCTGGAAGAAATTCAAAAATGCTTTGAAATCATTGAACAATAGCCGCCGCAGAGGATGCACGCCGGATCACTACCGGCGGCGGTTTTATACCAAAAAGAAAGGAGCTGAATACATGGGAGCATATACGACACTTGCGGTTAATAAAGATGATTACAACCGCATCATCGACACGATTCAAAATGGTTATACTGGAAAAGACGGGGTTAAGCACAGACCGGCACCACATATGGCGTGCTGTCTAGTTATACAAGCCAATCTAGGATGCCGTATCGGTGACATCCTGCACTTATCCTTGTCCTCTCTGGTGCGTGATGGCGATCACTACAGAATGGACATCGTGGAAGAAAAGACAGGTAAGGCACGGCGGCACCAGGTACCGGAACCGGTTTATAATTATATCCGGGATTATTGTATCGAAAACAAAATCAATCCCGAACGCCGGCTTTTTCAATTTACAGAAAGAGCTGTACAGAAATCACTTAAAGCTGTAACCGAGTATCTCGACATCCCGCAGACATCGACACACAGCTTCCGGAAGTTTGCCGGGCAGCAGATTTATAATAACTCCGGTCACGACATCGAAGCGACGCGAGAATTTTATCAGCACGGCAGTGTCACCACGACACAAGGATATATTGCTCGCTCATCTGAAAGATTGACACAGGCGATTAATAAAAGTGTAAATATCCCGACAAAGCGGATTGACACCGATAACATAAGCCGTTAAAATGAGTTTTAAGGCGATTTCAGAATTGAATCGATAAAAAGGATGGCTTTTGCATTAAAGGTGCTTGAATGAGCCGCACAGTGTTTCACAGTGGACTTCTATCCGCTTGTATGATTCCAAAACAAAGGCACATTTACGTTCTGGTAGACGTCGCACCCGGGGGGGGGTATCAAAATCGTTTACCTATATTTTTGAAAAAGGAGATTCTATATGATAACATTACTTATATACCTTATAATTTTACCAATCAAACTATTTTTTCAGCTAATCATTGGCTTTTTCAAACTGATCGGTATCATAGATATTTTTAGCGGGTGGGACTAATCCCCGCTATTTTTGTGCAAAAAAATAAACCGATTCATGGTCGATTTATCTTTAGTAGCACTTGCGCAAGAATCTCCTTTCTTGCGTATTTTCTTACTCAAACGCATGTTTGAATACCTTTTTGAATACCTTGACATTTAACAGCTTGATTCAATGAATGATTTTTGCAAAAATAAAAAGCACTGAACCTAAGTATAATCAAGGGTTTCAGCACTTCAAGGGTTGGGCTATTCATTAATGAATAAACAGTTCGTAGGGGAATCGAACCCCTGTTTTCGCCGTGAGAGGGCGACGTCTTAACCGCTTGACCAACGAACCTTAGTATTTATTTTGTTGAACCGCGTCAACAAATACTATTATATATGGTCTTATAGAAAAATGCAAGTACTTTTTTTAAATTTTTTTATTTTTTTGTATTTTCCTGTATTTTTCCGTAGGAAATTGATGCTGGCTGGCACGATACTTCCTATAGGATCAAGGTGTCAGAAGTCAGCCCACAATTTAGTGACTGGCAACTTGCACAAAACAGACTCGGCTTTGTGCAAGTTATTTACTGTTTCCACTTTCTCTACTGCGAAACAGAATCCGCTAAGTGTTCAAGTATCTCTGTAATTTTCCTGCTCTCTTCTAAGCAGATATTTTGCAGATTCTCGGAATTTTCTGCCTGCGCAGATACTTCCTCTGTGGTTGCAGACAGATTGGATATCTGGTCTACGATCTTTGCGTTGTTATCCTGTAAGTTTACACAGTCATTGTGAAGTGTCTGAACTTCTTCATTGGTTCTCATCAGGTCAGAAGCAATATTTTCAAAGGATGTATTGGATTTTTCCATGATCTCACTGTTCTGCTGAACGGTTTCTGCCGTATGTGTCACGGTCTTTACCATGTCCTCAATCTTTCTGATAAAGTTCTCTAATACCTGTTCGATATTTTCGGTAGACTCTTTTGTTTCATCTGCCAATTCACGAATCTCATCCGCAACTACAGCAAATCCCTTTCCTGCCTCACCGGCTCTTGCTGCCTCAATCGAAGCATTTAATGCAAGCAGATTTGTACTTGAAGAAATACTTGAAATCGTCTCCGTGATTCCTTTCATATTTACAATTTCTTTTGAAAGACACTGCATCTCATTACTCAGTTCACGACTCTCTTTTACAATCGTATTTGTGCTGTCCTGCAGCTCATTCATATAGACCTGTCCCTGATTCGATGCTGTTACAGATGTCTGTACAAACTCCTGCACCGTTTCTGAAACAACATTGATTTCCTGAATCAGCTGCTGAATCTCTGTGGTCAACTGTGTCTGCTCCTGGATGCTCTCGGCAGTCTGCAACGTACTGGAAGCTATTTCCTGTGTCGCCATTGCTGATTGCTGCATCTGATTTCTCAGACGTACCGCAGACTCTTTGGATGTGCTGACAGTCTCCCTGACTGCTTCTGATGTTTCTACTAACTGCATCATCTGATGCTCCTGCTCCTGCTGACCTGCCCGGATTTCATTTTCGTCTTCGATTGCAAAAATTCGCTGCAGGCGATTCGTATAAGCATATGTCAATACAAATAAAACATTAATGACAAGCTGTGTTAAAACAACCATTAATGACGATGTGCCCATTTTTAATCTTGCCAAAAACAGTATCGTATTCACGAAAAATACTGCTGCTAATGCTACCGTTGTGAATTTCTTATCGTGGTAAACTACCAAAACAGAACAGGCAATATAAGAGCATGCAAAAATAATAATATGCTCCGAAAAAAGTATCCAGAATGCATACGTCAGCCCATAAACTACAACCAGCACATAACGAACTGCATACTTGTCCGCAAATTTCGATCCTAAAATCAAAAACACGATTACTCCTGCAAGTGCAGAAATCAGTGTGGAATAAAAGACCAGATTACTGCCATTATACAGCTTTTCCGTAAACGTAAACGCCGGAATAATCGCTGTCAAAAAACCCACGACTAACAGCATGGTCTGATTCGTTTTTTTCAAACGTTCCATATTACAATGCCTCCCATTATGATGTATTCATGTTTCTCTCTTTCACAGCCTCATTGGAAATATGATCAAAAATTAAATATCATTAAAAATCTGATAGATATCAATTTTTAAAGCATCTGTATTGGACATGCCAATAAAGATTCCCCCATAGCGATAGCCATCCTCTAACTCTTCACATCGAACAATTTCAATTACAACATCAATAATCTCTTTTGTCCAAATCTGAATCTTTGTGTTGTAGTGCGTTCCAACCTCAAGCCGCTGTCCTGCTTTAAACCCAATTCCGGTTCTTGAAATATCCACTACTTCCACATGGGAATAGCGAAGTGTCGTAACCCCATCCTCATCTAAACGCTCTAATTCGACGGTCACGTCTAACTCCAGCCGTTTATGTTTTCTTTTTTCTTCCATAGTCTTAAGATTCTCCTTCTCTTGTTTTTTCCGAAGTAATAAACATAGCATCTCCAAAGCTGAAGAAACGATATTTATTCTCAATTGCCTCCTGATATGCGGCAAGAACATGTTCTCTTCCTGCCAATGCCGATACCAGCATTAAAAGAGTCGATTCCGGTAAGTGAAAATTTGTAATCAGTGAATCCAATATCTTAAAACGATACCCCGGATAAATAAAAATATCCGTCCAGCCACTGGTCGGCTCGATCGTGCCATCTTCTTTTGCAGCCGATTCCAATGTCCGACAGCTTGTCGTCCCTACACATATGATCCGTCCGCCTGCACGTTTTGCGGCATTGATCGTATCCGCTGCCTTTTCATCTATCATATAGAATTCTGAATGCATATGATGTTCGCTGACATTCTCTACCTTTACCGGCCGGAATGTTCCCAATCCGACATGGAGTGTGACCTCTGCAATATGGACACCCTTTTCGCGAATCGTCTGTAACAGTTCCGGTGTAAAATGCAGTCCCGCAGTCGGTGCAGCGGCAGAACCATCATATTTTGCATATACCGTCTGATAGCGGTTTTTATCCTTTAACCGGTGTGTAATATACGGTGGAAGCGGCATCTGTCCCAGTCTGTCTAAAATTTCTTCGAAGATTCCCTCATAAGAAAATTGTATCAGACGGTTTCCCTCTTCTACTACGTCTATGACTTCACCTGTTAACAGTCCGTCTCCAAATATGATCTTTGTACCCGGTTTTGCCTTTTTGCCCGGCTTTACCAGTGTCTCCCAAATATCATTTTCTCTTCTTTTCAACAAAAGGATCTCTATATGGGCTTCGGTTCCTTCTTTCACTCCATACAAACGTGCCGGAATTACTTTTGTATTATTGATTACCAGACAGTCACCCGGATTCAGATAAGATACAATATCCCGAAAGATCCGATGTTCTGTTTTTCCGGTATCCTTATCTAAAATCAGTAATTTAGAACCGGAGCGATCCTCTAACGGATCTTGTGCAATTAATTCCTGTGGAAGTTCAAAATCAAAATCTTTTACGTTCATTACCTATTCCTTAAAAGAGCAGAATTCGCTGAATCCTGCTCTTTGCTAATTATTCTTTTACCATATTTAATCTGACTTCTACTATTTCTGACGGATTGGATTTCTTCTGGTATGTAACCCATACAGAATCAAATCTGCCATTATAAGTCATTTTCGGTATCGTATAGGAACTCTTATTGATTCTATACTTACTGAAGTTTTTTGAATCTGTGCTTACAAATACAGAATATATCTGCCAGCCACTCTTTGCTTTTAAAGTAACCTTCTGGTTTTTGAAAGATTTGGTATGATACCAGTAATCTTCAAAACATCCTTTGAACTTAGATGTTACATCTGTGCTTCCGATCTTCATCTGTTTTATCGGTGATGAATATTTCTTAACCGTAACTTTTGTGCTGATCTTCTTAGAACCCACTTTACAGGAAATAGTTACTGTACCGGCTTTTTTATAGTAGTACACATCTACAGAACCCGGTTTTGCTTTTACCTTTGCAATGCTGGTATTAGAACTCTTCAGATTCTTGATCTGTGTTGCTTTAGTGCAGTTAAAAATCGGCACATTGACTTTCCATGTAGTATACGGTGAATTTGTTTCATAGTATACTGTCTGGTTGCCGTAAAAACTTGGTGATGCTGCAGCTGCTTTGTTTCCGGCTGTCGGAATTACTAATACGCCTGTGATCATTACTGCAAGTGCCATAACCAATGACAGGCTTTTCTTCATGATTTTTTTCATTTTTCCTTTTCCTTTCTCTTTCCCAATGTTTTAGTCTCTTTCATACAGAAACATGATAAAAATTCATATAAAAATTATAGCATAGTTATTTACGAAGTTCAATTCCCAGTTCTTCCAATTTTTTCAGAATTTTATTCATTCCACTCTGAATATCGGCATCCTCTAAGGTCTTGTCTTTTGCACGGAAAGTCAGCGTATAGGCAATCGACTTGTAACCGCGTTTAATCTGTGCTCCTTCATAGATATCAAACAATGCATAGCTTTCTAAATACTGTCCGCCTTTTTCTGCAAATACTTTTTCGATATCACCTGCTAATACCTCTTTTGGCACTACCATGGAAAGGTCTCTCGTTACTGCCGGGAATTTTGCAATACCCCGGTATTTACGGTCAAGACTTGCATACTCCACAATATACGGCATATCCAGAACTGCTACATAGACACGTTCTTTGATCGCATAATTTGCGGCAACGGTCGGATGGATCTCTCCTAAATAGCCAATGACATTTCCGTGATATATGATACCTGCCTGACGGCCCGGATGTAGGAATGACTTCTTATCAGACGGATCATATTCTGCCTTTTCATGCATTCCAAGTTTGTCAAAGAGCTCCTCTACGACACCCTTCATCGTATAGAAGTCCCCTTCTCCATACATTCCGAGTGTGAACTGCATACGTTCTTCCGGTAATTCCGTAACCGGAGTCTGCTTTGGAAGATAAATATTTCCAAGCTCATACAGACGCACATTTTGGTTTCTTCTATTATAATTGGTTGCTAAGGAAGCCAACATTCCGTTTAAGGAAACGGTTCGCATAATACTGAAATCTTCGCCTAACGGATTGGTGATGACTACGGTTTCACGCAGTGGGCTGTCTGCCGGAAGCAGCAGCTTGTCAAATACTTTCGGGCTTTCAAAAGAATACGTCATTGCCTGTGAAAATCCGCAGAATTCAGCAATATCTCTTGCTAATTTTTCCACGCGCAGTTTGAAGGATAATTTTCCGGTGGTTGCCTCTCCGCTTGGAAGGGAGGTCGGTATCTTATCATATCCGTAAAAACGTGCGACTTCTTCTGCGATATCTGCATCGCACTCTAAGTCCTGTCTCCAGGATGGAACTAAAATCTCGTTTTTCTCTTTGTCATATCCTAAGTCTAACATTTTGAAATAGTCTAACATGGTTTCCGGTGCAATGTCTGTTCCGAGCAGTCTATTGTATTTTTCCGGCTCAAAAGGGATATTTCTTCCTTCTTTGACGGTTGTATAGACATCTACAACTCCACCGACTACTTCTCCTGCACCTAATTCTTCGATCAACTGGCAGGCACGGTTCATTGCCTCGATCGCATTATTCGGATCTAAGCCTTTTTCAAATTTTCCGGACGCATCGGTACGAAGTCCTACTTTTTTAGAGGAAAGACGGATATTGGTTCCATCAAAGCAGGCAGCCTCAAACAGCATGGTCTTTACATCGTCTGTGATCATGGAGTTCTCACCACCCATGATTCCTGCAATACCGATTGCTTTTTCACCATCACAGATCATCAGTACGGAATCATCCAGCGTACGTTCCTGTCCGTCTAAGGTCACAAATTTCTGTCCTTTTTCTGCTCTTTTTACTACGATCTGATGTCCTGCGATCGTATCTAAGTCATAGGCATGCATTGGCTGACCGTATTCTTCCATGACATAGTTTGTTATATCTACAATATTGTTGATCGGACGGATTCCCTGTGCGGCAAGTCTGCGCTGCATCCACTCCGGTGACGGTGCGATCTTAATATTTTTTACTACACGCGCAGTATATCTTGGGCAAAGCTTTGTATCTTCTACCGATACTTTAACATAGTCATTGACATCCTCATTATTTCCGGTTGCGGTGACTACCGGCGGATGGAACTCTTTTCTGAAAGTTGCCGCTGCTTCTCTGGCAAGTCCGATGATTCCAAAACAGTCTACACGGTTTGATGTGATCTCATACTCAAATACGGAATTGTGAAGTCCGAGTGCTTCTACTGCATCTGCTCCAACCACTGCATCTTCCGCGAAGATATAAATTCCATATTCCGGTGCTTCCGGATACATGTCCTTTGTAGAACCAAGCTCTTCTATTGAGCACATCATACCAAAAGATTCCACGCCTCGCAGTTTTCCTTTTTTGATCTTGACTCCGCCCGGTGTCTTTTTTCCATCATGACCACCGGCAACACGTCCACCGTCTAATACGACCGGAACCTTATCGCCTTCTTTTACATTTGGTGCTCCCGTTACAATCTGAATATTTTCTCCTGTACCAACATTGACCTGGCAGATAATCAGCTTGTCTGCATCAGGATGTTTTTCAATCTTTTCAATCTGTCCAATGACGATCTTCTCTAAATCCGCATCTAACTCCTCATAACCTTCTACTTTAGAGCCGGAAAGTGTCATTGCATCCATATATTCCTGTGCCGTACATGATAATTCCGGCACCATTGATCTTATCCATTCTAATGATGTTCTCATCGCTATTCTCCTTTACCTTTTTCATCTAAAACTGTTTTAAGAAACGGATATCGTTCTCATATAAAAGACGCATATCATCAATCTCATATTTTAACAGGGCAATTCGCTCTAATCCCACTCCGAATGCAAATCCTGAATATTCTTCTGGATCAATACCGCTCATTCTTAAAACCTTCGGATGTACCATTCCACAGCCTAAAATCTCGATCCAGCCTTCACCCTTACAGAAGCGGCAGCCTTTTCCACCACATTTAAAGCAGGTAACATCCATTTCCGCACTTGGTTCTGTAAACGGAAAATGATGCGGACGGAATTTTACTTTTGTATCCTCTCCAAACAGTTCTTTTGCAAATTCTGCTAAGGTACCTTTTAAATCCGCAAAAGTAATGTTCTTATCTACAACCATTCCCTCGATCTGATGGAAAGAAGGGGAATGTGTCGCATCCACTTCGTCGGAACGGAACACTCTTCCCGGTGCGATCATACGGATCGGGAGTTTTCCTTCCTCCATGACACGCACCTGTACCGGAGAAGTCTGGGTACGGAGTACGATACTGTCATTAATATAGAACGTATCCTGTTCATCTCTTGCCGGATGGTTCTTTGGAATATTCAGTGCCTCGAAGTTGTAATAGTCCTGCTCTACTTCCGGTCCTTCTACGACTTCATAGCCCATGCCGACGAAAATACGCTCTACCTCTTCTAATGCGATCATATTCGGATGACGATGTCCGACAGAATTCTGTTTTGCCGGTAATGTTACGTCAATCACTTCTTTTTCTAAACGGTGCTCTAACTCTGCACTCTCTAATTTTTTCTTTGTCTCTTCTAAGGTCCGCTCAATTGCTTCTCGTGTCTCATTTACTAACTGACCAACCATCGGACGATCCTCCGGTTTTACGTCTTTCATACCTTTTAAAACTGCGGTCAGCTCTCCTTTTTTTCCAAGCACGGAAACACGGACATCATTTAACGCATTAAGTTCCTTTGCCTCCTCTATCTGACGCACCGCTTCCTCTCTGATTTTTTGCAGCTTTTCTTTCATAATAAATCTCCTTTCTTAGTCGCATCTTCGCCCGAAAGACTTTTTGCTTTATAGCATAAAAAAGCTCCGTCCTTCTTACATAAAAAGGACGAAGCATTCTCCGCGTTACCACCTTAATTCCCAAAAATCGGGCTCTTCATTCAGATACTTAACGTGTATGACCCGTCCGGACCTACTTACCATTCTTTTCAATCCGGAAGCTCCAGTGAGAAATTCGTCTGTTACCTTACCTTAAAGATGCTTTCAGCCGATGGCATCCTCTCTCTGAAAAAAGTATAACAGACTACTGACACTTTCTTTGCTTTTCTTCTAAACTTCTCACATTTTAGCACAGCCTGCTAAAAACTGCAAGTGATTTCTTATCTCGTTCATTCTTATGTTTCCGGTTATTTCTTATCTCCCACTCGCTTTTCATGCAATTTTGCTCTCCATTTGTGGAACAGATCCGAAAAGACAACATTGGTCTCTGCACAGAGCAGCAGGATGTACATACAAAAATACAGCCACAGCATGACAAGCACGATCGTTGCCAGACTTCCATAGGTGGAAAATCCGTTAAAATACTCCACATAAATAGACAGTCCAAACGAAAATACATACCACGAAACGGCACTTAAAATTGCCCCCGGAAGCTGACTCTTAAACGAAGCCTTGCGGTTTGGCACCATTTTAAAGATCCATGCGAAGAAAAAGATCAGCACACCCATGATAATAATGATACGGATTCCAATCAGCACACTCATAAAATGCGAAATGATCGGCACATACCGAATGGCTGCCTTTTGCAGCGTACTTCCGAATACCAGCAATACCAGCACGGTGATCAGTGTCAGGATCAGGACTACGGTATAGAATATCGCACGGAAACGCAGTACAAACCAGTTTCTAGTTTCCTGACAGTTATTGACCATATTCAGTCCGGTTCCTAAATACTGCAAGCCCTTCGCAGATGACCAGATTGCAACCACCGCCGCGATCGAGATCAATCCGACGGACTGATTGTATACCTCCGCAATGATCGAGTTCACTAACGGCGAAATATAGTTTGGCATATAATTTCCTACTGCCGTTGTCAGCATATCCTGTGAGATCGGTGTGTATTTTAATAAGGAACTAAACACCACCAAAAATGGAATTGCCGACAAAATAATAAAAAACGCCGACTGTGCCGCAAAGGCTGTAATATTATCTATCCGGCATTTATCTAAAAATGTTTTTACATTTCCAAAAATCTTCCAAAGCATTGTTTTAAAAACCTCACTTCTGTTTCTCCGAATAAAAGGTTACCATGAACTTTCTGTTTTGGCAAGTTTCTCAATAAATACTCTCAATTTTCACATCATGATAGAAAAATCCTAAAATTTCATCGCAGGAATATCCCGCCTGTGCCATTCCGTCCGCACCATACTGGCTCATACCGATCCCATGGCCAAATCCGCCGCCGATGGCTGACGCGGTCTTTGTGTTCTTATCATAGTCTAAAACACAATACGCACTTGGCAGTACGGTCATCTGCGTATTCTTTGTTCCATCCTGAAGTGTGACTTCTTTTAAAGCAGCTCCTAAAATCCTACGGATATTATATTCATTTTTCACAAGTGCCATTCCGTTCTCAAATTCCAGTTTCAACATCTTAACAGCTCCCGAAGTTCCACGCTTTTTTACGGATACTTCCGCAATTGCTCCAAATCCTTTTAAGGATTTTTTCCTCGTTCCATCCTTTGCATAAAATGTAATATTTTTTCCATTTGCTTTTTTCTGCTCTTTTAAGATATTTCGTATATTTTCGTCCTTTTGGTTAAAATCTAAAGCCGCACTCCAGCGAAAATACGGTGTTTTTCCGTCAAAACATACTTCATCCCCACTTTGGATATAGGTTCTGAAATTCTTCTCTTTAGATAGATCCGTTTTTGGAGCATCTTTTTTTACCCAGACACTTTTTAAATATCCATAGGTCTTATCATCCGAAAGATTCCAGTTTTCCATTGTTCCGGTATGTCCGCAGGAGGTGGAATAGTAATATGCCTCTACGACATTTCCCTTGTATTTTAATACCTGACCAACCGTATCTTCGACTGCTTTTACGGACTTTTCGCCCGCCGGATTCTTGTTGTATACCTGATAATTCGTGCTGTCATCTACATGCGCACCAAGTGCTGCATAGTCTCCTTTGACCATTTGCATACAGGCATAACTTCTGGCACAGATTGCCTGTGCTTTTAATGCCTCGACATGGAATTTCTCCGGCATCTCACTCGGCAGGACACCACAGATATAGTCCTCTAAAGATATCTTATTTACCACAGTATATCCCTGTTCACTGTGACGCAGTTCCATACTGCCGGAATAGCCTAAGGTTTCTCTGCTTCCATCCGCTTTCGTTAAATAGATTTTTCCATGATCCGCCGCCTTGATCTTGCAGGCTTCCTCGGAAGTTCCTAATAGTTCCGCTGCCGATAATACACTGCCTGCCTCTGCTTCTCTTTTTTCTTCCCCTAATGTGATCTTCATTTTCTGCTCGGAAGTCAGATAAACATTTTCATAATACGGCGAACCTTCATTTAAAAGCAGCACCCGGATATTTTTGATGTTTGCCGGTTCTTTTAACAATACTGCCTGCACTTTTCCGTTCCCAACAACATACCGGACATCCATATTTCCAATGACAATATCCTGAAGGGTCTTCTCTTCTAACGTTCCATAAATCTTATAAACCGGAACCCGCTTCGCTAATGGGATTTTTCCATAGCCTTCTATCTCAATCTCTGACTGGTCCATCGTGATCAGATTTCCGGTGATCGTATCCTGTTTTTTTCGGATTTCCTTGATCTTTTCTTTTTCAAATACAAGGTCACAGACGGTATTGCTTAATTCTCCATCTGTGCTTTTTGTAGCAAATTCATATTCTTTTCCGCAAAAAAACACAACTGCTTTTCCATCGGCAAGCGTTTTCAGATATACATTTGCCAAAGTACTCTCACTCTTTTTTTCCTGCTTTACGATCCCTAATATCTTTTGATCGGTAACATACAGACGATACTGTTTCATTTCTTCTAAGGTCATTCCCTGCAAAGAAAAAGAACCGATACTGGTGTCCGCGCTTTTCTTCTTTTCATCCACGCCAAGTACCAGAACACTTTCTTTTTGAATCCGATGCTCTGAATCTAAATAATCTAAAATTTTATCATAGATCGGATTCCACTCTTCTCTTAGTATCTTTTTTGCACCACTCTTTTTTTCATAAGCAATATAGTCATTCAGATGCAGGCGGTCTACCACTTCCTCCACATCGGCATATGTAAGATAAGCACCGTCTAACTTTAAGCTGACACCGGTTGCTTCTTCCAGTTCATTTTCCGCTTCTGCTACCGATATGCGGTCTTTTGTCTGTCCTCTATCTGTGATAACCCTGATCGTAACTACAATTCCAAGCAGCAATACCGCTGCTAACAATAAAATTCCTGTTTTTTTCTTCGTTCTTTTTTTCATGGACCAATCCTCAATATTTCCTATAGAGTAATTAAAGAAGCTGCTAAATACTTAGCAGCTTCTCTTCTTCCTTCGTACAAATCTATCTTTCGTAAAAGTCCTCTTTTGTACTTTTAACAGCTCCTCTTTTGTACCGGGTTCTCTTTGGTTCTATTTATCTTTTGCATATGTTCTCTTCTGTATCTTTAGAATCTTTTGTACTCTAAAAATCTTTCGTGTCCCATATACATTTTCTTCTGTAATACCCAAAATGCCGTTTCCTACAATTTTGACTCCTAGCAAAGCTAGGTGGGTGTCCGCAACTGCTCTTCTGCCTTCCGCTGCTGACGGCGGCCTGGCATCCAAGTCAGCGATATGAGAATCCCATGAACGTAAATGTAGGTTCAAAATAGTAGGGTGTCGCACATCCCAGGAATCTTTGATGATTTTATTATACTCTAGTATTTGTTTCTTTTCAATAAAAAATAAGTTGAAAATTTTGTCAAAATTTGTAGGAAATTTTTGTATAAAATAGGACTTGCTTTTTCTATGTAAAACGTGTATGTGACGGATTTATTTCAAGATTTTCTATCCATTCTTCCGACAGGCACTTTCCGATAGAACTTCTCCTGTATCATCTAAATTTCATAATGCAAAAAACAAGACACAGAATTCAAACATTCTGTGCCTTGTAATATTTCACCCGTTAAACAGATAACGCGTCTTTATTTTCCTTTTTTTCTGCTTGTCAGAAATTTTTATTTCTGAGGACCAGCAGCTACTAATGCCTTACCAGCATCGTTTCCTTCGTATTTAGCAAAGTTCTTGATGAATCTGTCAGCAAGGTCTTTTGCTTTTGTCTCCCACTCGGAAACATCTGCGTATGTGTCACGAGGATCTAAGATTCCTGTGTCTACACCTGTTAACTCTGTTGGAACCTCAAAGTTGAAGTATGGGATTTTCTTTGTAGGTGCATTTAAGATAGCTCCGTTTAAGATCGCATCGATGATACCACGAGTATCTTTGATGGAGATACGTTTTCCTGTTCCGTTCCATCCTGTGTTTACAAGGTATGCTTTTGCACCGCTCTTCTCCATCTTCTTAACGAGCTCTTCTGCATATTTTGTAGGATGAAGCTCTAAGAATGCCTGACCAAAGCAAGCAGAGAATGTAGGTGTTGGCTCTGTGATTCCACGCTCTGTACCAGCAAGTTTTGCTGTGAATCCTGACAGGAAGTAGTACTGTGTCTGCTCCGGTGTCAGAATGGATACCGGTGGAAGTACTCCGAATGCATCTGCTGACAGGAAGATTACGTTCTTTGCTGCCGGTGCAGAAGAGATCGGACGTACGATATTCTCAATGTGGTTGATCGGGTAAGATACACGAGTATTCTCTGTTACACTCTTATCTTTGAAATCAATCTTTCCGTTTGCATCTAATGTTACGTTCTCAAGAAGAGCGTCACGTTTGATCGCATTGTAGATGTCCGGCTCAGAATCTTTGTCAAGGTCGATAACTTTTGCGTAGCATCCACCCTCAAAGTTGAATACACCGTTGTCATCCCAGCCGTGCTCGTCATCACCGATCAGGAGACGTTTCGGATCTGTGGAAAGTGTTGTTTTACCTGTACCGGAAAGACCAAAGAAGATTGCTGTGTTCTTTCCATCTAAGTCTGTGTTTGCTGAGCAGTGCATAGAAGCCATTCCCTTTAATGGAAGGAAGTAGTTCATCATAGAGAACATACCTTTTTTCATCTCTCCGCCGTACCATGTGTTGATGATAACCTGCTCTTTTGTTGTAATGTTGAACATTACTGCTGTCTCAGAATTAAGACCTAACTCTTTATAGTTCTCAACTTTTGCTTTAGATGCGTTGTAAACAACGAAATCAGGCTCGAAGTTCTCAAGCTCTTCAGCAGTTGGTTTGATAAACATGTTTGTTACGAAATGTGCCTGCCAAGCAACTTCTACGATGAAACGGATTGCCATACGGGTATCTTTGTTTGCTCCGCAGAATGCATCTACTACGAAAAGTTTCTTGTTAGAAAGCTCTTTCTTAGCAAGCTCTTTTACTGCATCCCATGCTTCCTGAGTTGCAGGATGGTTGTCGTTCTTATACTCATCAGAAGTCCACCATACAGTGTCCTTGGAGTTCTCATCCATTACGATATATTTGTCTTTTGGGGAACGGCCTGTATAAATACCAGTCATTACGTTAACAGCACCAAGCTCACTAACCTGACCTTTTTCAAAGCCTTCCAGTTCCGGTTTTGTCTCTTCCTCAAATAACGTATCGTAAGAAGGATTGTAGACAATTTCTGTAGTTCCGGTAATACCATACTTACTTAAATCAATGTTTGCCATCTTCCATTTACCTCTCTTCTTTTTTTAGTAATAGGCGTCTACATTACGGTATCTCAATGAGACATCTTTATGTAATGTATTAAAAAAAATACACTACAGTACACTATACACTATGTTAAGTTTTTGTCAATATCTTTTGACGAAATTTCTTTAATTTTTACCGTCAGATGCTGCGGATAAATCACTCTTCGAAAATGATGCCGGTAACAGTTCTGCTAAGGTCATTTTCCTGTATTCACCGCTCTTTGCTGCCATCAGCACGACGAACTTCTCAGGCTCCGTAAATTCTAACAATACCTGACGGCATACTCCACAGGGTGCAAGATATTCTTCCGCGTCCCCGCAGACTGCGATCGCCCTAAATTCCCGCTCGCCTTCGGACACTGCTTTAAAGACTGCTGTCCGCTCTGCACAGTTCGTTGGCGTATATGCAGCATTTTCTATATTACAGCCGGTATAGATCCTGCCACTCTTTGTAAGGAGTGCCGCTCCGACCCGGAAGCCTGAATATGGAGAATAGGAATATTCTTTGGCTTCTCCTGCTTTTTTTACTAACAGTTCTTCTGTTTTTTTATCTAAATGCTTTAAATCCAAATGATCTGAATTTAAGTTTTGATCCTGCACTTCACTCATGTACCACCCTCCTCACTTTGCATTTCTGCCCGTAAAATACAGACACGTTTTTCCCTCTGAGTATACCATAATTTTATCAGATACTGTCTGCATATTTATAAAATAATCGTAAATTTTTCTTAAAAAAAGTTTGAAATCGTGGAATTTTTCTTGTGTCGGTATTCATAGAATGTTATGATATATCAGAAACATAAAGGAGGGAAACTATGACTACAAATAATTTTTGCGAATTAACTCCTGAAATTATGGAGCTCTCAAAAAAGTGTTCTGAGGCTGCTACGATCGACCCTGAGTTATATGGTAAATATGATGTAAAACGCGGTCTGCGTGATCTGAATGGTAAGGGTGTTCTTGTTGGTCTGACAGAAATTTCTGATGTCTGCTCTACTAAGATTGTAGACGGAAAATCAGTTCCTGCCGATGGGAGTCTCTACTACCGGGGCTACAATGTAGAGGATATCATCAAAGGAATTGACAAAAGCAGCCATTTCGGTTTTGAAGAGTGTACTTATCTGTTGCTCTTTGGAAAACTGCCTACAAAGGAAGAATTACAGAGCTTTTGTGCACTGTTGAGTGAATACCGTACCCTGCCGACGAGTTTTGTGCGTGATATCATTATGAAAGCGCCGAGCAAGGATATGATGAATACTCTCGCCAGAAGCGTTCTGACTCTGTATTCTTATGATGACCGTGCAGACGATATCACACTGCCGAATGTTCTTCGTCAGTGTCTTCAGCTCATCAGTCTGTTTCCGCTGTTATCGGTTTATGGCTATCAGGCTTACAACCACTATCATGATGGTGCCAGCCTTTTTATCCATGCTCCACAGCCGGAACAGTCTACTGCCGAGACGATCCTGCATGTACTGCGTCCTGACAGCAAATACACACCATTAGAAGCAAAGCTGTTAGACATTGCTCTGATCCTTCATATGGAACACGGCGGTGGTAACAACTCTACTTTTACCACACATCTCGTCTCCTCTTCAGGAACCGATACTTATTCTGCGATCGCAGCAGCCATCGGCTCTTTAAAAGGTCCAAGACACGGTGGTGCGAATATCAAAGTTGTAAAAATGTTTGATGATATGAAAAAACATTTACACGACTGGACCGATGAAGCTGAGGTAGAAGCATATCTGCGGGCACTTTTGAATAAAGAAGCCTTTGACCATGCCGGACTGATCTATGGTATGGGTCACGCAGTATACTCACTTTCCGATCCTCGTGCAAGGATCTTCCGCTCTTTCGTAGAAGAACTGTCACAGGAAAAAGGACTCAATGAGGAATTTGCACTCTACACTTTAGTAGAACGCCTTGCACCAAAAGTCATTGCCGAAGAAAGAAAAATTTACAAAGGTGTCAGTCCAAATGTGGATTTCTTCTCCGGATTTGCTTACAGCATGTTAGATCTTCCGTTAGAACTGTACACTCCTATTTTTGCGATCGCCCGTATTGCCGGATGGAGTGCTCACCGTTTAGAAGAATTATCTTACAATGGCAAGATCATGCGTCCTGCCTATAAAAATGTCTGTGACCACAGGGAGTTCATTCCTATGGATCAGCGTTAACAAGATTGTTTTCACGATCAGACATCTTATGCCCTAATGAAAACAGAAAGAGAATTCCCAAAGTCACTACCGACTTTCAGGAATTCCCTCTTTCCTTTTTCTTTCTGCTTCTTTTTTAATTTTTATCTTTCTGATCTCCACATTTTATTTCAGATATTTTTCTCTGGCACTTCTCATTTCTTTACAGAACCATAATACCGCTATGATAAAAACAGTCAATGCAATGATATTCAATAATTTAATGGAGCCAAGACCATACTCATTGATCGTGCAGACCGCTCCATAGACAATACAAAGGATTCCAAATACCAGAGTCTTTTGATACATCGCCTCACAAAATCCTACCGGATCTTTGCAGCCGGTCAACTCTTCTGCCGGGATCAACATACTTGCCGGCACATTGGTCTTATGCATCTGTAACGCTCCCCGTACAATTAAAAATCCATATCCTAAAATTACAATATCAAAAATCATCAGAAAATTAATTGATTCCATGTTTTCCTCTCTTTTCTCCTGTTATTTTGCAAATGTCCATCATGCAAGCATGTTGACTCGCTTGCACTCATTATATCATTCTTATCCTGTTTTGCAATTTACTTTCTTGTTATTTTCGGTAATTTTCGTCGATATTCGTCAAATGTCACAAAATAACGATTGAATCATACCGGTAATTAGTGTAAAATAAAATAAATACATTAGATTATTGGAGGGTTTCGTGTATGTTACTTGAAAACGCAAAAATATTAGTTGGTGATGATTCTATTCTTGCCAGAAGACAGCTAAAGGATGTGCTGACTTCTTTCGGTGCTAAGAACTTTATTGATGCAGCGAACGGTCAGGAAGCGATCGATCAATATAAAGCCGAAAAACCGGATCTCGTATTTTTAGATATCGTAATGCCTGTTAAAGACGGCATTGCTGCTGTACAGGAAATCTGTGAATTTGACGCTTCCGCAGATATTGTGATCGTATCTTCTGTCGGAACACAGCATCAGTTAAAACAGGCAATCGAAGCAGGTGCAAAGGACTTTGTTCAGAAACCTTTAAATGCAGAACAGGTGGAGAATATTATTAAGATTCGATTTGAAGGGAGATAAGCTATGTATACACAATTTTTTGGCAACTATCTTTTGGAAAAAGACATCATTACCACAGAACAGCTTTTAGATGCTTTACAGGAGCAGTCTAAGGTTCATTTAAAACTGGGTACTCTTGCGATCCATGAAGGATATATGACAGCCGGCGAGGTAGATAATATCATTATCATGCAGACACATCAGGATAAGAAATTCGGAGAACTTGCCATTGAAGAGGGTTATCTGACAGAAGAACAGGTCAATGCTCTTTTAGAGGCTCAGAAACCGGATTATCTGCTTCTTGGACAGGCTTTGATCGAGAAGGGTATCCTGACCAATACACAGTTTGAAAATATTCTGATCGAATATCAGTCTGACAATGAGATTTACAACTTAGATCTTACGGATTTCCAGAAGAAAAAATTCGATGAGATGATCCACGGACTGGGTGATTATATTGACGAATTACAGTCGAAACGTTTAGTAGAATATTTACAGCTTTTAATTACAAATCTGATCCGTTTTATCGGCAATGATTTTACCATCCTCTCTCCGCTTCCATGCAAAGAGTATCCTGCTGTTTACTGTGTAAACCAGAATATTGATGGTGCTTTCACAGTAAGCTCTTATTTAGACACCACGGAAGTGGCTGCGATTGAATTTGCATCCCGTTACGCAAATGACAGCTTTACAGAATTTGATGACTATGTAAAAGCTTCCCTAGAAGATTTCTTAAATCTTCACAACGGATTATTCAATGTAAATATGTCAAATACTTATTCTACCGAGCTTCAGCTTTTACCGCCTGAGGTTCATACTGATTGTTTACTGACCTTTGAGGACGAGCATTTCATCCTTCCGGTCATCTATCCGTTTGGAACATTGAATTTTATCTTCTATATTTCTAAATCTAAATAATGAAACGTTCAGATTTTAAGATAGGATTTTCCAAATTGACTTACATGATTCTACATACTACAAAGCAAAGAACTCCGGTACCAACCGGAGTTCAGACTGTAGACAAAGCGCTCCGAGAAATCATGTTTCTCGGCGCCTTTTTCTATCACTATAAAGATGTTTGGGTTTAAACAACCATATTTCCACTGG